>Ga0210394_10000963_pt1 | contig 50446 bp, 44 predicted proteins | sample IncBWC12MmetaG_FD_160121 | JGI IMG/M metagenome (GOLD analysis project Ga0210394, IMG submission 160121) | Forest soil microbial communities from Barre Woods Harvard Forest LTER site, Petersham, Massachusetts, United States - Inc-BW-C-12-M | ecosystem: Environmental > Terrestrial > Soil >...
GACGTCGACTTCTCCAACGTCGAGCAGATGGACGAGTCGTACAAGCCGAACCAGGGATCCGACAAGGCGGCAATCCGCTCACAGTCGAGCACCGAGAATTCGCAGGCCGGCAGCGCCGGCCCGCAGGGTGTGCCAGGCGCTTTGTCGAACCAGCCGCCGGTGCCTGCGACCGCGCCGATCAACGGGCAGCCCGCCTCCGCGCCCGGCGGCGCTGCAGCGGGCCAGGGGCCCGGGTCGAGCGTTCATCGCGAGCAGATGACCAATTTCGAGGTCGACAAGAACGTGCGTCACACCAAGGTCGGCAGCGGTGAAATCCGCCGCCTGACGGCCGCCGTCGTGATCAACAACAAGCCCGCCGCCGCGCCGCCGCCCGCCTCCGCCCCTGACGGCGCTTCGGCGGGCAAGCCGGCGCCGGCGCCTGCACCCACCAGCACGCCGTGGTCGCAACAGGAGATGGAGAACTTCCAGGCGCTGGTGCGCCAGGCGATGGGGTTCAACGACAAGCGGGGAGACTCGCTGAACGTGGTCAACGTGCCGTTCAGCCAGCTCGAGTTGCCGCCCATCGAGCCGACGCCGGTGTGGCAGCAGCCCCAGGCGATCGCGCTCGGCAACGAGATTGGCAAGGCGCTGCTGTTCCTGATGCTGACGCTGATCGTCGTATTCGGCGTGGTGCGCCCGGCGTTGAAGGCGATCAGCTCGCAACCGGTTGTCGTTGCCTCGCAGGCGTCGCTGCCGGCGATCGAGGCCACCCCGGCGCAGCGCGTCGATGCGCCAGGCACCCAGCTGGACCAGATGCGCCAGATCGCCCGCGCGGATCCGGCCACCGTCGCCAACGTCGTGAAGGCGTGGGTCGGCGACGCCAAGACCTGATCGGGCATCCATGGACGACGCCGGACTGGAACACTCCGCCATCCTGCTGATGGCGGTGGGCGAAGAGGAGGCGGCCGAGGTCTTCAAGTACCTGTCGCCCAAAGAGGTGCAGAAGCTCGGCGAGACCATGGCGCGTCTGCGCACCGTTCCGCGCGAGAAAATCGACGACGTGGTCGGCCGCTTCCACGCGACCAAGGAAAACCAGTACTCGCTGGTGCGCGACACCGACGCCTTCATCAGCCAGGTGCTCAAGAAGGCGCTGGGCGAAGACAAGGCCAGCATGCTGCTCGATCGCATCTTGCAGGGCCGCGACGTCTCGGGCATCGAGAGCCTGAAGTGGATGGATCCGGGCACCATCGCCGAGCTGCTGAAGAACGAGCATCCGCAGATCGTCGCGTCGATCCTGGTGCACCTGGAGCGCGAGCATTCCTCCGAAGTGCTGAAGAGCATGAATGAGCGGATGCGCAACGACGTGCTGTTGCGCGTGGCGACGCTGGACGGCATCCAGCCGCAGGCGCTGGCGGAGCTGAACGAAGTGCTGTCCAAGATCCTGGCCGGCAGCGAAAAACTGAAGAAGGCCACGCTGGGCGGCACCAAGGCGACCGCCGAGTTGCTGAACTTCCTGGGCACCACGATGGAGTCGACCGCGGTCGATTCGATCCGGGAGCACGACGCCGATCTGGCGCAGAAGATCCTGGACCAGATGTTCACGTTCGACAATCTGAACGATCTGGACGATCGCGCCATCCAGCTGCTGCTGCGCGAAATCCAGTCCGAATCGCTGATCGTGGCGCTGAAAGGGTCCGATCAGGCGCTGCGCGACCGCATCTTCAAGAACATGTCTGGCCGCGCGGCGGAAACGCTGAAGGAAGACCTGGAAGCCAAGGGTCCGGTGCGCGTGTCGGAGGTCGAGGCCGAGCAGCGCGAGATCTTGAAGGTGGTGCGCCGGCTGGCCGACGAAGGCCAGATCCAGGTCGGAGGCAAGGGGAGCGATGATGCATTCATCTGAACGTGCGCCGGAACGTGGCGCGGAAGGCGGGTGTGGGCGCCTCTGATCGGGTTTTTTCGCGCAAGATCCCGAAGGATCAGGTCGAGGGCGCTGCCAACTGGGAGCTGCGCTCGCTTGGCGAGACGGCGCAGGTGTCGCGCAATCCGAACAGCCTGTGGTCGGAGCGCGAGCGCCGGGCTTTCGAGCGCGGGCGCGAGCAGGGCGCGCTGGAGGCTCACCGCGCAGCCCAGCTGGCGCGCGCCGGCCACCTGCAACGCATCGGCAGTGTGATCGCGAACCTGCAGTTCGCGCTGGACGAGCTGGCCTCACATGGCGCCGATGCGCTGCTGGACCTGTCGCTCGAGGTGGCGCGCCAGGTGCTGCGCCGCGAGCTGAGCCTGTCGCGCGACGCCGCACTGCCTGCGGTGCGCGAGGCCATCGCGCTGATTTCCGATCACACCGCGCATCCGCGCGTGCGTGTGAGCCCTCAGGACTACGAACTGCTGTCGGCCGAGCTCGAAGCCGACGCCACCCACCGGGGCTGCCGCTTCATCTCCGATCCGAGCGTGCCTCCGGGCGGCTGCCGGATCGAGACCCCCCAGGGTGAGGTCGACGCGACGCTCGAGACGCGCTGGCGTCGCGTGATCGCCGCACTCGGAATGGACGACAGCGATTCGCTGAATATGGAGCCGACCGATCCCGAGGCGGGCTTCTGATCCATGCAGCAGACTCGATACCTGGATTTCCTCGCAGAGTGCCGCGCGCTGGTCGGTTCGGTGGAACCGTTCGAGCCGCGCGGCCGGCTGACGCGAGCCGCGGGCCTGGTGATGGAGGCGGTCGGTTTGACGCTGCCGGTCGGGGCCCAGGTGCTGGTGGTGCAAGGCGACGGCCTAAGGCTGGACGCCGAGGTGGTCGGCTTTTCCGGCGAACGCCTGTACTTGATGCCAACCAGCGAGCCGCAGGGGCTGCGGCCCGGCGCGATGGTGATCGCGCAGGAGGCCAAAGCGGCCCGGCCCAGGCTGGACCGGGTCAATCATCCGTGGCGACGCAGCGAGGACCGGACGCGCCGCCTGCCGGTCGGCGACGCCCTGCTGAGTCGCGTGCTCGATCCAAACGGCGAGCCGATCGACCGGCGCGGACCGCTGAGCGTGCCGCCGGGCCAGAGCCTCGCCTATCTGCCGCTGGCGCGTCGGCCGATCAATGCGATGGAGCGCGATCCGATCCGCACGCCGCTCAATGTCGGCGTGCGCGCGATCAACGCGCTGCTGACGGTGGGCCGGGGCCAGCGGATCGGCCTGTTCGCAGGCTCGGGCGTCGGCAAGAGCGTGCTGATGGGGATGATGGCCCGCTACACGTCGGCCGATGTGACCGTGGTCGGGCTGATCGGCGAGCGCGGCCGCGAAGTGAAGGAATTCATCGAGGACATCCTGGGGCCGGAAGGCTTGCGTCGCGCGATTGTGGTCGCAGCGCCGGCCGATACGCCGCCTCTGATGCGCCTGCAAGGCGCCGCCTACGCCACCGCCATCGCGGAGCACTTCCGGGACCAGGGGCGCCAGGTGCTGCTGCTGATGGACTCGCTGACCCGCTACGCGATGGCGGCGCGCGAAATCGCGCTCGCGATCGGCGAGCCTCCCGCCACCAAGGGTTATCCGCCTTCGGTATTCGCGCGGCTTCCGCAGCTGGTCGAGCGAGCCGGCAACGCGGCCGCCGGAGGCGGTTCGATCACCGGCTTTTACACGGTGCTGACCGAGGGCGACGATCAGCAGGACCCGATCGCCGATGCCGCACGGGCGATTCTCGACGGACACATCGTGCTTTCGCGCCGGCTGGCCGAAGCGGGGCACTACCCGGCCATCGACGTCGAGGCGTCGATATCGCGCGTGATGCCGGCCGTCAGCAGTGCTGAACAGCTCGAGGCAGCGCGCCGTTTCAAGTCGATTTTCTCGCGCTATCAGCGCAACCGGGACCTGATCTCGGTAGGCGCCTACGTCGCAGGGGCCGATCCGGCGCTGGATAGGGCAATCGCGGCGTTTCCGAGGATGGAAGAGTTCCTGCAGCAGCCGATGGATGAGTCGTCGTCGCTGCAGGACGCCACGCAGCGCATGGATGCGCTTCTGCAAACGATCCCGATGGCTTTGGAATGACATGAACCAGAAACAGCTGAATACCCTGCTCGAGGTGACCCGAATCGCGCGCGATTCGGCCGCGACGCGCCTGGCGCGCCTGGAAGAGCAGACCAAGCAGGCGCGCGAGCACCTGCAGACGCTGCTCGGTTACTCGAACGACTACACCGCGCGGCTGCAGGCTCGCGCCGGCGACGAATTGGATCCGGCCGCGCAGGCGAACCAGCGCGCGTTCCTTTCCCGCCTGCGGGTGGCGGTGGAAACGCAGCAACGCGAGGTCAGCGCGCGCGAGCAGGCCAGCACGGCAGCCCGCGCCGATCTGGCCGCCTGCCAACGCAAACTGAAGAGCCTGGAGACGCTGATCGACCGGCGCGCGCAGGAGGAATCGCAGCGGGTCGCCCGGCGCGAGCAGCGCCACATGGATGAAGTGGCGCAACGCGCCTCGTTGCAGTTCCGCTGATGCCCATCAGCCAACTCGCTGAATCGACCCGCTGGATCGCCGCATGAATCCCCTGAAGATCACCTCGACGCAACCGACCGCGGCAACGCCGGCGGATCCATCGTCCACCGCTGCGGACTCTGGATCGAACTTCGGCCCGATACTGCAGGCCGCCTCGGTCTCGCCGGCGCCTGCCCCCACGCAGGGCCAGTCCCGGAGCAGCGCGCGCAATCAGGCAGACGGCGGATCGAACGACGACAGTGAGGCCGCCCCGACCCCGGACCCGGCGTCGCCGGCCAGGACCGACCGAACCGCGCGGCGAGGCGGCAGCGACCGCACCGGCTCCGCGTCGCAGGACGCGGCCGTGGCAGTGGCAGCGGCCTGCGCCGCCGCGGCAGGCGTTGCAGCCCGCGCCGACGCCGGGCCCTCCGAAGGCAGCCCTGCGACCGGCAGCGCGACCAGCGGCGCCGACAAGCATGCAGGCGTTGCGAGCGGCGTTACAGGCGATCCGACCGGCGCCGGCAGTCCGATTGCGAACGCGCGCGCGCTTGCTGCCCCCGACGCAGCATCAGCGGCTGAGCCGGCCATCGCCGCTGCCGCAGGCGGCACCTTGCCGGCCCAATCCAACGCGAATCCGCAGACCCCGATCGACTCTGGCCGTGCTGTCACGCCACCGGCGCCGCGTGTCGATGCCGGCGCCACGGCAGTCGACCGCACGAGCGCGAGCCAGGCGCCGCTGGCGGCGGTTCAGTCCAAGGACGCGCGCAGCACTGGCACGACGGACGACCGCAGCGACGACGACCGCGGTGACGCCGACCCGCAGGGCGACCCAGGCTTCGCCGCCTTCGTGCCAGGCACCGTATCGACGTCCGGCCCGTCCACGCAGGCAGCGGCCCACACACTGTCTGCGCAGGTCCAGCAAGGGTCGCCACGGCGGCCGGCAACGCGCCGTCACACGCTGCCGACTCCTCCACACCCCTGCTGAATGATCCAAGCGGCAACCTCGCCAGTACGGCGGCCACCTCGGGCGCCGGCGCCTTCGGCAACATAACCGCGTATCCGGCCGATGGGCGCACCGCCGCCGTTGCGACGCCGGTCGGCCAGCCTGGATTCGGCCAGGAACTGTCGGAGCGCGTGGTCGTTTTGGCCCGGGGCGGCGTTCAAACGGCCCAGATCTCGCTGGAGCCGGCCGGCCTGGGTCCGGTGGGCGTTTCGATTCAGGTGCACGGCCACGCAGCCTCGCTCGTCTTCACGGCGCAACATGAAACGACTCGCAATGCGCTGGAGGCCGAGCTGCCGCGCCTGCGGGAAATGTTTGCCGCCAGCGGGATGCAGCTGTCCGACGCCAGCGTCGGGGGCCGCGCGCAACCGCAGTGGTCCGCCCCGAACCAGTCTTCTTCTTCCGCTGGGCCTCGCGACGACGGCGGCGCCGATCCGGCGGCGCCCGGGTTGGACGAGCCGTCCAAGACGGCGCGACCGCTTGCGGTTCCCAGACTGGTCGATACCTACGCCTGAATTCGGGCCAGAACCGTCCCCTTAAGCAGCTGCCCAAAGTCCAGCGTATTCGTCCGATCGTGCCAACGACGGGTCCCGAATAATCGGTCGTTAGAGCGTGACCTTGATCACGTGAATGCGCGAGGCGAGGCGCCGCAGCGCTCTTGGCGGGATTCGACATGGCGGATAACAAGCAAGGGGCGGCAACTCCAGCGCCTGCGGCGGTGCAGGCCCCGGCCAAGAAGCGGCCGCCCAAGAAACTGATCATCCTGGTGGCCGGTGCCCTGCTGTTGGTGGGCGGAGGAGCGGGCGCATTCATGCTGCTGAACCGCAAGCCGGCGCCTGCGGCCGAGGCCGCGAAGCAAGGCGAGCCGCGCAAGCTGCCGACCTTCGTCGACCTGGATCCGTTCACGGTCAACCTGGCCGAGAAGGACCAGGACCGCTACATGCAGATCAAGTTCAGCCTGGAGGTGTCCCCGGACGAGGCCGAGGCCACGATCAAGGACATGATGCCAGCGCTGCGCAGCGAGATCCTGCTGGTGCTGGGCTCGCGCCAGGCGTCGGACCTGGGCAGTCGCGCAGGCAAGGAGACGCTCGCCAAGGACATCGTCGACGCCGCCAACAAATCGCTCGAACACACGTCGGCCGGGCATGCGGTCAGTGCCGTTCGCATCACGCAGCTGATCATTCAATAGCTCGCGCCGAACCCGCAGCCATGGCCGAACAGTTTCTGTCCCAGGATGAAGTCGACGCGCTGCTCGAAGGCGTCACCGGGGAATCGCAGAAGCTCGATCAGCCCGAGCAGTCGGAAGGCGTTCGTGCGTACAACCTGGGCAGCCAGGAGCGCATCGTTCGGGGCCGCATGCCCACGATGGAGATCATCAACGAACGGTTCGCGCGCAACCTGAGAGTCGGACTGTTCAACTTCATGCGGCGCAGCCCGGAGATCTCGGTCGGGCCGGTGCGGGTGATCAAGTACTCGGCATTCCTGCGCGACATCGCGGTGCCGACCAACATCAACATCCTTTCGCTGGCGCCGCTGCGCGGCTCCGGATTGCTGATCTTCGACCCGACGCTCGTGTTCACCGTGATCGACACGCTGTTCGGCGGCAACGGCAAGCTGCGGTTCCGCATCGAGGGGCGCGACTTTTCGCCGACCGAGCAGCGCATCATCCAGCGGCTGGTCCAGGTCGCGACCACCGAATACTCGAAGGCGTGGGGCAGCCTGTTCAAGTTCGACTTTGCGCACCAGCGCTCCGAGATGCACACGCAGTTCGCCAACATCGCGTCGCCGTCGGAGATCGTCGTCACGACGACCTTCAACGTGGAAATCGGCGACAGCGGCGGCGAGGTGCACTTCTGCTTCCCGTACGCCTCGCTCGAGCCGATCCGGGACGTGCTGTATTCATCGCTGCAGGCCGACGGCCAGGAGCCGGACCGGCGCTGGGTTCGCCAGCTCACGCAACAGGTGCAAAGCGCCGAGGTCGAGCTGTGCGGAGAGCTGGCCAACACGCGCATGCGCCTGGGCGACCTGATTCGACTTCAGGCGGGAGATTTCGTGCCGCTGCCGCTGCGCGACATCATCCCGGTGAAGGTCGATGGCGTGCCGGTGATGGAGTGCAGCTTCGGGACCGTCAACGGCCACATCGCGGTCCGGATCGAGCGCTTGTTGAAGTATTCGCACTTCAAAGACAGCAGCCTGGCCATCGAGGAGTCGTAAGCGTGGACGAAAATTCCCCTGGGGTATCCGGCGCGGACGACGACTGGGGCGCAGCGATGGCCGAGCAATCGGCGGCCAAGGGCGCGCTCGAGGCAGCGGCCCAGCCGGCCAACATATTCCCGCGCCTGGCGCCGGGCAGCGCGCCTGAGACGACACAGGACCTGGATCTGATCCTGGACATCCCGGTCAATCTGACCGTTGAGCTGGGCCGCACCAAGATACCGATCAAGCACATCCTGCAACTTGCCCAGGGCTCGGTGATCGAGCTGGACGCCCTGGCCGGCGAGCCGATGGACGTGCTGGTCAATGGCTGCCTGATCGCCCAGGGCGAGGTGGTCGTGGTGAACGAGAAGTTCGGCATTCGGCTGACCGACATCGTGACGCCGAGCGAGCGGATGCGCCGGCTGCACCGATGAAACGGCAGTCCGTGAGCTTGCTTGTCCAGCAAAACATCGGATGACCAGCCCTTCGCTCGCCCCCCTGCTGCTCGGCCTGCTGTTCGTGCTCGCACTGATCCCGGCGGCCGCGTGGCTGTTGCGCCGGGCGGGCCTGGCTCAACCGGCGTCGGCTTCGGGCCTGCGCGTGGTGGCGCAGCTGGCGCTCGGGCCGCGCGACCGGATCGTGATCATCGAAGTGGCCGATCGCCGCTGGCTGCTTGGTGTCAGCGCAGCGGGCATTCAGCGCCTGGGCACCCTGCCGGCGGGTGTCGACGCCGGCGCGGCGCCCCCGGCTGCCCCGGCGAGCAGCTTCGCCGAGGTCATCCGGCGCCTGGTGTCTCCGCGATGAAGCGCATCCTGCTTGTCCTGGCCGTGCTGGCGGCGGCACTGGCATGGGGGGGGCCCGCGTGGGCGCAGCAGAATCCGATGCAAATCACGACCGCGCCGCTGGCCGGCGGCGGCACCCAATACTCGGTGCCGGTGCAGACGCTGCTGTTCCTGACGCTGCTCAGCTTCCTGCCGGCGATGCTGTTGATGATGACGTCGTTTACGCGCATCGTGATCGTGCTGTCGCTGTTGCGGATGGCGCTGGGTACGCAAGCCTCGCCGCCGAACCAGGTGATCGTGGGTCTGGCGCTGTTCCTGACCCTGTTCGTGATGGGACCGACCTTCGATCGCATCCATGACCAGGCGTACGTTCCTTACAGCGAGCAGAAGATCTCGTTCGAGCAGGCCGTCACCGCGGGATCGACGCCGCTACGCGATTTCATGCTCAAACATACGCGCGAAGCCGATCTGACGCTGTTCGCCCGCGTCGCACGCGTCGAGCCGCAGCAGGCCGGCGCCGCGGCGATCAACGAGCTGCCGATGCGGGTGGTGATTCCAGCCTTCGCGACCAGCGAGTTGAAGACCGCCTTCCAGATCGGCTTCATGGTGTTCATTCCGTTCTTGATCATCGATATGGTGGTGGCCAGCGTGCTGATGTCGATGGGGATGATGATGCTGTCGCCGGTGCTGGTGTCGCTGCCGTTCAAGCTGATGCTGTTCGTGCTGGCCGATGGCTGGAATCTGCTGATTGGCTCGCTGGTGGCCAGCTACTCGACCTGAAAGCGGAATCGCCGTGACTCCTCAATCCGTCGTAACCATTGGCCAGCAGGCGCTGACCGTGATGCTGCTGTTGGCGGCGCCCATGCTGCTGACCTCGCTGGTCGTCGGTCTGACCATTTCAGTGCTGCAGGCGGCCACCCAGATCAACGAAATGACACTGTCGTTCATTCCGAAGCTGATCGGAACGCTCGCCGCGCTGATCATCGCCGGGCCGTGGATGCTGACGTTCTTCGTCGATTATCTGCGGCGCCTGTTCGAGTCGATCCCGGGCAGCATCGGATAACTCTTCCCTCCGCCCCCTCGGGCTCTGCCGCCGATGCTGAGGTAAGGAGCAGCAGTCTTGATCTCGTTCAATACCGCGCAGCTGGGCCAGTGGTACGGGTCGTTTTTCTGGCCGCTGACCCGGATCCTGGCCTTGTTCGCGACGGCACCGGTGCTGTCGCATCAGTCGATCCCGATCCGCGTCAAGATCGGGATCGCGATGGCGATCACCCTCGCCGTCGCCCCCGTGGTCAATTCGCCGCCGCTGACCGGCCTGCTCGAGGCGCAGGGCTTCGTGCTGCTGGCACACAACCTGCTGATCGGCCTGGCGCTCGGATTTGCAATCCGGATCGTGTTCGTCGGCATCGAGCTGGCTGGCCAGCTGATCGGGCTGCAGATCGGCCTGTCGTTCGCCTCATTCTTCAATCCGGACAGCAGCGAGTCCGAGAACGTGGTGTCCAACTTCATGTCGATGCTGGTGCTGCTGATGTTCCTGGCGATCGACGGGCACCTGATCCTGCTGTCCGCGCTGGCGGACACGTTCCGCCTGTTCCCGATCGGCGCGGTCGGCTCCACAGCGATCGAGCCGCTGAGCATCGTGCGAGCGGCCTCGGACCTGTTCGCAATCGCACTGACGATCTGCCTGCCGATCCTGGCGGTGATGCTGCTGGTAAACGTCGTGCTCGGCGTGATGGCGCGCGTGGCACCGCAGTTGAACCTGTTCGCAGTCGGCTTTCCGGTCACCGTGCTGGCGGGTCTGGCGGCGCTCACTTTGTTCCTGCCAACGCTGGAGGGGCCGATCCGGGCTGCGCTCGAGAAGAGCCTGGCGGCGTTGCCCGGAGGCGGCTGACCGTCCGAGCGTCGCGCAGTTCGCGCGCCCGTTGTACGCTTGGGCGTCTGTCGCAAGGAGCACGTTTGAGCGGACAGCGATCGATCATGGCGGCACTGGCCTCTGCCCTGCTGTTCGGGGCGAGCGTGCCGCTGGCCAAGCTGCTCGCCGCAAGCCTGTCGCCGGTCCTGCTGGCGGGCCTGCTCTACCTGGGAAGCGGAATCGGCCTGACCGTCGTACGCGCCATTCGCGATCGCAGCCTTGCAGCGCCCGCGATCTCCGGCCAGCAGTGGTGTTGGCTCACCGGCGCGATCGCACTGGGTGGCGTGCTGGGGCCCATCCTGCTGCTGTTCGGCCTGGCCCGGACATCGGCTGCCGATGGCTCGCTGTTGCTGAATGTGGAAACGGTCCTGACGGCCGTTCTGGCCTGGGTGATCTTCGGCGAAAACGCCAGCCGCCGCGTCGTGCTGGGGCTGGCACTGATCGTGGCCGGTGGCATCGTGCTCGCCTCTGCCGGCCAGCCGGCTGGTGCCGCGGCAAGCCCGGTCGGGTCGTTAGCGATCGCCGTCGCCTGCCTGTGCTGGGCGCTGGACAACAACCTGACGCGCCGCGTTTCGGGCACCGACGCTTTCTTCATCGCCGCCACCAAGGGATGGGTCGCCGGCATCACGAATCTGGTGCTGGCATTCGCCCTCGGCGCCAGGCTGCCGGCGTGGCCGATGGTCGCCGGCGCCATGGCGCTCGGACTGGCCGGTTACGGGATCAGCCTGGTCCTTTTCGTACTGGCTCTGCGCGGCCTCGGCTCGGCGCGCACCGCGGCCTATTCCGCGACGGCGCCCTTCGTGGGCGCTGCCATCGCGATTGCCGGCTTCCATGAACCGATCACGAGCGGCTTCTGGCTGGCCGCGGCGTTGATGGCTTGCGGGGTCTGGTTGCATCTGACCGAGCGGCATGATCACGTGCACACGCACGCGCCGATCGCGCATCAGCACAGTCACGGGCACGACGAGCACCATCGCCATGTCCATGACTTTGCCTGGGATGGCACCGAGCCGCACTCACATCAACACGAGCACGAGCCGATCACGCACCGTCACCCTCACGCGCCGGATCTGCACCACCGGCACGGCCATTGAGTCGAGGACGTAAACTGTGCGAGAGTCGAATCGAACGCCTGCCGAGGACACCGTTTGAGCCAAGAGTCTGTTGAAGCGATGGGCCCGGTCGAACGGACCGGTGCCCGCATTCTGGTTGATCAGCTGCTGATCCAGGGAGTCAATCACGTATTCTGCGTGCCGGGCGAAAGCTATCTGGGTGTCCTGGACGCCCTGCACGACACCGCCGCTGCGATCCGCCTGATCGTCAACCGGCACGAATCCGGCTCGGTCTTCATGGCCGACGCCTACGCCCGCCTGGCCGGCCAGCCGGGTGTGGTGTTCGTGACGCGTGGACCGGGTGCCAGCAACGCGGCGATCGGGATTCACAACGCGCGTCAGGACTCAACGCCGCTGGTCGTTTTCATCGGACAGGTCGAGACCGAGTACCTGGGCAGGGAAGCATTCCAGGAGATCGACTACCGCCAGATGTTCGGGCCGGTTGCGAAGGCGGTCGAGCAGATCGAAAGGGTCGATCGCATTCCCGAGATCGTCGCGCGCGCGTTTCAGTGCGCCACCAGTGGGCGACCGGGTCCGGTCGTGGTTGCGCTGCCCGAGGACATACTGTCCGCGCAGACCAGCGCGGCCGACGCTCGTTGTCACCAGCCGGTTCAGGCCGCGCCGAGCGACACGCAGATCGCGGCGCTGCGCAGCCTGCTGCGCCAGGCCCAGCGGCCGCTGCTGATGCTTGGCGGACCGGGTTGGACTCCCGCCGCGTTGGACAACCTGCGCCGCTTCGTCGAGGTCAACGATCTGCCGGTGGTGTGCGGATTTCGATTCCAGGACCGGTTCGACAACGAGCACCCCAACTACATCGGCGAAGCCGGCATCGGCATCAACCCGAGGCTGGCGCAGCGGATCAAGGGCGCCGATCTGGTGATCGCGATCGGGCTGCGGCTGGGCGAGATCACCACGAGCGGCTACACGCTGCTGCGCGCGCCGGTCCCCGAGCAGGCGCTGGTGCACGTGCACACCAGCCTGGAGGAGCTCGGGCGCGTCTATCAGCCGATGCTGATGATCAATTCGGGCGTGCCGCAGTTTGCCGCGCGCCTGGCCGCGATGAACCCGTTCGAGCCTGCGCCTTGGGGCGAGCACACCCGCTCGGGGCGCGCCGAATACGAAGACTGGCAACAACGCCCTGCCCTGTATCGCCAGCGCGAACCCGCGCTCGACCTGTGGCAGCTGGTGCGGCAGCTGCGCCAGGCCATGCCGCGCGACGCGATCATCGCCAACGGCGCGGGCAACTTCTCGGTCTGGCTGCATCGTTTCTTCCGCTACGGCGCGCTGGGAACGCAGGTCGCTCCGACGTCCGGCAGCATGGGCTACGGCGTGCCGGCGGCGATCGGCGCCAAGATCGCGGCTCCGGAGCGCACCGTGGTGTGCGTGACTGGCGACGGGGACCTGATGATGTCGGTCCAGGAGCTGGCGACCGCCGCCCAGTATCACGCCGGCGTGATCTTCCTGGTGCTGAACAACTCGATGTACGGGACGATCCGGCTGCACCAGGAGCGGCGCTTTCCGGGGCGCGTCAGCGGCACCGGACTTGTGAACCCGGATTTCCCGCTGCTGGCGACATCGTTTGGCGGTTTGGGTTTGCGCGTGGCCGACACCGCCGCGTTCGCGACCGCGCTGAACGAGGCAATTACCTACACCCGCGAGCGCAGGCGGCCGGCGTTGATCGAGCTGGTCTGCGACCCGGACCTGCTGACGCCCGAGGCAACCGTCGCGTCGCTGCGTAGCGCTCAAAAACCCTGAGCGCGCACTCAGGCTGAGCCCTGCGCGAAAACGCCGCGAGCCAGGCGGCGCGCGATCCGGTCCAGGTAAAGATAGACGACCGGCGTGGTGTACAGCGTCAGGACCTGGGATACCAGCAGCCCGCCGACAATCGCGACTCCCAGGGGCGCGCGCAACTCGGCCCCGGCGCCGGAGCCGATCGCCAGCGGCAGCCCTCCGAGGATCGCCGCCATCGTCGTCATCATGATCGGACGGAAGCGCAGCAGGCACGCGGCGCGGATCGACGCCCGCGTGTCGAGCCCCTGCACACGTTCGGCGTCCAGCGCGAAGTCGATCATCATGATTGCGTTCTTCTTGACGATCCCGATCAGCAGGATGATGCCGATCAGCGAGATCACGCTCAGCTCGAGGTGGCACAGCATCAGGGCCAGCAGCGCGCCGAGGCCGGCCGATGGCAAGGTCGACAGGATCGTGATCGGGTGGATATAGCTTTCGTACAGTATGCCCAGCACGATGTACACGGCGATCAAAGCCGCGCCGATCAGGTAAGGCTGGCTCGCCAGCGTCTCCTTGAAGGCCTGGGCCGTGCCCTGGAAGCTGCCGTGCAGCGTCACCGGCATCCGCAATTCCCGGATCGTCGATTCGACCACGGGAACCGCGTCGCCGAGCGCCGCTCCCGGCGCCAGGTTGAACGACAGCGTGACTGCCGGGAACTGTCCCTGGTGGCTGATCAACAGGGGCGCCGTGCTGTCCTCGAAGCGCGCAAAGACCGACAGCGCGATCTGCTTGCCGTCGCCGGTCGGCACGTAGATGTCGTTGAGCGAATCGGCGTCGAGCTTGTGGTCGGGATCGACTTCCAGCACCACGTGGTACTGGTCGATGTTCGTGAAGATGGTCGCGACCTGTCGCTGGCCCAGCGCGTCGTACAGCGTATCGTCGAGCAGCTGGGGCGAAACGCCGAACTGTGATGCCCGGCTGCGGTCGATCACGATCGTCATGCCGGGCGCCGGAGTCTCCAGGTCGCTGTTCAGGTCCTGCACCTGCGGCAGCGCCTTCAGGGCGTCCAGCAGACGCGGTGCCCACGCGTACAGCTCGCGCGGATCGGTGTCTTCCAACGTGTATTGGAACTGCGTGCGGCTGGCGCGGCCGCCGACCTGCAGATCCTGCCGAGCCTGCATGCGCAGGGTGATCCCCGGCACCTGCGTCGCGCGCTCGCGCAAGCGAGCCAGGATCTGCGACGCGTTGGCGCGCCGCTGGTTGAACGCCTTCAGGCTGATCACCAGGCGGCCGTTGTTCGGCTTCGAATTCTCGCCGATCCAGCTGTAAACGAGCGCCACGTCCGGGTCTTCCATCACGACCCGGGCCAGTGCCAGCTGGCGCGCCGCCATCGCCGGCGCCGAAATGTCGACCGGCGCTTCGGTGGAACCGAAGATCTGCCCGGTATCCTGCTGCGGAAAGAAGCCCTTGGGCACGACCCAATACAGCAGCACCGACACCGCCATCGTCGCCAGCGTCAGCCACAGCATCAGGCGGCCGTGCGCAAGAGCCCAGTCGAGCGAGCGCTCGTACCACCCCAGCGTCGCTGTGTAAGCGCGCTCGGCAAGGCGCGACAGCCGGCCCGGCGTGCGCTCGCGCCCGCGATGCAGAAAGAGGCGGCACATGGTCGGCGTCAGGGTCAGCGAAATCAGCGCCGACACCAGCAAGGCCACGCTGACCGTCACGGAGAATTCGCGGAAAAGGCGCCCGACCGTCCCTCCCATGAAGAGCAGCGGAATGAAGGCGGCGATCAGTGAGGTCGTCATCGAGACGACCGTGAAGCCGACCTGGCGCGAGCCGTTCAAGGCCGCGCGCAGCGGCGACTCGCCGCTTTCGAGGTGGCGCATGATGTTTTCGATCACGACGATCGCGTCATCGACGACGAATCCGACCGCGATCGTCAGCCCCATCAGCGTCAGGTTGTTGAGCGTATAGCCGAGCAGGTACATCACGGCGAAGGTGCCGATGATCGACAGCGGAATGGCGACCGCCGGAATCAGCGTTGCCCACAGCCCGCGCAGAAACGCGAATACGACCAGCACCACCAGCGCGACCGACAGCAGCATCGTGAATTGGATGTCGGCGAGCGAGGCGCGGATCGTCTGCGTCCGGTCGCTGGCGACCCGAACCGTGACCGAATTGGGCAGCGACCTCTCGAGCTCGGGCAGACGGGCCTTGATGGCGTCGACCGTTGAAGCGACATTGAAGCCCGGTTGCTTGTGGATGTCGACGATGATCGCGGGCCGATCGCCGATCCAGGCGGCCTGTTTGACGTCCTCGACGCTGTCGACCGCCGTTCCGACATCGCGCACACGGACCGGCGCGCCATTGTGGTAGGCGATGACCAGCTCGTCGAATGCACTGGCGCGCATCAGCTGATCCGTCGTATCGACCGTCAGCGAGCGCTGCGGACCGTCGAGCGTGCCCTTGGGGGCATCGACCGTCGACACGGCGAGCATGGAGCGGATCTGCTCCAGGCTGATGCCGAGCCAGGCGATCTTGCGCGGATCGATCTGCACCCTCACCGCAGGCTTCTGCTCGCCGTGCAGGTCGACCAGCCCCACGCCGGGTACGCGCGACAGCTGCTGGGCAATGTACGAGTCGGCGTAGCGGTCCACTTCCCGCAGCGGCAGCAGGTCCGATGTCACCGCCAGCGACATGATCTGAAAATCGGCCGGGTTCGCCTTCTCGTAGGTCGGCGGGTGCGGCAGATTCTTCGGCAGGTTGCCGGCGGCGGCATTGAGCGCCGCCTGGACATCCTGTGCCGCGCTGTCGATGTTGCGGCTCAGGTCGAACTGCACGGTGATCGAGCTGTTTCCGAGCGAGCTGGTCGACGTCATCTCGGTCACCCCGGAGATCAACGCGAGCTGGCGCTCCAGCGGACTCGTCACGGTGCTTGCCATCACCTCCGGTGCCGCTCCCGGCAGCGCGGCCGATATCTGGATCGTCGGCAGGTCCACTTGAGGCAAGGCCGCGATCGGCAGCAGCGTGTAGGCCGTCAGGCCGAGCATCAGCACGAGCAGCGTCAGCAGCGACGTCGCGACGGGTCGCAGGATGAAGGGGGCCGAAACGTTGACAGAGCGCATCCGCGTGCCCTCGGATCGCCTACGCCATCAGCGATCGGTCGGCGCCAGCAGATCGCGCGCCAGCGTTTCAGCGTCCGGCCCGTCCTCGAAACCCAGCGTCAACGCCGTGTCGATCGGCACGCGGTGCGGGCGCTGTGCCAGGGCCTCGCACAGCGAAGCATCCTGTTCCACCACCGGGCATTCGATGGAGCGGCCGGTCAGCGGCGCCAGCGCCTGCAGCAGCGCCCCGACGCTCAACGTGCGCGCGGGCGCATTCAACACACCGTCGCCACGGCGCGCCGCGGCCGGCAGTTCGTGCGCATGAAGCAAGGCCAGCGCCGCGTTGCGAGGCGACGTCAGCCACAGCGGAACATCGGTCGGAATCGGACTGTGCCCGGCCTGTCCTGCGCTCAGCGCGCGCAGCAGCTCGCCGAGGAACGCAGCGCAGCCAGGCGCGCCAGCAATCATCGGCAGGCGCAGCGTGCGCCCGTCGACCTCGCCGCGGCGCGTTGCCTCCTCCAGCAACAGCTCGCCCACCAACGCAGTCAGTCCGTCCTGACTCGGCGGCAGCCCGCGGGACGCCTCGGCCGCCCGGTCGGGTCCGCCCTCGGCCGCGAAGCTGCTGGCCAGCACGACCTTTGGCCGGCCCGCTTGCCGGTGACACGCTTCGAACAGCTCGCGCAGGCTGTCGGCCAGTGCAAACGAGGGCGTCGAATGAGCGGCGCCCGCGCCGCTGTCCCAGGCGTGGAACACCGAATCGGTGGCTGACCCCATCACGGTCTGCAACAGGCGCGGAACACTAGGATCGGCGCGCACGTACTCGACACGCGCTTCCACAAAGAGACGCGACGGCTGGCTTCGATCGACCGCAATCACGCGGCGCACCGGGGCCGGCGCGCCGTCGCCGCGCGTCAGCACGCCTCGCGCCACGATGGCCCTGAGCAGCGCCTGTCCCAGCACGCCCGCGCCGCCGATCACAACGATTTGCATGCTTTACGACTCCGCGCCACGAGACGTAGTATGCCGAACGAACTTCGGAAGGTGATATAGACACTTACAGACTGGAGCAATGATGAATCAACGCAAAGCTTTGGGTATTGTCGCCTCAAGCGTCGTTGCTGCACTGAGCTGGAGTGGCCCGGCGCAATCGCAAGCCTTCAAAACTGCCTATCCCGCGATGGCGCCGGTCGAGCAATACCGCATCGCCAAGCGCGAGGACGAAATCGCACTGGCACGCAGTGCCGCGCCTGCGTCGATTTCCAGGGACGCGCAAGTGCTCGTGCTCGGCAGCCAGGGCTATGAGACGGCCGTGAAGGGCAGGAACGGCTTCGTCTGCTTCGTCGAACGCTCCTGGGCAGCCGGTTTCGACGATCCCCAGTTCTGGAATCCCAAGCTACGCGCGCCAAACTGCTTCAACCCGCCAGCCGCGCGCACCCAGCTGCCACAGTACCTCAAGCGCACGGAGTGGGTCCTGGCCGGCGCGACGAAACAGCAGCTCATCGAAAGAACCCGGGCCGAAGTCGCCAGCCACAGTTTCAAAACCCCCGAGGCGGGCGCCTTTTCCTTCATGTTGTCGAAGGACGGCTATGTGAGCGACGACGCTGCGGGCCCCTGGCTTCCCCATGTGATGTTTTTCCTCCCGCACGGTCAGGCCGACGATTGGGGCGCGAACAAGGAAGGCTCGCCCATCATCGGGCAAGATGGCAGCGCTATAGAAACCACGGTGCTCTTCGTTCCGGTGCGTAGCTGGTCCGACGGCTCGCCTGCCCCGCCGCCTCCCGAGAAGCACGTGATGTGACGGGCATGCCTGAGGAGGCACGCTGCCGTTGATCATCGCCACGAATCGAGCAGTTCCTCCCACATAGCACCACAGAACAGCTATTGCCGGACGTAGTGCGCGCGCTCCGCTTGCCTCCAGCGTTCCGAATTTGCGCCGGCGATAAGCAACCACAGCATGAGGGGAAGCTCGCCGGCGGCCGACGCCGCGGCTATGTAGGGCGTGAAAAGGCTCCTCGCCAGAGGCGGGTGGAGGAACATAAGCCAGCCCAGGCCCGAGATGCAGAGCAGCGCCCCAAGCAGCCTCGGCAGGAAAGTCGAGTGGAAGATGAGCGTACCCGTGATGAGACACCAAGCACCGAAGAACACGAGGTAGATATTGAAGGAGTAGTCATTGAGCACCAAGAACGACAGCGCCAGTGCCTGCAATTGGTCTGTCGAGAATGCTTGAAGCGAACTGCCGTCTTCGAGTAACAGCATGGGGGCGAGGTAAAACAGGCCGGTGACGGCTTGGATGGCGCAGCCCACGACCATGACAATCAATACAAGGCCCGCTAGGCGCCGGTCCACGGGTTTAAGAAGCTCATACATCAACCAAGCCCAGACAAGATGGCACACCGTCCCGACCAGGCACGATGCGAGCCCCACCCAGAAGAGTCGTTCCTGCGACAGTAGATTGGCGGCCGTGGTCGCGGCACTGTTGAAGTCCACGAGCCGCCCCAGGACCACGACCTGCCCAAAGGTGGCCGACACACCTTCCAGCAGCTGAAAGACGCCTGACATTCTGGCGAGGCTGCGCGGCGAAATTCCCATCAATTGCCGTGCATGGTCAGTGCTACGGTGATTCGTGGTTGGGCACGCACGCCCTCCAATACGGCATTGCCAAGGCCGCTTTGCGGGATTCTAAGGGTCCACGCGAGATGGAGGCTGCCGCCAGGCAGCCAGGCGCCGGTAGCCAACACCGGCGGCGGACGCTAACCTAGCCACAGCGGCCGCTCTAGGATCGATTGACCGGGCCATTCGGGAAAATCCCTGCCGGCCACAAGCCGGCGCCAGAGATCGTCGGGTTGTTTTCTCGACACCGGACAAGCGCGGCGTCAATATGCCAACCGTTCTTCCCGAACTGCACGTTCTTTATCGATGGAAACTCTTGCGCGGATTGACGCATGCACTACTGGAATAAGGACAACTTCGAGGGCCTTGAAGAAATCGCGGCTAATGCGGCGAATAGGTCGTCTTTGAGGGAATTCGGAGCCTATTGCAAGCTCCGCGCTGAGGGTCGACGGAAAGAGGCTTTTTCAGCGCTTCAAGAGTTCGTGGCGTTCGCAACGTCGATGCCGATGGATGGGCGCAAGGAAATCACGGTCTGGCTGCTGCAAGCGCAGCTTCGCTCTCCCAACGTTCATCAGTTGCTTCCATTCCCACTAATGAAGCAAGTGATCGAACCGACCCTTGATGAATGGTCACGATGCTCGCCAAATTCGGGGGAGGCTCAAAGGTGGATTGGCCTCGTGCGGCAAGAGAAGTCAGCTTTGGAAAAGGCGATTGCCCTTGATCCCACCGACGAGACCGCACGACGACTTTTGATCTCCCGATCCATGAACGATGTTGACCATGCAATGCATCATCTTGTGGAAGGCTTTTTTCTCGGTAGCGAAGAGGACGTCATGAAGGCGATCTGCCAAATGGAAGAGCAGATTCCAATCCTCACAGATGATCAGGGGCGCGAAGGGATTATTTCGCGCTTGAAGGAGCAGAAGCAATTGCTGGCCGACTGGCTCGAATTCAAAACCGACCCAGACGGCACCTTCCCAATGTGGTGCGCCAAGATGGGGCGGCAGTACCAGTGGCCGTCGATTGTTTACTACACACGCTCATGACTGAATACGGGGCACGCTGGATACGTCAGGTTTCTGGGATTTGGCTTGTCACTTTTGGCGGACCGAGGCAGCCGCTATGGGTCACGAAGGAAAAAAGCGCGGCCGGTTTCGGAGGCGCACGTGAAAGCTCGAAAACCGCTTCTTTGCGGACCCACCCAAGCGGGCAATTGGGAAAAAAGCAGTGGCTTGCGCAGCGTAAGGCGCGGTATCGAATTCGGGTGAGGCTAACCCTTTGAACCGAGGCCGTAGAGAACTGGCAGGAATTCCGAGATTAGCGTGGCCAGCGGTCTCAGAATAGGTGCCCACGCGAGAGGGACTGGAAGTTTCGTTGAGCAGCCGGGACAGGAATCCAGCTAAGTGCTTTCGCCCGCAGCTCCTGCGCCAGGAGACCTGAGCACCAGCAGCGGTGCGGTGGCCACACCCAGCAGAACCGCCCCCAGCCCGTACAGCGCGCTCGCCGCCACGGCGGTGTGCGCCTCGACTCCGATCAGCGGAAACACCAGCAGCGCGACCAGCTCGCGAGCGCCGAAGCCGCCGTAGGACAGCGGCAGCACGCCGGCAATGAAGACCGGCGCCGCGATCGCCTGCACGGCAAGGTATCCCGCGTTGCCGCCCGCGGCGACCTGGCACAGCCAAAGGGCCAGCGCGCACAGCACCTGGACCAGTACCGAACTCCACAGCGAGCGCGCCAGCGCACGGCCCCGCGATACGGTCAGCGCATGCAGTTGCGCCAGGCGCGCCAGAGCGCGCGCGATCCGGCTCGACTCCAAGCGGTTCGACGCCGAGCGGCCTGGCGCCGACGACGGCGAACCCGGCAGGCGAAGCGGAACAAACGGCAGGACCACCGCGAGGCACAGCGCGCCCAGGTAAGCCCAGCAGACCGATCGGATGTCCAAGCCGGCCATCGCCGCGGGCAGCTGCACCCGCTCCAACTGGCCGCCGAGCAGCAAGCCGAGCCCGGTGCCCAAGGAGAGGATGCAGAGAACCCACAGGCCGCTCGCGCGATCGAGCAGGACCGACAGCGCCGACTCGCCCAGGGGATTGCCCAGACGCTGCAGCCTCACGCTTCTCAAGGTGTCGCCGCCCAATGTTGCGCCCGGCAGCACGACGTTGACAGCCATCGCCTGCGCATAGGCAACGCGCAGGTCGTGCGCCGGCGCCTTCAGCCCCAAAACCGCCGCGATCGAGGTCCAGCGAACAGCCGAAACCCATTGCGAGGCGGCCATCGAAACGACCGCGAGCGTGAACCAGACCGGGTCGACGCGGCTGAGTTGCTGCAGCAGAGTCCGCAGTCCGACCAGCCAAGCCGCCAGCGCCAGCAGCGCCGAGGCCGCCAGCAGGCGTGCAACCAGCCCCGCAACGCGTCGAATGTCCACCCCGCGGTCGTTACCCATCCTGGGCGGGATCCCTCAGCACGTACTGACGCCGCCCCTGCGGCTCGTGATACACGCGCGTCAGCAGCTCGCCCAGCACGCCTGTCGCGAGCAGCTGCACCCCGATCAGCGTCAGCAGGGCACCCAGCAGAAGCAGGGGGCGGCCGCCGATCGGGTGGCCGAGCACCAGCTTGTCGAACGCCAGGTACACCAGCAGGGCGACGCCAACGGCCATCAAAGCGCTGCCGACAGCGCCGAACGCATGCAATGGCCGGTGCAGGAACCGCATCATGAACTTGACCCACAACAGGTCGAGCAGCACCCTGAAAACGCGGTCGATCCCATACTTCGAGCTGCCTCGCGTGCGGGGATGATGGCGTACCGGGACCTCGATCAGCCGCGCGCCGACTTCCGCCGCCAGGGCCGGGATGAACCGGTGCAGCTCGCCATAGAGCTTCACGTTGGCCAGGACCGGTCGCCGGTACACCTTGAGCGCGCAACCGTAGTCGTGCAGCCGAACGCCGGTCACCGCAGAGATCAGACGATTTGCGATCCAGGACGGCACCTTGCGCGACCAGGTCCGGTCCTGGCGCTGCTTGCGCCATCCCGATACCACGTCGATCGAGCGATCGTGATCCAGCAGCTCGAGCAGCCGGGGTATCTCGCCGGGCTCGTTCTGCAGATCGCCGTCGAGCGTCACCACCAGCTCGCCTCGCACGTGGTCGAAACCGGCTTGCAGCGCGGTCGATTGGCCGTAGTTGCGGATCAAGAGCAGCGGCCGCAGCCACGAGCGACCGGCGGCAAGCTCCGCCAGCACGGTGCGCGAGTCGTCGGTCGAGCCGTCATCGACCAGGATCAGCTCGAAGGGCCTCTGAGCGGGCGCCATCGCCACTTCGACGCGAGCGACCAGCTCGCGCAGATTCTCGCCTTCGTTGAAGACCGGGATCACGATCGACACCATGGATAGGGAGGCCGCGACGCCGCCGGCGGCCGGCGCCGGGTTGCCGCGAGTCAGGCTGGCGATCGTCATCGTCTCATGCGGCTTGAGCGTCGCATCGGGTCCGGAAGGAGGTGTCATTACGCTGCAATGATAAGGCGCCGCGGTCGATGAAGCGCGATGGTGCGCAGGTAGAATCGCCCCGCCCGGACGCGTGCGGCCGCGCCATGCAGTCAAGGACATTCTGATGAAACTTACGATCATCGGGACCGGATACGTTGGGCTGGTCACCGGAGTGTGCTTTGCCGACGTCGGCAACGATGTGCTGTGCGTCGACATCGATGAATTGAAGGTCCAGCGCCTGCTGCGGGGCGAGATGCCGATTCACGAGCCGGGGCTGGACGAGGTGGCGCTGCGCAATCTGAGTGCTGGACGCCTGCATTTTTCGTCGGACTACGGCCGCGCCGTCACCCATTCGGATATTTTCTTCATCGCGGTGGGCACGCCCACCGACGAGGATGGCTCGGCCGACGTGCGGCATGTCGAGAAGGCGGCCCGGGAGCTCGGGCGCCGGATCTCGCGGCTGTCGCTGCTGGTGGTCAAGTCGACGGTGCCGGTCGGCACTTCCGAGCGGGTTCGCCGGGCGGTCAACGAGGAGCTTGCCGCCCGTGGCGTCAAGGTCGCGATTTCGGTTGCATCCAATCCCGAATTCCTGAAGGAAGGCGCGGCGATGCATGACTTCATGCATCCGGACCGGATTCTGATCGGAACGGAAGACCGCCACGCGATCGAAGTGCTGACCGAGCTGTACGCACCGTTCAATCGGAACCGGGAACGCCTTCAGGTGCTCGACGCTCGCTCCTCGGAGCTGGCCAAGTACGCGGCCAATGCGATGCTCGCAACCCGGATCTCGTTCATGAACGAGCTGGCCCGGCTGTCCGAACGTCTGGGTGCCGACGTCGAGCGGGTCCGCCACGCGATCGGGGCCGACCCGCGCATCGGACCGAGCTTCCTGTATGCGGGGGCCGGTTACGGAGGCTCCTGCTTCCCGAAAGACGTGCGCGCGCTGCTGGCGATGGCGCGCGAAAACGTGCTGCCAGCCCGCATCCTGTCAGCCGTGCACGACGTGAACGAGGAGCAGAAGCACCTGGTCGCGAGTCGCCTGCGCGAGGCGCTGGGCAGCGACCTGCGCGGCAAGGTGATCGCGGTGTGGGGGCTGGCGTTCAAGCCGAACACCGACGACGTACGAGAGGCGCCCAGCCTGGTCCTGATCCGGGAGGTCGTCGATTCGGGCGCGCGCGTGCGTGCCTACGATCCGCAGGCGCGCCACACGGCCGCCAAGGCGCTGGACGAGCTGGGGGGACGCATCGACTATTGCGAGTCGGCCCAGCAGGCCTGCGAAGGGGCCGATGCGCTGGTGGTCGTGACCGAGTGGCTCGAGTTTCGCAGCCCGGATTTCTCATGGCTCGCGGCAACGCTGCGCGCGCGGGTGCTGGTCGACGGGCGCAACCTGTACGAGCCGCGTCTGGTCCGATCGGCCGGTCTGCTGTACTACGGGGTCGGTCGGGCGTGACCCCGGACGTGATCCCGGACGTGATTCCGGACGTTATTCTAGTCACCGGCAGTGCCGGTTTCATCGGCCACGCCGTATGCACGGCGCTGCTGTCGCGCGGCGAGTCGGTCGTGGGACTCGACAACTTCAACCCGTACTACGACCCCTCGCTGAAGCGGGACCGCGTCGAGCGGATCCGTCGGCTCGCGCCGGGCGGCCGTTTCGAACAGATCGAGGCGGACCTGGCGGACCGCTCCGCCGTGAACGCTGTGCTGGGCCGCCACCGGCCGCGCCGGCTCGTCCATCTGGCGGCGCAGGCCGGCGTGCGCTACTCGTTCGAGCACCCCGAGGCGTACGTGCAATCCAACCTGGTCGGCTTCGCCAATCTGCTCGAGGCAGCGCGCCACGACGGCGGCATCGAGCACTTCGTGTACGCGTCGTCCTCGAGCGTCTACGGCGGCAATCGGAAGGTGCCGTTTTCGGTCGACGATCGAGTCGACGACCCGGTCAGCCTGTATGCGGCGACCAAGCGCGCCAACGAACTGATGGCCCGGGTCTACTCGCTTCAGTTCGGCCTCAAGCTGACCGGCCTGCGCTACTTCACGGTGTACGGGCCGTGGGGCCGTCCGGACATGGCGCCGGTGAAGTTCGCGCGCGCACTGCTCGACGGCCGCCCGATCGAAGTCTATGGGTACGGGGCGATGCAGCGCGATTTCACCTACATCGACGACATCGTGGCCGGTACGCTGGCCGCGCTCGACGACACGCGACACTTCGGCGAAATCCCGCACCGGCTGTACAACCTGGGCAACAGCCACCCGGAACAGCTGATGCATTTCATCGAGACGCTGGGGCGGATCGCCGGCAAGGCGCCGGATCTTCAGATGCGGCCGATGCAGCCGGGGGACGTCAGGTCGACCTCGGCCGACATCGAGGCGACCACGCGCGACCTGGGGTGGCGCCCCACCACGTCGATCGAGGCCGGGCTGCCGCCGATGTTCGAGTGGTGCCGCAGCTACTACGGCGGCGACCGAGAAGGAATCTGAACGCCCCGGACAACGGCCGGACGCTCGACGAACGCGCTCAGCGCCCGCGTGACGTGGGGAAAATTCGAGATGCCGACCAGATCGGCGGCTTCATAAAAGCCGATCAAGTTGCGGACCCAGGGAAAGATGGCGATATCGGCGATCGTGTAGGCCTCACCCATGACCCAGGCGCGCCCCGCAAGGCGCCCGTTCAAAACACCCAGCAGACGCTGGGACTCTTTCACATAGCGGTCGCGCGGGCGCTTGTCCTCGTAGTCCTTGCCTGCGAATTTGTGAAAAAACCCGAGCTGGCCAAACAACGGTCCGATGGCGCCCATCTGAAACATCAGCCACTGGATCGTCTCGTAGCGCGCCGCAGCGTCCTGCGGGATGAACTGGCCACTCTTGTCCGCCAGATAGATCAGGATGGCACCCGATTCGAACAGGGCGATCGGCTTGCCGTCCGGGCCGTTCGGATCGAGGATGGCGGGGATCTTGCCGTAAGGATTGAGCGACCGGAACTCCGGCGACAGCTGATCGTTGGTCTCGAAAGCCACCCGCTGGGGCTCGTAGGGAAGTCCGGTTTCTTCGAGCATCACCGAGACCTTGATCCCGTTGGGTGTCGGCAGCGAATAGAGCTGAATGCGTCCCGGGTCCCGGGCCGGCCACTTCTTCGTAATAGGGAACGCGGAAAGATCAATCAATTGACCCTCTTACCTTCCAAACGAAAGTCTCGCCCACGCCCAGCGGCACCACCCGATCTTCGCCGAACGGCAAGTCGGCGGGCGGCTGCCACGGCGAGCGATGCAGCGTGATCTGGTCCAGATTGCGCGGCAGGCGATAGAAGTCGGCGCCGTGGAAGCTGGCGAATGCCTCCAGGCGCTCCAGTGCACCGGCCTGCTCGAAGCACTCCGCGTACATCGAAAGCGCCAACGGAGCGGTGAAGCACCCGGCGCATCCGCATGCGGACTCCTTGTCACGAATCGGGTGTGGCGCGCTGTCGGTTCCGAGAAAGAACTTCGGGCTGCCGCCGGTAGCCGCCTGCAGGAGCGCCTGGCGATGGTCCTCGCGCTTGATCACCGGCAGGCAGTACGCGTGCGGGCGCAGCCCGGCGCGGCCGTCGGGAGCCATGAACATTGCGTTGCGGTTGTAGCGCAGGTGGTGCGCGGTGATGGTCGCCGCGATCCGGTGGTCGGCCTGGCTGACATACTGCACGGCCTCGCGCGTCGTGATGTGCTCCAACACGATGCGCAGGGTGGGGAACGAGCGGCGCAGCGGGATCAGCACCGAATCGATGAACGCCCGCTCGCGGTCGAACGTGTCGACCGCCGGGTCGGTGATCTCCCCATGCACCAGCAACGGCACGTCCAGCTCTTGCATCGTCTGCAGCGCCGCAGCGCAACGATCGAGATCGGTGACGCCGCTATCGGAGTTCGTGGTGGCTCCAGCCGGATACAGCTTGACGCCGTAGACCAGTCCGGAGTCACGCGCGCGACGGATCTCCGAAGGCGGTGTCGCGTCGGTCAGGTAGAGCGTCATCAGCGGTTCGAAGCGTTGCCCCGCCGGCAGCGCTGCCTTGATCCGGTCCCGGTAGGATCGCGCCTGGTCGGTGCGGGTCACGGGCGGTTTCAGATTCGGCATCACGATCGCGCGCGCGAACACGCTCGAGGTGTGCGCGAGCGCATCCCTCATCGCGGACCCGTCGCGCAGGTGCAGATGCCAGTCGTCCGGGCGTGTGATCGTCAGCGTCTGCATCAATGCGCGTTTCTCAGGCCTTCGCTTTGCGCCGGATCCGCGTCGGCCGGGTCAGCACGTCGGGTTGCAGGATCTCGCGCAGCTGGGCCGCCGAAATCAGCCCGCGCTCCAGCACCAGCTCCGCCACCGGCCGGCCCAACTTCACGGCGTCCTTGGCCACTTCAGCCGCTGCCTCGTATCCGATGTAGGGATTGAGGGCCGTAGCGAGGCCCGCCGACATGTGCACGCGCTGCTCCAGCAGCTCCACATTGGCACGAATGCCGTCGACGCAGTTGTGCGCCAGCGTGACGCAGGCCGCCTGCAGGTGCGTGACCGACTTGTACAGCGAGTACGCCATGATCGGCTCGAAGGCGTTCAACTGCAGCTGCCCCGCTTCGGAAGCAAAGGTTACGGTCGTGTCGTTGCCGATCACCTCGAACGCCACCTGGTTGACCACCTCGGGAATGATCGGGTTCACCTTGCCCGGCATGATCGACGAGCCGGCGGCCTTGGCCGGCAACAGGATCTCGTTGAGCCCCGCCTGCGGGCCCGAGGACAGCAGCCGCAGGTCATTGCACGTCTTGGACAGCTTGCAGGCGATCCGCTTCAGCACGCCGGACAGCTGGACGAAGGCGCCCGTATCCTGCGTGGCCTCGACCATGTTGGCCGCCGGCTTCATCGGCATTCCCGAGAACCGCGCCAGGTACTGGCAGGCGAGCGGCGCATAGTCGGGATCGGTGTTGATCCCGGTGCCAATCGCGGTCGCACCGAGGTTGATCTCGGTGATCAAAGCCATCGCTTCGCGCAGCCGCTCTTCGTCCTCGCCGATCATCACCGCGTAGGTCGAGAATTCCTGACCCAGCGTCATCGGCACCGCGTCCTGCAGCTGCGTGCGGCCGATCTTCAGCACTTCGCGAAACTCGAACGCCTTCTTCTCGAACGAGGCGCGCAGATCCGCCATCGCCACCAGCAGGCGCCCGATTGCAAAGCAAAGGCCGAGCCGCACTGCGGTCGGATAGGTGTCGTTGGTGCTTTGCGAGGCATTCACGTCGTCGATCGGGTGCAGCGCCTGGTAGTCGCCGCGCTCGCGCCCGAGCAGCTCCAGCCCCCGATTGGCAATCACCTCATTGAAGTTCATGTTGGTCGACGTGCCGGCCCCGCCCTGGATCACGTCAACCACGAACTGGTCGTGCCACTGGCCCGCTTCGAGCTCCTCGCACACACGGACGATGATCGCGGCCTTGGCCGGGTCGATCAGCTCCAGATCCTTGTTGGCGCTGGCGGCGGCTCGCTTGACGATCGCGAAAGCGCGGATCAAGTCGGTGATCACGCCGATCGGCACCGATGAGATCGGGAAGTTCTCCAGGGCCCGCATCGTGTGAATGCCGTAATAAGCCTTTGCCGGAACCGCCATCTCGCCCAGCGAATCGCGCTCCGTCCGAACCTGACCGCCTGTTTCCCGACTGACTTTTGTTTGTGTCATCCTCATCTCCTGAAGCCCTCACGCCTGGCCCCTCGCCCACCTGCGTGGGACAGGGGAGATACTCAAGCGGCGGTGACCTGGTCTCGTTCATTTTCGCGCTGCTGCAGTGCCCATAGTCGGGCGTATTGGCCGTCGCGCGCGAGCAGTTCCTCGTGCGTGCCGCGCTCGACGATGCGGCCGCGATCCATCACGGCGATCTGGTCGGCGTCGACGATGGTCGACAGCCGGTGCGCGATCACCAGCGTCGTGCGATTGGCCGCCACTTCGGCGAGTTCCGACTGGATCACGCGCTCCGTGCGTGAATCGAGAGCCGAGGTGGCCTCGTCCAGCACCAGGATAGGCGGATTCTTCAGCAGCGTTCGGGCGATCGCGACACGCTGCTTTTCGCCGCCCGACAGCTTCAAGCCCCGCTCGCCGACCAGGCTCCGGTAGCCGTCCGGCAGCGACTCGATGAACTCGTGGATGTGAGCCATTCGAGCCGCTGCAACGACCTCGGCGTGGCTCGCTCCGGGGCGACCGTAGCCGATGTTGTATTCGATCGTGTCGTTGAATAGCACCGTGTCCTGCGGAACGATCCCGATCGCCGCGCGCAGCGAGTGCTGGGTCACGGCCTGTACGTCCTGGTCGTCGATCAGAACGCGCCCCGACTGCACTTCGTAGAAGCGGAACAGCAGCCGGGCCAGCGTCGATTTTCCGGAACCCGTCGGTCCGACCACGGCGCACGTCGTGCCGGGAGCAATCGACAGATCCACATCGAACAGGACCTGGCGCCGCGGATCGTAGCTGAAGTTCACCCGCTCGAAGCGCACACCAGGGCTGGCGCCGTCCGGCGGCAGGATCAACGGAACCGCGTCCGGTCGGTCGGTCACCTCGAGCGACGCCTCCAGCAAGCGGAACATCCGTTCCACATCAGCCAGGGCCTGACGCAGCTCCCGGTAGATCACACCCAGGAAGTTCAGCGGCACGTACATCTGCAACATGAAGGCATTGACCAGCACCAGGTCGCCGATCGACAGGCCCCCGCTCGTCACGCCAACCGCGGCGCGCCACAGCATCAAGGTGAGACCCACCGCGATGATCAGTTGCTGGCCGCTGTTCAGCACGTTCAGCGACTGCTGGGCCATGATGCCGACGCGCTCCTGCTCGGCCAGCGTCGCGTCGTAGCGCCGCGCCTCGAACTCCTCGTTGTTGAAGTACTTGACCGTTTCGAAGTTCAGCAGCGAGTCGACCGCGCGCGAGGACGCCTTCGCATCGAGCTCGTTGACCTGGCGCCGGAACTTGGTGCGCCAGTTGGTCACCGTCAGCGTGTAGGTGATGTACAGCGCCAGGCTGACTCCGACGATCAGCGCGAACGAGCTTTCGTAGTGCGACAGCAGGTAGCCGAACACCAGCCCGATCTCCACCAGCGTCGGCAGGATCGAGTACAGCGTGAAGCTGACCAGCGAGGACAGCCCCCGGATGCCATGGTCGATCTCGCGCGTCACCGCGCCGGTGCGCCGCTCCAGGTGAAACCGCAGCGACAGCGAATGCAAATGGCGGAACGTCTTAAGCGCCAGCGTGCGCACCGCCGACTGGGTCACCCGCGCGAAGAAGAATTCGCGCAGCTCGGTAAAGACTGACGTTGCCAGCCGCAACGCGCCGTAGGCGACGATCAGCGCGATCGGGACCACGACCGGGGCAGCGCTCGCCGGCACCGACAAGCGGTCGACGATGTGCTTCAACAGCACCGGAACGCCGACCACCGCCACCTTGGCTGCGATCAGGCACAGCACCGCGAACACCGCGCGCGCGCGATACGCCCACAGGTACGGCAACAGCATGCGCACCGTATGCCATTGGCTTTGTCCGGCCTCGGGCGCCAGACGCGGTGCCCGCCCCGGGGGCGGTCTGATTCCTCTCACTCGAACATCCCGACTTCGAAAAGCACTTGGTTATCGACTTGACACTGCATGATGGTGGCCGACAATGCGGGCCATCGCGCTCTCTATTATCGCCTGCGCCGCCCCCTTGAGCATCGAGGCTTCATCGAGATGACCGAAGGCATCGCCCTGCCCGACGAGGATCCAGTGCTTCGCGTGGTTCCGATGCCCGCCGATGCCAATCAGCACGGTGACGTGTTCGGCGGCTGGATCATGTCGCAGGTCGACATCGCCGGCGGTATCCTGGCCGCGCGCCGCGCCAACGGACGCGTGGCCACGATCGCGGTCACCAGTTTTGTCTTCAAGCAACCTGTGTTCGTCGGCGACTTGCTGTCGCTCTACGGGGTCATCGTCCGAACCGGGCGCACGTCGATCACGGTCGACGTCAGCGTCTACACCGAGCGCAGCCGGCTGAAGGCGGAAGTCCTCAAGGTCACCGAAGCCACGCTGGTGTACGTCGCCACCGACGGTCACCGCAGGCCCAGAACGCTGCCGCCGCTGGAAGAGTAACTCGAACGACTGGTATGAACCGCGATCGACGCCGGTGATAGCGCGTCGGGTCAACGGCGGCAGGCGCGTTCAGTGAAACGGGTATGGGGCGCCGAAGTCGCTGGTGTAGGCGGTGTGGGTCACCAGCGCCTGACCGGTCCACAGATGCAACTGGAAGGCGGGCGGCTCCATCACGAAGCGGGCGCAGGTGCCTGGTTTCAGATCGAGCACCACCTGGTGCGCGGTGCTCGGGCAGACGCTGGCCAGGGTTCCGGCAAACAGTGCCTGGATCGGTCGGTGCAGATGGCCGCAAATCAGCCGCTGAACGTGTGGAAAGCGGCGCACGACCGCCGCCAGTGCGGACGCGTTGTCCAACCCCATCTGATCCATATGATCGATCCCCGTCAGAAACGGCGGGTGATGCAGCGCGATCACGGTCGGCGCGTCGGACTCGGACAACCGCTGTTCGAGCCACTGCAGGCGTCGTGCGCACAGCGTGCCTCCCGGCTGACCGGGGATGACCGTATCGAGTGCCAGCAGGCGCACCGGATAGTCGTCGATCACGTAGTGCAGGAATTCCCCATCGAGCCGCAGGTGGCGATGGTCGGGAAATCCCGCCCGCAACTGCTGGCGGTCATCATGATTGCCCGGCAGCACGAAGACCGGCAGCGGCAACATCGCCAGCATCTCGCGCAACAGTCCGTATGAGCGCGCGTCGGGAGTGTCGACCAGGTCACCGGTGGCGACCACTACATCCGGCAGCGGGTCCAGGCTGACGATGCGCTGCACACAGCGCTCCAGGCAAGACGCGGTGTCCACCATGCCGTAAGCCAGCCTGCGTCCGCCCATCACGTGCAAATCACTGATCTGGCATAGCAGCATGGCCCGTTCTCCCAATGCCGGCAGCGCGCGCTTGCCGGACCACGCGCCCCGGTCCATAGTAGCGCTGCCGCCGCCCTGCGCTCGGCGCGCGTCCAGAAAAAGAAAGAGGAGGCCTCAAATGTTCACGCAAATTCTCGACCCCATCGGGAACCTGTTTGTCACGTGGCTGGTCGCGCTGATCCCCGTGGTGGCACTGCTGACCATGCTGGCTGGGCTGCGTTGGTCGGCATGGAAGGCGACCCTCGTCGGTTCATTGATCACGCTGGTGCTTGGGCTCTGGATCTGGAAAATGCCGCTCGACCAGGGTGTCCTCGCTTACCTTTATGGCTCGGCGACCGGCGTGTGGAACGTCGACTGGATCACGTTCTGGGGGGTGATGCTGTTCAACACGCTGGTCATGACCGGCACCTTCGACAAGCTGCGGCGCTGGCTGATCGCGCAGGGCACGCAGGATATCCGCGTTCAAACGATCCTGTTTGCCTGGGCGTTCGGCGCGCTGCTGGAGGGTCTGGTCGGGTTCGGCTATCCGTGGGCGTTCGTCGCTCCTATCCTGATTGCGCTGGGGATCCCGGATCTGGACGCAATCCGTGTCGCCGCCATCGCGAACAACGCGCCGGTATCGTACGGGGCGCTCGGGGCTCCGATCATCGCGCTGGCCGCGGTCACGGGCTATCCGCTGCTCGCTCTGTCGGGCTCCATCAGCAAGATCGTCGCGATCCTCGCGCTGGCGCCGCCGTGGATCCTGCTGTATCTGGTTTCCGGCAGGAAAGGCATGTGGGGGGCCTGGCCCCTGGCCGTGGTCGGGTCACTGGGCTACATCGCTGGCCAGTTGCCGGTCGGCACCTATCTGGGCCCTTACCTGCCGGACGTGGCCGGTTCGATCGTCTGCTTCATCTGCGTCCTGTTACTGCTCAAGGTTTGGCAGCCGGCGCAGGTGCTCGGCTATGGGGGCAATCCAATCGCGACCGCCTCTTCCGGCGCAAAAGGTCATGGCCTTTCGCCCGGCGATATGGTTCAAGCCTGGCTGCCGATCGCGGTCCTGGTTGTCGTCGTGGTTGCCTGGACCGGCCCATGGTCGAAGCTGCCGGGCATCGCGCTCCTGCAGCTGCAGGTGACGGCAGCCTCCTCGATCTCCGAGGGCGCGAAGATCGCGGCCGTGTTCAAGTGGACGCCGTTCGTCGGAGGTTCGGCCATCCTGACCTCGTGGATCATCGTCGCACTGCTGCTTCGTATCAGTGCCCAGCAGCTCGTCGAGATTTTCAAGAAGACCTGGTCGCAGATGTGGGGCGCGCTGCTGGTCGGCGTGTTCATCTTCGGGCTGGCCTACGTGTACAACTTCTCGGGGATGGCCGCATCGCTGGCCAAGGCGTTCTCCTCGCTCGGCACGGCCTTCATCGTCGTTGCGCCGATCCTCGGCTTCATCGGCGTTGCGCTGTCGGGCAGCAATACGTCGACCAATGCGATGTTCGGCAAGTTCCAGGCGCTGGTCGGCCAGCTCCTCGGCTTTCCGCCCCTGCTGTTGCCGACGGTGAACTCGGTGGGAGCCGAGATCGGCAAGCCGATAGCCCCGCAAACGGCGAGCGTCGGCGTCTCGACCACGCGCTTCGTGCGCAACGAAGGCGAAGTGATCCGCCACAATTTCGGCTGGTGCCTGGTGATCCTGGTCTACCTGATCGCGATCAGCGTCGCCTGCTATCTGTTCTTCCCCGGGATCGCGAGCCTGCCGCCGGCGGCGGGCTGACGGCGTAGCAGCCGAATCGATCCGGGCCGCAGGCGCGGGCCGCGGATGTCTTCGCCTATTCGGATTCGGATCGGCGCTGCCAGCACTGCTCCAACCACGCCGCCGCCCCGATCAGCAGCGCGTCCTGGCCCGGGCGCGCGATCACGCTGACGCCCATCGGCAGGCCCTGGGGGCCGCGACCGATCGGCAATCCGATCACCGGGCAGCCGAGCAACTGCCAAGGCCGGTTGAACAGCGGGTCGCCCGTGCTGGCCAGTGTGGCCGGTGCTTCGCCGATCGCACTGGGCGCGATCAACACTTCGGTGCCACCGAATAGTGATTCGATTTTGGCCGCGCAGCGACGTCCGGTGTGCAGGGCGTCGGCATAACGCCGTCCGGGAAAGGCGTTCGCCTCCTGGATCGCGTCGATCAACTGCGGCGACAGCTGCGAACGCCGGTAGGTGTACTCCGGCGCCAGAGCGCGCGCCGTCTCGGCCAGCTGTATGGTCCGATGGGCGTCGAACAGCTGCTCGAACGCCGCCGGCCATGCGACTTCCTCGACCGGCGCGCCGCCCTCGCGCGCCCATCGGGCCGCCTGCGCCACCGCCTGCCGCATCGCCGGATCCAACTGGTCGGCGCGCGGCGTCAGCGTCCAGCCGACCTTCGGCGGAGACGCCAGACGCCCCTGCGCAGCCTGCATCGCCCAGTCCGACTGCAGCGCCAGCACCGAGGCCAACAGCGCGACATCGTCCACCGAGGTCGCGAACAGACCCACCTCGTCGAGCGTGTCGGAGATCACCTTGACCCCGGAGCGCGGCACGCGCCGCGCCGAAGGCTTGTATCCGACCACGCCGCAGAACGAGGCTGGCCGGATCACCGAGCCCGCCGTTTGCGTACCCAGCGCCAGCGGCGCCAGCCCGGCGGCGACCGCCGCCGCCGATCCGCTCGACGACCCGCCGGGCGTGTGCTCGAGCGCATGCGGATTGCGAGTGGGTCCAGGCGCGAAGGTCGCCAGTTCTGCCGTCACGGTCTTGCCCAACACGATCGCACCCGCCCCCCGCAGCAGGGTCACGCAGGCCGCGTCCAGCGTGGGTCGATGCCCGCGATAGATGGGGGAGCCGTAGCACGTGTCGTATTGCACCGTGTCGATGTTGTCCTTGACCGCCACCGGCACGCCGGCCAACGCGCCCTTGGCGTGCAGGCCGTCGATTGCGCGCGCCGCCTCGATCGCCTGCTCGCGATCGAATGTCACGAACGCGTGCAGCGCGCCATCGCGCGCCGCGATCGCGTCCGCGTAGCGGCGCACGGCGGCCTCGGCCGTCGCCAGACCCGCGTTGACGCTGCGGGCCAGGTCGGATGCGACGCTATCCGGCACCGAAAGCCTCCTCCAGTTCCACCACGGTGCCGGTGAGCTGACCGTCGTAACCGGGCAGCGCGTCGATCACCGCGCGCATCTGCTCGCCGCGGAGGAGCGTCAGGACATCGCGCAGCATCGCTTTGTTGACGGCCGCCGACTCGCATCCGAAGAAGTACCCCTCGCGAAGCAAAGCGATGAAGTCCAGCCCGAAGCGGCGCGCCGCCGCCTCCAGTCCGAACCCGACATCGGCCATTCCGCTGGCGATGTACGCCGCCACCGCCGCATGCGTGAATTCGGTGTTCTCGTATCCGACGATCCGGGCCGGATCGATCCGTTGGCTCGACAGCAGCAAATCGATCAACACGCGTGTACCGGAGCCGATCTGGCGATTGACGAAGCGCAGATCCGAGCGCGCCAGATCTTCCAGACCGCTGATCCGCTTGGGATTGCCGCGTGCAACGAACAGTCCCTGGGTGCGGCGCGCCAGATGGATCAGCACGTGCCGGCGCGAGTCGAGCCAGGCTATGTACGGCTCGACCGAGGCCTTCTGGAACGGCCCCTCGGCCACGTGGAAGCCGGCCAGGTCGCATTCCCCGCGCGCCAGCGCAGCCACCGCCTCGGTGCTGGTGCGGTACTTGAGCTCGACCGGGACGTGCTCGCGCCCGAGCGCCTCGACCAGCGCCGCGACCGCAAAGCCGTGCGAGGCGTTGATCCGCAAGCTGGCCCGCTCGGGCGACAGCAGCGATTCGAGCTCGCCCTCGAGTTCCGACGACAGGCTCTCGAGCGTCGGCGAGAGCCGCGCTGCCACGCGCCGATCGGCCCACAGCAGCTTTTCGGCCAGCACCGAAAGGCGCGTTCCCTGGCCGCGCGTCTTGATCACCAACGGAACGCCGAACTCGCTTTCGAACCGGCGCAGCATGCCCCAGGCGCGCCGGTACGACATCTCGGTGAAGCGGGCGGCGTCGGCGATGCTTCCCGAGTCCTGGATCGCCGTCAGCAATGGCAGCAGCTCCGGCAGCGGATGCGGATCTCCGCCCGCCGGGGCGACCACCCATTCCGGATGAATCGAGATGCGCCACATATGAAGCCGAATGCTTATGACGTTCCGCGCAACACACGCACTATTTTTCGCCGAATGCCGCGGCGGTTCCAGGTCACAGTGCTAGGGATCTAAATAGGCAAAACAATGCATATTATGCGCAGCGTTTTCGAAGTTCGTATAGAGTCCATTGAGTCGCTCAAACGGAAACGCCCCCATGGTTGCCTGCACCACCCGATTGTCGCCTGAAGCGGAGGTCATTGAAGCGAAGGTCGCACGAGGGCTGGCCGAGCCCACCGTGGAAACCCATTTCCGCGACGGCCAGATCGAGGTCAGGCAAGCCATGCTGGCCGAGGAAGTGCCGGTCGCCTTCGAGTACAACGGAGTGTCACACGCGGTCATGCTCGCCACGCCCGGCGACCTGGAAGATTTCGCGCTCGGCTTTTCGATCAGTGAAGGGATCGTCAGTGAGCCCGGTGAGATCTACGGTGTCGACGTTCACCCGGCGGCCGCCGGCATTACGGTCTCGATCGACATTGCGTCGCAGGCTTTTGCCCGCTTGAAGGACCGTCGTCGCACGCTGGCCGGTCGCACGGGCTGCGGTATCTGCGGCCGCGAAAGCCTGGAGCAGGTGATCCGGCCGCTGCCTGCGCTCGAAGGCAAGGGGCCGCGCGTTGAGCCGTCTGCGGTGACCGCCGCGCTGTCGGCGCTGATCGGCTCCCAGCGGCTGCAGAAACAGACCGGCGCCGTGCACGGCGCGGCCTGGAGCGCTCTGCCGGGAACGGCGGAGATCGTGCGCGAGGATGTCGGACGGCACAATGCGCTCGACAAGCTGATCGGGGCGGTGTTGCGCACGGGGGCCACTGCGCGGCCGGGCTTCGTCGTGGTCACCAGCCGCGCCAGCGTCGAGATGGTGCAGAAGGCTGCCTGCATCGCGACGACCCTGATCGCGGTCTCGGCGCCCACGCGCCTGGCCTACCGCGTCGCCCACGATTGCGGTTTGACGCTGGTGGGGTTTGCCCGCGGAACGGCCTTCTCCGTGTATACGCACGCCTGGCGCATCGCGCCGGCGGCCGCGTAAAGCGGTCCCGGCGGAACGGGGAGCGGAGCGTCTGCCGACGCGTGGCCTTCAAGCGAAGGCCGGAACCGGCGACAATGCGCTCGGCGAATCCGCCCCCTTTGCCCCCGCGATGCATACGCTTGTCACTTCGTTCCTGCTGACCTTCGCTGCGCTGTTTCCGATCGTCAATCCGATCGAGGGAGCGCCGCTGTTTTTCGTGTTGACGCGCGAGCTGCCTGTCGACCGACAGCGGGTGCTGGCACGGCAGGTGGCCTTGAACGGGCTGGCGTTGCTGCTCGGCTCGATGGTGCTCGGCCCCTGGCTGCTGGTTTTCTTCGGCATCGAGCTGCCGGTGGTCCGTATCGTCGGCGGGCTGGTCATCACCTCGCTCGGTTGGAAATTGCTAAGCCAGTCGCAATGGTCCGACCATCCCTCGGAGCAGGTTCCGCAGGACGTACTGTCGCGCGCCGGCGCCTTCTACCCGCTGACGATGCCGCTCACCGTTGGTCCCGGGTCGATGTCCGTTGCGATCTCGATCGGCACGCATAAGCCGTTGAGCACATTCAGCCTGACCGACTTCGCGTTGTACGGGGTCGGCGCCGTGTCCGGCCTGGTCGCGATCGGCATCAGCATCTACGTCGCCTACCGCTTCGCGGGCAACCTGACCCGATTCCTGGGCAACTCCGGTGTCGAGGTGCTGGTTCGCCTGTCGGCCTTCATTTTGATGTGCATTGGCATCGAGTTCCTGTGGAGCGGCTATCTCGCATTGGTGGCAGCCCACGGGCTGCACTGAGAAGACTTCGGCCGGACCTCGATCGGTGGCCCCGGACCGATTGCGCCGGTCGATAACCGCATGGCCGTGACCAAGCGCCGAGTTCTGCGCCTGGTTCTGGGTTCGCGGCGCAACCCGCTCGATCCGACCGTTCGGCGGCGGGCGCGCCTCGTCGCAGTGCTGGCCTGGGCCGGTTTGGGCGCAAACGGCCTGTCGGCCGCTTGCTACGGCCCTGAAAAGGCGTTTCTCGCGTTGGGAGACCATGCGGACCTGGGGCCGCTGCTGGCGCTCATCATGGTGGCCTCGGTGGTGATCCTCGCGCTGGCCTACAGCCAGATGTTCGAGTTGTTTCCCCATGGAGGCGGCAGCTATCGGGTGGCCTCGCAACTGCTCGGTCCGCAGTTCGGACTGGTGTCTGGCGCCGCGCTGCTGATCGACTACGTGCTGGCGATCAGCGTGTCGCTGGCCAGCGGCACGGACGCCTTGTTCAGCCTGTTGTCCCTGGACGCGCAGAGCTACAAGCTCTTCGTGGAGCTTGCACTGACCGCGCTGTTGATCGCGCTGAACCTGCGCGGGTTGCACGTTGCGATCTGGTTTCTTTTCCCGATTGCAGTGGCCTTTTCGCTGGTTCATGCGCTGTTGATCGTCTATGGCGTCGGTGCGATGGCGCCCAAGCTGTCGGTTCATGTGGCGCAAGCGATTTCGAGCACCGCCCGCCTCTCCCAGTCGACCGGATGGGTCTTTGTCGTCGCGCTGCTGGTCAGAGCGTACGGACTGGGCGGCAGCACTTTCTCGGGCGTCGAAGCGATATCGAACAACGTCAACCTGCTGGCGGAGCCACGCATCAAGACGGGACGCCTGACGATGTTCTATGTCGCCACGACGCTCGCCTTCATCGCGGGGGGCCTTGTCCTGCTCTACTCGCTGTGGGACATACGGCCATTGCCCGGCCAAACGCTGAACGCCGCCACATTCGGCGCCATGCTTCCCGCGCTGGGCCTGAGCGGGGGCGCCGCGCAGTCCTTGACGTGGGTCACACTGGTCCTGGAGGCAGCCATTTTGCTGGTCGCAGCCAATTCGGTTTTCATCTTCGCTCCATCACTGCTCGCCAACATGGCGTCGGATTCATGGTTGCCGCACCAGTTCCGCAACCTGTCGGTGCTGCTGGTGCGCCAGAACGGGATCGTCTTTATCGGAGGCTGCGCGCTGGGGATCCTTGGCTGGACGCGCGGCGACCTGGGATTGCTGGTCGTCTTCTACAGCATCAACGTCTTCCTGACCCTGGCGCTCGCCAAGGTCGGGCTGGTGCGCTACTGGTGGTCCCGGCGCCGCCAGACCGGCAGCTGGTGGCGCCGGCTGGCGATCGCTGCCTCGGGGTTCTGCGTCGCCGCCGGAATTTTGATCGTGACCTTGACCGAGAAATTCTTCGACGGTGGCTGGGCGACCTTATGCCTGACCTTGCTGGTCATCAGCGTGTGCGTGGCCATTCGCCGTCATTACGACTGGATCAACCAACGGCGGCGCGAGGTCGACCGCCGGTTCGCCCTTTCGCAGGCTGAGCTCGATACGATCAGGCCGCTCGAAACCCGCACCGAAGGTGGAACCGCGGTCCTGCTCGCAACGGACCACTGGGGCCCGGCGATCCACACCCTGCTGTGGATCCAGCGGCTGTTCCCCGGTCAGTTTCGAAACATCATCATCGTCAGCGTCGTCGAGGTCGACGCCGGCGCCATGGGAGCGGTCGAGGCTTTGGCCAAGCTCACTTTCGTACGCGATGCAGCGATGACGCAGCTGGAGGGTTTTTGTGCGAAATGCGGGCTGACCGCGACCCGTGTGGTTGGCTTCGGAACCGACCCGGCCAAGGAACTCGAGCGGCTGCTGAAGAAGACCGTAGCGAGCGTTCCAGGTTGCGTCTGTTTCGCCAACCAGCTGGTTCTTCCTCCTGGCCGCAGGTTGGCGGAATGGCTCCATAACCAGACCGCGTTCGGACTGCAGCGGCGGCTGCAGGCACAAGGAATTCCGTTGATGGTGCTGCCGCTGCGGCTCGGCTGGTAGGTATCGGCGATGAGTGCCGAGCCGATCTTTTTCGAGTCACCGTCCGAATTCCGGCGCTGGCTGCGGGTCAACGCCAGGCGCACCGAGCTTCTGTGGGTCGGGTTTCACAAGGTTTCATCCGGCCGCGCCAGCATGACCTGGTCCGAATCGGTCGATGAGGCGCTGTGCTTCGGCTGGATCGACGGGCTCCGCAAGAGCATCGATCAGCATCGCACCATGATCCGATTCACGCCGCGCAGGGCCGGCAGTGTCTGGAGCTCCGTCAACATCGAGCGGGCGCGGTCGCTGATCCGGCGCAAGCTGATGCGGCCTGCCGGCCTGGCGTCGTTCGAGGCACGGCGGCAGAACCGCTCAGGGATCTACTCCTACGAGCAGCGGGCACTGGCGCTGCCGCAGCCGTATGCGGGCGAGTTGCGCAAGAATCGCGCCGCTTCGAAATTCTTCCAGTCGCAGCCACCCTCTTACCGCAAGGCGGCGATCTGGTGGGTGGTCAGCGCCAAGCGGGAAGCAACCCGCGGCCGCCGGATTCGCCAGCTCGTGGCCGATTCGGAGCGCCGCCAGCAGATCAAGCAGTTCGAGCGCCGATCGACGGCGAAGGCGGCAGCCGGAACATGATGCTCCGAACGGCGGAGCCGGGGGATGCGTTGGCCGTCGCAGGCGTGCACGTTCGCTCGTGGCAAGCCGGCTACCGCACGCTGCTTCCCGCTGATTATCTCGATCGGCTGCGTCCGCAGGATCGCGCTCAACGCTACCGCTTCGACATCCTTGACCCGCGCCAGCCGGCAACCATGGTCGCCGTGGACGCGGGAGCGATCGTCGGTTTCGCGACGACTTCCCCGGCGCGCGACCCGGATGCGTCGGACCTTGGCGAGCTTTGCGCTTTGTATGTCGATCCGGACTGGTGGGGCCGCGGAATCGGCGCGGCTCTGGTGACGGCGGCCCGCGCCCGACTGGTTGCCCTGGGGTTTGGCCACGCGATCGTCTGGGTGCTCGCGGGGAACGCGCGTGCGGAGCGCTTTTACCGGATCGACGGGTGGACGCCCGACGACGGACACCGGTCGCAACCGATGTGGGGCGTGACGGTTGACGAGATCCGGTACCGGCGTAGCCTCGCGCCCTGATCAACGAGCCGCTCAGCCCGTGCCCACACCTTCCTGCCTCCGCTGCTTGCTGGCGGTCCTCGCACTGTGCGGCGCCTTGCCCAACGCAGGCGGGCGCGTGCTATGGGTCGAGATTGTGTCGCGGCAGGACGTTCTGGGAGGAGCCGCGTTCGGCGATGCGGGCGCGTATGAGCGGATCGTCGGGCGCGTGCATTTTGCGGTGCCGATTTCCAATCCACACAATCAGCGGATCGTCGACCTCGACAAGGCTGAAAGCCTGAAGGATGGCGCCGTCGAGTTTTCGGCGGACCTCGTCGTCCTGCAGCCGAAGGACGCTGCCAAAGCCAACGGCTCGCTGCTGCTCGAGATTCCCAATCGCGGGCGCCCGCGCATCGTCGGATTGATCGATGGAGGAGACTGGAACGTCGCCGCCGATGCCGGCGACGGCTGGCTGTTGCGACATGGGTATGCTTACGCAGCGCTCGGCTGGCAGTGGGACGCGGTGGGCGACGATGCGCTGCGCCTGGTCGCACCCGTGGCCAAGGATCACGGCCACCGCATCACCGGCCTGGTTCGGGGCGACGTGATGCCGTCGCGGATGATGGACGAAATTCCGCTGGGCCACCTGCTGCTCGACACGATCGGCGGCTCGGAGTACCCCGTCGCCGCACCCGAGGATCCGCGCAACACGCTGAGCGTGCGCGCTTCGGCCACCGCTCCGCGCGAATCAATCGCGCGCGATCGATGGAGCTTCGCTCGCCGGGTCGACGGCCGGCTCGAGGCCAGCGCCCGCACAATCCATCTCGAAGGCGGCTTCCGTCCAGGCCGGCTTTACGAGTACGTGGTCGTCGCGGCGGACCCTGTCGTCGCCGGCCTCGGTTTTGCGGCCGTGCGCGACTTCGCTTCCTATGTCAAGCATTCGCCGGGCGCGGTCGTGTCCGCGCAGCGGGTGATCGGCGAGGGCATCTCGCAGAACGGCCGCTTCCTGCGCGATATGGTGTACCAGGGGTTCAACGCGGACGAAGAGGGCCGGATTGCTCTGGACGGCGTGATCGCCCATGTCGCGGGCGCCGGCCGCGGCAGCTTCAATCAGCGCTTCGCCCAGCCTTCGCGCGACGCGCAGCCGACCTCCTCCGTGTTCTTTCCCACCGATGTCTTCCCATTCACCGATCTGCCCGAGACAGATCCGGCCACGCAGCAGCGCGACGGCTTGCTGAGCCGTGCAATCGCCGACCGGGTGGTGCCGAAGATTTTCCTTTCCAACACGAGCTACGAGTACTGGGGGCGCGTGGCGTCGCTGGTGACGACCAGCGCCGATGCAAAGCGAGACGTCGAACTGTCGCCGGATGTGCGCTTCTATCACTACACCGGGCTGCAGCATTTCAGCGGCCCTTGGCCGCCGGCCAGGGGCACGGGCGCGCTGCTCGGGCAGCAGCCGCAAAGTCCGCTGCCAATCAGATACTTCTGGCGCTCGATGATCGACAACATGAATTCCTGGCTGCGCGGCACGGCGTTACCTCCCCCGAGCCGGTATCCGCGCATCCAGGATGGGACGCTGAGTCCCGTCGACGCGTACGCGTTTCCGAAGATTCCGGGCGTGGCGTCAGCGCACGATCCCAGCGTCGCCTGGCATCTGGATTTCGGCCCCGAGTGGCGGGACGGCGTAGCGAGCGTGCAGCCGCCGAATGTCGGTCGTCCGTTCCCGGTGCTGGTGCCTCAGGTCGACCGCGACGGCAACGAGCTCGGTGGAGTTCGGCTGCCGGAATATTCGGCGCCGCTGGCGACCTACGCGCCGTGGAATCTGCGGGATCCGTCGATCGGGGCGCCCGAGCAACGGCTGCCTTTCGAGGGATCATTCCTTGCGTTCGCGAAGGACGCCGCTACACGCGCCCGGACCGGTGACCCTCGACTGTCGGTTGCGGAACGCTACCAGGACAAAGACGACTATCTGCAGCGCTACCGTCGCGCGCTGGACAGCTTGATTCGCGACCGCTTTATCCTGCCCGAGGATCGCGAGGCGCTCCTGCAGCGCGGGGCCGAGGAGTGGGACTACGCAACGATGAATTAGATATGGCGATTCAAGCGCACCAGGCGCCTGTCGAAACACGCGATCAGAGCGACCGCCCAGGCCTGCGGCGCACCATTCGGCAGCGCCAGCTGAGCATGATCGCGATTGGAGGCGCGATCGGTACGGGGCTCTTCTTCGCCAGCGGCGCAGCCATTTCGAAGGCCGGCCCGGGCGGCGCACTGCTCGCCTATGCGCTGATGGGCCTGGCCGTGTACTGCATGATGCAGTCTCTGGGCGAGATGGCCACCCAGCTGCCGATTCCGGGTGCATTCGAGGCTTACGCCGAGCGTTTCATCGATCCCTCGCTCGGTTTCGCCTTCGGATGGAACTACTGGTTCAGCTGGGCCATTACGGTGGCGGCCGAGTTCGTCGCCAGCGCCCTGATCGTCCAATTCTGGTTTCCGAACACCAATCCGACGCTCTGGGTCGCGGGTTTTTTTGCGCTGCTGATGACGATGAACCTGCTGTCCGTCAGAGTGTATGCGGAGGCCGAATACTGGTTCTCGGGCATCAAGGTGGTAACGGTCGTCATCTTCATCGTGGTGGGTGTGCTGATGATCTTCGGCTTGCTGGGAGGCGGGGCCGTCGGACTTCGGCACTGGGTCCTGGCCGATCCACAGTCGGGGCTCCATGCTCCGTTCGTCGGCGGCCTGCCCGCGGTGCTGCTCGTATTCCTGGTCGCCGGCTTTTCGTTCCAGGGCACTGAAAGTGTGGGCCTGGCCGCCGCCGAAACAGCCGATCCGGACCGGTGTGTGCCTGCCGCGATCCGGAACGTTTTCTGGCGCATCCTGATCTTCTATGTCGGGGCCATCTTCGTCGCCGGCACGCTGATAGCGTTCAACGACCCGAACCTTCTGCGTGGCGATGAGAGTATCGCCTTCTCGCCGTTCACGATCGTGTTCCAGCGCATTCCGCACTTCGGCTTCTACGCAGCCAACGTGATGAACTTCGTGATCCTCTCGTCCGTTCTGTCGTGCGGCAATTCGTCCCTTTACGTGTCTTCCCGCATGCTGTACGCGATGTCGCACACCGGCCAGGCCCCTCGCTGGTTCGGCAAGCTGAACCGGCGCGGCGTGCCGGTGGCAGCCGTGTGGGCAACCGGCCTGGTGGGGGCGCTGGCCTTCCTCTCCAATGCGGTCGGTGGCCAGAAGATCTATCAGATGCTGTACAACTTCTCGAGCCTGACCGGTTTCCTGATCTGGCTCGGCATCGCGCTGTGCCACCTGCGATTCCGCAGGGCCTGGGCGGCCCAGGGGCGGCGCATCGAGTCGCTGAAGTTCCGATCCCGCTTCTATCCTGCCGGCCCGTGGCTCGCGATCGTGCTGTTCCTGGTCGTTTTGTTCGGCGCCAACATCGACATCTTCCTGCAGCCGACGTTCTCGTGGTTCGATTTCGTCACCAGCTACGGGGTCGTTCCAGTCTTCCTGATGCTTTATCTCGGCCACAAGCTTGTGAAGAAGACGCGCGTGATCCCGCTGAGCGAGTGCAAGCTGGATCCGGATCCAGACTCAGCGTAGCGGCGCATCGATCGCGTGCTTGGACGACACGCCGAGCGACACGCCGAACGACATGCTGAGGCCGCTGATCAGGTAGACCGCCCCGACCGCCGTGATCGTCCACCGGGTCCAGCGGCGGAACGACTCATCGGTCATCCGCTCCAGTACGTGGCGTGATGCCGAAGTGCCAGCGAATGCGAGCGGGACCAGCGCGGCCGCGAGCCAGGGCCTCACCTCGGTTCCCTGCGCCGCGATCACGCCGCCAAAGTAGACGATCTTGATCAAGTGGCTCAGGCTTTGCGTGGTGGCCTTGGTGGCCACCGTCGCATGGCGCGTCATGTTCGAGCGCACGAAGAACAGATCCAGTATCGGCCCCGCGATGCCTGCCGCCAGAGACAGCGCCAGGCACACGATGCCGCACGCAAAGGGATGCCAGCGACGCTGGACATTCAGGTGCAGCCTCTCGGGCAGTGCCAGTGCGACCCACGGCGTCAGGCCGATGACGATCAGCGCCGCGGATTTCCCGACCACCAGCCGCGCAATCGCGAACAGCCCGAGGGCGACGCCGGCGCCCGCCGCATAGCCGGCTGCCACGCGCCAATCGATTTCCCTTCTGAGCAGCAGCGCGCGTCCCCCGTTGGCAGTGAGCTGAGCGATCCCGTGCAACAGCATGGCCGATGGCACTGGCAGGAACGCCAGGAATACGCCCATCAGGATCATCCCCCCAGCCATGCCGAGGATTCCTGAAATGAAGGACGTCACCAGCGTGGCCAGCGCCAGCGCCGATACGACAAGCAGCGACAGTCCCATCAGCGACCCAGCGCCGCGACCATCTCGCGGCGTGCTGCCGCGATCGCTTCGTCCCCGGTCGGTTCCAGGTTTGCGACGAAGTCGCTCACCGCCGTCAGCCACGCTTCGCGCGCCAGCGTGGCGCGCAGTTCATCCAGATCCTTGGCTCGCCTGAGGCAGCGGAAGGCGGCGTCGCGCTGCTCGATTGCGCGGGTCAGCTGCTCGTCGCAACGCGCGATCGGCCGTGGGTAGATCCGCACCTCCTCGTACAGCTCGCGACTGCGCGCCTGCAGGCAGCTTTGCAGCGCCGCCCAGGCGGCATCCATCGAATCGGGCATCGCGCGCTCCTTTGCATCGGATTTTCGGCATCCTGGAGTGTTCAGTAAAATGAATTTATTCTGCCTATTGATGCATCTATTGCATGAAAATCGACATCCTGGGCGTGCAAGCCTTCATCGCGATCGCAGACGATGGAGCGTTCCACCGCGCGGCGCAGGCGCTGCACATCACGCAGACCGCGCTGTCGCGCCGCCTGCAGAACCTCGAGACGTTCCTCGGCGTGCGGTTGGTCGAGCGCACGACGCGCTCGGTTTCGCTGACGCCGATCGGGCGCAACTTCCTGCCGCAGGCGCGCCGCCTGCTTACGGATCTCGGGATGGCGCTGGTGGAGATCCGCGAGACCGGCAAATCGCTGCGCGGCGATGTGACGATCGCCTGCGTTCCGACCGTCGGCGTGCACTATCTGCCCCGCATCGTTCAGCGCTACGCCGCGCTGCATCCGGACAATCGCATCAGGATCCTGGATCAGGCTTCTTCTGACGTCGCAGCGGCGGTCGTGCGGCGCGAAGCCGAGTTCGGAATCAACATGCATTCCGCGCACGATGCGGAGCTGACCAGCATTCCTCTGCTGACGGATCGGTTCGTGCTGGTGTGCCGCGATGACCACGCGCTGGCGGACAAGAAGCGACTCGCATGGAAGCAGCTCGGCCAGCATGCGCTGGTGCTGGCCGGAGGCGAAAGCGGCTACCGCCCCCTGCTCGATCTGGCGCTCGAAAAGCGGCAAATCCAGCTCAAGCCGTTCTACGAAGTCCAGCGCAGCTCGACCGCGGTCGGCCTGGCGGCCGAAGGTGTCGCTGCGGCGGTTGTGCCGGCGCTTGCCCTGCAAAAAGGCGCGTACCCCCGGCTGCGGATGATCGCGCTGGCGGAACCGGTCGTGTCGCGCACGCTCGTGTTGCTCTCGCGCACCAGGGCGCAACTGACACCCGCCGCTCAGGCGCTGTACGAGCTGATCCGGAAGCGGGCCGCGCCTCGGGATTGAAGGTCGGGGCAGAACTCGAGCGGCTGTCGCGAGTTCCCGGTCGCGCAACCGACGCGAGATCTGGCCGGCGTCTGGCGGCTTAAGTATTTCGCCCGTAACAATCTTCACGAACAGTCGATTCGACTAAAGGTGAGATTCGACCAAAGTCGAATGCGCGGACTCGTTCGCCTGCGCGTCACGATGGGTTGGCCTGCATCGCGGCGCAGGTTCTTCAATCGAGGGATTGACCTTGCGCCGTTGCCCACCGACGATCGGCGCGCAACGTCGGTGCAGAGCGCGTCGCCCTCGCGGGCGCCGCAGGTAGTCGCAAAAGCGCATCCAATCCAAAGGAGACTGCCATGTCGAAGTGTGATCTTGCTGCAAGCGTGGGTGAGGGCCGTCGGCCGTGGGCACGGTCGGCGGCGTTGGCCTTGATTCTGAGTGCCCTTGGGACGACGGTCGCGTTCGGCGCCGACGATCATCGAATTCATACGCTGTCATCCAAGCCGCACCTGGTGAGCGGTGGAGACGCCCTGGTCGCCGTCGACGTCTCGCGCTACGACACCTCGGCGCAGATCGAGTTGAACGGGCAGGACATCACCAGCTCGTTTCATCGCGATGCTCGCACCGGCGGCCTGGTCGGCCTGGTCGCAAACCTTAAAGTCGGTTCAAACACCCTGAACCTGCTGGAGCACGGATCGGTCGCCGAAAGCCTTGCGGTGACCAACTATCCGATCACCGGCCCGATCACATCGGGACCGCACGTCACGCCGTTCATCTGCCAGACGCAGGAGTTCGTGCTGCCCGACGGAACCAAGCTGGGGCCATCGCTTGACGCCGATTGCACGGCGCCGACCGTCATCCAGTATCTGTACCTGCCGACCGGCGCCAGCGCGTTGATTCCCCTGCCGAGCACCAGCACGCTGCCGAGCGACGTCGCCACGACGACGACGCTGACCGGAGCGACAGTGCCCTTCGTCGTGCGGGTCGAAACGAGCACGGTCAACCGTGGCATCTATCAAAGCGCGGTCCTGCACGACCCGAGCTCCGAGCCCAGCCCGAGCCCCTTCTCGCCACCCAGGGGCTGGAACGGAAGGTTGCTCGCGGTCGAAGGCTTCGGGTGCCCCGGCGGCTGGTACATCCAGGGCCCGGTCCAAGGCAATCTGCCCGGCGCTGCGACGCTGCTGGACGTCACCCGCCTCGGCGAAGGCTATGCGTCCTTCGAAAACACGCTGCAGCATCCTTCCAACAACTGCAATGCGGTGCTGCAGGAAGAGACCGCGATGATGAGCAAGGAGCACTTCGTCAAGACCTATGGCGTGCCACGCTACACGGTGAGCTACGGATGCTCCGGTGGTTCCTACACCAGCCTGCAGATCGCCGACAACCTGCCGGGGACGTTCCAGGGAGTGTTCGTTTCGTGCACGTTCCCGGATCCGGACGGCATTGCGTTTTCGGGCCTGGACGGTCACCTGCTGACGCACTACTTCACGGTCACCAATGCGACCGGGTTCACCAGCGATCAACAGGTTGCGGTGTCGGGCTATCAGGGCGTCCAGGCCTGGTACGACGCCGCCAACCAGGCCGGCCGGACCGACCCGGTTCCGGGGCGCGTCGATGTCACGGGCTACTCGTCGGCCGTGTGGAGTCCCGATGTTCCGCTTGCGCTGCGCTACGACCCGATCAACAACCCCACCGGCGCGCGGCCGACCGTGTTCGACTGGCAGCGCAACGCCTACGGCCTCGATCCGGCGACCGGATTCGCACGGCGTCCGGTCGATAACGTCGGCGTGCAATACGGGCTGCGGGCGCTGAACTCGGGCGCCATCACGACGACTCAGTTCCTCGACCTGAACCAGGGGATCGGCGGCTATGACATCGACGACAACTACGTCGCCCAGCGCACGGTCGCAGATCGGCAAGCGATCCGCCGCACGTATGAAAGCGGTTTGCAGCTCAACGGCGGAGCCGGCCTGGCGTCGATCCCCGTGTTCGACCTGAGCGGACTGGTCGGAGTCAGGGACACCGGCGGATACCACTACCAGTGGTTCCACTTCGCGACGCGGCAGCGGATGATCGAGGCAAACGGAAACTCCGACAATCATGTGATGTGGCGCGGCAACGCGATACCCACCGAGCAGGCGTGGCAGGTGTTCATCCAATGGGTCGAAAACGTCCATAACGATCGCTCGGAAGCCGCCCAGCGCGCCAAAGTGATCCGAGACAAGCCGAGCGCGGCGGTGGACGGCTGCTGGCCGACGTCGACCCAGTTCGTCGCCGAGCCGCAGACCTTCAGTCGATTGCCGGATTCCCAGTGCAATACGGTTTACCCGTCCTACGCGTTTCCGCGCTACATCGCAGGTGGACCGATCGCGGCCGACATCATGAAGTGCCAGCTCAAGGCGCCGGACCCGGGCGACTACGCGGTGGCATTCAGCTCCGCCGAATGGGCACGGCTTTTGAGCATATTCCCAGGGGGGGTGTGCGACTGGTCGAAGCGCGGCGTGCAGCAGCGGCCGGTGATCCCGTGGGCTTCGTTCGGTCCGTCACCCGATAACCTGGTGTTCGACATCGAAGGCGGGGACGACTAACCTGGCGGCTCGGGCGCTGGCGCCTGAACACTGACAGGAACGGGCGACGCGGCCAACAGGGTCGCGTCGCCGCCAACGTCCCGGGTCGAACCCGGGCCTCGTCCATATGGCTCAGATCGAATCGAAACTGGAAGAGCTCGGCCTCGTCCTGCCGGCGCCGCTGTTGATGCCGGCGGGCGTGACGCTGCCGTTTCCATGGGTGCGCGTGCACGGCAACCGCGCGTTTATCTCGGGTCACGGACCGCAGAACCCGGACGGCTCGCTGGCGACGCCGCTCGGCAAGGTCGGAGCCGAGTTGTCGCTCGAGCAGGCGCAGGTTGCAGCGCGCCTGGTCGGGCTATCGATCCTGGGCAGCCTGAAGCGCGAGCTCGGCGATCTGGATCGAGTCACTGCCTGGTTGAAGGTTCTCGGCATGGTCAACTCGGCGCCCGGATTCAATCGGCAGCCGAACGTCATCAACGGATTCACCGACCTGATCGTGACGCTGTACGGGCCACAGCGCGGCCGCCACGCGCGCTCCGCGGTCGGCATGGCTCAATTGCCGTTCGATATCCCGGTCGAGATCGAGGGAGAAGTCGAGATTCGGACGTAATGGACGGCCCCGGCTCCCGCGATGTGCTGGTGTCGCGCATTCTGGTCGCGACGGTCCAGGCCGCCGCACTGTATTTCCTGACCGAAGCGGCGATCGCGCCGCGATCGTGGCCGGCCACGCAGCCGGCGCTGTTCGTCCCGATGTTTCTGGTGTTTTCCTACGTTCCGCTTCTGTTGCTGCTCGGCCTCGGACAGGTGCGCACGCGTGCGCTCGCGATCTGGGCCGCAATTGCCTTGGCCGTGCTGGTGGGGCTCGGCTGCCACGATGCGCTGCGCGGACGGGTCGCCGCCTTCCACGGCCAGGAGACACTTTGGCCATCGATGCCCCTGCTGCTCGCGCTGACGGGGAGTCTGTTCGTGGCCCATGTGCTGGTGATCGACAGCATCCACGAAAGGCGCTGGCTGACCTCCTACCCGAGGCACTTCGATACGGCCTGGAAATTCGGGGTGCAGTGTGCCCTGGCGGTCGCCTTCGTCGGAGTCTTCTGGGGCGTGCTGCACCTGGGCGCGGGCCTGTTCAGGCTGGTCGATATCGGCTATTTCCAGCGCCTGATCGAGAAGCGTTGGTTCGTCTTTCCCGCAACGGCCCTGGCGGCCGCGGTTGCGATCCACCTGACGGACGTTCAGCCTGCCCTGATCCGCGGCGCCCGCTCGATGGCTTTGACGCTCTTCTCGTGGCTTCTGCCGTTGCTGGCCGCGATTCTTCTCGGATTCCTTGCCAGCCTCCCGTTCACTTCGTTGGCGCCGCTTTGGAGGACCCATTTTGCGACCGCCCTGTTGCTGGTCGCAGCATCGCTGCTGGTGTTCTTCATCAACAGTTGCTATCAGGACGGCGAAGCCGAGCGCGCGAGATCCGGAATCCAGCGGATCGCTGCGATGATCGGCGCAGTCGAGCTCGCACCCCTGGTTGCCTTGGGGGCCTGGGCGCTGGCGCTGCGCGTGGGCCAGTACGGTTGGACTGTCGAGCGCATCCTGGCCGCTGCGGTGATCGTCGCCCTCGCCTGCTATGCGATCGGTTACGCGGGCGCGGTCGCGCGCTCGCCGGCCTGGATGAAGCGGATCGAGATCACCAATCTGGTTACCGCATACGTGGTGCCTGCGCTGGTCATCGCGCTCTTCTCGCCGATCGCAGATCCCGCTCGTTTGATGGTTGCCGATCAGGTGTCCCGGCTGCAGTCGGGTGCCGTCAGTCCCGACAAGTTCG
>Ga0210394_10000964_pt1 | contig 50430 bp, 47 predicted proteins | sample IncBWC12MmetaG_FD_160121 | JGI IMG/M metagenome (GOLD analysis project Ga0210394, IMG submission 160121) | Forest soil microbial communities from Barre Woods Harvard Forest LTER site, Petersham, Massachusetts, United States - Inc-BW-C-12-M | ecosystem: Environmental > Terrestrial > Soil >...
GCCGATTCGTTGTAGGTGACGTTCTTGATGCCTATTCCGCTGTAATCGGTCCTGATATCGATGACCCGGTCGATCAGCAGCATGGGGTAACGGTGTGGGAGCGTCCTCAGGATATCGTTGATATCCACGAGCGCAAACCTGACCGATGCCTCCGCCATTTTTCCCCGCCCCTCATTCGAGCCCTCAGCGCCCGCGCCGCCAACCGCAACCATCACCCTGAGCCAGGGTCAGGATCGGGGCAAGGCGCGCGTGCCAATTGTGCGGCCCGTGGCGGCCCATTGGCAATCCTCACGTCGACCGCAATTGGGGTTCCCGGCAAGCGATGCCGGCACCAGTTCCGCCGATGATCAAACTCAGAACGTGGTGCCGCCGCCGAACTTGAACTGCTGCACAACGTCGTGGGGACCCTTGGTAAGGGGAATCGCATAGTCGAACCGCAGCGGGCCGAACGGCGATTGCCAGATCAGGCCGACACCGACCGACGAGCGCACAATGTTCTGCGGGTCATATTGCAATCCCAAACACGTACCGGAGGCCGCGGGGAAGGCCGGGCCATTGTTCGTTGGCCGGATACAACCGGGCGTATTGACTTCGCCCGTGAAAGCCCAGTCCGTCGGTCCCCTATAATCGCCGAGCCAGCCGGCGTCCGCATAGACAGCGCCCTTCAGGCCGATCTCTTTTGGCAGGAACCAGAACGGCATCTGCAATTCCAACGAGGCGCCCCAATATTGCGTACCGCCGAGCGCGTCCTGGGTACCAAAGGGATTGATGTCACGCGGACCGATGCCGTTGGGCGCGAACCCGCGCACGAGATTCGGACCCATCTGGAATTGGTCCAGCATGCGGAGCTGAGAGTTGCCGACCGCGTTCATGATGCCACCTTGGGCGTGAACGATCCCGACGATATCGGCGACCATCGGTATAAAATATTTCGTATCAATGGCGGACTTCAGATAGCTCACATCGCCGCCGACGCCCGCGAAGTCCTGTCTCCAGTCGACCAAGAGACCTCCGGTCGGATTTTTGTTGTTATCCAGCGTGTTGTAGGTCAGCGAATAACCAACTGCCGAGGTAATCGTTGCGCCGCCTGCCAGTTCCTTTCGAACCGGCAAGGAAGCTTCGCCGTCGGCGTAACAAAATAGACCTGTGCCGGAGGGGTCCACTCCTCCCGGAATGAGTTGCTGGATCAACGCCTGTCCCGCCGGCGTGCTCGCGAATGCCGGCGAGGGGTTGAAAGGAAGGCCGTTGTTCGGATTGTTATTACAGTTGTTCAGAAAGCTCGGCAGCGAGATGTCCTGCTGGTAGATCGAATAACGCAATTGCAGGCTCAAATCTTCGCGTAACGCAAATCCGAGCCTCGGGCTGAAGCCGATGGTCTTGGTCCCGTATGATATGAACTGATTGGGCAGTTGCTCGCGAAAATAGGTGTCGAGGCCAAGCGCAACACGGTAGTCGAGCACGTAAGGATCGACATACGAAAGCGAAACTCCGCGCGCGTACTGACCGTATGTAACCGACACCTTTCCGAACAGGCCGCGGCCCAGCAGGTTACGCTCCGAAACGCTGACTTCGGCGAGCGGACCATCCGTCGTCGAATAACCGCCCGACACCGAGAAGTCACCGGTCGATTTCTCTTCAAGCTCGACGTTGAGAATCACGCGGTCGCTCGACGATCCCGGCTCGTTGGTGATTTTCACGGTCTTGAAGAAATCGAGATTCTTCAATCGGCGCTCGGCCCGATCCACCAGCGCGCGGTTGTAGGCGTCGCCTTCAGAAATATCGAATTCGCGGCGGATGACATAATCCCGCGTACGCGTGTTGCCGCGCACGTTGATGCGCTCGATATAGGTGCGCGGTCCCTCGTCGATCGCAAAGACGATCGAGACGGTATGACTTTCGAAGTTACGGTCGCCGCGCGGCTTGACGACCGCAAAGGCGAAACCGCGCCGCGACGCCTCGATCTGCATCTCCTCGACCGATTTCTCCAGCGCTTCGGCGTTGTAAATCGAACCGACACCGACGCGCGAGAAACGGGCGAGGACGTTTCCGTCCAGCGCGGGAATGCTGGACTGATAATTGACCGAACCGACGCGGTACTGCTGACCTTCCTCAATCTTGAAGGTCACCAAAAAACCCTTGCGCTGCGGATCGTACTCCGTCAGCGCGGCGATGACCTGGACGTCGGCAAAGCCGTGCTTGAGATAGTAACGTCGAATCAAGTCACGATCGGCTTCGATCCGGTCCGGATCGTAGGTGTCGCTGCCGCCGAGAAAGCTCAGCAGGTTAGATTCGCGCGTCTTGATAACGTCCCTCAGCCGGTAGGACGAATATACGACGTTACCGACGAACTCGATCGAATTGATGCCGGTCTTTTGGCCTTCGGTAATCGTAAAAATAAGGTCGACGCGGTTGTTGGGCTGATCGATGATTTCGGGAACCACCGTCACGTCATAACGGCCGGCATGGCGATAGATGTCTGCGATTCGCTGCGCGTCGGACTGGACCATCGGACGCGACAGCGTACCACGCGGCTTGGACTGAACTTCGGACGAGAGCTGTTCGTCCTTGACCTTCTTGTTGCCTTCGAAGGCCACGCGCCCGATGACCGGATTTTCAACCACAATCACAACGATGCGGCCGCCGGCCTGATTGATTCTCACGTCCTGAAACAGGCCGGTTTCGATCAGGCCCTTCAGACCGTCGTCGATATGCCCCTGGTCCAGACGTCCGCCGGGGCCGGGCTTGAAATAGGAACGGATCGTGGCCGTTTCGACCCGCCGATTACCCTCGACCTCAATCGAATCCACCGTCTGCGCCAACGCCTGTGAGGACGCGAGCCCCGCCGCTACCGTTGCGGCAAGCGGCGTCACCAACATGATCAGGGCGGCCAACAAGCCTCCCCGCACCCGCATTCCAAACTTCATGCGCAAAGCGCCCTTACAATTCTGATGCAGGTCCGCACCCCCACGAACCGGCAAATCCCCATCTGTCGACCCGCTTGTAGCCAATTTTGCCAAGCCGGCAAACCTTATGTCGTTGGGCGATTTCATTTTCATTCCAAGACGTTGCCCATTGGCCACGTCATAAAAAAGCCGCTTCAAGATGCGGCGAAGTGCAAAATGTCGTTATAGGTCGCAAACACCATCAACATCAGCACCAGCCCCAATCCGATTCGCGCACCCATTTCCTGGGCTCGCGGAGACAATGGACGCCCCCGTACGGCTTCCACCAAATAGAACAAAAGATGACCGCCATCCAACAGCGGCACCGGAAACAGATTTAACAAGCCGATCGACACCGAAAGCGCCGCGCAGAGCTGCAGCAGGAATTGGAACCCCAGGCTCGCGGCCTGGCCTGAAAGCTGCGCGATCCGCAAAGGCCCGCCAAGATCCCCGCTGCTACCGGCCCCGACGAACAGCGAGCCCACGAACTTGAACGTGCTCTCGATGATAAACCAGACCTGCTCCACGCCGATCTTGACGGATTCAAGATAACCGACCGGTGTAGTCTTGGGATCGCTTGGTTGCGCATTGTACTGGATGCCGAGCACGCCGATCTTGTGGCTATTACCAAAAATATCTTTCACTTCCTTCAACGCCGGCGTCGCCGACAGCGTGATCAATGCGTTGCCCCGGCTCACCTTGAACGTGAGTTTGGAGCCAGCATTGGTCGAAACGATCCGCTGCATGTCGGCGAAGCTTTCGATGCTGTTTCCATCGATCGAAACCACCACGTCGCCGACTTGGAAGCCCGCAGAGGCGGCGACGCTATCGGCCTGAACCACATCGACACGCGGAATGGAGCTGGGCTTGCCGAAATAAAGCGACATGCCGGCAAAGATCACGATGGCGAGCAGAAAATTGGCCATGGGCCCTGCCGCCACAATGGCCGATCGCGGACCGACGCTCTGGTGATGAAAGCTGCCGGCCTGCTCTTCCGCGGTCATGTTACCGAGTGTTTCCGGGTCTGGCGTCGAGGCCTCGCTGTCGTCACCGAAGAACTTGACGTAGCCGCCGAGCGGGACGGCCGAAATCTTCCAACGCGTGCCATGCCGGTCAGTGAAACCGGCCAGTTCGGGGCCGAAGCCGAGCGAAAAGGTTAACACCCTCACACCCGCCCAGCGGGCGATCAGAAAATGACCAAGTTCGTGAAAGAAAACGACGATGGTCAGGACGAACAGGAAGGGAACGAGGTAGCCGATCAGGCCATGACCTAACACATTGAAACTATGTTGAAAAAACTCGGACATCCACATCCCCTCGCCCGCAGCCAAAGGCCCCAACCCAACGCTCTAGGATGCCTTTAAGGCAATTTGAGGCAATAGGGTGACAGCTTTTTTTCGCGCGTTATGGTCAACAGCAATGGCATCGTCGGCGGAGGCCAACGGAGCCAGATTGCCGGAGCGAATCCAGGCTTCCAGGGTAGCCTCAACCAGCCGCGCAATCGCTCCAAATCGGATCTTGCCGGCAATGAAGGCGGCTACCGCGACCTCGTTCGCCGCATTGTAGACCGTGGTTGCTCCGCGGCCAGTTCGCAAGGCCTCATAGGCCAGTCGAAGCCCGGGGAACCGCTCAAAATCCGGAGCCTCGAAGGTCAACTGCCCGATCTTGGCGAGATCGAGTTTGGCCGCGGGACCTGTGATTCGATCCGGCCAGCCCAGGCAATGCGCGATCGGTGTGCGCATATCCGGCGCGCCGAGTTGAGCCACCACCGAGCGATCCGAGAACTCGACCATTCCGTGAATGATCGATTGCGGATGAACCAGGACGTCGATCTCCTCCGGCACGAGGCCGAACAGACACGCCGCTTCGATCACCTCCAAGCCCTTGTTCATCATCGAGGCGGAATCGATCGTGATTTTTTGTCCCATGCTCCAGTTCGGATGTTTCAGCGCTTGCGCCAGCGTCGCCTGTTCGATGTCGGTGCTGGACCAGGTCCGGAACGGCCCGCCTGAAGCGGTGATGATCACGCGAACCAACTCCTCGCGATTTCCGGAGCTGAGCGCCTGGAATAGCGCATTGTGTTCGGAGTCCGCCGGCAAAATGCACGCACCCGCCTTCATCGCGCGCTGCATGAAGAAATCGCCGGCGCAAACCAGGCATTCCTTGTTGGCCAGCGCCACCGTCGCGCCGCGATCGACGGCTGCGAGCGCAGGCTTCAAACCGGCCGCCCCGCTTACCGCCGCCATCACCCAATCTGCAGGACGGGCGGCCGCCTCGATCACGGCACTCTCACCGGCGCCGCATTCCGTACGGGTGCCCGCGAGTGCGTCCTTCAACTCGTCCAGTCGAGTGGGGTCGGCGACCGCGACATAGCGCGCGCCGAACTCCCTGGCGAGCTTCGCCAGGCCCTGCACATTGGTATTCGCCGTCAATGCCTCGACGCGGTAACGATCGCGCGAAGCCCGCAGCAAATCCATCGTGCTGTCGCCGATCGATCCGGTGGCACCCAGCACGGTTACAGAACGAACAGCGGGAACCGCTTTGTTGTTACGCAAGGGAACGGCGCTCATGACTTCACCAAACCATAAGACCGCGGCCAACGCCATCCGCGCCGCCGTGCAAAAAGCCGAAAATAGCCGCCATGACAATAGCAGCGACGAAGCCATCAAGGCGATCCATCAACCCGCCGTGCCCCGGAATAATGTGGCTGGAATCCTTGACGCCGAACCTGCGCTTGACCGCGGATTCGAAGAGATCGCCGAGCTGCGAGACAACCGAAAGAATGGCGGCCAACAACAGCATCGGCAGCGCTTTTCCGAAATCGAAGGCCACAAATCCGCCCGCCACGCCAAGGCTCGCCGCAAAACCGCCGATGGCGCCTGCCCAGGTCTTCTTCGGACTGATCCGCGGCCAGAGCTTGGGCCCGCCGATCAGCCGGCCGGCAAAGTATCCGCCGATATCGGTGACCCATACGATCAGCAACACGAACATCAACGCTGGGAAACCCCAGACCGGATCAAGCCGCACCGCGCTTGAGCCGACCGACGCCGCCAATGCATAGCCGATTCCGATCACGGCCCACGCGCGGCGATCAGAGGAAAATACGGCAGCGCCGGCTACCCCCAACGCAACCAGCACCGAGACATGCGTTGCCGTCGGATGGTCGGCGTCGACCCAGCCGACGACGAGAAGGATGAGCACACCAAGAAGGACCAGTCGTGGCCTGTGCACGCCGATGACCGCGAGCCATTCCACGTAAAGCCCGATCGCTGCCACGGTCACGAGCGCCGTCCAAAGCCATCCGCCGACATAGGCAATGGCGATCGCGAGCGGGGCCATCACAAGCGCTGCCGCGATACGCAACAGAAGGTTACGCCCTTCCTGCCCGGCGACGTTCATTGATGCTGCTTCGCTTTCGGTCACGATCCGGTTTTCACGGCCAAACCGCCAAACCGACGTTCACGTCTGGCGTATTCCGCTATTGCGCCCTCAAGCGCGGCCTTGTCGAAGTCGGGCCAGTGCACGGGAACGAAAACGAGCTCGCTATAGGCCGCCTGCCACATCAGAAAATTCGACAAACGCTGTTCGCCGCTGGTGCGAATGATCAGGTCGGGATCGGGAATTTCTGGGGCGTCGAGGTATCGGCCAAGCGTGTCGGCATCGATCGAGGACGGATCGCGCTTTCCTTCCGCCACTTCCCCCGCAAGCCGCTGCGCCGCGCGGGCGATCTCCTGACGCGATCCATAGTTGAACGCGACAACGAGATGAAGCCGGTCATTGTCCCGTGTCAGGTCCTCGGCTTCCTTCAGCAGAACGCAAATATCCGGTTCCAGTCCCTCGCGCTCGCCGATCACGCGAACGCGGACGCCGTCGCGATGCAGGATCGCGAGGTCGTTGCGGATGAATCGCCGCAGCAGTCCAAACAGGTCTCCGATTTCCGTCGCCGGTCTCGACCAGTTTTCCGAGCTGAAGGAAAAAATCGTCAGATAGCGAACCCCGAGTTCGCCGGCGGCCCGAACGACATTGCGCAACGTCTCGACCCCGCGGCGATGACCTTCTGCGCGCGGAAGACCGCGGGCTGCGGCCCATCGTCCGTTCCCGTCCATGATGATCGCCACATGCAAAGGACCACCCCCCCGATCGGGTCCTTCGGTCGCAGGCGCTGCGGCATTCGACATCGATCAATTCCTTGGGCAGTGACCTCGAAAAACGATCGCTTCGAGAGATCACGCCTGAAAAAAGCTAAACGGTGAGGATTTCCTTTTCCTTCGCCGCGAGTAACTGATCGATTTCCGAGATCGAGCCGTCGGTCGCCTTTTGCACGTCGTTGGCAAGACGCTCCTGATCGTCCTCCGAAATCTCATGGTTCTTCTCGAGTTTCTTGACGCTGTCGAGGCCGTCGCGCCGGACATGCCGGACCGCGACGCGGGCGGCTTCCGCATATTTGTGCGCGACCTTGACCAGTTCCTTGCGGCGGTCCTCGTTGAGTTCGGGAATCCGCAAGCGCAGCACCTGCCCTTCGGTCGCAGGACTCAAACCCAGGTTGGAATCCACGATAGCCTTTTCGACCGCCTTGACCATCGATCTGTCCCACACCTGTACCGACAACATGCGCGGCTCGGGAACGCTGATGGTCGCAAGCTGGTTGAGCGGCATGTGCGAGCCATAGGCCTCGACCTGGACCGGCTCCAGCATCGATGCGGCGGCTCGTCCGGTGCGTAAACCGCCAAGTTCGTGCTTGAGAGATTGCGTGGCGCCCTGCATGCGGCGCTTCAATTCGTTGATGTCGAAACTACCCGTGGGCATGACGCTCTCTCCTCCTGAATACGGTTGCCGCGACGCTGCATGCGTGTCGTTGCGCCTGCAAAACTACAAAGACGGCTAACCGGCAACGATGGTGCCGCGGCCGGTACCACTGAGAATGGCGCCGATCGAACCCGGCTCGGCAATCGAAAAGACGATGATAGGCAGCGACGTCTCCCGGGCAAGCGCAAATGCGGTTGCGTCCATGACCTTGTAGTTGCCCCCAATTGCCTCGGAATGGGTCAGGCGATCAAATCGCTTGGCGGAAGGGTCCCTTTTTGGATCGGCGCTGTAGATGCCGTCGACATTGGTCGCCTTTAGCACCGCCTGAGCGCCAATTTCAGCGGCCCGCAACACCGCTGTCGTGTCGGTGGTGAAGAAGGGATTGCCGGTTCCGCCCCCGAGCAGCACGATGCGTCCCGCGGCGAGGTATTTGTGCGCCGCACTTCGCGTGAAAAGTTCGGAAATCTGCGGCATGACGAATGCCGACAAGGTTCGCGCCGGCGTTCCCCGGCGTTCGATGGCCGCCTCAAGCGCCAGGCAGTTCATCACGGTCGCCAGCATGCCCATGGTATCGCCGGTCGTCCGCGAGACGCCCTGCGCGGACACTTCAACGCCGCGGATCATGTTGCCGCCGCCGATCACGACGGCAATTTCGGCACCGAGCTTCTGCGCGGCGATCAGATCGGACGCGATGCGGTCGACGGTCGGCTGATCGATGCCGGAGCCATGGTTGCCCGCGAGATATTCGCCGGACAGCTTGATTACCACCCGACGATAGACCGGCCCTGCCATTTTGCTCATCGCTCTCCTTTGGCCGGAAAAGGCCTAGGCGACGGTAGCGCCGTCTCCAGGCTTCTTCTGGCCGCTGGCGGCCGCAACCTCAGCCGCAAAGTCGGTTTCCTGCTTCTCGATTCCCTCGCCCAGAGCATAGCGTATAAACCCGCCGATCTTCACGGGGCCGCCGACTTTGCCCTCAACTTCCTTCAGCACCTGCGCGACCGATTTGCCGTTGTGCTCGCCATGGACCGAGGCCTGCTCCAGGAGGCAGACCTCCTTGTAATAGGTCTTCAAGCCGGACTCGACGATTTTCTCGATCACGTTCTCGGGCTTGCCCTGTTGGCGGTACTTGTCGGCAAGCACGTCCTTCTCGCGCTTGACCACCGCAGGATCCAGTCCTGTCGGATCGATCGCCAGCGGGTTGGCGGCCGCCACATGCATCGCGAGCTGACGGCCGAGCACCGCCAGCTCATCGGCCTTGCCGGGGGACTCCAGCGCGACGATCACGCCCATCTTGCCGGCGCCTTCGATCACGGCATTGTGGATGTAGCTCGACACAACGCCCTGGCTGACCTCGAGTGAGGCGGCGCGGCGCAACGTCATGTTCTCGCCGATGGTGGCGATGGCATCCGCGATCGCCGTCTCCACGGTGACGGCGCCGACCTTGGCGAGCTTGATCTTCTCGACGTCGGCGCCAACATCGAGCGCGACCTGGGCGATCATCTTGACGAGGCCCTGGAAGTGTTCATTACGCGCAACGAAATCCGTCTCGGAATTGACCTCGACCACGACGCCCTTGGTACCCTTGGTCAGCGCAGCGATCAGGCCTTCGGCGGCAACCCGGCCGGCCTTCTTGGCAGCCTTCGACAGGCCCTTCTTGCGCAGCCAATCGATCGACGCCTGCATGTCGCCGCTGTTCTCGCTGAGCGCAGCTTTGCAGTCCATCATGCCCGCGCCCGTGGTCTCGCGCAGGTCCTTGACCATTGCCGCCGTGATTGTCGTCATTGTCGCAGTCCTTTGCCGATCAGGCGGCGGCGGCGTGGCTTCGCCACTTCGCCACCCACCGCCAATGTCGCGTCTTGGGGATTTGCCGGCCGGGGTTTTCCGGCTGGCAGGTTGTTATTCCGCTTCCGCGGTCAAGGCCTTGGCCTGGGCCACCCAGCCATCGGCGCGGCTCGGCAGACCGACTTCTTCGCCGATCTTATGGACGGTGTCGTGATCGAGTTCGGCGAGCTGCCAGTAATGGAAGATGCCGAGGTCGTTGAACTTCTTCTCGATCGCACCCGATACGCCGGTGAGCTTCTTCAGATCGTCAGGCGCACCACGCGGCCCGGCAAGGCCCTGGAAGCCGGCCGTCTGCGGCACGGCCGGAATTTCCTCGCGCGCCGGATGGGCCGAAGCCCCGACATCTATCCCGGCATCGCCCTGCGCCCGCGAAATGCCGTCGATCGCCGCACGCGCAACCAGATCGCAATAGAGCGTGATGGCCCGGCCGGCATCGTCGTTGCCGGGCACCACATAGGTGATGCCCTTCGGGTCCGAGTTGGTGTCGACGATAGCAGCCACCGGAATATTGAGCCGCTGGGCTTCCTGGATCGCGATGTCTTCCTTGTTGGTGTCGATCACAAAGATCATGTCGGGCAGGCCGCCCATTTCCTTGATGCCGCCGAGTGAGCGGTCGAGCTTGTCGCGCTCGCGCTGCAATGTCAGCCGCTCCTTCTTGGTGTAGGCGTTGGCATCGCCCGAATTGAGCACCTCGTCGAGGTGGCGCAGGCGCTTGATCGAGCCGGAAATCGTCTTCCAGTTGGTCAGCGTTCCGCCGAGCCAGCGCGAATTGACGAAATACTGTGCCGAGCGCTTGGCGGCTTCCGCGACGCCGTCCTGGGCCTGCCGCTTGGTGCCGACGAACAGGATACGGCCGCCTTTGGCCACGGTATCGCTGACGGCCTGAAGCGCGCGATGCATCAACGGCACGGTCTGGGCAAGGTCGATGATGTGGATGTTGTTGCGGGCACCGAAAATATAATCGGCCATTTTCGGATTCCAGCGGTGCGACTGGTGGCCAAAGTGCACGCCAGCTTCAAGCAGCTGACGCATAGAAAAATCGGGTACTGCCATCGTTCAAATTCTCCGGTTGGTTCCTAGCGGAAACGTGTGAGCAGACGAGCCTTATGGCCCGGCTGCCACCGGACGGCCTTTTGAGCCATGTTTCCGTGTGAGATGGCGCGCTATATAGCCTGATTTGCGCCAGAAGCAAGGAAATCCGGGCCTTTTCCGGCTCCCGACGGCGAACAAGCCTGTGGAATTCGACGATCGCGGGCGATTAAGGCCGGGTTTCCCGGGGTTACGGCACCTCGGCCGCCCTGGTCGCCAGGAAATCGTCGTCCACGGCCGGCCACCCAGGGTCGGTCGGCCCCGTTGTCGCTGATAGATAGGCGCGTCCGGCCGGTTGATTCAGACCAACTCCACCCGTCCGTCGCCGAGCCGGTAGATGCCGCCGGATACCTTGAGTTTTCCCTGCTCCACCGCCGCGCTCAGGATCGGGGTCGCAGAGCTAAGCTTGGTAACGTTATCGATCACGTTCTGCCTGATGGCGTTGGCGGGGATGTCACCGCCTTTTTGCAGCGCCGCCTTTACCGCAGGCGCGAGGCCCGTGACCAGCGAGGGCATGTGCCCGGGGAGTGCCGTGCCGTCCTTGAGCGATTTGATCGCCGCGTCGATCGCACCACAGCTCTCGTGACCCAGAACAAGAATCAGAGGGGCACCAAGCACGGCAACCGCATATTCCAGGCTGGCGATCGTCTCCTCATTGGCGAAGTTGCCCGCCACGCGGCACACGAAGAGATCGCCGCGGCCGCTGTCGAAGGCATATTCCGGGGCGATGCGTGAATCAGCGCAACTCAAGATCGCCGCGTAGGGATTTTGGCCGCCGACCAATGCTTCGCGCTCATGCTTGAAGTCGTGACGCAGCGACACGCCTGCAACATAGCGCGCATTTCCCTTGGTCAGACGCTCCAGCGCGCCGGCAGGCGTCAACACGTTCTGCGGCTTCGGCGGCGCCTTCATTTCCTTCGCGCCCGCCGCGTTCGCCAGCAGCAATCCGATGGTTGAGGCTGCCGCACCAAGCATGCTGCGCCGTGAAGGCATCGAAGAGAACTTCTTGCACGTCTCGCACATGGGGAACTCCCTCCAGCCGTCAGAGCGTCTCCACCATCTCTACACCCGCCACGGCCTTGATGGCACCCGCAATCTGCGGCGAGACCTGGAAGCGGCCCTCCAGCTTGAATTCGACCTCGGTCTGCATGTCCAGCCGCAGCACAAGTGCGACATCGCCGCTGCCGGACTGGCCGGCCGGCGGCGAAAGGCGCTTGGCAATCGATTCCAGCGGCTTGGTATCGCGCAAGAATATGCGCAGGCCCTTTTGCGTCTTGGCGGCGGCATCATCGAGTGCTTCGGCATGCAGCACCCGCGCCCGCACATCCTCACCCTGTAACTCCGCACCGAGTTGCAAAAGCACGGCCGCACCCGGCTCCAGCACGTCGCGGTACTGCGCAAGACCTTCGGAGAACAATACCGCCTCGAAATGACCGGTCGGGTCCGACAGCCCGATAATGCCCATCTTGTTGCCGGTCTTGGTGCGCCGCTCCATCCGCGACACCACTGTGGCCGCGACCTTGCCGGCGGTCGCGCCCGTCTTCACCGCCCGCGAAAACTCCGACCATGACTGCACGCGCAGCCGCTTGAGCACGGTTACGTAGTCGTCGAGCGGATGGCCGGACAGGAAGAAGCCGATCGCATCGTATTCGCGCCTGAGCTTCTCGGCCGGCAGCCACAGTTCGACCTGCGGCAGCATGATGGTCGGCGCGTCGGCAGCACCCCCGAACATGTCGTTCTGGCCCGAGGCCGCGGCCTCGTGGCTGCGCTGACAGGCGGCCAGGATCGCATCTGCGCCGGCAAAAACCCGGGCACGGTTCGGCTCGAGGGTGTCGAAGGCGCCGGCGGCGGCAAGACTTTCGATGATGCGCTTGTTGATCGCGCGCGGGTTCGCTCGCGAAGCGAAATCGGCAAGGGAAGTAAATTGCCCGTCGCGGCGCGCATCGACAATCAGCTCCACCGCCTGCTGGCCAACACCCTTCAAGGCGGCGAGCGCATAATAGATCGTGGCGTTGCTGACTTCGAAGATGGCGCCGGATCGATTGATGTTGGGCGCCTCGACCTTGATCCCCAGCCGCTGCGCCTCGGCGCGGAATTCCGAGAGCTTGTCGGTATTGTTGAGGTCGAGCGTCATCGACGCGGCGAGGAATTCGACCGGATAATGGGCCTTCATGTAGGCGGTGTGATAGGACACCAGCGCATAGGCCGCCGCATGGCTCTTGTTGAAACCGTAGTCGGCGAATTTCGCCAGCAATTCGAAGATGGTTTCGGCTTGCGCCTTCGGCACGCCGGTCTTGACCGAGCCCGCGACGAAGCGCTCGCGCTGCTGCTCCATCTCGGCACGGATCTTCTTGCCCATCGCACGGCGCAACAGGTCGGCTTCGCCGAGCGAGTAGCCCGCCATCACCTGCGCGATCTGCATCACCTGCTCCTGGTAGATGATGACGCCGAACGTTTCTTTGAGAATCGGCTCAAGCAGCGGGTGCAGATATTCCGGCTCCTCATCGCCGTGCTTGCGCGCACAATAGGTCGGGATGTTTGCCATCGGACCCGGGCGATAGAGCGCGACCAGCGCGATGATATCCTCGAAGCGGTCGGGCCGCATGTCGACCAGCGCACGCCGCATGCCCTGGCTTTCAACCTGGAACACGCCGACCACGTCGCCGCGGGCCAGCATCTGGTAGCTGGCGGTGTCGTCGAGCGGCAGCGTCGCGAGATCGACATCGACGGCGCGCTGCTTGAGCAGCTTCACCGCAACATCGAGCACCGTGAGCGTCTTCAATCCCAGAAAGTCGAATTTGACGAGGCCGGCGGGCTCCACCCATTTCATGTTGAACTGGGTGACCGGCATGTCGGATTTCGGATCGCGGTAGAGCGGCACGAGTTCGCTCAGGGGCCGGTCGCCGATCACGATACCCGCGGCGTGGGTCGAGGCATGACGGGTCAGGCCCTCGAGACGCTGGGCAATGTCGAAGGCGCGCGCCACCACGGGGTCTTCGTCGCGAAAAGCCTGGAGCTTCGGCTCGCTTTCGATGGCGGCCGCCAGCGTCACCGGTGCTGCAGGATTTTGCGGCACCAGCTTGGTCAGCTTGTCGACCTGCCCATAGGGCATTTGCAGCACGCGGCCGACGTCGCGCAGCACGCCGCGCGCCTGAAGCGTTCCGAAGGTGATGATCTGGGCCACCTGATCGCGGCCATAGCGCTTCTGCACGTAATCGATCACCTCGCCGCGGCGGTCCTGACAGAAATCGATATCGAAGTCCGGCATCGACACGCGCTCCGGATTGAGGAAGCGCTCGAACAGGAGGCCAAATCGGATCGGATCGAGATCGGTGATCGTCAACGCATACGCGACCAGCGAGCCGGCGCCGGAGCCGCGGCCGGGCCCCACGGGAATGCCTTCGGCCTTGGCCCATTGGATGAAGTCTGCAACGATCAGGAAGTAGCCGGCATAATTCATGCGGGTGATGACATCGAGTTCGAACGCAAGCCGCGCGCGATAGTCCTCTTCCGAACAGCCTTGCGAAAGCCCGTGAACCGCGAGGCGGTTGCGCAGGCCCGCTTCCGCCTGGCGGCGCAATTCGGCGGCTTCCTCGGTGGCCGCATCCGCCGCATTGGTGCCGGCGCCAACCGTGAAGCGCGGCAGGATCGGCTTGCGTGTGACGGGGCGAAATGCGCAGCGCTCGGCGATCTCGACGGTGGAGTGCAAGGCTTCCGGAATGTCGGCAAACAGCACGGCCATCTCGGCGCGCGTCTTGAAGCGATGGTCCGGCGTCAACTGGTCGCGGTCGGTTTCGGCGATCAGACGCCCGCCGGCAATGCACAGCAATGCGTCGTGGGCTTCGTAATCGTCCGACGTGGCAAAATAAGGCTCGTTGGTTGCAACCAAAGGCAAACCCTTGGCGTAGGCAAGGTCAACCAGCGCAGTCTCGATCCGCCGCTCCTTTTCGATGCCATGCCGCTGTATCTCGACATACAGGCGATCACCGAACAGGCCAGCGAGCCGGTCGCAGCGCGAGGCTGCGAGTGCGGCCTGATCGGCCGATAGCGCCAGCGACACCGGCCCGTCCGGGCCGCCGGTCAACACGATCAGCCCTTCGGCGTGGCCTTCCAGCCAATCGAACTTGATGTGCGGGGTCTGGTGAATCGGCGTTTCGAGGAAGGCGCGGGAATTTAGCTGCATCAGGCTGCGGTAGCCGCACTCACGCGCCGCCAACAGCACGATGCGCGACGGTGTCGCGGCCAATGCGTTGCGCGCGTTCGGATCCTGATCGCCAAAATCGACCGCGATCTCGCAACCCACGATCGGCTGGATGCCGTAGCCGGCCATCTTGTCGGAGAATTCCAGCGCCCCGAACATGTTGTCGGTGTCGGTCAGCGCCAACGCCGGCTGGCGATCGGCCTTGGCGAGTTCGCCAAGGCGAGCGATCTTGATCGAGCCCTTCAGCAGCGAATAGGCCGAGTGAACGTGGAGATGGACAAATCCTGGATTGGAGGACGGCGCCACGGGCTTTGACATGGTCTTAATCGGCAACTCAGCGGTTGAGAGGAAAACCGAGCCGCACGAGCCGACTCGCTGCCCGCCATGGTGAGGCCTCTACTTGGCCAAGTCCACGCGCCGCAGCACCCTCGCCCGCCGCCGTCCCGCTTTTCCCCAAGGGCAGCGCTGATCCCCAAGGGCAAGGCTTGAGACGGCCCCGCTTCCCGAAAAACCCGCCTCAAACCCTATAATTGCGGGATCAACTGGGCCCACACCGCGACCATCCCAAGGAACAGCCCGATCGATGCTAAAGCTGCTGCTTCCTCAACAAAAACCCTCAACATGACCACCTCCCTGTACTGGAACGTAAAGGGAACATAGTTCTCTTTTTGTTCTCTGGCAAGTGGCGGGTAGCGGGTCAGTTCGAAAAATGAGCCATGAAAATAGCCCTTGGTTAATTTTGCGGATGGTGCTGGCCGGGACTCGTGCGGTTGGGGTCCCTAGGGCGTTTGGGGGTCATGGCGAAGTCCCACAAGTCATGAAGAGGCCGGGCATAAGCCATTTGCAGAAATGCAGGTCCCCCTAACCACCAATGGATCAATGACGGTAGCCAAAGGAGGGTTCTGACGACTGCGCTCAAGACCGCAAATGCCATCGTCATAAAGACCAAAACGAAATCTCCGCAGTCGGCCTGAGTTGCCAGCCCCCAACAAAACTTAGGATTCCCAGTCCGCCAAAGACAGCGCCAAGACCGAAATATATGCTGTAGCAACCGGATCAGAGATTGCTTCATGGTCACCCCTTGGGAGACCTTACATAAGGCGGGGAAAAACCGCGAGTGACCGCCACAACCAAACTGACCCACTACCAAGTGGCGACCGCAGTGGCTCAATCAGGTAACAGGCTGGCTGAAGGGCGAGCTTGAGCCGCCAAGATAAATGGCGATGAAAACGCCGTCCTGAATTGGAACGAATCCCCGCCCCATGCGTGATGTCTTCAAGGCAGACAGAATGCATGGAGAACTGCATTGCCCAGCAAACAACCCAAGTTCCAATTTGCGAACGTCATGGGTGGCCTGTATCTCGGCATTGCCGTGACCGGCGCGGAAGCCCTGGTCGCGATGGGGCTAGTCTTGGCCTTTAGGTAAGGCCGCCTCAGGCGGCGGCCTCTTTCATTTGTGGCGGGATCGGTCCGGAAACCGAAGCCATTGTGGCGGCGATTTCGCATCCCAACGTCAGCAAAAAACCCCGGCCGAGGGCCGGGGTTTGATAAGTCGCGGAAGAAAGCTTGGTTGGTCCGCCCGGCTCAGTAGCGGGCCACCACCGGGCCGCCGAACTTGTAGTCGACCCGCGCGGTGAAGAGATCGACGTCCTCCTTGATATGGTCGGCGATGAAGGTCGTGGGGGAGATCACGTCTTTGTTGCCCATGAACAGATGGTTGTACTCGAAACCAACCGACCAGCTCGGGGCAAAGGCGTAGGCAAAGCCGACGCCGACAGAGGCACCCCAGCGGGTTTCGCTCGTAGCATCGAATCCGCCCCCGACGCCCGTCGTAATCGACGTGAATCTGTTGTCGGTGACCGCGGCGCCGCCCTTTACGTAGAACAATGCGCGGTCCCAAGCATATCCGATCTGACCGGTGAACAGGCCGAAAGCATCGATCTTGCTCTGGTTGGTGGTGTTGGCGAATATCAGGCTCGAATTGCTGCCCCTGAAATCAGCCCAGTTGCCCTGCGCTTCCAAGCCGAACACCCAAGACGACATCTGCCAGCGGTAGCCGAACTGTCCACCGACCGTCCCGCCCGTCGCGTTGTGGCTGCCTTCGTCCCCGCTGGCGAAGCCAGGCTCGGGATCCGCATTCCAGTCAAAGCGGCTGGTCGCGCCGCCGCCGTTGATACCCACGTAGAAGCCGCTCCAGTTATAGGCAGCCTCAACGATCGCAGGCGCCTTCGAATAGGTCGCCGGTGCTCGAGCGGGAAGATCCGCAGCGAGTGCCGGTGCAGCCGCGCCTACAGCGATCGCCGCCGCCGCGACAATGGTTAGTCTCTTCATATCTTAAATCCCTGCCTTTGAAGCTGAATGCACCCCAGATCCCCGTAGCATCTCTTACCAGTGTTCGCTCATATTGCTGTAACCCACCTGCAACAGACGCCAAGAAAACCGCATTAACAAAAGTTTAGAAACCCTTGCGCCACAGGGATTTCTCGAAATACCTGGACACAAAAGCTTCCGCCACATTTTGGTCCAAAAGTTCCATGCGGACGATACAATCGGGTTCCGTCTGTGTCTCTGCTCGTTTATCGATTCGGGTGATTTTCCGGAGCATTCGCGGGCCACCGGGGTAGCGAATGGCAAATCCACGCCACCAGGCTCTCAAAGCGGCTTGGCTTGCATTTCGAAGGTTTTTTCCGGCTGAACCGTCAGGCGGATCGCAACATCGCTCGAACCATCGAACGTCTCAAGGAGCTGATCGCAAAGCAGGCAGCGGAACTCGCCTTTGGTACCGGGCCGGGACGTCAGTTCGATGCGGCGATAGCCGGCATGGCAGTTGGGACAGCTAATGTCGGACTTATTCATTTCGAAAGTATGCCGCGCTGACCAACCGCTTTCCAGCCCGGGGCGGATCACATTTCTTCGGGCAATGCTGATATTCGCAGGAAGAAGCGCCAATCCTGACCATGCGGCCCTGAACCAGTTCTGTCAGTCCAGTTCGACCACTTCGCCTTCCACCAGCGATACCCGCCGGTCCATACGGCCCGCCAGTTCCATATTGTGGGTGGCGATCAGCATCGCAACCCGCGTCGCCTTCACCAGTTGCATCAGCGCCTGAAAGACGTGATCGGCGGTGTGCGGATCGAGGTTGCCGGTCGGCTCGTCCGCAAGCAGCGCCCGCGGCGCATTGGCGACCGCCCGCGCAATCGCAACGCGCTGCTGTTCGCCGCCGGACAATTCCGCCGGCCGATGCTTGATCCGGTCGCCGAGCCCGAGATAGGCCAGGATTTCGCTGGCGCGCTTGACCGTCTCGGCCTTTTTCAAACCGCGGATCATCTGCGGCAGCATGACGTTTTCGAGCGCGGTAAACTCCGGCAATAGCCGGTGCGATTGATAGACGAAGCCGATTTCGGTGCGCCGGATCTGGGTCCGGTCGATATCCGACAGGCCCGAGGTCGGGGTGCCTCCGACATAAACCTCGCCCTCGTCCGGGCTTTCCAGCAGGCCCGCGATGTGAAGCAAGGTCGATTTGCCGGCGCCCGACGGCGCGACGAGGGCCACCGACTGGCCGGCCCACAATGCGAGCTTGGCGCCATTGAGAATGGTCAGCGGCGTCGCGCCTTGCATGTACTGTCGCTTGATCTCGTGGAGATAGACGACTGGTACCTCCTCCGCCCCCTCGCCCATCTGCCCCTCACTCGTACCGCAGCGCTTCGACAGGGTCGAGGCGGGCAGCACGCCAGGATGGGTAGAGCGTGGCCAGGAAAGACAGGGTCAGCGCCATGATCACGACCGCGCTGGTTTCGCCGAAATCGATCTCGGCGGGCAATTTGGAGAGAAAGTAAAGCTCCGGCGAAAACAGCTCGGTATTGGTGAGCCAGGACAAGAACTGCCGGATCGATTCGATATTCAGGCAGATCAGCATGCCGACGAGGAAGCCCGTGAGTGTGCCAACGACGCCGATCGCGGCCCCCGTGATCAGGAATATCCGCATGATTGAGCCTTGCGAGGCGCCCATGGTGCGCAGGATCGCGATATCGCTGCCCTTGTCCTTCACCAGCATGATCAGGCCCGAGACGATATTGAGCGCCGCGACGAGCACGATCATGGTCAGGATCAGGAACATCACGTTGCGCTCGACCTGGAGCGCGTTGAAGAAGGTCGAATTGCGTTGCCGCCAATCAACCAGGAACACCGGCCGTCCCGCCGCCTCCGTCACGCTCTTGCGAAAGGCGTCGATCCGGTCGGGATTGGTGGTGAAGACCTCGATCGCGGTCACGTCGTTGTTGCGGTTGAAATAGGCCTGCGCCTCGGCGAGCGGCATGAACACGAAGCTTGCGTCATATTCCGACATGCCGATCTCGAACACGGCCGTGATCCTGTAGGGCTTGATGCGCGGCGTCGTGCCCATCGGCGTCACCGCTCCCCGCGGCGCGACCAGCGTGACGCTGTCGCCGGCATGCAGCGACAGCGTATCGGCAAGCCGGCGTCCGATCGCAACGCCCTGCCCTTCGTCAAATCCCTCAAGCGTGCCCTGCCTGATGTTCTTGGCAATCGAAGTGAGGTTGTTGAGGTCGTCGGCGCGGATACCGCGAACGAACACGCCGGACGCATTGAAGGGCGAGGACGCCAGCGCCTGCCCGTCCACGACCGGAGCGGCAAGCCTGATCCCCTGAACCTGGTTGATACGCTCGGCCACATCCTTCCAGTCGGTCAGCGGCGATTCCAGCGGCTGCACCAGAAGGTGGCCATTCAGGCCGAGGATCTTGTCGAGCAGTTCTTTCCGAAAGCCGTTCATCACGGCCATCACGATGATCAGGGTAGCCACGCCGAGCATGATGCCGAGGAATGAGAATCCGGCGATGACGGAGATGAAGCCTTCCTTGCGGCGCGCCCGCAAATAACGTCCCGACAATAGCCACTCGAACGGCGCGAAAGGTTGGGTTTGAACTTGCTCGCTCATGGCTTGATCCATGTCCGATTTTCACACGATTCGGGCTAATTGTGGCCACAACGGTCGATATCCCGGCGCGCCGCGGTGGATAATCTCAAATTAGATCAGCTTGGCCAGCACTTCTGCCGGACCCAGATTCTCGCGCGTGCCGTCGTCGCGCCGTTTGAGTTCGAGTTTGCCGTCGGCAAGGCCTTTCGGGCCGACGAGGATTTGCCAGGGAATGCCGATCAAGTCCGCCGCGGCGAATTTGGCCCCTGCACGCTGGTCGGTGTCATCGTAGAGAACCTCGACGCCCTTGGCCGTGAGTTCGCGATAGAGCTGTTCGCAGGCGCCATCGGTGTCCTCGGAGCCCTGCTTCAAATTCAGGATCACCGCCTTGAACGGCGCGACCGCCTCCGGCCATTTGATGCCGGCATCGTCGTGACAGGCCTCGATAATGGCGCCCAACAGCCTCGAGACGCCGACCCCGTAGGAGCCGCCGTGAATGGCGACCTCGGCCCCGTCCGGACCCGCAACCAAAGCCTTCATCGGCTCCGAATACTTTGTGCCGAAATAGAAGATCTGGCCGACCTCGATGCCCCGCGTGTGCACCCGCTTCTCGGCCGACACTTCGCGCTCGAAGCGCGCGGCGTCATGAACATCCTCAGTCGCGGCATAGACCGAGGTCCACTGCTTGATGATGGGGGTCAAGTCGCCGTCATAGTCGACGTTCTCGCCGGGTACCGGAAGGTCGAGCACGTCGCGGTCGCAGAACACGCCGGATTCCCCGGTCTCCGCCAGCACGATGAATTCGTGGCTGAGGTCGCCGCCGATCGGGCCCGTCTCGGCGCGCATCGGGATCGCCTTCAAGCCCATTCGCGCAAAGGTGCGCAAATACGCAACGAACATCCGGTTGTAGGCGCGCCTTGCGCCGGCTTCATCGAGATCGAACGAATAGGCATCCTTCATCAGGAATTCGCGCCCGCGCATCACGCCAAAACGCGGCCGCTGTTCGTCGCGGAACTTCCACTGGATATGATAGAGGTTGAGCGGCAGGCTCTTGTAGGATTTGACGTAGGCGCGGAAGATCTCGGTGATCATTTCCTCGTTGGTCGGCCCGTAGAGCAACTCACGCTTGTGCCGGTCGGCGATGCGCAACATTTCCGGACCGTAGGCGTCGTAGCGGCCGCTCTCCCGCCAGAGATCGGCCAGCTGAAGCGTCGGCATCAACAACTCAAGCGCGCCGGCGCGGTTCTGCTCCTCGCGAACGATCTGCTCGATCTTCTTCAATACAAGCAGGCCCAGCGGCAGCCAGGCATAGATGCCGGCCGCTTCCTGCCGGATCATCCCGGCGCGCAGCATCAGGCGATGCGAGACGATCTCCGCTTCCTTCGGATTCTCCTTGAGGATGGGAAGAAAGAAACGCGACAATCGCATGGGACTCGCCTCAAGAGAATCGGCAGGGGTCGGGAAGAAGCAGAGTGAAACCGGATCGGGTACAAAAATACAAGGGCGGCTGCCGATAAAAGCCGCCAATCAAGCGGAATTCCGGCCGTTTTGCTTCCGCTTTTGCCTTACATTTTCGCGGGCCCGATTGAAACCTTGCCGGCCGTTCAAGCGTCGACCTCACCGATATCAGCTGACCTGCCAGTATCCGTTCATTTGACCAGAATCGGCGCGGCAACTTCGACCTTATCGGTATCAGAGATCAAAATGCCGAGGCCAAGCGTCCTGCGTCCTCGCACCGGCAGCGACGTTCTGACATGCCACTCGCTTTCATTGGCTTTCGTGGCACGAATTGTCTGTGCCTTCACTCCCGCTTTCGCGCTGGAGAGCGTCACCGACACCGCCTCTGCCTTCAACGGGCGTTCGTCAACCGTCTGAAGCTCGATCGTGATGTCGACCGGCCCCGCACGCGCGGGCGAAACCGTGACGTTTGCCATCGCCTTGTCGGTGTCGATGTGGGTGAAGAAATTCTCATCTTCCTTTGCGGAGACCTGCATTCCTGCAGCAATCACCAGAGAAACGGAACAGAGCACACCCAACACACGACGAGACAGATAGCCCTTCACTATGATCGTCACATCTTCATGCCGGAATGCTCAGGCGTCCTCTTCATGTCCATCTGGCCCGACGGATTATCCGAACCAGCAGGGCCCGTGGCGCCAACGCTCTCGACATCAAGCACGACTGAAATCTTGCCGGCCTTTTCGAACTCCAACGTGACCGGCAATTTCTCGCCCTGTTTCAGCGGGCTCTTGAGGTCGAGCAGCATCAGGTGAAGGCCGCCGGGCGCTAGCTTGACCGTCTTGCCGGGTTCGATCACGACGCCACCCTCGACCGGGCGCATGGTCATCACGCCGTTGTTCATGCTCATCTCGTGGACCTGCACCTTCGCAGCGACGTCAGCGGAGCCGCTGATCAACCGATCGGGTGCCGTTCCCTTGTTTTCGATGGTCAGATAGCCACCGCCGACCTTGGCGCCGCCCGGCGTCGCGCGGCTCCAGGCTTGCGTGATGACGAGATCGCCAGCCTTGACCTCTTCGGCACGAAGGGGAGCTGAGAGGAAGACTGCCACGAACGCAACGCCGAGGTGCGCGCGGATCAAATGTTTCATGAGATATTCCATGTCTGCCGATTTTTCTTTTTCGGGCGTACGGCCGGGGTTGCCACACTTGCCCCGCCTATTATACTAACCGCGGCGGTCCGGCGCGGGGTGTTCTGGTCCATTCGAATCGACCTTCAAGTCAAATCAACTTCCCGTCCCGGACCCTGTATAGCAAGATAAGCTTGTGAGCATGCGAAGCGGACCAAATCAAGCAAGTTTGAAACTGCGGCAATTCTGGCGAAGGCTGGTCGGCGCGGTTGCGATCTATGCTTTGGCGATGCAGCCGTTGCTGCTGACGGTAGCGGGAACCCAGCTCGCGCAGGCGTCGGTCCTCGACCAGGTTACGTTCGCCGAGCTTTGCTTGCATAACGCGAATGGCAGCCCTGTTGCGCCTGCCGATCAGCAAAAGCATCCCGCGCACCACCACTGTCTGCAGTGTTTTTCCGGGGCCTTCCATCTTCTCGACGCCCAGCAACCCGTAACCGTCGCGTCTGCCGATCGGGAATACAGCAAGCTGCGCCAGTCTGGGCGCAGCTTGCTGCTATCTTCATCATCTCAGTATTCTGTCGCCCGTCCGAGAGGCCCTCCACTCAGCGCGTGATGCAACGCGGCCGCATGCGGCCGCTTTCAGCTGCTTTCACGTATTCTGACCGGAGAAATCCCGATGTCTCGGCACCTGCTGCCTACGCTTGCGCTCGCGGGCTTTACCGCAGCCGCGTTCACCTCTGATGCTCTCGCCCACTGCTTCGTCGGCGCCCGTTTTCTTCCCGCAACGCTCGCCACCGACGACCCCTGCGTCGCCGATGAAATGTCGCTTCCAACCGTCGCCTGGTCCAAAACGGCGGATGTGCCGCCGGCCTCGCAATTGAATATCGGTATCGATTTCTCCAAGCGGATTACCGAGAATTTCGGCGTAACGTTCAGCCAGGGTTGGACTTCGATCCGTCAGGCCGACGGCACGCTGATGCAGGGATTTGGTAACTTCGAAACCACGTTCCAGTACCAGGTGCTCAAGGACCGTGAGCATGAGTTGGCGATCCTCGCCGGCCTCATCGTCGATTGGGGACACACCGGCTCGACCGGATCGGGTTTTGCCACCGACCATAGCCTCCTCACCCCGACGCTCTATTTCGGCAAGGGTTTTGGGGATCTGCCCGACAGCTTTTCCTGGTTCCGCGCATTCGCGGTGACCGGACAGGTCGGTTATCAAGTTCCGACAACCTCGTTCGACTTCACCCAGAACGTCTTCATTCCCCAGCAGCTCGTCTACGGCGCTTCGCTGCAATACAGCATGCCCTATCTGAAATCGGAGATTGTCGATCTCGGACTTCCCGACTTCATCAACCATCTGATTCCGATCGTCGAGGTCAGTCTAACGACGCCGGTCTCAAATAATTTCGGTAATCCCTATACGACGACCGGCACCGTCAACCCCGGCGTGATCTGGGTTGGAAGCTATTTCCAGGTCGGACTGGAGGCGATGGTACCGATCAACCGACAAAGCGGCACGGGCGTTGGCGTTATCGGCCAGTTGCATCTCTATCTCGACGACATGTTCCCATCGACCATTGGGCAGCCGCTGTTCGGTGGAACGTCCAGTACCCGCAAGCTAACCTTCTGAGGCGACATCATGCGGATCCTAAATCTTGCAACGACAGCCCTCCTCGCTTTCTTGGTTTCCACCGCCGCCAACGCCCACGCCTTTCTCGATCACGCCGAGCCGCGGGTCGGAAGTACGGTATCAGCCGCGCCCAAAGAGGTTGTCCTGTTCTTTAGCCAAAATCTGGAGCCGGCCTTCAGCACGATCGAAGTAAGCGACGCCAGCGGCGCGCGCGTCGATCATGGCAAAGCGAAAGTCAGCGCGACCACCATGCGGGTCGGCGTGAAGCAATTGCCGCCGGGAACGTACAGGGTTCGCTGGCAGGTATTGTCGACGGATACCCATACGACCGAAGGCAGCTTCACCTTTCAAGTCGGGCCATGACGCGGCCCGGTCCGGCCAGGCCGCTTTGAATTTAGCTCCGAGAGGAGAGCTGTTTTGATCAATCCGCTCGTCATCGTGCGGGATATTCACTTCGCATCGTCGGTGATCGTCGCGGGCGTCGTGTTCTTCGATCTGCTGATCGCCGCGCCGGTCCTGCAGAGAGGCTCGCGATTCCCGAAGGCCGAATCCTCCTTTCGAAAAACCGCCAGCAGGATTTTGTGGATCAGCCTCGCATTGTCGATTATCTCGGCCGTTGCGTGGCTGTGCCTGCTCTCCATGCGGATCGCCGGCAAACCTTTCGGTGACGTCATCGCCGACGGAACCATCTGGACCGTACTGGCGCAAACCCAATTCGGCTTCACCTGGCAGATGCGGTTGTTGCTTGGCGGCCTTCTCGGCGCATGCCTGTTGCTGCTGCGCAAGGCGAGCGAGGGCAAGACAAACGAGAGGGCGGCCACCACCTGGCTCCTGATCGCGGCGAGCCTCTTGGCCGGCGCCTATCTCGGCGCGATCGCCTTTGCCGGGCATGGCGAGGAGGGCACAGGCCTCGGACAACACATCCATCTGGCCGCAGATTTCCTGCACCTCGACGCCGCCGGTCTGTGGCTCGGCGCGCTCGTCCCTCTGGCCTTGCTGCTCGCCTCTCTGCGGCGGTTCTCGGAGGATGGCTGGGTGTCGGCTGCTGCCGCCGCGGCGGGCCGCTTTTCCACCCTCGGCATTCTCGCCGTCGGCATTTTCCTTGTCAGCGGAACCATCAACGCCGCGTTCCTGCTGGGCGGGGTGCACAGCCTGATCGACACCGCCTACGGCCGTCTGTTGCTTCTCAAGGTGTTGCTGTTCGCAGCCATGGTGAGTCTGGCCGGCATTAACCGACAGTCCCTTCTGCCGCGGCTCTCCGATCATGTCGGAACTGAAAAGGGCGCTCGCACGGTCCAGCAACTGGTGCGCAGCGCCCTGGTTGAAATAGCCATTGGGATCGCGATCGTTCTCATCGTCGGTGTGCTCGGCATCATGGCACCGGCGAACGAATTGACCGCGCATCTACACTGACGTGCCGCACAATGCGACGCCCACGTCACAACAGAGTTGGCAGAGTCAGCCCTGTTTTCACACTACCGAAATACCTTCATCTGCCAAAATTCCGATCATTTCCGAATCTGCTCCAATTTTGAACATTCGTTGCCGAGATTGATGACATGACCAAAATTTTGGTCTACGACTGCGGGCTTCAGGCCGGCCGCAAGGTCGACGCTTGGTGGTCCAAGTCTCGGGAGGAGCCCTGACGCGCACAAGCAGCGTCGCCCCGTCAATAAAGATCAATCACGGATACGGGAAAATAGGGTCGACACAATTTTTGGAGCAGGGCTTTCGCGAGCCCTGCTCTTTTTTATTTTCCAAGTCTTATTTATTTTCCAAGTCTTATTTTCCGCGCACCGGAAATTTCCGAGCGCCGATCACTCCCGCTCGAGGAAGTTCGATCCAATGCCGGCCTTCTTCTTGATCGGATCGAAGTCGCAATAGACGCCATCGGCCACCAGCGTATAGCTCGACACGATGCTGTATTTATCGAGCTTCACCGAATTCAAGCCAATCAGGCGCGTATTGGCGCCGCCATTCCACTTGAAAGGCGTCGTGCTTTGCACGCGCTCGCAGGCTGCGACCGCATCGGCAAACACATAGCCTTCGACAAATGTTTTCAATGTCTGAAGCTGGGTGTTGGTTTTCCAGTTCATGTACAAAGCTGCCGCAAGTCCTGCGACGGTGAGCAGCAAGAGCCCGGCAACGATCCGTTGAAACCACATCTTCGTCCCCCAAAATAACGAATGGCATCCGCACCGAACGCTCAGAACGGCATGCCCATCATTTTCGACAATCGTTCGACGTTCAGAAAACCCTCGTAATAGGCCGCCATGCCGGCGGCATAGATCACGGCCGAAAGCAGCGTGGTCCAGATCAGCTTGCGGCCCATTTGGCTTGCGACCGGTGCGCCCGGGTCGGTACCGGGGCTGCCGATGCCGTCTTCATGCTGGCTGCGCACGCCGAATGGCAGTGTCACGAACAGCACGACCCACCACAGGACGAAGTAAATCGCAAAGCCGGTTGATATGGTGTAGGCCATGCCCGTCAGGCCTGTTCGATTTCGACAAGGGCGCCCGAAAAATCCTTCGGGTGCAGGAAGAGCACCGGCTTGCCGTGCGCGCCGATCCGGGGAACGCCGTCGCCGAGCACTCGTGCACCCTCCCCGACCAAGCGGTCGCGCGCGGCGATGATATCGGGCACATCGTAGCAGATGTGGTGGATGCCGCCGTCGGCGTTGCGCTCCAGGAATTTTGCGATCGGCGAAGCCTCCCCCAGCGGCTGAATGAATTCGATCTTAGTGTTGGGCAGGGTCACGAACACCGTGGTGACGCCATGCTCGGGCAAGGGCACCGCCGCGGAAATCTTGGCTCCGAACACCGCACCATAAATATGAGCGGCCTTCTCGGCATCCCTGACCGCAATTGCCACATGATTAAGCCGGCCCAGCATGGCGTTCTCCCGCCTTCTTATAACGCGCCCATGCCGCCTTCGCAAAACCGTCCGGCCCTTCGATTTTCGCGGGGCTAAGGCGAAACCCCTTGGGTCAGACCGTGAGCACATGAACGAAGCACAACGGCTTCTTTCCCCAATGCTCGTTCACCGCAGCGCGCACGGCGCGCCGCACCGATTCCGCCAGCGCATCCGGATCCCGCCGCCGCGCGCGGGGCAATCCCTCCACGGTCGAGACCACGGCATCGAACACGATTTCGTCGATGACCTCTCCCGCCATATTCTTTTCGGGGATGCCGATCAGGTCGACTTCGGGATCGTCGACGAGTTCGCCTTTCTCGTCCATCGCAACGGCAACGAAAGCGCAACCGGCAAATGCCAATCGCCGCCGCTCGACAACGGCGCGCGATTTGGAATCCTCCAGAATGAGGCCGTCCTTGTAGAGCCGGCCCGAGGGCAGTTCCTCGATAATACCGGGCTCTCCAGGGCCGAGCTTGACCAGATCGCCGTTGCGGCAGACCAAGACCTTCGGAACGCCGACGGAGCGCGCCAGTTTGGCGTGCTCGAACAGATGCAGCGCCTCGCCATGGACGGGAATCAGAAGCTCCGGGCGCACCCAGTCGATCATGTCCTTCAGTTCGTCGCGGCGCGGATGGCCCGAGACATGGACGAGATGAGTCCGATCGGTGATGACTTCGATGCCCTGGGTGATCAGGCCGTTGATGATGGCCCCCACCGCCTTCTCGTTGCCGGGAATCGTACGCGAGGAAAAAATCACGCAGTCGCCCTTGTTGAGCGTCACCTGCGGATGATCGTCGTTGGAGATGCGCGAAAGCGCGGCGCGCGGTTCGCCCTGGCTGCCCGTACACAGCGCCAGCACCTTGTCCGGCGGGAAATGGCCATAGAGATCGGCGCCGCGGAAATTCTGCACGCCATCGAGATAGCCGGTCTCGCGCGCCACCTGAACGACACGCTCCATCGCGCGGCCGACCACCACCACCTCGCGCCCCGACAGCCGCGCCGCGTCCGCAACCGCGCGCAGGCGAGCGACGTTGGAGGCAAATGTCGTGACGGCGACCCGGCCCTTCGCCGCCTTTACCAATTCGATGATGGTCCTGGCGACTTCAGCCTCGGACGGCGAACGGCCGTCCCGCACGGCGTTGGTGGAATCGCCAATCAGCGCGAGCACGCCGGCTTCTCCGAGTTCGCGCAACCGCCGCTCGTCGGTTGGCGGGCCAACGACCGGCGTTGGATCGAGCTTCCAGTCGCCGGTATGCAGGACGGTTCCCGCTTCGGTGTGAATGGCGAGTGCGTGCGATTCCGGAATCGAGTGCGCCACCGGAATGAACTCGACGCCAAACGGCCCAAGTTCGATGCGGCCGCCGGATGGCACGACCGTGACCGGAATCTTCGGCGGATTGCGCTCGGAGGCGCATTTGGCCTCAAACAGCGCGGCTGAGAACTTGGTCGCATAGATCGGGCATTTCAGCCTTGGCCAGAGATCGATGATGGCGCCGAAATGGTCTTCGTGGGCGTGGGTCAGCACGAGGCCGATCAGGTTCTTCCGCTCCTTAACCAGAAAACCGACATCGGGCATGATGGTGTCGATGCCCGGAAGATGTTCCTCATCACCGAAGGAAACCCCGAGATCGACCGCAAGCCAGGCGCGATGCCGGCGATTGCCGAACCCGTAGATCGACAGATTCATGCCGATCTCGCCGACACCGCCAAGGGGAGCAAAGGTGAATTCGTCGCCCTCGGCCATTAGCCGGCCCTCGCGGAAGCCGCCAGACCGAAGTGCACATCGCCCGCTGAAATCGGAATCTTTTCGCCGTCGGCGGTTCTAACAATCATGCAGCCCGTTTCGTCGATCGTGTCGAACGCGCCTGACACCGTCGCGTTGCCGGTGTGGACCGTTACAGGCTGACCGAGTCCCGCAGCTAACGCCAGCCAGCGCCGCCGGATTTCGCCGAAACCGCGTCCCCGGTCCCAGATGCCGTGGCATTCGGCCCAGCTATCCGAAAGGGCCGTAAACAGCGCTTCCGCGCTAGTCTCGATGCCAAGCGCCCTGAGCGAGGTTGCAGGCGTCGGCGTGCCCTCCGGTGCGGCTACGACATTGGTGCCCATGCCGACCACGACAGCGAGTTCTCCGCCATCCAGGCTCTCTGCCTCCAGCAGGATACCGGTGAGCTTTGCCTGCCCCGCCAGCACGTCGTTGGGCCACTTCAGCGCAAACCGAAGCGAAGCTGAGCCAGCAACTTCCCGAAGTGCGGCTTCCAGCGCGAGCCCGGCCGCAAAGCCGAGCGTCGCTGCAACGGCCGGCGCAACGTCGATCGTCTCCAGGACACTGCTTGCGAGGTTACCCTTTGGCGCAATCCATGGCCGGTGGCGTCTTCCGCGGCCGGCGGTCTGCTCTGTCGTGACAAACCACATCGGTCCGCGCTCGCCCGCGCGCGCCTGCTCCATGGCTTCGGAATTCGTCGAACCGACCTGATCGAAGCTTGCGAGCCGATAACCGGCCGATTTGGCATGCGGTCCGAGCGTAAATGCCATCTAAAAGAGCGATTTCGCGGCCGCACTGGCCATGCTGACCAACGGTCCGGGAAAAACGCAGAACAGGATGTTGAAGAGGCCCGCGATCGCGAGCACCGTCTGAAGCTCCAGCCGCACCGGATCGAGCTTGGTCAGTGGCTCGTCGAAATACATCACCTTGACGATGAGCAGATAATAATAGGCACCTATCACGCTCGTCACGACACCGACCACGGAAAGAGTGAAAAGGCCTGCCTTGATCGCGGCGTTAAACACGTAAAACTTGGCGAAGAAGCCCGCGAGCGGCGGAATACCGGCCAGAGAAAACAGCAGCATCGCAAAGAAGAACGCCAGCAGCGGATTGGTGTTGGAGAGGCCCGCAAAGTCGCTGATATTTTCGACATGCAGGCCGTTGCGCTTCATCGCCAGGATGACCGAGAAGCTTCCCAACGTCATCGCGACATAGATCGCGATATAAACCAGCACGCCCTGGGCGCCTTCGGCCGTTCCGGCGGCAAGGCCGACGAGCGCAAAGCCCATATGCCCGATCGAGGAATAGGCCATCAGGCGCTTGATGTTCTTCTGGCCGATGGCCGCGAACGACCCCAACGCCATCGAGGCGATCGCGACAAAGACCACGATCTGTTGCCATTGCGGCATGATGCCAGGAAAGGCGGTCAGCGTCACACGGGTGAAGACCGCCAGCGCTGCGACCTTCGGCGCGGAAGCAAAGAAGGCCGTGACCGGCGTCGGCGCGCCCTCATAGACGTCAGGCGTCCACATGTGGAATGGCACGGCCGAAACTTTGAAACAAAGCCCGGCGAGCAGGAACACGATGCCAAAGACGATACCGATGCTGCCGGTCTTGGCCGCCGCCGCTATGCCGGCAAAGCTCACCGTGCCGGTAAAGCCGTATATCAGCGAGGCGCCATAGAGCAGCATGCCCGAGGACAGCGCGCCCAGCACAAAATATTTGAGGCCTGCTTCGGTCGATTTCGCGTCGTCACGGTTTGAGGCAGCCACCACGTAAAGCGCAAGGCTCATCAGCTCGAGCCCGAGATAGAGCATGATGAGATCGCCCGCGGAGATCAAGATCATCATGCCGAGCGTCGAAAGCAGGACCAGGATGGAATATTCGAAGATGCGGCGGGACGGATTGGCCAGAAATTCCATCGAAAGAACGAGGGTAGCGGCCGAACCGACCAGCGCGAGGATCTTCAGGAAACGCGCGAAGTCGTCGACAATGAAGCTGCCGTTGAAGGTCGTAAGCTTCCCGGCGGGCAACATCAGCTCCAACAGGCCAACGAATACCAGAAGGCCCAGCGCAAGGCCTGTGATCAGGCCCGTGGTGCCCACACCCCGGTAGGCTCCGACCATCAGCAGCGCCATGGCGCCCGCCGCCAGAACGAGCTCCGGCAATACGGGCAGCAACTGATAACCTGCGCTCTCGAAGCTCATGACGCTGTGTCCAGTCTTATTGCACCAGCGCGGCCGCCTTCACGGCCGTTATCGCGGTGTTGTAATTGTTGACGAGTTGCTGCACTGACGTCGCCGACATATCCAGCACCGGCTTCGGGTAGAAGCCGAACAGGATAGTGAGCGCGACCAGCGGCATCAGAGTAAGACATTCGCGGAATGTCAGGTCCTTGATGGTGGCAAGCGACGGCTTGACCAGCGCACCGAACACCACCTTGCGATAAAGCCAGAGCGCATAGGCGGCCGACAGGATCACGCCGGTCGTGGCAAGCGTCGCGGTCGGGATCGAAACCTTGAAGGTGCCGATCAGCGTCATGAATTCGCCGACGAAACCGGACGTGCCGGGCAAACCGACATTGGCCATGGTGAAGACCATGAACGCCAGCGCATAAAGCGGCATGCGGTTGACCAGACCGCCATAGGCGGTGATTTCGCGGGTATGCATCCGGTCGTAGACAATCCCCACACAAAGGAACAGCGCGCCCGACACGATGCCGTGCGAGATCATCTGGAAGACGCCGCCGGCGACGCCCTGCGTGGTGCCGGCGAAAATCCCCATGGTGACGAAGCCCATATGGGCCACCGACGAATAGGCGATCAGCTTCTTGATGTCTTCCTGCATCAAGGCGACCAGCGAGGTGTAGATGATCGCGATCACCGACAGCGAGAAAATCAGCGGCGCGAATTCATGCGAGGCCAGCGGGAACATCGGCAGCGAAAAGCGCAGGAAACCGTAGCCACCCATCTTCAACAGGATCGCGGCCAGGATCACCGAGCCGGCCGTGGGCGCCTCGACATGCGCATCCGGCAGCCAGGTGTGAACCGGCCACATCGGCATCTTTACCGCAAAGGACGCGAAGAAGGCGAACCACGCCCACGTCTGCAGCGAGCGCGGAACCGCGGTATGCATCAACGTCGGGATGTCGGTGGTGCCGGCGTTCCAGTACAGCGCCATGATCGCAAGCAGCATCAGGACGGAGCCGAGCAGCGTGTAGAGGAAGAACTTGAAGGAGGCATAGACCCGGCGAGGCCCGCCCCATACCCCGATGATCAGGAACATCGGGATCAGGCCGCCTTCAAAGAACAGATAGAACAACACGAGGTCGAGCGCCGAGAAGGTGCCGACCATCAGCGTTTCCAGGATCAGGAACGCCATCATGTATTCGCGCACCCGCAGCGTCACCGATTTCCAGCTCGCCACGATGCAGAACGGCATCAGCGCCGTGGTCAGGATCACGAACGGCAACGAAATGCCATCTACCCCCATGTGGTAGGTGATGGCGGTGGCAAGCCACGGCGCCTTTTCGACAAACTGGAAGTCCGCCTGCGAGGGGTCGAAGCGGAACACCAGGATCAGCGACACCGCAAACGTGACCAGCGTGGTCCACAGCGCAATCCAGCGCGCATTGCGCCGCACCGCCTCGTCGTCGCCGCGGTTGAAATAGATCAGCAAGGCACCGATCGTGGGAAGGAAGGTCGTGACCGACAGAATGGGCCAGGTTGTCATCGACTAGCCCCCCACGCCGAAAATGAACCAGGTAATGAAGCCGGCGACGCCGATCAGCATGGCGAACGCGTAGTGGTAGAGATACCCGGTCTGCAGGCTGACCGCCCTGCGGGTGACGTCAAGCACCCGCGCCGACACACCGTCCGGACCCAGGCCGTCGATGATCTTGCCGTCGCCGACCTTCCAGAGAAAACGTCCGATCCACTTCGCCGGGCGCACGAAGATCAGCTCGTACAGCTCGTCGAAATACCACTTGTTGAGCAGGAACTGGTAGAGCAGCGGCTGCTGGTTTGCCAGTTCGACCGGCAGATAGGGCCGGCGAATATAGAACAGCCACGACACCAGAAAGCCCAGCACCATCATGGCCGTCGGCAGAAACGCAATATGCTCGGGGATGTGATGCATCTCCTCGATGATATGGGGGTTCATCTTCACGGACTCGCGGAAGAATTCCTCCACGCCATGACCGGCGAACAGCTCCTTGAAGGGGAAACCGGCCGCGATCGAACCGACCGCCAGAATGCCGATCGGAACCAGCATGGTCAGCGGCGCTTCGTGGGCTGCTTCATAGTGCTCCCGGTCATGCGGCTCGCCATGGAACGTCTTGAAAATAAGACGCCAGGAATAAAACGACGTCAGCCCCGCCGCAGCGACGGTGGCGAGGAAGCCGTAGGTCGCCAGCGGATTATGCGAAGCAAACGCGGATTCGATGATCGCGTCCTTGGAGAAGTAGCCTGCGGTCAAGGGAAAACCCGTTAGCGCCAGCGTACCGATGACCATCACGAGATAGGTGAAGGGAATCCGGTGCCTTAGCCCGCCCATGTTGCGGATGTCCTGCTCGTGATGCATCGCGTAGATCACCGAGCCCGAGCCCAAGAACAACAGCGCCTTGAAAAAGGCGTGGGTAAACAGGTGGAACATGCCGACGGAATAGGCGCCCGCCCCCATCGCCACGAACATGTAGCCGAGCTGCGAACAGGTCGAGTAAGCGACGATCCGCTTGATGTCGTTCTGGACGAGACCGATGGTCGCGGCGAAAAAGGCCGTGGTGCCACCGATGAACATCACGAAGGCCTGGGCATTGGGCGCAAGCTCAAACAATGGCGACAGCCGCGCCACCATGAATACGCCCGCCGTGACCATGGTGGCGGCGTGGATCAGCGCGGAGACCGGCGTCGGGCCTTCCATCGCGTCGGGCAGCCAGGTGTGCAGCAGGAACTGCGCGGACTTGCCCATCGCGCCCATGAACAACAGCAGACAGGTCAATGTCAGCGCGTCCGGATGCCAGCCGAAGAAGTCGATGGTCTTTCCGGTCAGTCCGGGTGCAGCCGCAAAGATGGTCTCAAGGTCGGTCGATCCGACCAGCGTGAACACGGCGAAAATGCCGAGCGCAAAGCCGAAATCGCCGACCCGGTTGACCACGAACGCCTTGATCGCCGCCGCATTCGCCGACGGCTTCTGATACCAGAAGCCGATCAGGAGGTAGCTCGCTAGCCCCACGCCTTCCCAGCCGAAGAACAACTGCACGAGGTTGTCCGCCGTCACCAGCATCAACATCGCGAAGGTAAAGAGCGACAGGTAACCGAAAAATCGCGGCCGGTACGGGTCCTCGTCCATGTACCCGATCGAATAAAGGTGCACGAGCGAGGACACGGTGTTGACCACCACCAGCATGACCGCGGTCAGCGTGTCGACGCGCAGCGCCCAGGTAACCTGCAGGTCGCCGGAGTTGATCCAGGGAAACAGACCGACCCTGACGTCGTGGCCTCCGAAACCCACGTCGAACAGCATGACCCAGGACAGCGCCGCCGCAACCAGCAACAGGCCGGTGGTAATCAGCTCGGCGGCACGCGAGCCTGCCGCCGCCGGCTCGGCCGCGTGATGGTCGTCGTGACCGTGGTCGTCGCCATGTTCGCTATGGGCATCCGCCGCGTGCGCATCGGCGCCATGGGCGTCGTCGTGATGTTCGACTTCATCGCCGCTGGGATTGCGCGCATGCGCGCCAACGATTGAGATCGCGCCTGCGATAATGGCGCCGATCAACGGCAGAAAGACGATTGCCTGGATCATTTTGGCGCGCCTAGCCCTTCATCAGATTGACGTCTTCAACCGCGATCGAACCGCGGTTTCGGAAGTAGACCACCAGAACCGCAAGCCCGATTGCCGCTTCCGCTGCCGCCACCGTCAGCACGAGAAGCGCGAACACCTGGCCGACGATGTCACCGATGAACGTCGAAAACGCCACCAGGTTGATATTGACGGCAAGCAGGATCAGCTCGATCGACATCAGAATGACGATGATGTTCTTGCGGTTGAGGAAAATGCCGAGAATCCCGAGCGTAAACAGGATGGCGCCGACCGCGAGATAGTGTCCAAGACCGATCGTCATCGCACCCACTCCGCCGCGTCCGAATCCTGCAGGCCCTGCCCCGACGCCACCTTGCGCAGGCTCATGGCGAGTTCAGGGGTCCGCGCATTCTGCACGTTGATATCCTGCCGCTTGACGCTGGCCTTGTGACGCAAGGTCAGCACGATGGCGCCGATCATCGCGACCAGCAGCACCATGCCGGCGAGCTGGAAATAGTGGATGTATTTCGTATAAAGCACGAGGCCGAGCGCTTCGGTGTTGCTGACATTGGTGGGAATCGCGGATGTGATCGACTTGGCGACATTCGGGTTGATCACCCAGCCGCCGCCGACCAGCAGCAACTCGGTCATGAAAATCCCGCCGATCACAAGACCGATCGGCAGGTATTCCATGAAGCCTTCGCGCAGCTCCGTAAAATCGACGTCCAGCATCATGATCACGAACAGGAACAGCACCGCGACCGCGCCGACATAGACCACGACCAGGATCATCGCCAGGAATTCGGCGCCTAATAGCACAAACAACCCCGAGGCGTTCACGAAGGCGAGGATCAGAAACAGCACGGAGTGCACGGGATTGCGCGACACAATCACCATCACCGCAGAGGCCACGCAGACCCCTGCGAACAAATAAAAGAACAGCGCAGTAAGGATCATCGGCGAGCCCCCGTCATTCCGGGATGGTCCGAAGGACCAGACCCGGAATCTCGAGATTCCGGGTTCGCGCTTCGCGCGCCTCGGAATGACGTCGAAATAATCGGAAGGATCATCGCCTCACCTCACCGGTACGGCGCGTCGAGTTCGATTGATTTGGCAAGCTCGCGCTCCCAGCGGTCCCCATTGGCGAGAAGCTTCGCCTTGTCATAGTAGAGTTCCTCGCGCGTCTCGGTGGCGAATTCGAAATTCGGCCCCTCGACGATCGCATCGACCGGGCATGCCTCCTGGCAGAGCCCGCAATAGATGCATTTGACCATGTCGATGTCGTAGCGAACCGTGCGCCTCGTGCCGTCGTTGCGCCTGGGGCCCGCCTCGATCGTGATCGCCTGCGCCGGGCAGATCGCCTCGCACAGCTTGCAGGCGATGCAGCGCTCTTCGCCGTTCGGGTAGCGGCGCAGCGCATGCTCCCCGCGAAAGCGCGGCGAGATCGGTCCCTTCTCAAAGGGATAATTCAGCGTCGGCTTCGGCTTGAAGAAGTAGCGCATGGCGAGAACGAACGCCGATACGAATTCCGACAGCAGCAGCGAGCGGGTTGTGGCATTGATGTTCACACTCATAGCGACCTCATTTCGGCGCGATCCCCGCAAATTGCAGCACACCCGCGACGACGACCACCATGGCCAGCGTCAGCGGCAGGAACACCTTCCAGCCGAGCCTCATCAACTGGTCGTAGCGGTAGCGCGGCACGATCGCCTTCGCCATCGCAAACATGAAGAACATGAAAAACAGTTTTAAGCTGAACCAGATCACGCCAGGCACCCAGGTGAAGGGCGGCAAGCTCACCGGCGGCAGCCAGCCGCCGAGGAACAGGATCGTCGCCATCGCGCACATCGTGGTGATGGCGACGTACTCGCCGAGCATGAACAGGAGATAAGGCGTCGAGCCGTACTCGACCATGAATCCGGCCACCAGTTCGGACTCGGCCTCCACCAGATCGAACGGCGGCCGGTTGGTCTCCGCCAGCGCCGAGACATAGAACACCACGAACATCGGAAACAGCGGCCACACATACCAGTTCAGGATGGTGAGTTGCGGCAGGCCGATCAGCCCGCCGAGCCCGCGCGTGTTCTGCGCCTCGACCACGCCCGACAAATTGAGCGTGCCCGCGCACAGCAAAACCGTGATGATCACGAATCCGATCGAGACTTCGTAGCTCACCATCTGCGCGGCCGAGCGCAGTGCGGCCAAAAACGGATATTTCGAGTTCGACGACCAGCCGGCCATGATGATGCCGTAGATCGACAGCGAGGAAATCGCAAAAATATAGAGAACGCCGACATTGATATCGGAAATCACCCAGCCGAGATTGGTCGGGATCACGGCCCATGCGGCGAGCGCGAGCACGCAGGAAACCAGCGGCGCCAGCACGAACACGCCCTTGTTGGCGCCTGACGGGATGATCGGCTCCTTCAGCACGAATTTGAGAAGATCGGCAAAGGACTGGAACAGCCCCCACGGCCCCACCACGTTGGGACCCCTGCGAATCTGCACCGCAGCCCAGATCTTGCGGTCGGCGAGCAGGATGTAGGCAACCGCGATCAGCAGCACCACGAGCAACAACAGGCTCTCGGCGACCATGACGATCAGCGGCCACAAGGTACTGGTCCAGAATTCGGCCATCAGTCTACTCCGCTGCCGTCAGCATGTGCCCCGAGGCGAGGCGCGAGCACTCCGCCATCACGGCAGATGCCCGTGCGATCGGGTTCGTCAGATAGAAATCCGAAACCGCCGTCTTGAACGGCTCCTTTTCGATATTGCCGCCGCGGCCGGCAAGCGTCTTGAGATCGGCAGCATTTCCCGCCGCGATCTGGTCGAGCCGCGCCAGATGCGGCACCGCCTTGAAGATCGCCTGCCGCAACGCCGACAATGAATCGTAGGGCAGCTTCTTAGCCAGAACATCCGACAAAGCGCGAATGATGGCCCAGTCCTCGCGCGCCTCTCCGGGAGGAAAGCCCGCCCGATTGACCATCTGGGCCCTGCCCTCGGTATTGACGAAGATCCCGGACTTCTCGGTATAGGCGGCTCCCGGCAGGATCACGTCGGCGCGATGGGCGCCGGCATCGCCATGGGTACCGATATAGACCACGAAGGTATCGTCCGGCACCTTGACCTCGTCGGCGCCGAGCAAAAACAGCACATCGAGCGTTCCGAACGTCGTCATTTGCGCGACGTTCAATCCGCCTGCCCCGGTCGCAAAACCGATATCGAGCGCACCGACGCGCGAGGCGGTATTTTGCAAGACGGCAAAGCCGTTCCAACCGTCCTTGACCGCACCGACATCGAGGGCAAGCTTGGCCGCAAGCGCCAGAACGGCGGCGCCGTCATGCCGCGTGGTCGCATCCGCACCGACCAGCACGATCGGGTTCTTCGCATTCTTCAGCACATCGGCGAAGGAGTGCTTGCCGGCGGCCAGATCGCCGAGCGAGTCCGTTCCCGCGCCGACATAATCATAGGGGTAGGTCAGATCGGCCTTGGCGCCGATGACGCCAATCTTGAGCTGGCCGGTGCGCCAGCGCTTGCGGATGCGCGCATTGAGGACGGCGGCCTCTTTGCGCGGGTTCGAGCCCACGATCAGCAGCGCGTCTGCCTGGTCGATGCCGGCAATTGTCGGATTGAAAATATAGGACGCCCGTCCCGCTTTGGGGTCAAAGGCATCACCGCCTTGCACGGCCAGATTCACCGAGCCGCTTTTGGCCAGCAGTTCCCTCAGCGCGAACATCTCTTCCACGGCGGCAAGATCGCCCGCGATGGCGCCGATCCGCTTGCCGTCGATCCGGGAAATCCTCGCTGCAATGGCCGCGAAGGCCCGCTGCCAGGATGCCGGCCGAAGCTTGCTGCCTTCCCTGATATAGGGACGGTCGAGCCGCTGGGTACGCAAGCCATCGACCACGTGGCGGGTCTTGTCGGAAATCCATTCCTCGTTCACCGCCTCATTCACGCGCGGCAGAATCCGCATCACCTCGCGGCCACGGGTGTCGACGCGGATGGCCGAGCCCACGCCGTCCATGACGTCGACCGAAAGCGTCTTGCCGAGCTCCCACGGCCGCGCCGCGAAAGCGTAAGGCTTGGACGTCAGCGCACCGACCGGGCAGATGTCGACGAGGTTGCCCTGCAACTCCGACGTCAACGCGCTCTCGAGATAGGTCGTGATCTCCATGTCCTCGCCGCGGCCGGTCGCACCCATTTCCGGCGCACCGCAGACTTCCGCGGAGAAACGGACGCAGCGCGTGCACTGGATGCAGCGGTTCATCGAAGTCTTCACCAGCGCGCCGAGATATTTGTCCTCGACCGCGCGCTTGTTCTCGGCGAAGCGCGAGGTGTCGACGCCATAGCCCATCGCCTGATCCTGCAGGTCGCACTCCCCGCCCTGGTCGCAGATCGGGCAGTCGAGCGGATGGTTGATCAGCAGGAACTCCATCACCCCTTCGCGGGCCTTCTTCACCATCGGCGAGCGGGTCGAAATTTCCGGCGGCTCGCCCTTGGGACCTGGCCGGCAATCGCGCACGCCCCAGGCGCAGCTCGCCACCGGCTTGGGGCCGCCCTTCACCTCAACGAGGCACATCCGGCAATTGCCGGCGATCGAGAGCCGCTCGTGGTAGCAAAACCGCGGAATCTCGGCGCCCGCGGCCTCACACGCCTGCAACAGCGTGAATTCCGGAGGAACATCGATCTCTTTGCCATCGACGATGAGTTTGGTCATTGCTGTCTCAGGTTTTTCCTAGCTTGCAGTCCGGGGGCGTGACGCTGGCGGTTTTCAAGGAGGTCTTGACCCATTCCTGGGTAGCGGTGCTGTAGGTTGCGAGGTAGCCGGGCTCGGCCTTGTCCTTCTCGCAGAGAAACGGCAGATGCGGCTTTATGTCGTAATCGCATGAGGCGATCCACTCGCGCCGGTCGCCAAAGGCGACCATCGCTTCCTCACAGGCATAGAGAAAATACGACACGAAGCTTTCGTATTGAATCTGCTGCTCGCGGCTGCCCTTCTTGATCGCGCCGTAATCGGGGGCGGAGAATTTCGGATTCCGGAACGCGAGGTCGGTGTAGCCGAGAAACGCCTGCCGCGCGCTGGTGGCGCGATTGCTGGTGCGAATCTCGTTGATCTGGAACAGGATCGCCACAAAGCCAAGCAGCGCCACGCTCGCCTGCGCCATCTGCGCCAGCGTCCCGTATTTCTGCCACCAGGAAATGCTCGGCTCCGACATCGATCCTACTCCGCCGCGACCATGTGCGCAGGGTCCAGCACGCCCTGATCGTCGAGATCGGCTTTGTGCGAATATTGATCGATCCGCTCTTCAATCTCATGACGGAAATGCGCGATCAGGCCCTGGATCGGCCAGGCGGCGGCATCCCCGAGCGCACAAATGGTGTGGCCCTCGACCTGCTTGGTGACTTCCAGGAGCATGTCGATCTCGCGCTTGTGGGCGCGGCCGTCTGCCATCCGGGTCAGCACCCGCCACATCCAGCCCGTGCCCTCGCGGCAGGGCGTGCACTGGCCGCAACTCTCGTGCTTGTAGAAATAGGAGATGCGCGCGATCGCCCGGATCAGGTCGGTCGATTTGTCCATCACGATCACGGCCGCGGTGCCAAGGCCTGAGCGCAGCTTGCCGAGGCTGTCGAAATCCATCGGGGTGTCGATGATCTGCTCGGCCGGCACCATCCGCACCGACGAACCGCCGGGGATCACCGCCTTGAGATTGTCCCAGCCGCCGCGAATGCCACCGCAATGGCGCTCGATCAATTCGCGGAACGGAATGCCCATCGTCTCCTCGACGTTGCAAGGGCGCTCGACGTGACCGGAAATGCAAAACAGCTTGGTGCCGACATTGTTCGGCCGGCCGATCGCAGCGAACCAGGCGGCGCCACGGCGCAAGATATCGGGCGCAACCGCAATCGACTCGACATTGTTGACCGTCGTCGGGCAACCGAACAGGCCGACATTGGCCGGGAATGGCGGCTTTAACCGCGGCTGGCCCTTCTTGCCTTCGAGGCTTTCCAACAATGCGGTCTCTTCGCCGCAGATGTAGGCGCCGGCGCCGTGGGTCACATAAAGGTCGAACGGCCAGCCATTGACGTTGTCCTTGCCGATCAGCTTGGCTTCGTAGGCCTGATCGACGGCGGCCTGCAAATGCTCGCGCTCACGGATGAACTCGCCGCGCACATAGATGTAGCAGGCATGCGCGCCCATCGCGAAACTGGCGATCAGGCAGCCCTCGACCAGCAAGTGCGGATCGTGCCGCATAATCTCGCGATCCTTGCAGGTGCCGGGCTCGGACTCGTCCGCATTCACCACGAGATAGCTCGGACGCCCGTCGGTCGATTCCTTCGGCATGAACGACCATTTCAGTCCGGTCGGAAACCCGGCCCCGCCACGGCCACGCAGGCCGGAGGCCTTCATCTCATTGATGATCCAGTCGCGCCCCTTGTCGATGATCGCTTTCGTGCCATCCCAGGCGCCGCGGCGGCGCGCACCTTCGAGGCCCCAATCGTGCAGGCCGTAAAGGTTCTTGAAGATGCGGTCTTTGTCCTCGAGCATGGTCAGACTTTCCGAGATTGAAGATCGCCCATCAGGTCACTTCCTTCAGCGTGGTCGGACCCCCGACGGGCGCGGAGAACTGACGGTCGATCTGGGGTCCCGGCTTCGGCGGTTTGCCGGAGGCAAAGCCGTCGAGCACCTTGCCGAAGCTCTCCTTGGTCAAATCCTCATAGGTGTCCTTCCAGATCAGGACCATCGGCGCGTTCACGCAGGCCCCCAGGCACTCGACCTCTTCCCAACTGAAATTGCCGTCCTTGGACAGGTGGAAGGGGTCGTGATGGATCCGGCTCTGGCAGACTTCGATGAGATCGCCCGCCCCACGCAACCGGCACGGCGTCGTTCCGCAGACCTGGACGTGGGCCTTCTTTCCCACCGGCTGTAACTGGAACATCGTGTAGAAGGTCGCGATTTCGAGCACGCGGATGTAGGGCATATCAAGCAAATCGGCGACCGCACGGATGGCGGCTTCGGAGACCCAGCCTTCGTGCTGCTCCTGAACCCTCCAGAGAATGGCAATCGCCGCCGAAGCCTGCCGGCCTTCGGGGTATTTGGCAATCTGGTCTTTCGCCCACGCCAGATTCTCCGGCGTAAACGCGAAACTCGCTGGCTGAAATTCCTTTGGCGCAAGGCGGCGAACGGACATCTTGTTCAGTCTCTCATTGCATGCGGCGCGCGGCGTTGGCGTTCAAGGCATCGATCCTGTTCCGCCAGAACGCGCTTGCGGTGCCGAACACGTTATAACCGACGTGGGATGAAACCTTGATGCGATCGAGGATCGAGAGCTCGGTCACGGTTTCAAGGCGGTTCGAACGGGGATCGTAGACGATGAGCTTGAGCGGCGTCTGTTCGAGAATGTAGCGCGACACGGTGTGATCGGGGTCGTTGCCGTGCTCTTCGCACATGATCACGCTGTCGCCCTCGAGCAGCCGCGTGCCGCCCTTGATGGCGTCGATCTCCACACCCTCGACGTCGAGCTTGACGAGGTACTTGCCGCCGGGCGCGATCTTGCCGTCGCTGAGGAGATCGTCGAGCGCCATGACCGGCACGTCTTCGCCGCCGCTATCGGCGCTGCCGGTGATGCTGAACGCCTCGTGCTTGGTCCCTGAAAGCCGCGCGGTGCCTTTGGTGGCGCCAATCGCGCATTTCAACGTCTCGAAGCGATTGCCGTTGACCTCGGCGTTGTTGGCCAGTTTGGGAAAATTTTCCGACGAAGGCTCGATCGCGATCGCCTTGTGCGAGCCGAACGGGCTGCTGGTCACCAGCACCGACCAGTAGCCGTAATTGGCGCCGCAATCGAGCAGCGTGTAGTCGATATCGGCGGAATGACGAAACAGCAATTCAAGTTCGTCTTCATAACGGTACGAGCGGTTGAGCAGTTTGCTCCAGTAACCGTCACCATAGGGAAACTCGAACGTGGCGTCCTCGTTGAGCTTGATCGCGATGTTGCGCTCGGGCAGCGTCCTGCGCAAAAGATTGGCGCAGCCGTTGTAGCCGAGGTGCGAAAAATGCGACGATATTTTCGATCCCGTCACCAGCGCCAGCGCAGCCGTCCGCTCCCACAGGTTGGCCCCTTCAAGAGCCCCCGAAGCGCGGTCGAAATGGATGGGCGGCAGTGCGATCACCGATCGACCTCTCCGAACACGATGTCGAGCGAGCCAAGAATGGCCGAGACGTCGGCGAGCAGATGGCCCCTGCAGATGAAATCCATCGCCTGCAAATGCGCAAACCCGGGTGCGCGAATTTTGCACTTGTAGGGTTTGTTGCTGCCGTCGGCGACGAGATAGACGCCGAACTCACCCTTGGGTGCTTCCACCGCGACATAGACCTCGCCGGCCGGAACATGGAAGCCCTCGGTGTAGAGCTTGAAGTGATGGATCAAGGCTTCCATCGAGCGCTTCATCTCGCCGCGGCGTGGCGGAAAAATCTTGTTGTCCAGGGTTGCCACCGGCCCCTGCCCGTCGGGGTTGCGCAGCTTGGCGATGCATTGCTTCATGATCCGCACCGACTGGCGCATCTCCTCCATGCGGATGCAATAGCGGTCGTAGCAGTCGCCGTTCTTGCCGATCGGAATGTCGAAATCCATCTCGGCGTAGCATTCGTAGGGCTGCGCTTTACGCAAATCCCACGCAGCACCCGAACCGCGTACCATCACGCCCGAAAAGCCCCACTCCCAGGCCTGCTTCAACGAGACCACGCCGATGTCGACATTGCGCTGCTTGAAGATGCGATTTCCCGTGAGCAGCGTTTCGAGATCGTCGACCACGGTCAGGAAGGGGTCGCACCAGGCTTCGATATCGTCGATCAGCTTGGGCGGCAGATCCTGATGTACGCCGCCGATGCGGAAATAGGCCGCGTGCATCCGCGAACCCGAGGCGCGCTCGTAAAACACCATCAATTTCTCGCGCTCCTCAAAACCCCACAGCGGCGGGGTGAGCGCGCCGACGTCCATCGCCTGCGTGGTGACGTTGAGAAGATGCGACAGGATGCGCCCGATCTCGCAGTAGAGCACCCGGATCAGTTGACCGCGGCGCGGCACCTCGAGGCCAAGCAGCTTTTCAGCCGCGAGACAGAACGCGTGCTCCTGATTCATCGGCGCGACATAATCGAGCCGGTCGAAATAAGGGATCGCCTGAAGATAGGTCTTGTGCTCGATCAGCTTTTCGGTGCCGCGATGAAGTAGCCCAATATGCGGATCGACGCGGGCAACAACCTCGCCGTCGAGTTCCAGCACCAGACGCAGCACACCGTGTGCCGCCGGATGCTGGGGGCCGAAATTGATGGTGAAGTTGCGGAGGGCTGGACTTTGTTCGTTCATGATGTAGCTCCCGCTTGCTGGCGAGTAGCGAATAGCGAATAGCGAATAGCCGATGTCATTTGGGCTCTGCCTTGGCCTTTTCATCACCGGGCAGCGTATAATCCGCCCCTTCCCAAGGTGACATGAAGTCGAATTTTCGAAATTCCTGGTTGAGCCGCACGGGCTCGTACAGCACCCGCTTTTCCTGGTCGTCGTAGCGAACCTCGACGAAGCCGGTCAGCGGAAAATCCTTGCGCAAGGGATGACCGTCAAAGCCGTAATCGGTCAACAGCCGCCGCATGTCGGGATGTCCGACAAAGATCACGCCATAGAGATCGTAGGTTTCCCGCTCGAACCAGTCGGCGCCGGGAAACACATCGATGATCGAGGGCACTTGCGTGGTTTCGTCAGCCTCAGCGCGCAGGCGAATGCGCGCATTCAGCGTCGGCGACAACAGATGATAGACCACGTCGAACCGCTTCTCGCGGCCGGGATAATCGACCGCGGTCACGTCGGTCAGGTTGACGAAGCGGCAGGCCGGATCGTCGCGCAGATGACGCACGACATCGACAATCCGCGCCGCCTCCACATCCACCGTGAGCTGGTTGAACGCGACGCTGTGGCCCGTCGCCGCGCCGGCCAGCGCGCCAACAATCGTCTGCCCCAGAGCGTCAAGCCTGCCGTCGTCCATGACCCAAAAACCCTAACGTTCGATGGTTCCGGTGCGCCGGATCTTCTTCTGCAACAGCATGACGCCGTATAGCAGCGCCTCTGCCGTGGGCGGGCAGCCGGGCACGTAAATGTCGATGGGAACGATGCGGTCGCAGCCGCGCACCACCGAGTACGAATAGTGATAGTAGCCGCCGCCATTGGCACATGATCCCATCGAGATCACGTAGCGCGGCTCCGGCATCTGGTCGTAAACCTTGCGCAGGGCGGGTGCCATCTTGTTGGTCAGGGTACCCGCCACGATCATCACGTCGGACTGCCGCGGCGAGGCACGGGGCGCAAAGCCAAAACGCTCGGCGTCGTAACGCGGCATCGACATCTGCATCATCTCGACCGCGCAGCACGCCAGGCCAAACGTCATCCACATCAACGATCCCGTCCGCGCCCAGGTGATCAGGTCATCGGTGGCGGCGACGAAGAAGCCCTTGTCGGAGAGCTCGTGGCTGACCTCAAGGAAATACGGATCATTCGCGCCCACCGGCCTGCCGGTGGAGGGATCAAGGATACCGGTCGCGGCGGTGGCAACGGCGGCTGCGAACCCTGGCCTGGCGGGTGATGGGTTCAATCCCATTCGAGTGCGCCTTTCTTCCATTCATAGGCAAAGCCAATCGTCAGGACGGCGAGAAAAACCATCATGGACCAGAACCCGGTCGCGCCCAGCTTGCCGAACGCCACCGCCCAGGGAAACAGGAACGCCACTTCGAGATCGAAGATGATGAAGAGGATGGCCACCAGGTAAAAGCGGACGTCGAACTTCATGCGCGCGTCGTCGAACGCATTGAAACCGCATTCGTAGGCCGACAGTTTTTCCGGATCGGGCTGCTGGAAAGCCACCAGGAAAGGGGCGATCAGAAGCACCAGGCCGATCAGACCGGCAACCGCGATGAACACAACAAGTGGAAGATAATTCTGCAAGATACCGGTCATCGGCGGGGCCTTTTTCCTGCGGTTCCGGACAGCCCGCAGATTCGTTCATTGGATGTTGTTCCGAGGCTTAGCGCAGCGCACCAAGGGGCGCAAGACAAGCTATCTTGACGCCCTGCCGGGCTCCATTTCGCACGGGAAAACTCGGGTCCGCACCGAGGTCGAGGCCACCGGTAATCGCAAGCCGGCGGACCGCTCGGCGTCCCGCCAGAGCCCGCCCTCCGACCCCGCCATGATCGGCCAAATTTCGCGAGCCCGAGCCCCGGTCTTGGCACCAGGTCAACGAAAATGGCGACGAAACCATTTTGCGGAGCCGACGAAACAGGCCGGAAACAAAACAAGACTAGATCGGGGCCAACAAGACGGCGCCAAAGGCGCCTGGAGGCTGCCATGAACCACTCAATTCATTCCGCCGACCGTGCGACCCACCTCAAGATCGTGGTTGTGGCGCTTGTGGCCGGTATTGCCGTTGCCGGTTTTGCGATCTCCGCCCGTACCCCCTCCGATTACAGCCAGACCGCCCATGCCGTGAAGGCAGGCAAGCCGGTGCTCCTTACAATCGCGGATAGCGCGATCGTTCGCTGAACCTCGTCCCCCCGAGGAACCTCGTCCCCCAACGAGGATGTGGAAGGGCCGCTTCCCCCAGCGGCCCTTTTGCATTTTGGGGCCACGGCCCGCCGGCAGCGGGCCGACAATCGGGGCGGCTGACAATCAATGAGGGTTTGGGAAGGGTGATGGACATGCCATCTTCAAAGAGATGGCGCGAGAGACGGGACTCGAACCCGCGGCCTCCGCCGTGACAGGGCGGCGCTCTAACCAACTGAGCTACTCCCGCGGATGCTGCAATCGGCAAGATTGGTCCGCAACGAGAGCAGGGATTAAAGGTGCGCCCCACTTTAGTCAAGGTTGTTGCGAATCCCCTTGTCTGGCAGGGCTTTTTGCGATGCCGATGCAAAAAATAGGCTATTTTCAGGCAGAACAGCGTAGGCAGCCGAACCCCGAATCGTTTAAGGCCTGCTACGTCTCGGTTTCTTAAGCCATCAACAACGAGGAGGGCCAAATATGGCGAAGAAGGCAACGACGGCGACCACCATCACGCTCAAGCATCTCGCGGCGGCGATGGCCGAAGAGCAGGAACTGTCCAAGAAGCAGGCCGAAGCCATCCTGACCGATCTGGTGGGCCGGATCACCAAGCATCTGAAGAAGGGTGAGCGCATTCGCATTGTCGGCCTTGGCATCCTCCAGGTGCGCAAGCGGGCCGCCCGCATGGGCCGCAACCCCGCCACCGGCGAGGCGATCCATATCAAGGCCAGCAAGAAGGTCGCCTTCCGTGCGGCAAAGGAACTCAAGGAAGCCGTCTAGCGTTTTCAGCTGATCGGCGTCATTCCGGTGCAGCACGCGGCGGCCGGAATGACGCCCCTCTATTTCCCCTGCCCCGCAGGTATCGCAAGTGAGTTCGCCCCTCGCCTTCACCCATACCGTGACCGAGCGCTTTCTGCGCTATGTGACGATCGACACCCAGTCCGATCCGGCGTCACCGACCTGCCCCTCGACCGACAAACAAAAGGATCTGGGCCGCCTGCTGGTGAGCGAGCTCAAGACAATAGGGCTTGCGGACGCCCATCTCGACCAGAACGGCTACGTCTACGCGACCATCCCTGCGAATACCGAAAAGCGGGTGCCGGTCATCTGCTTCTGCTCGCATATGGACACTTCGCCCGATTGCAGCGGCGCCAATGTCAGGCCGCAGCTCGTGAAGAACTACCGCGGCGGCGACATCGTGCTGCCGAAGGATCCCTCGCAAATCATCCGCTTTGCCGACCATCCGGCGCTCGGCCATCAGATCGGCAACGACATCATCACGACCGACGGCACGACCCTGCTCGGCGCCGACAACAAGGCCGGCATCGCGGAGATCATGGATGCCGCGCATTTCCTGCTGCAAAACCCGAACATCAAACACGGCACGATCAAGATCCTGTTCACGCCGGACGAAGAAATCGGCCGTGGTGTCGACAAGGTCGATCTGAAAAAGCTCGGCGCCGATTTCGCCTATACGATCGACGGCGAAACCGCCGGCAATCTGGAGGACGAAACTTTCTCCGCCGACGGGGCCACCATCACCATCGAGGGCGTCTCGACCCATCCCGGATTTGCCAAGGGCAAGATGGAACACGCGATCAAGATCGCAGCTGCCATCGTCGATCGCCTGCCCAAAAATACCTGCTCCCCTGAAACCACCGAGGGGAGAGAAGGCTTTCTGCATCCGATCGGCCTGTCCGGAACATTGGAGAGCGCCACGCTCGGTCTCATCGTGCGCGATTTCACCGAGGAAGGCTTGCGCGAGAAGGAAGCGCTGCTGGAGAGCATCGTCAAAGAGGTGATGCGGGATTTTCCGCGCTCGACCTATCGTCTCGAGGTCAAACCGCAATACCGCAACATGAAACAGGTGATCGATGCTCACCCCGAGATCGTCGACAATGCGATGGAAGCGATCCGCCGCGCCGGGCTCACTCCGGTGAAAACCTCGATCCGCGGCGGCACCGACGGCTCGCGGCTGTCGTTCATGGGACTGCCCTGCCCCAACATCTTTGCGGGCGAACACGCCTTCCACTCGCGGCTGGAATGGGTCAGCCGGCAGGACATGGAGAAGGCCGTAGAGACCATCGTCCATCTCGCGATGATCTGGGAAGAGCGGGCGTAGGCGTCGGCGGTATTCGTCGGCGGTATTAAAGCGAGATCATTTGGTTGAACCGCTTGGCGGTCTCGCTTCACCTCGCCCCGCTTGCGGGGAGAGGTCGGATCGCATCCAAAGATGCGATCCGGGTGAGGGGGACTTTCCGCCGACCTGCTTCACGGAAAATCCCCCTCACCCCAACCCTCTCCCCGCAAGCGGGGAGAGGGAGCGCACCTTCACCGTGGTCGTGGTTTAACCTAGCTTCATCTGGCTTTAGGCATTGGCCGTCACGATCCAGATCGCGGCATCGAGCGGCACCGTTTGCCCCTTCACATGGGGCGTCAGCGCCTCGCGGATCGATTGGGTTGCGGCCGCAACAAGCTCCGGGGGCTGGTCGGTCAGCGCGCGGGCTGCGGGGCCGATTTCCAGCGCCCCCCGGACTGCGGCATCCAGTCCGCGCCCCACCGCAACATCAAGCGCGAGATCGCACGGCTCCATCGCGATCTCTGTAAATCCCGCCGCGCTCAGGATGCGCTTGACGCGCTCTTGGGAGGCAAATGCGAACGGGCCGGGATCTTCGGGTCCCACCTGCGGCATTTTCGGAACGTGCCGATAGACGGCCTGCAGCGGCGTCATGAAAAACGGATTTTCGCGCGGCTCGCGCCAGCAGGCAAAGGCGAGCCGCCCCGATCGGCGCATGCCGCGGCGCATATTGGCAAACGACAGCGCGGGATCGGCAAAGAACATCACGCCGAACCGCGAGGCCAGCAGGTCGAAAGCCTCAGAAGCGAAAGCATGCACGGTGGCGTCCGCCAGAACGAATTCAACCGGCGCGCCCTGGGGCGTCACTTCGCGCGCGCGGGCGAGCATCGGCGCCGAGATATCGATGCCCGTGACATGCCCGGTCGGACCTGTGGCGCGCGCAAACGCAAAGCTGGTCGAACCGCTGCCGCAGCCGACATCGAGAATTCGTTCGCCCGCTTTGACCCTGGCGCGGTCGATCAGAATGTCGGCGATCGGCTGAAGCAGAATGTCCTGCACCGGCTGGCGATCCGCCCAGCGCTGGCCACCAGCGCCGTTCCAGTAGGCGATCTGGTCGGCGTTTTGGTCGTGTCCTTGAGGTGCGTCCATGAATGGAAACTTTCTGTCGGTCCGCCTTCGTTGCTTCGCAACTTCGGCGCGACAGCCTTCGCACTTACTGGCTTGCCGAGCCGAAGCGCCGGAGGGGCGAAGGCTGGTGGGCGGCTACGGATTCGAACCGCAGACCCTCTCGGTGTAAACGAGATGCTCTAACCAACTGAGCTAGCCGCCCTTGGGCCTGTGTTTAGCCTTGCTGGCCCCCCTGGTGCAAGGAGCCAGTAGCCCGCATGAGCGGAAGCGACATGCGGGGTCATTGCGCCAGGCCCCGGATATCGCTGACGCTCATCCGGGCTACGCTTGCTTGGATAGCACGCAAAAAAACGGCGCCTTCCGGCGCCGTTTTAACCTTTCATCATCCGCTCGTTCAGTGCGCCGTCAGGCCACCGGGCGCTTCGTCACCGGCGTCCGGTGTGACTGGCGGAACCTTGGCGGTATCCTCTTCCCAGACGATCGGTACGGGAGGCCGCACCAGCGCCTTGGAGACAACGTCGTCGAGACGGGCGACCGGAATGATATTCATCCCGCCCTTGATCGCGTCGGAAATTTCCGCGAGATCCTTGGCGTTGTCTTCCGGGATCAGCACCGTCTTGATGCCGCCGCGTGCGGCCGCCAGCAGTTTCTCCTTCAGCCCGCCGATCGGAAGCACCCTTCCCCGCAGCGTGATCTCACCGGTCATGGCGACATCGTGCCGGACCGGAATGCCGGTCATGACGGAGACGATCGCTGTTGCCATCGCAACACCGGCCGACGGCCCGTCCTTCGGGGTCGCCCCTTCCGGCACGTGGACGTGAATGTCCCGCCGGTCGAACAGCGGCGGCTCGATGCCGAAGCCGACGGCACGCGAGCGCACATAGGACGCCGCCGCCGAAATCGACTCCTTCATCACGTCGCGCAGATTGCCCGTGACCGTCATCTTGCCCTTGCCGGGCATCATGACGCCTTCGATCGTCAACAGCTCGCCGCCGACGTCGGTCCAGGCAAGACCCGTGACAATGCCGACCTGGTCGTCGGTCTCGATCTCGCCGTAGCGGTACTTCGGCACGCCGAGGAAATCCTCCAGCGACTTCTCGGTGACCTTGACCGACTTCTTCTTCGAGATCATCAGCTCCTTC
>Ga0210394_10000965_pt1 | contig 50420 bp, 41 predicted proteins | sample IncBWC12MmetaG_FD_160121 | JGI IMG/M metagenome (GOLD analysis project Ga0210394, IMG submission 160121) | Forest soil microbial communities from Barre Woods Harvard Forest LTER site, Petersham, Massachusetts, United States - Inc-BW-C-12-M | ecosystem: Environmental > Terrestrial > Soil >...
AATCGTGTCGAACGCACGGAACTGCACTTTCGGGTTATGCTTCGACAGCACCTTGGTGATCGCCGCCGTCAGCGTCGTCTTGCCATGGTCAATGTGACCGATCGTCCCGATGTTCACATGCGGCTTGTTGCGCTCGAATTTCTCCTTCGCCATTTCTTTCTCCGCTCCTCAATTAAAATTCGCCCAAACCCGGACAAAGCCCTCAGCTTACTTCTCGCCCCGGTGCTTCTTGATGATTTCTTCCGCCAGCGCCGCGGGCAATTCCGCATAATGCGAAAAGTGCATCGTGAACGTCGCGCGGCCCTGCGTGCGGCTGCGCAAATCCGTGGCGTAGCCGAACATCTGCGCCAGCGGCACTTCTACGCGAATCACATTGCTTCCCGCGCGGTTTTCCGTGCCCTGAATCGCGGAACGCCGCGCGTTCAAATCACCAAACACCGCGGCCATATATTCTTCCGGCACAACGACTTCCACCTTCATGATCGGCTCGAGCAATACCGCTTTCGCGCGCGCGCAGGCTTCCTTGAAGGCCATCGACCCGGCAATCTTGAACGCCATTTCGTTGCTGTCGACGTCATGATAGCTGCCGTCGATCAAAACCGCGGCAACGTCGACCATCGGGAAGCCCGCCAGAATGCCGTTATCCAGGGCCTCGCGAATTCCCGCCTCGATGGGCGCGATAAATTCCCGCGGAATCGAGCCGCCCACAATCTTGTCAATAAAGAGGAACCGGTGTTCCTTGTCGAACTTCCATTTGCCCGCCGACCCGCCACCCACTACTTCCTTGGCCAGCAGGTCCAGGTCATCCGTGGACATCTCTTTCATGTTTTCGTGGCTGGAACTGGGAATCGGGTGTAACTCGATCTTGGCGTGGCCGTACTGGCCCTTGCCTCCGGTCTGCTTGATGTATTTGCCTTCGCCGATGGCATTCTTGCGAATCGTCTCGCGGTACGCCACTTGAGGCCGGCCCACATTCGCCTGCACGTTATATTCGCGCAGCATGCGGTCCACGATGATTTCCAGATGCAACTCGCCCATTCCGGAAATCAGCGTCTGCCCGGTATCCGGCTCCGTCGAAACGCGGAACGTCGGATCTTCCTGTGCCAGCCGCTGCATGGCCACGCCTAGCTTGTCCTGGTCGGCCTTCGTCTTCGGTTCGATGGCCACCGAAATCACCGGTGCGGGAAAATCAATATTTTCGAGGATGATCTGTTTTTCTTCGTCGCAGAGCGTGTCGCCCGTATTGACGCTCTTCAAGCCCACGCAAGCGCAGATGTCGCCGGCATAAATTTCGCCGATCTCTTCGCGCTTGTTGGCGTGCATCTGCAGCAAGCGGCTGATCCGCTCGCGCGTTCCTTTTCCGGAGTTCACCACGTAGCTCCCGGATTTCAGCACGCCCGAATACACGCGGATATACGTCACGTGCCCGACGAATGGGTCGGACATAATCTTGAACGCCAGCGCCGCAAACGGCTGCTCGTCCGACGCCCGGCGAAGGATGGTTTCTTCCGTCGCGGGATCCGTGCCTTCCACCGGGGGAACATCCAGCGGTGACGGCAGGTAATCCACCACCGCGTCCAGCAGTGGTTGAATGCCCTTGTTCTTGAACGCCGAACCTGCCAGCACCGGGACGATCTTCAGCGCCAGCGTGGACTTGCGAATCGACTTGCGCATCTCGTCCAGAGTCAGCGCCACGCCGTTCAGATACTTCTCGACTAGCTCGTCGTCATGCTCGGCGATATATTCCACAACTTTATTGCGGTGCTCGTCGTAAAATTTCTTGTCGATTGCGGAGGCTTTCAGCGCGGCGGCCACGTCCGGCCGCGAATCCACAAACGCCTTGTCCCAAAGCTTTCCTACTTCGAAAATCTCAAATTTCGCGCCCAGCGTCTCTTCCAGCCACACAATCACTTTTTCTTCGAGGAAATCGATGATGCCGATGAAATTATCTTCGCGCCCGAGGGGAAACTGGAGCGGAACGGGGTGAGCCCCGAGACGCTTGCGGATCGTGCCGATGACGTGGTCAAAATCCGCGCCCATGCGATCCATCTTGTTCACGAAACAGATTCGCGGGACGCGATACTTGTCCGCCTGGCGCCATACGGTTTCCGATTGCGGCTGCACGCCCGCGACGGAATCGAACACGCACACCGCGCCGTCCAAAACGCGCAGCGAGCGCTCCACTTCCACCGTAAAGTCCACGTGACCCGGCGTATCAATGATATTGACGCGATATTTCTTCCCGAAGCGGTCCCACGAAGCTGTCGTCGCCGCGCTCGTAATGGTAATTCCGCGCTCGCGCTCCTGCTCCATCCAATCCATGGTGGCCGTGCCTTCATCCACCGAACCGATCTTGTACGTCACACCCGTATAGAACAGGATGCGCTCGGTTGACGTCGTCTTTCCGGCGTCAATGTGCGCCATGATCCCGATGTTCCGCGTGTCTTCGAGTTTGAATGCTCTTCCCATGGTTCCTGGAACGGCCTTCTTTTCTCCTGCTCGAGTTGCGACTGCCTCACTCACAAAACCACCCATTCCTTGCCAGTGCCCTTATTGCCGGCGCCCTTGTTACTAGCGCCCTTGTTACCAGCGATAATGCGCAAACGCCTTGTTCGCTTCCGCCATGCGGTGCACGTCTTCCTTCTTCTTCATCGCTCCACCGCGCGAATTCGCCGCGTCAATCAATTCATCCGCGAGTTTGTCCACCATGGTCTTGCCCGCGCGCTCCCGCGAATACTGCAGCAGCCAGCGAATCGCCAGCGACTGCCTGCGGAAGGGATTCACTTCCACCGGCACCTGGTAGTTCGCGCCACCCACGCGCCGCGTCTTCACTTCCAGGAGCGGCTTCACGTTCTCGATGGCCTTCTTGAAAATCTTCAAGGCGTCATCGTTGGTCTTCTTGGCTACTTGATCCATCGCGCCGTAAAACACGCGCTGCGCTGTGGACTTTTTGCCTTCCCACATCATCGAGCAGATGAACTTCTCCACGATGTCGCTGGCATAGACCGGGTCGGTCGCCTGAGTTCGCCGGAAAACGAGTCCTTTGCGTGGCATTGCTCTTTATCGCTCCTTACTTCGCCGCCGCGGCCTTCGGCCGCTTCGCGCCGTACTTTGAACGTCCCTGCTTGCGATTCTCCACGCCCGCGGCATCCAGCGTTCCGCGCACGATGTGATACCGCACTCCCGGCAGATCCTTCACGCGGCCACCGCGCACCAGCACGATGGAGTGCTCCTGCAAGTTGTGGCCGACCCCGGGAATGTACGTCGTCACTTCAATTGAATTCGTCAGCCGCACACGCGCCACTTTGCGCAACGCGGAGTTCGGTTTCTTCGGGGTCTGCGTGTACACGCGAATGCATACGCCGCGCTTCTCCGGGCAGCCCGCCAGCGCCGGCGATTTGGTCTTGACCACGACCTTCTCACGTCCCATCCGTACTAATTGCGAAAACGTCGGCACAGTCGTTCCTCTTTTATCTGCGCTCCGGCACCGCCGGGCGACTATTGCGCGCAAAAAGACTTCGAGGCTCTCGCAAGGCGCGCAGACAAAAATGCGCGAGAGCGCACAAGAGTGCTGAAAGGTCTACTGCGAATCCGGAGATACAACCAGCAAGAAACTCCGTACGCACTCCAAGAGGTAGAACTCTTCTCCTGGCTTCAGTTCGGAGAGGCTTACTCGGCTTTGCGGGGCTGGCGCCCCATTCCGGCCGCTCTTCTGTCCCATTCCGTCTTTCTTGTTCCGGGACCGAAGATAATTCCCTTCCAACTAATTGGCCCCGATCCTATCGGAGCCACCCCACAAGGGTCAGAATCACCCCTGACAAACATCGAAGTATAAGGAAGAAAAGCGGTTCTGTCAAATCTCTTTGAACACAACCTCGTGGAAATCTCTGTGGAAATCAAGCACTTGGCGGCTTTCTTGCCTGCCGTATCGCGCCTGGCTCATCAAACCTCTGCCTCGGGACGACTTACAGCGACAGTGACACCTTCAGAGTTGCCAGGCACTAACGCGGTTAAGGTAATAGCCGTCATAGAGCACTGATAATAAACGGCTTACGCTGATCCACGCCCCTGCGGTCCCCGTGCCATGAACCGGACTCTAGAAACCCCTAATTCTACTCGTTGTCGTTCCTCCCCTTCTCCTCAGCCCCCAGGTCCCCGAACGGCCACAGGTTGAACGCTTTTAGCTCATCGTACTCATGCTGCGCTCGCAGCATCCGCGCCGTCCGTTCCGCCGACCATGGCGTTGCGAACCGCTCCGGCCGGTCCGCAATCCAAAACGCCGCCAACGCCATGAGCGTGGCGTTCTGCGCCAGCACATCCGGCTTCTGCGCCTCCAGCGCGTCAGCAGCAGAATGATGGGTGAATTTATAATCGGTTGTGTCCTGCAACATGTTGATCCCTGGCAGTCCCGCAATGGAAAACGGCAGCGTGTCCGTCCCCGATTCCACTTTGTCATCCACTGTTATCGTATTGAAATTGGCAAGCGAGTTCGCAAAGGGCTGGAACACCTGCACCAGATCGTCGCGGCCTCCCATCTGAAATCCCTTCACTGCCCCCTGCCCTGCATCCAGCACAAGATTGCCGAGGTGGTTGGCCATCTCCGATTGGTGTTGCTTGATGTAAGCGAAAGATCCATCTAGTCCCTGTTCCTCGCCGGTGAACAACACGAAGCGAATCGTGCGCCGCGGACGCTCTCCCGATCGCACGATCGCTTCCGCAGCTCCCAGCACTGTCGCCGTTCCCGATCCATTGTCGGTTGTGCCTTCCGCCAAATCCCACGAATCAAGATGTCCGCCAACCACGAGTATTTGCTCGGGGTGTTCGCTCCCGCGAATTTCGCCAACGACGTTGGCCGTCTCCACCGGTCCGCTCGTAAATGTGTTCTGCACGTTAAATCGCACTCGCGGCGTAATGCCGCGCTCAACAAATCGCTCCAACTGCCCTTGGTCTTCCGCAGTCATGGAAACCACCGGAACGGCAAAGTCCGCATTGAATCCCAAGATTCCCGTATGCGTCAGATTCATCCCCGCAGACTTGCGCCCTCCCTGCCCACCGATGATCGCAATAACGCCAGCCGGAACTGCGGCCCTTAAAAAATCTCCGAACTGCGCGAACAACAGCATGAAGTCTTTCCTCTGTATGCCTCTCATCACCACCAGCGCCACTTTGCCTTTCAATCGCGATACGTTTTTGATTTCGCTGTCGAGATCGAAAAGATTCACGGGCACGAGGTCGCCTTCCGCACCGCCCGCCAGCGTTGACCCAGTCCACCCCATCGCATCCACATGCAACTTGTGCCGCACTGGTGTAAGCACCTCTGCGTCCGCTGTCCCGCGCGTCCATCCGCGCCAAATCTGGTATTTCTCCGTGTGCACGTTTTCGAGGCCCATGGCCTTCATTTTGGCCACGCCCCACTCCTCGGCTTTGCGCTCCGCGGGTGATCCCGTCACGCGCGCACCAACGTCGTCGCTCAGCTCCGTAAGGTATTGAAACGCGTGCGAATCCAGCATCCCTTCTCCCGCAATCTTGACCAGCGCCGGCTTGGTCCCATCCTCATCCGGACCTTTTGGCACCGGCCTTTCATTCGCACGCAGCATCAACGCGCCAGCGCCGCAGAATCCCAGCACTACTAAACCCACTCCCGCCCAGACACCCCGCATTCGCTTTCTCCTCGCGCGTTCGCGCACACAAACTCTATCATGCGCTCAGAGACGCACCCGCCTCCCATCGGTTTCCCCCATTCTTCTCTGCGCTCCTCCGCGAACTCTGCGTCTCTGCGTTATATTTTCTCTTCTCCTCTCGTCCCTTCCCTGCGGTCAAACTCGAGCCATTGCCGCGTGATGCATTCCGCGCAATTCTCCCGTAGCCCTCCCTTTACGGAGGTCTCTCCCCGCCCTAAACTGCCTGCGAGGCCGTCTTGCGACTAAATCTCAGCTTCCACAGATTGTTGCGCGCACTCGTTCTTCTCCTTGCTTTTGCCATTCTCCATCCCACCCAGGCGCAGCAAGCTCCGGAAAAACCATCCGAGAAATCCACTGTGAAGCCCTCAGCCCCTCCCGAGCAACCCGAAAATCCCGCCCAAATCGAACTCCTCGAAACCCGCTATCGTTTCGAAGCCGACGGCTCCAGCCGCAAGGAAGTCCACACCCGCGTCCACATCAATAGCGAACTCGGCGTCCGCCAGTTCGCCCGCCTCAATTTCGACTTCAACCGCGCCTTCCAATCCATCGAAATCCCGCTCGTCCACATCACCCACGCCAGCGGCGGCACCGCCGACATCCTGCCCAGCGCCATCACCGACAATCCCAATCCCGCCGTCGTCGACGCCCCCGCCTACCAGGACGTCCGCGTCAAAACCGTCCGCATTCTCGGCCTCGAACCCGGCGACACCCTCGAGTACCGCGTCATCACCACCACGTCACACCACCCTCTCGCCCCCGACTTCTGGCTCGACCACTCCTTCGATCGCACCGGCGTCGTCTCCGAAGAAGTTTTCGAAATCGACCTTCCCGCGTCCCGCAAGCCCGATGTACGCATCAATCCCGCAACGGCTGCTGCATCTATCGAAAAGACTGGCGAAGGGGAGGCTTCGCGCGTCCTTTATCGTTGGACCAGGTCGGCAGCTCAATCGGCAAGGGAATCTCAGACCTCCGACAAAGACCCTTGGGAATCCGAGCCGGACGTTTCAGTTTCAACTGAACAGTGGGAAATGCTTTCGATCCGCCTCGACGAGAAACTGACGCCAGGCGCGAAACCGCTCGAATCAATTGGCACTTACGAAGAGTCGATGCGCGAACAGTCGCGCAGATATCGTGTCACGCCGGAGTTGGCAGCCAAAGCGCTTGAACTGACAAAGACGGCCAAGACAAATCGAGAAAAGCTCGAGGCTATTTATGAGTTCGTTTCGCAGAAGATCAGGACCGTCGATCTCCCGCTCGGCAGCACTTGGTTCCTGGCCAGACGAGCGGAGGATGTTCTGGCTTCCGGGTCGGCAATTCCAGAAGACAAATTCGTACTATTCGCGGCACTGGCAGTCGCGGTGAAGCTTAATGCAGAGGCCGCTCTCACCGGGTACTGCGACGAAAGTGCGCTACCGCGGCCTTCCGTCTTTAAGCATCTGCTGATTTCCGCTTATGACGGTAAAAAGAACTTCTGGGTTGACCCGAGCCTCGAGGTCGCGCCGTTTGGTGTTATTCCGCCCAACTCTGGCAAATGCGCCTTTATATTGAATCGCGGATTCTATTCGCTTAGCTCGACCGGACACGAATGGAAAAAGCTCGAAACTGAACCACCCTTTCCCTCGATGCAACGCGTTTCGATCAATGCTGCTTTGGGCTCAGATGGAACGCTGAAGTCGAGAGTGCATTACTCGATTCGAGGTCAGAACGAACTGCTACTCCGGCTAGCCTTCCATCAATCACCCAAGGATAAATGGAGAGATCTTGCCCAGCTTCTCTCCCTCTCCGACGGCTTCCGCGGAGAGGTGAGCAATGTTAGCGCGTCCGATCCCTACGCCACGCGCGAGCCCTTCACGCTCGACTACGAAATTACCCAGCCCAAATTTGTGGATTGGTCGAAGAAACCGGTGCGCATCCCCGCGCTGCTGCCCCAGTTGGGCCTGCCCGATCCGCCCGCAAAACCCGCCGCAGGCTCTGCCACCGCTCCCGTCGAGCTCGGCACACCCCTCGAAGTCGAAACGCACATGACCCTGCATCTGCCCCCCGGCACAACCACGCTCACTCCCACCGGCATCTCCGTCGTGCGCGACTACGCAACCTTCACCTCCCAATACGCCGCAAAAAATCTGACCGTCACCGCCTCCCGCCACATCAATTTTCTCTCCAGGGAAGTTCCCGCAGAACGCGCCGCCGACTACAACGCCTTCCTTCGCGCGGTCCAGAGCGACGAAGCCCAGGACTTCACTCTGGAACGCCCCGATGCGGCCAAGGCAAAGCCCGCGCCCTCTACGGAGAAACCGCTCGCCGCAAAGCCGTAGCTCGAAGTACTCAAGCCCTAAGTTTTTAGTTCTTAGTTTTTAGCAATGGAGAAGAATCTGATTCCCATTGAAGATATTTCGGATTGTTCGCGAAATAGACGAACGGCGCGAAGATCGAAATGCCAGCCTGGTCAGATCAGAACGCGGGAAGGCCAATGGCTGGTTTTTGTCCCCTCCGAAACTAAAAACTTACAACTAACAACTAACGACTACTTCAGTTCAAGAATTTCTCTCTCTTTGGCCGCCGACAAATCCTCAATCTTCTTCGTCTCCGACTGCGTCACTTTCTCCATTTCCTCAATCGCCCGCTTATGCTCGTCCTGGCTGATTTTCTTGTCCTTCTCCAGCTTGTCAACCGCTTCCTTGATGTCGCGCCGCACGTTGCGCACCGCCGTGCGGTGATTTTCCAGCGCCTTGTGCAGATGCTTCACGATCTCCTTGCGCCGCTCCTCCGTTGGGGAAGGCATCGGCACGCGCACCACCTTGCCGTCGTTCGTGGGATTCAGCCCCAGGTCGGACGCGCGAATCGCCTTGTCAATCAGCGGCACAACGCTCGGGTCCCACGGCGAAATCACCAACAGCGTCGGCTCCGGCACCGTCACCGTTCCCAGTTGATTCACCGGTGTCGGCGCGCCATAGACCTCCACGCGGATGGAGTCCAGGATGGACGCATTGGCCCGCCCCGTCCGCAGCGTGCTCAACTCCTTGCGAAAATCGTCCACCGCTTTCTCCATTCGCGTCCGCGCCTGGGCCATCGCATCTTTCGTCGTCGCAATCGTCGTCATATCTTCCTCATCGAAGCAATCGGTCGCCCCATGATCGGGTCCTCAGTTTTCAGTACTCGGTTTTCTGAAAAGAGTAAAACCATCTGAGAATTAGCAGTCGGACATAATTCAGTGGTCTTCTCCCACTGAAAACTGAGTACTGAAAACTGAACACTGGCCTCACGCCGGCGTCACCTTCGACCCCACGCGCTCCCCAAGCACAACCCGCCGGATATTCCCTGGCCGGTTCATGTTGAACACCACGATCGGCATCCCGTTATCCATGCACAGCGAAATCGCCGTCGAGTCCATCACCTTCAGATTCTGGCTCAGCACTTCGCGGTACGAAATCGCCGCAAAAAACTTCGCGTCTGGAATCTGTTCCGGATCGGCATCGTAAACCCCGTCCACCCGCGTGGCCTTTAGGATCACGTCCGCCTTGATTTCCATCGCGCGCAGCGCCGCCGCCGTATCTGTCGAAAAATACGGATTCCCCGTGCCCGCCGCAAAAATCACCACGCGATCCTTCTCCAGGTGCCGCACCGCGCGCCGCCGGATAAACGGCTCGGAAACTTCTTTCATCTCAATCGCGCTAAGCACCCGCGTAAACACGCCCGCCTTTTCCAGCGCATCCTGCAAAGCCAGCGCATTGATCACCGTCGCCAGCATCCCCATGTAATCGCCCGTCGCCCGGTCAATCTCAAATCCCTTCTGCCTCGCCCCGCGGAAAATATTCCCCCCGCCGACCATAATCGCCACTTGCACGCCCAAGGCGTGCACATCCTTAAGCTCGCGCGCGATCGCTTGAATCGTTTCCCCATGGATGCCGAATCCCTGAGGCCCCTGGAACGCCTCCCCCGACAGCTTGAGCAAAATCCTGTGGTAAGCCGGCTTCGCCTTCTTCCCGCTCTTTCGAATTGCCTTCTTCGTCCCAGCCATGACCCTCCGCTTCGCGCACTCCAAAATCCCCGGAATTGTAACAAACTATCCCCGCCCCCGCACATTTGGAGTGCGCAACGTCGCGGGTCAGTCTCCGGTTACCGCTGCGGGCTCCAGATTCCCGCCACTAGGAACTGCTGTTGGCGTCTAAGAGTTGAGAGCGGTTAGAATGGCCGAAGGGGTGATCTGCATGCGATTCGTGCTGGTAGCCTTAGTAGCGTTGCTCTCTCCAATTATTGTCAGCGTCCGAACCTCAAATCCACGGAGCTCTAGCGATTCGACTCCAAGGATTGAACTGAGACTCGTACCCGAAAAGGCCACGATCCGTCCGGGTGAGCAGCTCAAGCTCCGAGTGGAACTCTGGAATCTCGGTACGGAAGACGTGATCATCGCCCAAAACCTTAACTCAACCTCTGGGAATTCCACACTCGGTTTGATTTTGAGTGCGCGTTTTGGAGAGGAGACAATTGGGTCTGTTAGCGATGGCATTCCAGAGCCCGGCCAGCCCGATTTCGAAAAAACCTTTGTAACTAACTGGCTGACTCTCAACAAGAACCACTTCTACGGCACCTACGTCTACATGGACCCAATCGAGTTTCCGCACCTACGCAAACCAGGCCACTACAAAGTGCGGGCACAGTATCTCTCGCGAGGCATCTCATCCACGCCCGGCTGGAACGGCGGCTATCTCAAACAGGGAGATGTCGAGAAACTTCCGTTCACGGCATTGAAGGGAACAATTGATTCGAACACCGTGAAAATTGAAGTGATCGCGAGGAACACCGCAGAAAAATGATGCCTAAATTTCGTAAGTCGCATCATCGGAAGCCGACGCACTACCGTGCGGAAGGTAGGATCCCACACTCCCCCCAAAAAAACGCCCCGGCAAAACCGAGGCGCTCGTTAAAGTTGATATTGGAGGTATTCCGTCTTACGCAGTCACCGGCACAGGCGCCGTCTCCGGCCCCGCCGTCGCCCCGCCCACTTCCCCCACCTTGAACCGCACGAACCGCCGGATCGAAATGTTCTCCCCCAGCTTGATCACCGCCTGCGCGATCATCTCCCCGATGGTCACACTCTCGTCCTTGATGAAGTGCTGTTCATAGAGGCAATTCTCCTCATAGAACTTCTCCATCTTCCCGGTAACGATTTTCTCGACCACCGCTTCCGGCTTGCCCGTAGCCAGCGCCTGCGCCTTGTAAATGTCGCGCTCTTTCTCGAGCATCTCCGGCGTCACTTCTTCGCGCCGCACGTACCGCGGATCGAGCGCCGCGATGTGCATCGCGATGTCATGCGAGAGCTGCTGGAACGCCTCGGTGCGCGCCACGAAGTCCGACTCGCAGTTCAGCTCCACCAGCACGCCGATTTTTCCGCCCGCGTGGATGTAGCTGCCCACCAGCCCTTCGCTGGCTTCCCGCTGCGCCTTCTTGGCCGCGGCCGCCTGGCCCTTCTTGCGCAAAACGCTGATGGCCTTTTCAATGTCGCCGCCCGCTTCCACGAGCGCCGCGCGGCAATCCGCGAAACCTGCGTTGGTCCGCTCGCGCAATTCCTTCACAAGCTGTGCTGGGATCTGCATTGCTGGCTGTTGTGTACTCATCCTTTTTTCTCTTCGCTGATTGGCAATTTCTTATTTAATTTGTTTGCTTGCAAAACGGCCCGCACCGAATCGCTCGGCGCGGGCCTCTGAAAATTGTTACCCCGCGCTTTGGTTTAGATTTTGTCGTCGTCGGGAGGAACAGTGGCTTCCGCACCTTCGCCAGACTCGACAGGAGCATCCGGCGGCGGTTCAACAACCGCGCCCTCCACGAAGTCGCCTTCCTGCTTCTCGTACTGCTCGTAAGCGCTCGTGTCCACGTACTCCACGCCTTCGACAAGCGCCTGGTCCTCCGCGGCCTTCGCGTCCGCCACCTGCGATTGCTGATACGCCGTATGGCCTTCGAGCACCGAATCCGCAATCTTCGTGGTGAACAGCCGGATCGCCCGCAACGCGTCATCGTTCCCCGGAATAATCCAGTCCACCACGTCCGGATCGCAATTGGTGTCCACCACGGAAACCACCGGCACGCCCATGCGCCGCGCTTCCTTCACCGCGATCTCTTCCGCGTTCGAGTCAATCACGAACATGGCGTCCGGCAACTGCGTCATGTTCTCGATGCCCTCGAGGTTCTGGAACAAGTGCTTCATCTCGCGGTCCAGCCGCGCCTGTTCTTTCTTCGAAAGCTCTTTAATGCGGCCGTCTTCATTCATGGCCTTCAGCAGCTTCAGCCGCTTGATGGACTTTTGCAGCGTCGCCCAGTTCGTCAGCGTTCCGCCCAGCCAGCGGTGATTCACAAAAAACGCACCGCAGCGCTTCGCCTCTTCGGCGACGGCTTCCTGGGCCTGCCGCTTGGTGCCCACAAACAGAACGTTTCTGCCTTGTCCGGAAAGTTCGCTCACGAAGCGGCTCGCTTCGCGGAACATCTTGAGGGTTTTCTGCAGGTCAATAATATGGATGCCGTTGCGTTCCCCGAATATATACTCCTTCATCTTCGGGTTCCAGCGCCGCGTCTGGTGACCGAAGTGAACTCCGGCCTCCAGCAACTCTTTCATCGTAATTTCTACTGCCAAGTTTCCTCCTAATAGGATAGCTGTTTGCGGTGATGACTCGCGCCATCACAGAACAGCCTCTTGCCGGCTCCTTGCCGGCCGTGATCTCAGAGGGTCAACTCGCGCCAACTCTCTGGAGCTCGCAGGGCCCCGATCGAATCGGGGCCCAAATCTTTATCGCTTCGTGAACTGGAAGCGTTTCCGCGCGCCCTTCTGCCCGTACTTCTTGCGTTCCTTCATGCGTGAATCGCGCGTCAAAAATCCGTTCTTGCGCAGCGACGATCGCAGCTCCGGATTGAACCGCGAGATCGCCCGCGACAATCCCATGCGCACCGCGCCCGCTTGTCCGCCAACGCCACCGCCATGCGCCGTCACCACCACGTCCACTTGGTCCGCGATATTCGTAAACTTCAGCGGCTCGATGGCGTCATGCTTCCACGCGTGATTCGGAAAATACTGTTCGACCGTGCGGCGGTTGATCGTGAACTTGCCCGACCCCGGCCGCAGGAACACGCGCGCCACGGACTCCTTGCGACGTCCCGTTCCCAGAAACCATGTTTGTGTGGCCCCGATGGGCGTACCCGTAGAACTCAACGTTCCTCCTCAAAGACTCCACACCCGGCTTGCTCCCTGCGATGGGTGACCGCTCAACGGTCAGACACAACGGAGAACCGCGACGTGCGGGGAAAAACCAAAATCTCGCTTTACAGCGTGACGGCCTGCGGCTTCTGTCCGGCGTGCCGCGTCAAGCTGGCCGCGTCCCGGTACACGCGCAATTTCTTCGCGCGCCGCGCACGCAGCTTGTTCTTCGGCAACATCCCGAGAACCGCTTCGCGCACAATCCACTCCGGCTTGGTCTCGCGAATGCGCTTCGCCGGAACTTCCTTCAGTCCGCCCGGATACCCACTGTGCGAGTAATAAATCTTTTGCTCGACCTTGTTCCCGGTCATGCGAATCTTGTCCGCATTGATCACCACTACGTGATCGCCCGAATCCAGGTACGGCGTAAAGCTCGGCTTGTCCTTGCCGATCAGCATCCGCGCAACCTTGGTCGCCAGGCGCCCCAGCACCTGATTCGTCGCGTCCACCACAAACCAGCTAGCGCCCACTTTCAGCGCTTCGGCTTCTTCACCCTTGGCTACGTACGTCCTCATTGCGCTCAGTCACACCTTTCCCTGTAGAGACAAACACCAATCTTAAAGTACACCCTAACTCTTGTCAACGAACTTGAATGTGCTCCCTTTGCGCGCAAGTCTCGTTCGCATTCGGCCGTGTACCAGGATTGCACCTTCTACCGCTTGCAACTCGCGGCGATTTGCTGCAACCATATACCCTGACGGTACGTTTCATTGCCAAGGGCAGCTGTAGCTCTCTCGCACGAGCCGTTCAGCTCCACCGCGAGCGCTCGTGACCGAGAGCAGGCAGCTTGCTTCCTGGTCAAGCAGTGCGGTCGGGTCTGCGAATGATCAACGTCCCTTAATGTGGGTCATGAAAGAGCGGGAGGTCCTATGCGAAAGTCCTTGTATTCATTTTCAATTCTGTTCGTGTTGGCAATCGTCGTGGCAGGTCTCATCGGCTCGTCCGTTCCCGCCAGCGACAAACCAAAGCCCGAGGAGTTAGTCAGCAAGCATCTTGACGCGCTCGGCTCTAGCGACGCTCGCGAAGCGCTCAAGGGTTTAGACGTCGAAGGAAACGCCCAGGCAAAATTCATTCAAGGCGGCACCGGCACCTCCGGCGGCCCATTTGCCATGATTTCTGAAAATCACAAACTCATGATGAAAATGGTGTTCGGCGTAGCCACCGCGCAGGAGGATACGAAAGTCAATGGCGAATCGTATGCCTTCGATGGCGAGAAGAAAACCATCGGGTTCATCTCTCCCGGACAGCGCTCGCAACTCGAAGACTTTCTGAACAACAACGGCGAGGTCGTCCAGGAAGGTTTGATCGGTGGCACGCTCTCCACCGCTTGGCCGCTGTATGACTGGCAGAATCGAAAAGCAAGGCTGGACGTGGACGGCATAAAGAAAGTGGATGGCAAAGAACTCCTTCGGTTGACTTATCACCCGCGCCGCGGCACAGGGGACCTGAAAATTTATCTGTTCTTCGAGCCGGAGACTTTTCGTCACGTCAAGACCATCTACACCGAGCAAAGCCAAGCTCAGATGGGTACCTCCTCGAGCAGGTCATCCATTGGTGGTGAAGGTGGTGGCGGAGCTAACCTCACCCTGCAGGAAGATTTCGGCGGTTTTGCTAAGATCAACAACCTAATGCTTCCGACCCAATGGACCATCAAATACTTCCAGGAAGGCCTTGGCAGCGGCAGTTCCACGATTCAGTTCGACATGCAGATCTCGAAGATTCAAGCGAACCCTAACATTTCCGGTGTGACCTTTAGGATTCAATAAGCAACAGCTCTATACACAACAGAAAGAACCGCTAGGATGGCCTCGCATTGTGCGAGGCCATCCTTTTTTGCCGCCGGAAGACGCACTCTGCCGCCTGCCATCCAAGACCCAAGACCCCCAAAATTGCCCTTCCCAAATCCTCCCGTTTTTGGTATATTTCCTTTCAAGCGGTGTCCCCCCCGTGGTCGGTTTGCCATGGCAAGAATCGATCTCCCAGCCCCTGCACCGATGAACCAGACGACCCACGTGTGTCGTTCGCACGTTTCTCTGTCTTTTTGCCTCCCCGTAATTCTTTTCGCGTCGTGCACCTTTTTTGCCGCCACGCAATCCTTCGGTCAGGATGTCGCCGAAGCCGCCAAGCAGGAACGCGCGCGCAAGGAAAGTCAGCAGAAAAAATCCAAACACGTTTACACCGAAGAAGATCTGAAGCGCGCCCAGATTCTCACGCCCGAAGATCGCGCGCAGATCGAAGCCAAGAAAAATCAACAGACTCCTCCGCCGGCGGAAAAACCAGCGGAAAGTGTCGACGCCCAGTCGCTTCCTCCCAACGCCCCTCTCGGCGATGTCGCTCGCCGTTTGCGCACACAAAAACAATCTGAAAAACTTCAGCGCTCCGCCGAATTCCATCTTCCCTTCGCCGACGCTCCAGTGTTCGCTTCGCCGAAACCTCCGGCGCAACCTTTGCTCGCTCCGTCTTTGAAACCACTTGCGCCATCTCTGAACCTGCTCGCGCCATCTTCCAATCCTTCCGCGCCGCGCCTCGCTCCGTATCAACCGCCCGTAAAGCGTTCGCCCTTCGGCCGCCCAAGAGTTTTCATGGCCGCGCCTTCGCTCGTCGCTCCGTCACGTCCGCACGCAGTTGCTCTTGCGCCCGTTCGACCACCCGCGCCCCTCGCTCCCGTGAACTCCACGAAAGGAAATGTAGTGACCGTGCACCGCGGCGACTCCCTCTGGAAACTTGCCGAACAAAATCTGGGCAAGGGTCTGCGCTGGCGTGAACTGCTCTCCGCGAATCCCTCGATCACAGATCCGAATCACATCGCAGCCGGCTCGCAAATTGTTCTCCCGGCCGCGAGCGCCTCACTCCGCGCCGCCACGAAAATCACCGTCCGCACCGGCGACACCCTCTCCCAAATCGCGCAATCGCAACTCGGCCACGCCTCCTATTCCTCTTGCCTCCTGCAAGCGAATCCCTCCATCCGCGAGGCTAACCTCATCTACGGCGGCCAAGTCCTGATCGTTCCCGCCACCTGCTCTCGCTAACTTGTCCTCCCTCCGGCGGTCTTCTCTTATTATCCTTCACGAACGAAATGTCTTCTCTCCCTCCATGCGTTCGCCTTGTCATCGCACCAGTCGGGTCGTTAGCCACCAGGGATCCAAGGGCCGAACGTCGTTGAGAAAAACTCTAACGAGCGGTTTTGCGAATTCGCCGCAACTGATTCCTTTCTAAAGAGCTTCTAAAGGACCTTCAGTATTCAATAGCTGCCTTCCGTTTTTGGAACCCAGTCCGTCACTTGCCGTCCTTATGCATTCTGGTCACCTCATAAGCCATTGATATACCTGAGTTTTCCTCGGCCAATAGTAACTGCCCATCTGGCACCGAGATTGCGAACTCGCCGCAGGGGGGCAGCCGTTCTCGTGACTCAGCTAATATCGCTTACAAGCGGTTCCATTAGACCGTCCCTTTTCCTTGCTGCCTTCCCCTGTCTCTGACTACAGAGCCGTTCTAAGCAGTTTTCGAGTTTGTTGGACGCAGTGTTTTCTATCCTAGGAGGAACAGAATCATGGTTGTAGATGTAAACAGATCGTCGAACCACCGGATGAATCTCATGTGCTTCTTCCTTCTTCTCATCTTGCTGTGCGGCTTGAGCAGCGCCGCCAAGGGCCAATCCACTGCCTCGCTCAACGGCACGGTCACCGACGCAACCGGAGCGGCTGTTCCAGATGCCAAAGTGCTGGCTAGAAACCAGGCCACCGGAGTCGAATCAACGACGCACTCGGATACTGCGGGAGCCTACCTTTTCCCTTCATTGCCCATCGGCCTTTATCGTATTGAAGTCACGGCTGCCAACTTTCAGACGGCCATAATCACAAACCTTAAGCTCGATGTGGCCACCGCCGTCACCCAGAATGTTCAAATTAAGATTGGCGAAGCTGCGGAGAAAATCGAGATCGTCGCCGATGCCGCGGTGGTCGAGACCACCACCAACAGCATGGGTCAAGTCATCAATGAAAAGACCGTTCAGGAAATTCCGCTGAACGGCCGCCACTTCACCGATCTGAGCTTGCTCACTCCTGGCACGATGACGCCCCCGGCCAATGGCTTCCTCTCAGCGCCACTCCGCGGACAAGGCTCCTTCGGAATCAACACCGCGGGTCAGCGCGAAGATACGACCAATTGGCTCGTCAACGGAATCAACCTCAACGACAACGCGCAAAACCAGATCACCTTTCAGCCGCCCATTGACACCCTCGCGGAATATCGCATAGACAATTCGTCCTTCCCCGCCGAATACGGACGCAATGCCGGCGCCATCGTAAATTTGGCCACACGCTCCGGCACCAACGAATACCACGGCGAAGCCTTTGAGCTTTTCCGCAACAACGATCTCGACGCGCGAAATTTCTTCAATGCTGCTAAGACCTCAACGGGTGTGCCGCTTCCTCAGGCTCCCTTCAAACGCAATGATTTCGGCGCCGATTTTGGCGGACCCATCATCAAGAACAAAGCCTTCTTCTTCCTCGCCTACGAAGGCTTGCGCCAGCGCCAGCAATTGACCATTACCAGCACTGTCCCCAGCCCGAACCAGATTGCCGCAGTTACGTCACCAGCCGTTCAAAAACTGCTCGCGCTAGTTCCCGCGGCCAACGAAGTCGGAACCGGGACTGCGGGAGTCCCCGGCACATTCAACGGCTTCACTGGCAGCACCACCGCCAACGTCTCGCTGAACCAGGGTTCCGCTGACATTGACGTAGACCTCACCGCGAAGGACCGCGTCCATGGCTATTACGTCGTTCAAAAAGACCTCCGTGAGGAACCGACTTCTGGCGGCGCCATCGCCGCAAACACTCCCGGCTTCGGCGATACCCGCAGCGGCTTCCGTCAGCTTTTAACTTTCAGCGAAGACCACGTTTTCAGCTCTTCTCTCACCAACACCGTCCGCCTGGGCTTCAATCGCATTCACCTGATCTTCACGCCCAACGGCCTGTTGGATCCCACCAATTTTGATATCACCATGCCCGCGGGTGCCCCGGCGGCGGTTGGCTTGCCCTTCTTTAACGTCGGAGGCAGCCTCGGTTTTGGCGGCCCCACCGGCGAGCCGCAAGGCCGCGGTGACACCACGGTGGTGCTCAACGATGACTTGAACTGGCTCAAAGGCCGCCACACCTTCACGTTTGGCGGTGAGCTCCGGCGCGCCTACAACAACAACATTGCTTTCAACGTTGGCAGTCTCACGTTTAGTTCGCTGGCCAACTTCCTTGCTGACAGCGCCAACGCCTTTACCGTCCAGCTCGGTTCCGGAAACGACAGAATCCTTCAACCGTCCTATGACGCCTTCGCGCAGGACAGTTTCAAGTGGAGGCCAAATGTCACCATTAACATCGGCTTGCGCTACGCCTGGAACGCCACTCCCTCGGAAGCCGCTGGCCGCTTCACCAACTTCGATCCAACCACTGGAGATCTTGTTGCCGCCACGCAGCCCTACCAGCAGAGCAACAAGAATTTCCAGCCCCGCGTCGGCTTCGCTTGGGATCCCTTCAAGGACGGCAAGACTTCCGTTCGCGCCGCCTATGCCATTCTCACGCAGGCCCCCACTACGAACACGATTAGCGGACTCAGCGGCAACCCGCCATTCGCGCTTCCAATTTCCGCCAGCTCGGCCACCAACAGCATCACCATCGAGGATCCTTCCGCGGCTGTCGTCGGCACCAGCCTCGGTCCCGCTGCCATCAATCCCGCTTTCAACAATATGTACGCCCAGGATTGGAACCTGACCATTCAGCGCGAACTGACCAGCAGTTTGGGCCTTGAGGTCGGTTACGTAGGCACGAAGGGGACGCACCTTCAACTCTCGCAGAACATCAATCAGCCTTTCGTCACCGCCGGATTCTACGGCTCGACGAAGCCCTTCCCAACGCTTCCTCTAACCAGCCCGATCATCCCAGCGCAATGCCTGGCTCCGAATCCTGTCTGCGCTCTCAATAACATCAACCAGGTAAACAGCGGTGGAAACTCCAACTACAACGCGCTCATCGCCACCGTGAACAAGCACGTCTCACACGGTCTGCAATTCGTGGCTTCCTACACCTACTCCAAGTCGCTGGATTACAACTCTCTTTCTACCGGAGAAACCTACGTTATCCAGAATGCCTACAACCCGCGCGGCGATTATGGCCTGTCCGAATTTGACGCCCGCCACCGCTTCGTCATCAGCGGCTTCTACGAATTCCCGTTCAAGGCCAACCGCCTCGTCTCCGGCTGGCAGGTCGGCATGGTCACCCAGCTGCAGTCTGGCAACCCGGTGAACCCAACCCTTGCCATCGGTCCGGGCGCGGGCATTTCCTTGACTGTTCGCCCTGATCTCCTGAAGACCGTTACCGGCACGGGTAACCCATCGCAATACTTCACCGACGCCATCCTGTGCGAGCCGTTCAATGGCGTGCCTTCCGGAAAAGTGCCCGCGATTCCTGCGTGCGCCACAACACCAAACGCAGCCTTCGCGGTGCCTTGCACATTCAACAGCACTCCTACTGCGCCCGGTGGCGGCACCTATCTCATCGTCCCGGGCAGCTGCCATCCCGGAGATCTCGGCCGCGACGCCATCACCGGTCCGGACTTCCTAAACACCGATTTCTCGGTCACCAAAAATACGAAGATCAACGAGCGCTTCAATCTTCAGTTCCGTACCGAGATGTTCGACATTTTCAATCATCCAAACTTTGGCAACCCGGTTCTCACCGCCACCAGCGGCTCCTTCGGGATCATCCAAAGCACCCGCTTCCCAACCGGCGACTTCGGCTCCTCGCGGCAGATTCAATTTGCCTTGAAGCTGATCTTCTAGCCGTCCTTCAACCCATCTTCCAAGAGGGCGGGCTGCACCCCGCCCTCTTTTTATTTTCCAGCGGCCATCTTTTGCCCGCCCGCTGTCTCCGGACTCTGCAAACGCGGCTGCGAAAAAGTAACTCCAGTGCTATCGCCTCCGCCGTCTCATCGCTATTTTTCGGATACAATAGAAGCTAGTCTGATCTTGCATCATGAGGGCTAAGTGATTCATCCCAACGTCTTTCACAACGAAAGCCTCTTGCCCATCGAGAAAGTCCGCCTTTCTCCCGGCCAGGCAGGCCTCATCTGTGGCTGGGGCATCTTCACCACCCTTCGCATTTGCCGCGGCGAAGCCTTCGCCTACGAACGCCACTGGCGCCGCCTCGAAAAAGACGCCTCCATCACCCGCCTCCCCATGCCCTACACCGCCGCCAAAGTCCGCGTGCACCTCCACGAAGTCATCCGCGCCAATCAAGTCACCGAAGGCTGCGCCCGCATCTATCTCGTCTACAACACCGTCGGCTTCTGGCAAAGCGCCGAGCAGCATCCCCAAGTGGACTTGATCATCTACAGCGCCCCGCTCCCCGAGCATCGCGAAATTGTCCGCCTCGCCGTCCGCGAGCACGGCCGCCATTCCGCCTCCCCGCTCTCCGGCGTGAAAAGCATCTCCTGGCTCAACAATGTCTGGGCCGTAGCCGAAGCCACGAAGGAAGGCTTCGACGAAGTGATCATGCTCAACGAACGCGGCGAAGTTGCCGAATGCACTTCCGCAAATATTTTCGCCGTGAAAGACGGCAAAGTCCTCACGCCCCCGCTCAACTCCGGCTGCCTCGAAGGCGTCACCCGCGGCATCCTCATGGAAGTCGCGCCCGAAGCCGGCGTCTCTGTCGTCGAACAAATGCTCCGCCCCGAAGATCTCTACACCGCCGACGAAGTTTTCATCTCCTCCACCAATCGCAACCTCATCAGCGTCGGCGAAATCGCCGGCCACCCCATCCCCAACCCCGGCACGGTCTGCAACCATCTCAACGATCTCTTCGACACCTACGTCGACGATTACGTCACCCGCCGCCTCGCCACCGCCCGTTAGCAACAGTCAGGCAAGTCCCCAACAAATAGAATCACGCACGAGTCGGCGGCTAGCCATGCCCGTGGCTTCCGCCGCTCCTGTTTGCCTCCAACCTCTCCTTCGCGTGCTACAATGCCCCGCACTGGCTCTCACTCATGGCTGACACCGTTCCTCCAGGTGGCGAAGCGGTCCTTGAAGTTGTCTCTCCAGACAGCCAGCGCCGCTACGCCCGCATCACCCAAACGCCCTTCATGATCGGCCGTGGCGCCGAAACCGGTAACCATCTCCAGCTTTCCGACCGCCGCATCTCCCGGAATTGCGCCGCCATCGTCGTCGAAGGCAATCGCTTCTACATCGAGGACCGCGGCCAGCGTCGCGGCCTTTTCATCAACGGTGAAAAAGTCGAAAGCCGCGAGCTCAAGGACGGCGACGTCGTCAGCTTCGGCCTCGAGGATTCCTACGAAATCATTTTCCGTTCCTCCTCCAGCTCCGCCGACGAATCCCTCCCCAACCTCCTCACCCGCATGGAGCACATCACCAGTTCCGAACAGACCGGCGGCGGCCTCGCCAAACTCAAGCGCCTCCTCGAAGCCACCTCTCTGCTTCACTCCCAGCTTCCTCTCGAAGTCGTCCTCGGCCACATGCTCGACCACGCCGTCTCCGTCACCGACGCCGACCGCGGCCTCTTGCTCGAATCCGATCCCGCCGGCGCCCTCAAAGTAAAACTCGCGCGCCGCAGCGGCGGCCTGCGCCTCCCGCCCGAAAGCCTCACGCCCAGCCAGACCGCCATTCAGCTTTCGCTCAAGCAGCAATCCCCCGTCATCACTGAAGATCTCGCGCAAGCCGAAATGGATTTGCAGGCCGCGCAGAGCATCGTCGCCCAGCGCCTCCGCGCCGTAGTGGTCATCCCTCTCTATGCCATGTCCCGCGCCAACACCCAGGAATCCATGGTCAACATCAAGCGCGGTGATTTTCTCGGCATCCTCTACCTGGACTCCCGCCGCCCCGCCGCCTTCTCCAAGCTCGACCGCCAAATTCTGGACGCTCTCGCCGCCGACGCCGCCAGCATTCTCGATAACGCCCGCCTCGTCGAACGCGAACGCGAACGCCAACGCCTCGAGCAGGAAATCAACATCGCCCGCGACATCCAGCAGGCTCTTCTCCCGCGCGATTTCCGCGAATTCCCTCATCTCGCCGTCAACGGTTACAACTTGCCGTGCTTGTCCGTCGGCGGCGACTACTTCGACGTCTTCCCGCTGAACGACAAGCGCACCGCTTTCCTCCTCGCCGACGTCTCCGGCAAAGGACTCGGTGCCGCTCTTCTCACCACCATGCTCCAGGGCGCGCTTTCCGGCATGACCCTCGGCACCGACCCCGCCCGCGTCATCAATCACGTCAACAAATTCCTCTGCAGCCATGCCGAGGTCGGCCGCTACGCCACCATGTTCTTCGGCATTCTCGACGAGGAAGGCCACCTCGAATTCATCAACGCCGGACATCCTTCCCCGTTCCTCATCCGCAGCGGCGTCGCTGAAGAAGCCTTCACCGAAGGCTCCTTCCCCGTCGGCCTTGTTCCCGAAGCCGAATACACCACCGTCTGCCTCAAGCTTGAGCCCGGCGACACCCTCGTCCTCTTCAGCGACGGCGTCACCGAAGCCATGGACCCCGACGACCAGCTCTTCGGCGTCCCCCGCCTCAAGCAAGTCCTCACCGGCCTCACCGAATGCCCTCTCGAGCAAATCCAGAAATGCGTCCTCGAATCCGTCGAAAACTTCACCCGCGGCGCCCACCAGGCCGACGACATCACCCTCCTCGTCGTCCGCTACCGCGCCGCCACCTCCGCCGCTACCGTAGACACCGACGTCCCAGCCATCGCCTCTTCTTCCGCGCCCTCTTCCTCCGCCGCTTCCGCTTCCGCAACTACTCCCGGAGCAGCTTCTTCCGCCTCCCCCGTTTCCATATAATCGAGGGGCACCGTCCACTACCCTGTATTTTCCAGAGACATGGCGCAGTGATATTCTCTCCACGACTACATGTCCAAAAATATCAATCCTCCAGGTCCGGGCCGTCCCTCATCGCTAGAGACTTGAAAACTGCAGACTTGAGTGCGAGGAAGAATGCTGAAGCATGCAAGTAAAGTGCAGATTCCTCCCGAGCTGAGACGCAAGGTCTCACAGTCGCTGCTTATGTTCACAGGGTTGCAGGCAATATTCATGAGGATCATGTGTGTTGGTGTTGCAGCAGTTGGCCTCAGCCTGGCATCCAGCAACAACGGACTTTGGTTTATAGCAGGAGCTTGCATCTGTCCCAGTGCTGTTGCGGTCTTTTACAGGTTCTTTCCCTTGCGGCCCTATCGCGGGGATTTCTACGCGAAGGACATGCACGACGTTGACACCGACGATCCTGCGGTGCTGCGTCTTGTGGAGCTTCTGAGGTCCGCCGATGCTCGTCGGCACATTTGGCAGCAAGCTGCCAAACTTTCCGGAATTCTATTTGTCATCGCGTGGGCTGAGGCCATCTTCTTTTGGGGGCCGGTGGACTGGTCACTTTCTTTTCCATCTTCGCGATTCTGGGGGTACTTACTCTTCTGCTTCGTGCTTTGCTTCGCGGCTCTCTCGGTGGACCATACCGATTGGGGTTTGACCACCTGGGCAAGTCGGGAGGCTGGCCGAGTGCCTTAACGCTGCGCAAAATACAAGGGTGGTACCCTTTCCCAATGCCGCGCCCGCGAAGAGTGAGAATCTGCCAGTGGGCGTCTGGTTCGTCCCCCGAGGAGACGCTGTGAATTTTGTCGACGGAATTCCGATCTGGGGCGCGCCGGATGAAGGCGCAGTCTCCCAAATCAAGACGTGCGCAAAGACGGCTGACAAAGTGGCCCTAATGGCCGACCACCACAAAGGCTACGCAGTCCCCATCGGTGGAGTCGTGGCCTATCGAAACGCCATCAGCCCCAGCGGCGTCGGCTACGACATTGCCTGCGGCAACAAAGCCGTCCTGCTCGACATGCCGGGAGCTTCTCTCCGCGCGGACATCAAGAAAATCATGGACGAGGCCTGGAACACGATTAGCTTTGGCGTGGGACGCCGCAATGCGGAAAGGGTTGATCACTCCCTATTCGATAGCGCTGCCTGGAAATGCGAAGCCGTCGCACCGCTCAAGGAAATGGCCCGCCAGCAGCTAGGCACCGTGGGCAGCGGAAATCATTACGTCGATCTCTTCACCGATGAACAGGACCGCGTGTGGATCGGCGTGCACTTCGGCTCCCGCGGATTGGGACACAAAACCGCCACGTGGTTCCTGAAAGAAGCGGGAGCCAAAGACGGCATGGACGTCGAGCCTTGCGTGATCCCCGTCGACTCCGACCTCGGCGCCCAGTTTTTAGAATGCATGACCCTGGCCGGAGAATACGCGTACGCCGGCCGCGATTGGGTCTGCGAAAGAGTCGCCAGCATTCTCGGCGCTTCCATCATCGAAGAGGTCCACAACCATCACAATTTCGCCTGGCGCGAGTCCCACGATGGTCAGGAGTATTGGGTCGTCCGCAAAGGAGCAACTCCCGCATTCCCCGGGCAGAAAGGATTCGTCGGCGGCACCATGGGCGAAACCTCTGTAATCCTGGAAGGCGTTGAAAACGAGTCCGCCAAATACTCCCTCTACAGCACCGTCCACGGCGCCGGCCGCGTGATGGGCCGCATGGAAGCCAAAGGAAAAGTAGACCGCAAAACCGGCGAAGTGAAGCGCGCCGGAAGAGTCACCCAAGACATGATGGACACCTGGCTAAAACGCGCCAATGTCGAACTCCGCGGCGCCGGCCTGGACGAATCCCCCGATTGCTACAAACGCCTCCCCGAAGTGCTAGCCGAACACGGCGACAGCATCAAAATCTTGCACACCCTGACTCCCGTAGGCGTAGCCATGGCCGGCGCAAACGAGTTCGACCCCTACAAGGATTGACCCCGCGGCCCATCTTGTCCCAGTCCGCTCCCAAATCCGTCAAACTCCCCTCGATCAAGCAGGTAAGTTTCCCCCACTCTCAAATCCAACCGGCTCGAAGGGTGCCCCAGGTTCGTTCTTTGAACCTGGGTCTTGGGTTTGCCTTTCTCTCCTCACTCCGACCAATCGAACATCGAATTTCTCTCCACTCACAACTCAATCCAGCTCGGAGGGTGCCCCAGGTTCGTTCTTTGAACCTGGGTCTTGGGTTTGCCTTTCTCTCCTCACTCTCCCACGTCCATAGCCAAGAGCCCCTTCTCTCCTCCGTAGTAAAACCCCCAACTGCTCCACTGCCAATCCTTCGGATGTTTTACCAACCCGCGTATCACCGGATTCGCATGCATGTAATTCAGCTTCTCCGTCTTCTTCCCCTTGCTGTACACGTTAAAATCGTAAAACCGCGCCTGCCAAAACGCCCGCAGCAGTTCCCCCGTCTCCGCGAAAGGCAATTGCAATTGTCCCGCGCCCACCGGCTTTCGGCGCGCCCGCAGTTTCCGCGCCACGCGCAGCTTCAACGTATGCAGCACCGTCGGAGGCGTCCCTTTGTTCGGCTCGCTCATCAACAGATGCACGTGCTCCGGCATCACCACATATCCCAACAGACGAAACCCCATCTCCTCGCGTACCTTTCCCATCTCTTTCACAAAGATGTCCCGAGCACGCACCGTCTGCAAAAGCGGCAGCCGCCGGTAACAACTAAACGTTACAAAATGCAAATCACCTTTGCCGTAGTAACGCCTCAGCCCTGTCGGCATCGCCAACCCCACGCAAACAAACGTCAACCCCAAGACCCAGGTTCCTACACCGAACCTGGGGCACCCTCCGCCTCTCTGTACTTTCCTTAGAAGTGCCGTAATGATATTCTCTCGCTGATCCCCATGCCCATAAACATAAAATCTCGATCCCGGGCCACCCGCCGGCAGCTATGATCCCCGTGTTGATTTCAGGGACTACGCAGCACAACTCTCGAATAATCACAATATGAGTGACTGCGAAAAGCTTGCCAGATTAGTTTTCAAAGCCGGCCAAGCGTTTGGTCCGGTACAGGGCGTCCTCGGCCTTTTAAATGGACTGACAGAGGTTGGAGGGCCAGGAGGACCACTTAGCGGAAGCTCAGACCCCCAGTATAGGGTAGGGGTTTTTAAAAGCGACCCGTACTATGAAGATAGCTTCAGCGACGATGGCTTTTTGCCTTTGTACCAAGATCCCGACCCGTACAGCAATAACCAGGTCCGCCATTTCGTCGGCTGGTTCGCAGCTGGTAATATGTTAGGAAATAACAGCTTCACGAGAGGCCAGCTTTATAGCGCCGAGGGAACAGACGATCCAGATAATCCGGATGTCGCCCTAGGGCTTGCAGCACTTCAGATGGGCCAGTCATTCGGACTAGACTATCCGTTGGATTTCGCACAGCTCGCGCAAAATATATGGCATTCCATTTGCGGGGGAACTACCAACCTCAAACTAAAATAATGGGTACGCGAAGCGACGCCTTCAATCGATCGAACACGGGAGAATAGCAATGATGAAAAAAATCGGACCCCACACAGCGATAGTCGTACTCCTGACGATCGGCTCCTGGGTAACGAGTTTTGTGACCCTCGACAGACTCTCTAGACCACTGCAGCGCCGGTATTTTCATACTGACGATCAACCTTATCTTCTCTTTATATGGGGCTCATTTTGGGTCCTTCCCCTTCTTTCGGCCATAGCCGCTGGATTGGTGGCCGGAATAGTCTTTGAACGAGGAAGCAAACGGACACCACTAATTGCCGGCTGTTCGCTTGGCGTGGCCTGTTTTGGCGGACTATTTGAGTTTTACGCCAGTCGTCTGGTAATCGTGATCTCGCTCTGCGCGGCCATCCTAGGGTATGCCGCATATTCAGTCGCACAACTGAAAACGGGAGACAGACGGGACGTTTTCTGATGCTTCTCAATGACCAAAGCCCCCACCGTTAACCCCTCCTCAGCAACCATTCAATCCCCAATTCTCCCCATTCCCTGCAAAACACTTAGCCCCTCGCCACTCCCATGCTATTCTCTGTAGTGTATACCGAGTTCCATCCCCGCCCGCCCGTCCCTCCCGCGCGCTCAGGCTCCATTTCTTTCCGCCGTTCCCAACGTTCTAACGTCCCAACGTTCCAAAGTGCCAACGATCCCGCTTCTATCTCCCATCGAATCACATCCTTAGCAGCCCCCCACCCCCTAACCCCCATCGAATCACGTCCTTACAAAAATCATAGGGGGGAGGGTGCACCCTATCTTTCACTCCGTTCCACCAAATTCCAGCCGCCCCCTTTGTTTTCATCTGCTTACAGATTGCCCATTTTCTATCTCCTTTGTTTTGACATTCATCCATGTAATGGGGGGTGTACCCCCCTCCCCTCTGCGCTCCTCTGCGTTCTCAGCGTCTCTGCGTTATCCTTCTCCGGTTTTCGCTCTCGCCCGGCCCCAAAAAGAAAAAGGGCGGGGGCCGCAACCACCGGCTCGCCCCGCCCTATCTCGATTCCGTCGAACTGTCTTCGGATTTCGGCCTTACGACCCGAGGTCTTTCAAGTCGTCCTTGGCCTGCTTCTCCGCGTTCTTGGCCTGCCCCTTGGCGTCGGCATCCGGCTTCAGCATCTTCAGCGTCTTGGTCAGGTTCTGCGCCTTGTCACCAATGGTTCCCTTGCAGCCAGACAAGTCCGCATTGGTTTGCACGCCCGTGACGTCCGCGCGCACGCAATTGAAGTCGATCCCCAGGTTGTGGCTGGCGTGCAGCGATGCCAGGCAGTCATCCAGAGCCACAAACGGCGCGCACGCATCCGTCGCCGTCAAGCTCGCCGGCAGCAGCCCGTTCCCTTGCAGTTTGGGCGTCAGTTTCTTTTCGAGGTCGGCTCGGGATTCGGCCGAAGGCTTCGGGTCTTTCTTGACCCACTTGATCGGATTGAGCGAATGCCCACCCGTCGACGAAGATGTACTCTGTGCCGCACCCGACGCGCCCGCACCAGCCGGACCCTGTGCCGCCGCGCACTCCGCCCCCATTGTCACACCCAAGGAAACACCCAAGGCAACAAACAGAACCACCAAACACGGTTTCTTCATGTTGACTCCTATTAAGCCGCTTCGCAGTGAGAGATTAGGCCGCCGGACCTGGCCCGGACCAGCCATGACCTCAGTAGGCCACACCGTTCCCGCAGCGAATACACTCGCGCGAAAGGTACTCCCACAATCCGTCAAGCTGGCCATTGGAACAGGTAGAAATGGAGGACGAGGTTCAGAAAGCGAAGATTGCAAAATGCTCGGTGAAATAACAGAACGGCAATCAGGATCTGATCTTCTGAATAAAGCCGTACAGCGTCAGTCCCATCCCGCTCAAGAAAAGCAGCGGCAAAAGATAATTCGTCACCGCCGGCACAATCTCAATGGGGATGCGCAGCGGCGCGCCGTATCCTCCCGCGAAGTAATAAATCACCGCCGCCAGCAGCATGCACAGCAGTCCGCGCCGCGTCTGCTCGCGTCCGTCGGGGCCCCGGCGGCGAGACAACTGTACCTGCGGCACCGCTTCTCGGCAGAACGGGCACTGCGTCAACTGCACGCCGATCGGCTTCCCGCAATACGCGCACTGCCGCGTCTGCCCTGCCTGTTTTCCAAAAGCGCTCATGGAGGTACCGGGCTCTCTCAACTAGGCTAGGGTCGGGGCCATGTCGTCGTCAAGCCATGTGCGGACCAAGAGTAAAAGGCTTTCTCAAGTCGTTAGCCCCTCACGCTCCGGCGTGCCGGCGGCTCTCGCGAAGGAATCGGAGTATTCCCCGCTGCGGATTCGGCGATGACCCTGAGTACAGTTACCTTTTTACGAACAGCCTTCTTCACACGTAGGCATGCGAGGCCTGAGATTCATGTTACAAATTTATTTGCGAGAACTTTTCACTTCATTTCATTCGCTCACGGAAACGATCCACTTGAGAAAGAGGGAGAAGCAATGACATTTCGTTTCGATAGAATTGTGAGTGCGCGCCTGATGTTCTTCGCCGCGTTTTTGCTGCTGTTCGGCGCCGGCGCGTCCACCTCCGCGCAAGAGAAGAAAGTCGGCCAAACGAATGGCGTGGACAACTCAAAAATGGGAGCCTACCGCGCGATGGCCCAGCACATTTACGGCGATTTCCAGAAGGGCGACCTGGCCGCCGCTGCCGAGATGGCACGCGCGCTCGAAAGAGTCTGGGACAAAGCGGAAGAATACGGCGGCGACACCGCGCTGGCCAAAACCAATCGCGCGCTCTTCGATGAAATTGACAAAGCCATGGATCAGTTCATCACTCCCCTGATGGACGCAAAAGGCAAACCTCCGGACCCCGCGAAAGTTAAGGCAGCGTTCAATTTTTATATGGAAAAATTAAAACTCGCCGACTGACCTGATCACTCTTGCCGCAGTGCTTCCAGCGGATCGAGGCGCATCGCGCGCCTCGCCGGAACCCAGCAGGCGAGAATCGAAACGCCTAGCAAGAGCGCCGCGATTGCAAAAAAAACTGCCGGCTCCGTCGGGCTGACGCCAAACAAAAGCGCCCGCATCATGCGGGTTATAAAAAGCGTGCCCGCGAATCCTACGACAAGACCGACCGCGGTGAGCAGCAGTCCTTCGCGAAGCACCAGCGTCAGGACGCTGCGCGGCAGCGCGCCAAGCGCCATGCGAATGCCAATTTCCTGTGTGCGTTGACTTACGTCGTGCGCGAGGACAGCAAACAGTCCGAAGCCGGCGAGGAAAAGCGCGAGAAACGCATAAGCCGACGACAACACCGCAACGGTTCGAACGGGCGCGACTTGCGCGGCGAGACGATCATCCAGCAGCGCAATGTCGTACACCGGCAACGTGGGTTCGAGCGAGAGCACCGCAGCGCGCACTTGCTCCGTCATGGATGCAATGTTTGCGGAAGTGCGCACCGCCACCGTCATTCCAGGATTGGGGCGTTGCGTATACGGAAAATAGGCATCGTATTGCGGCCGAAGGCCCTGAGGAAGCATGCCCGTCGCAGCATCGTTGAGATCCATGCGCTGGCCGTGATGCGCATCGCGCGCGATTCCCACCACGGTGACCCACGGAAAATTTCCTACGGCGCTGCGCATGCGCTTGCCGAGGGCGTCCTGGCCGGGCCAGAGTTTCTTGGCGACACTCTCGCTGATGACTGCCGCAAACGGAGTGTCGAGCGTATCTTGCCAGGTGAGTTCGCGGCCGCGCAGCAACGGAATGCCCAAATTCTGCAGCGCGCCCGGATTAACGCTGTGGCGCCCCATCATCAAACGCGATTCCGGATCTTCGGGAGTTTTTCCTTCGGGGTAGGCGATGTAAACCCAGGTGGAGCGGCCAAGCATACTGGGGCCTTCAAGGATGACGGAGTCTGCGCCGGGCAGCGCCTGCAGCGTGTCGACGAGAGTGCGCGAAAAACGCGCGCGGGCCGGGGGCTCCGTGTAGCGCGCGGAGCGGAGGTCGAGGCGAAACGTCAGGAGATTTTTTGTGTTGAAGCCGAGGTCCGTGGAAGCAAGCTTGTGAAAACTTTCGAGAAGCAGGCCTGCGGCGGCGAGAAGCACAAGCGCAAGCGCGACTTCCGCGACCACAAGAATTTTCTGGCTGCGGCGGCGGCCGAGACTGTGGCCTTGGCGGCCGCTCTGGCTGAGGGCATCGCGAAGATCCACACGAGAGCCAAGAATTGCGGGGCCGAGTCCGAACAGAATTCCTGTAAGCAGCGAAATTCCGATGGAAGCTGCCAGCGCGGAGCGCGCGCCTTCGAGATGAATCACGGTCGGAAGATTCGAAAGCGACCAGGCATGCAGCGCGTTCATTCCCCAGAGAGAAAGTGCCAGCCCGAGCGCACTGGAAAATAAAAGCAACATGGCGTTTTCGATGAGCAAGTGGCGAGCGAGCCGGCCCGGCGATGCTCCGAGCGCGGCGCGAACGGCGAGTTCACGCTGTCGCGAGAGCAGCCGTGCGAGAAGAAGGTTGCCGACGTTGGCGCAACCGATGAGCAGGAGAAAGGCCGAGGCGGCGGAGAGTATCCATGCGGGGCTGTAAAACTCGCCGAGAAGCTGGTCTTTGAGGGAACGCGCGACCAGGCTGTAGCCGCGGAACGACTCTGGATACGTTTGTTCGAGGCGCGCGGCGAGCGCGGCGACATCCTGGCGGGCGTCGTGGACGCTGATGCCGGGTTTCAAATGCCCGATGCTCCACAAAATTCCTTGCGCGCGGTCCGCCGGATTCGAATAGCCGGTCAAATCGTAGGCAAGGCCGAGCGGAATCCAGGCGTTGCCTTCGACATCGAATTCCTGTTCATACATCGAATCGCGAAACTCTTCGGTGGTCACGCCGATCACGGTGAAGGGATGATCGTTCAAATGAATGGTCCGCCCGATAATGTCCGGCGCGCCGGAAAATTGGCGCTGCCAGAAGGCGTAGCTGAGAACTACGACGGAATCGGCGCTGCCAACGCGGTCTTCACCTCGTTCGAACACGCGGCCCAGGGACGTTCGAATGCCGAGCAAGGTGAAATAGTTGGGCGTGCAGTAGGTGATGGCGACGCGGACGGGATTGGCGCCATCGGTGAGCGCGAGTGGGCCTTCGACTTGATAGGCGGCGACATCATCAAAGGATTTGTTCTGCAGGAGGATGTCGCGATAGGTGGGATAAGAAAACTGGCCACCGCCTTCGGGAAAACCTGGATAGGCCTGGGAGATGTAGGCCAAGCGGGAAACGTCTGGGTAGGGCAGCGAGCGCAGAAACACGCTGCGGGCCACGCCGAAAATGATGGTATTGGAGGCAATGCCAATGGCCAGCGTGAGGACCACCGCAGCGGTGAAACGGCGAGACTTGAGAAGGATTCGAAGGGCGAAGATCAGGTCGTTCCAGAGAGAGTTCATGCACACCTCCCCGCAGAGTTAGTGCGTTAGACGGGGCAAGCGGGGTTCCAGCGCGATAATTCTCAAGAAGTTGCAGGCAATCGAGTTAGGAGAATGTGGGAGAGATAACTACATCTAAATCGGCCGACCATGGGACGCGGCGCGGCGAAAACGGACACTACCTTACGCCCATACGGATGAGAAGGTAAGGCCAATCCGCGCGACTGGCTATAGCTCGCGAAGGGCGCTCGATATCGGGAGGCTCGCGGCGCGGATGGCGGGGAGCAAACCTCCGAGTACGCCCATAAACAACGCGAACACTACGCCTTTGACGAGGAGTTCGGGAGTGATCTTGAACGCAAAGGCCATATGCGAGAAGGTTTGCAGGTTCATCGCACCGGTCGTAAGTCCATTGAGAGGAAGCACGGCGATGCAGCCGATCAAGCCCCCGATAAAGGAAATCAGCAAGGCTTCAATCACAAACGACGTAACGACGGAAGGCCCGCCGAATCCGAGGGCTCGCATGGTGGCAATTTCGCGGCCCCGTTCGGAAACGGCCGAATACATGGTATTGAGAGCACCAAAAACCGCGCCAATGGCCATGATGCCTGCGACGATTCCTCCGAGCACTGTGATGAGCGTGGTCAGGCGCGTGGACTGCTTCGAATAGTATTCAATTTCGAGGGTGACATCCAAGTTGAGCCGAGGATCGGCGGTGACTGCGTCCTTGAATTGTTGAAGCGAGTCGGGAGAGGCCAGACGAAGCGTGACCGACTGGAATAAGTTGTCGGGCCGGTTGTACGCAGGGCCGATTAGATGAGCATCACCCCAGATCTCCGAATCGAAGGCGCTGCCGCCCGCGTCGAAGATTCCGACCACTTTAAAGCGGACGCTTCCAAGGCCGATGGTATTCCCAACGGTAAGGCCTGAATACGAAACGTTGGCGTTTTTTCCGACGACGATTTCGGCGAGGCCCGGTTTGAACATGCGGCCTTCGACAATCTTGATGTTTCTGCGAATCTCCAGAACATTTTTGGATACGCCGCGGACTTGAACGTTGGCATCCGTGCCGGTGGAAATCAATGGAATCGGAGCGACCAGCACGACCTCCGGAGTCAAGAGAGGCCCGTCGGCGCCGCGGGCGATTCCCGGCTCGTCTTGAAGAATTTTTACGGTGTCGATGGTAACGGCACCGGTCATTTCCGAAGTGGCGCCGGCGCGCATCACGATGGCGTTGTCTGGCGAGCCGGAAGAGACCAACGTCGTTCGAAAGCCACGGGCCAGCGAAAGCATGGCCACAAAAACGCCGACGGTGCCGGCGATGCCGATCACGGCGACGATGGCCGAGGTCCAGCGGGCTTTGACGCTGCGCAGATTGTAGACGATCGGAATGGCCACTTCAGACCCTCCTCAGGGCATCCACAACGCGCAAACGCATGGCGCCGAGACCCGGCAGCAATCCGCTGGCAGCGCCAACAAGAACGGCAAAACCCAGACCCGCCGACAACATCGCGGCGGACAAAATCAGAGTTGGCAGGAAGCCATTGAGCGCAGCGCCGACAACAGGAATCGCGAGCATGGCCAGGCCCAAACCAATCAACCCGCCGATCAGCGCGATCACCAGCGACTCTGCCAGCACGAAAAAGAGGACGAAGCGGTCCGTAAATCCGATGGCTTTGAGCACCGCCAATTCGCCAGTGCGCTCGCGCACAGAGATTGCCATGGTGTTCCCGGTGACCAGCAGCAAAGTGAAGAAGACCACGCCGCCGATGGTGAGGATGAGCAATTCGATGTTGCCCAATTGTTTGGCGAAACCAGCCTGGAAGGCGGATTCGGTTTCCGTCTTGGTTTCCGTGGAAGAGTTCGCAAATTCCGTGTCAATGGCTTTGGCGACGCGCACGGCGTCATCCGGACTGTCGAGTTTGACGACGTACCAACCGACCAGCCCCTTGATGACCGAAGGGATGGTTTCATCAAAGTATTTCCATTGCAGCCAAAACTGGCTTTCGTCGCCGCCGGGGTGGTCGTTCTTGTAAATCCCGTCGAGGTTGAATTCCCAGGTTGAGGTTGGGCCATAAAGTGCGTTTTTCAACGGAATGCGGTCGCCGACCTTCCAACCGAAGCGCTTCGCGAGTGTGGCGCCGGCGATAGCGCCCTGGCGGTCATTCACAAACGTTTTCCACTGGTCGTCCGGAATCTTCATTTCCGTCATGACCTGGCGCTGATTGTCCATGTCAATGACGAACTGCGGAAAGAAGTTTTTTTCATCCTGATAAACGCCGCCGAACCAATTGTTGTGAGTGACGGCCTTGACGCCCGGGATGCGCAGGATTTTGTCGTAATAGGCCAGCGGAATGGTTTGAATGAGGCCTGCGCGATTGATGACCACGAGGCGATCCGCGCCGGCAAGTTCTGTGCCGCGGCTGAAGGCGCTCTTGACCACCGCGAGAAATGTGAACAAGAACAGAGCCACGGCAAAAGAGCCCACCGTAAGAATCAAGCGCACTTTTTTGCGAAAGAGATTGGCGAAAATCAGCCGGCTATATTTCACGCGGCACCTCCTGCGAGAACCGGCTGGGCGGACTTGCCTGCTTCGATGAGGACGCCTTTATCGAGGTGAAGAGTGGTGTGCGCGCGGGCGGCGACGAGAGCGTCGTGCGTGACCATCAAGATGGTCTTGTTGTATTTGCCGACGAGCTCGTCAATCAGCGCCATGATTTCATCGGCGCTCTTGCGGTCCAGGTCGCCGGTAGGTTCGTCGCAGAGGAGGAATGTGGGATCGGAAACGATGGCGCGAGCAATAGTGACGCGCTGCTCCTGACCACCGGAGAGCTGGCGGGGATAGTGATTCATGCGGTCGGCGAGGCCGACGACAGCGAGAGCGGTTTCCACGTGCTTGCGGCGTTCGGACTTGGAAAGTTTGGTCAAAAGCAATGGCAGTTCGACGTTCTGGAATGCAGTGAGCACAGGAATGAGGTTATACATCTGAAAAATAAAACCGACGTGGCGCGCGCGCCAGTGCGTGAGCTTGCTGGCGGACATGTGGGTGATCTCGTCGCCGTCGACGGTAATGCTGCCGGCCGAGGGCACATCGAGGCCGCCGAGAAGATTCAGCAGCGTGGTTTTGCCGGAGCCGCTGGGACCCATGAAGGCGACAAAGTCGCCTTTGTCCACGTCGAGATTCAGACCCTGCAGGACCTGGATTTTCTCGCCGCCGCGACTGTAGGTCTTATTGATGCCGCGGACTCTGATGAGACTGGAAGAATCACTGCGACCATCCACTCGGATCATGCTTGGCTCCTACTGCCGGATTTCGACCTTGTCACCATCACGCAAACTCTCAGGGCCCTTGACGACCAAGGAGTCGCCGGGCGATACGCCCGCCAGGATCGCCACGTCCGTGCCGCGGTCGATGCCAACGCTCACGGCGCGGCGCTCGACTTTTCCGTCGCGCACGAGAAAGACGTACGAATTGCCAGCGTCCGTTCGAACGGCGCCTTTCGGAACGTAGGCCTTGGCCTCCGGGCCGTTTGCCGGAGTGACTTCCTTGGGCCCTTCGAAACTGACTTTCACGCCCATGTCTGGAAGGATGAAATTGTATTTGTCGAGATTGATGATGGAGATGCGGACCTTAACCGTGGCCTTTTGGCGATCCGCCGTGGGGATGACGGTGCGGACCTTCGAAGGAATCGGGCGGTCCGGATAGGCGTCGAGGATGGCGGTAACGTCCTGGCCTGGTTCGACGCGGGCGATGTAGGATTCGTTGACGTCCACTTCGAATTCGTTCGAATGCATGTCCACGATGGTGGCGATGCCGGTGCGCGTGAAACCTCCGCCGGCGGAAATCGGGGAGACCATTTCGCCGACTTGCGCATCTTTCGAAACAACAATTCCTGCGAAGGGCGCGCGAATGGTGCAATTGTCCACGGCTTGCTGGGCTTCGCCGATGCGCGCTTCCGAACCGAGGACTTGCTGCTTGGCCAGGGCAATTTTCGCCCTCAGGCTGTCGGCGGACATCGTGGCGTTATCGAGGGTTTCCTGCGATTGCACGCCGGCTCTTTGGAGCTGATCGGCGCGACGGAGTTCGATCTGAGCGTTCTTGAGCTGCACTTCGAAGTCGGCGATGGCGGCTTGGGCAGAGTTGCGATCGGCTTTGGCGGATTCGAGGGCGCGCTTGACGTCGGAATCATCGAGCGTGGCGAGAAGCTGGCCTTCCGCTACGCGCGTGCCTTCATCGAAAAAAACGCCGGTGACGCGCCCGGTAATTTTGGCCGCGATGGTGGCGCGGCGTCGCGGCGTGACGTAGCCGCTGGCGTTAAGAAGAGTCTGGCGCCCACCGGGATCGGCCTTCACCGCGGCAGCGACATCTACGACAGGCTTCTGGCTGCGGAAGGCATACGCGGCGGCGACAATTCCGGCAAAGATCAGCACCGGGATGGCGGCGTACATCACGCGACGGCCGAGGCCGGACTTGGCCCGCTGACCATCATGGATGCGCAGGGACCCGAGGTCGGGTTTTGCCGAATTCAGTGGAGTCGCCATTCGCGGCCCTGCTCCTAACGGTTCGAGAGTCACCACGTAAGTTAGTACGGTCGAGTGGAGCCAGAGATTACAACCAGACCGGCCTGGTTCCCCCCATTGAGACCATTGTAGCCTGTCAGGGCGAAAATCGGGATGGTCCGTTTGGGGGAGTCGAGGGCATTTTGCGTTGGATGCGTTTGGTAAGTCGTTGGGTATAAGGAATTTTGGAAAAAAATAGAACTGCTCGGTTTGCAAAAATCACCGCTTGACAGCCAGACCGGTAAGTCTTATTAAGGAGATTCTGCGAGACGCTCCCTACCTTATCTCTCGCGGATAGAGGCCCCAGCATGAACCCTACCCGCCGTGATTTCCTGAAGCTGACGACAGTGGGCGGAGCTGCAGCTGCAGTCTTTGGCTTCGACTTGAAGCCGGCGTATGCGCAGCTTCGAGTATTGAAGATCGCGCGCGCGAATGAGACGCGGTCGACTTGCCCGTACTGTGCGGTAGGCTGCGGCACGATCATCTACACGATCGGTGATCGCGCCAAGAATGTAACGGCGCAGGTGGTGCACGTCGAGGGCGATCCCGATCATCCAACCAACCGCGGAACGCTGTGCCCGAAGGGCGCTTCGCTGGAACAGGACATTCTGAACGACCGACGGCTGCTGAAGCCGCAGGTGCGGCGCCCCGGCGGCACGCAATGGGAAGACATTTCGTGGGACGACGCGTTGAACGAGATTGCCGCCCGCGTCAAGAAGACACGCGACGAGAGCTTCATCGAAAAGGACGCCAACGGCCACACCGTGAACCGCACGGAGTCCATTGCGTGGATTGGCGGCTGCACCGATACCAACGAGTTTAACTACCTGGTGGTCAAAGCGATGCGCGCCCTGGGGGTCGTGCATTTAGAAAACCAGGCCAGAGTTTGACACGGCCCCACGGTCTCAAGTTTGGGACCAACGTTTGGACGCGGGGCGATGACGAATGGCTGGGTGGACATCAAGAACACCGACATGATGCTCATCATGGGCGGGAACCCAGCCGAGAATCACCCATGCGGCTTCAAGTGGGCGATTGAGGCGAAGCGCAATCGCAATGCAAAAATAATTTCCGTGGACCCGCGCTTTACGCGGACGTCTTCGGTGGCGGACCTCTTCTGCCAGATTCGCGCGGGCTCGGACATCGCGTTCCTCGGCGGCGTCATCAATTACGCGATCGAGAACAACCGCATCGCGAAGGACTATCTCGTTAATTTCACCAACGCCGCATTCGTGGTCAAAAACGATTTCAAGCTACCTGGTGACACGGACGGAGTATTTTCCGGGTTCGACGCCGGGAAGCACACGTACGATCGCGCCTCGTGGAATTACGCGGCAGCTGGAGGAGCGGCGAATGCTGGCGCACCGGGCGCCCCTGCGCCCCTGCCAGAAAAAGTCGATTACGACTTAACGCTGCAGAATCCGAATTGTGTGTTCCAACTGTTGAAAAAACATTATTCGCGCTATACGCCGGAGATGGTGGAGCGCATCACGGGCATCCCCAAGGATCAATTCCTCAAAGCCGCGGAGATGTATACCTCCATTCGCAAAGACGGCGATATGAAGATGGCCGGCACGATTATTTATGCCGTGGGCTGGACGCAGCACAGCTTCGGCACGCAGATCATTCGAACGGCTGCGATGCTGCAATTGCTGCTGGGGAACGTGGGGCGCGCGGGCGGCGGCGTGAACGCGCTGCGGGGACATTCGAACATTCAAGGCGCGACGGATATGGCGGGGCTGTTCGATACTTTGCCTGGCTATTTGAAAGTGCCGACGCCGGGCGATGCTTCGTTCGACGCCTGGATGAAACGCGCTACGCCGACGAGTTCGAAGCCTGCGCCCTGGGATTCGTGGAACTATTACGGCAACACTCCGAAATTCACGGTCAGTCTGCTAAAGGCAATGTATGGAGACGCGGCCACTAAGCAAAACGGGTGGGCCTTCGACTATCTGCCCAAGGTGGATCGTGATTATTCCTGGACCCACCTCTGGGACGATATGTACAACGGCACCGTCAAAGGCATGCTTGCGTTTGGCATGAATGGCGTGGCCATCGGGCCGGATTCGAATAAGAATATTGACGCGCTGAAAAAGGCGGAGTGGCTGGTCGTGGGCGAGATTTATCCGGACGAGACCAGCGAATTCTGGAAGTCGCCGCGGGTGATCGCGCAAGGCGACATGAAGCAAATTCAAACGACCGTTTACCGGCTGCCCTGCGCAGGCTTCGCGGAAAAAGACGGGTCGTTCACCAATTCCGCGCGGTGGCTGCTGTGGAAGAACGCTGCGGTGCCCATGCCCGGCGATTGTCGGCTGGACCACGGAATTGTGGCGCAAATTTTCCTAAAGGTCCGCGATTTGTACAAGAAAGATGGCGGAAAGTTCCCGGACCCGATCATGAACCTGACGTGGAATTACAGCGATCGCTTGAACCCGCCGCTGGCCGAAGTGTTGAAAGAAATGAATGGCAAAGCGCTCGCGGATCTGGAAGATCCCGCGACCAAGCAGCAGATCAAGGCCGGCCAGCAACTGCCGGGATTCGCCTGGCTGAAAGACGACGGGACGACCTCGTGCGGAATCTGGATCTACGCGGGTTCGTTCACGGAAGCGGGAAATCAGACGGCGCGGCGCGATCCTTCCGATCCTTCAGGAATGGGCGTGCACCCGGGCTGGGGCTGGTCGTGGCCGGCGAATCGCCGCGTGCTGTACAATCGCGCGTCCTGCGACGTGGACGGCAAGCCGTGGGATCCTTCGCGGCGGCAAGTGTGGTGGAACGAAACGACGCAAAAGTGGGTGGGCAACGACGTGCCGGACTTCAAGGCGGATTCGCACCCCAAGGATCACATGGGGCCGTTCATCATGAATCCGGAGGGTGTGGGACGAATTTTCGCGCCGCTGGGGGCTTTTGCCGACGGGCCGTTCCCGGAGCATTACGAGCCGATCGAGAGTCCGATTGTGAATCCGTTGCATGCGGGGCAGTCGACGAATCCGATGGTGACGCGATTCAAGGATGCGGACGACAAATTTGGAACGACGAAGGACGGCTTCAACGTGGTCTGCACAACGTTCCGGCTGACGGAGCACTATCACTACTGGACCAAAAACAACCCCATGAACGTGCAGCTCGTGCCCGAGCCTTTTATTGAGATGGCCGCAGAAATGGCGGACGAAATGGGCATTCGCGGCGGGGAGCATGTGAAGGTTTCCAGCGCCCGCGGGGAGTACATCGCTAAAGCGATGGTCACCAAGCGCATCAAGTCCATGATGATCGACGGCAAGAAAACCTATCAAATCGGCATCCCGTTTCATTGGGGCTACCGCGGCATCGCGGAAGATGAAGGCAAGACGGCGAGAAACCTGGTGAACTCTCTGACGCACACGGCCGCGGACCCCAACGCGCACACGCCGGAGTTCAAGGGCTTTCTCGTGAAGGTCGAAAAGGTTTAGAGGCCACCATGAGCCAGGAAACACTTCGCATACAGAAAATTTCCGGCCATGCGGGAACGGTTGCCGGCGAAGGAACGCAACGGGAATACACCATATGCAAGCTGATTGACACCACCACGTGCATCGGGTGCAAGGCCTGCGAAGTAGCGTGCATGGAGTGGAACGACCTGCCGTTCGGGGAAACGATTTTCGGCAATACATATCAGACCATGCCGGAAACACGCTGGAATTACTGGAATTTGATTCTGTTCAACGAGCACGAGCGCGAAGACGGCTCGCTGATGTGGCTGATGCGCAAGAACCAGTGCATGCACTGCGCGGATCCGGGCTGCCTGGCGGCGTGTCCTTCCGACGGCGCGATCGTTCAATACACCAATGGCATCGTGGATTTTCAGCAGGCCAATTGCATTGGCTGCGGGTATTGCATCACGGGATGCCCGTTTGACATTCCGAAACTGAATCCGCAGACCAAGCGCGTCTTCAAGTGCACGCTGTGCACGGATCGAGTCGGCGAAGGGCTCGAGCCCGCGTGTATCAAATCGTGCCCGACCGGCTGCCTGCACTTTGGCAGCAAGGACGACATGCTGGATCTCGCGGAAAAGCGCGCCAAGCAGCTGCGCGATCATTCGAATTACCCGAATGCGGGCGTGTACGATCCGAAGGGAGTCGGCGGCACCAGCGTGGTGTATGTACTGCACGACGCAGCGAATCCGGAACTCTATGGCGGCTTGCCGAAGGATCCGCATATCCCCTGGAGCGTGAAACTTTGGAAGGGCCCGTTGAAGTGGCTGGGCAACGTGGCCATGGTCGGGGGATTGATTGGCCTCTTTGTGCACTATCTGCGGTTTGGCCCCAAGGATCGCGACGAGGAAGAGATGAAAGCGGAGACAAAATCGTGAGCCAATCCGGACAAATTCTTCCTCACGGCCGCGTCCTTCGGTATGAGCTTCATGAGCGGCTCACGCACTGGACCGCGGCCTTTTCCTACATCTACCTTCTGTTGACAGGTCTGGCGTTTTACACGCCTTGGCTTTTCTGGATCGCCATCGCTTTGGGCGGCGGGCAGATTTCGCGCATGTTGCATCCTTGGGCAGGACTGATCTTTTTTCTCGCGGTCATGAAAATGTACAGCATGTGGGCCGCGCAGATGCGCACGACGGAAACGGACAAGGCCTGGTGGGGCGCGGTAGGCCATTACGCGCGCAACGAGGACGACAAGATGCCGCCGGCGGGGCGCTACAACGCGGGGCAAAAACTTCTTTTCTGGGGATTTTTCTGGTGCAGTCTGTTGCTGCTGCTTACCGGGGCCGTTCTCTGGTTCCCGGAATTTATTCCCTGGAATCTCCGTTTCCTGCGTTATACAGCCGTGGTGATTCATCCCGCAGCGGCGCTGCTTACCATCGGGCTCTTCCTGATCCACATTTATATGAGCGTGTTTGCGGAGCGCGGGGCGTTTGGCTCGGTGATCCGCGGCGATGTTTCCGTCGAGTTTGCGAAGCGCTATCACCCCGGCTGGTATAAAGAGATCGTCGGCGAATCGTCCACGCCGCGGAAATGACCACAGCACAGACCGTTGGGTCCGAGTACGACGCGAGAATCGCGCGCGCCGCGCGCTTGTCCGTTAGCTATCCCTTCGCTGCAGAATTTCTGGACTTTTATCGGCATATCGCAGGCTTTCAGAAAACACTTCGCGCCACCGTCCGTGCTTCGCAGGGGAACGAATTGGGCAAGGCGCCCGTCGCGGAAGTGCGCGACCAGCTCGATCTCACCGTTTTGCTTCCCCACTTTCGCGGGTTCCTCTCGGTCGTCGAACAGCACGCGCCGGCTGCGCTGCGCGAGTCGGCGCATCAGATGGCTTTGCTACCGTCGGATTCCTGGATCGCCAGCCTGGAAGCGTATTGGCAGCATGCCGGCAAATACGACCAGCAAGTCGGTGCGTTTGCGCAATTCCTTTCGCGCGCATTTCTTCAACCCTACGCGGAGTATCTCGCGTCCCGGATGTTGCAAGGCCCTCTTGCCGTGACGATTCGCCTTTGTCCGTTGTGCGGCGCGCGGCCGCTGGTGGGTGTGATTCGGGTGGAGGGTGATGGTGGGAAGCGCTTCCTGCTGTGCTCATTTTGTTCGCAAGAATGGGAGTTCCGCCGCATTCTGTGCCCCACGTGTGGCGAACAAGCCGAGGAGAAGCTCCCAGTGTATGTCGCGGAACAGTTGCCCCACGTTCGCGTCGAGGCCTGCGAAACCTGCAAGTTTTATCTCCAGTCCGTCGACCTCACCAAAGACGGCCACGCCGTGCCGTTAGTGGACGACCTAGCTGCCATCCCGCTAACGCTATGGGCCCACGAACACGGCTACACGCGGTTGCAGCCCAACCTGCTGGGCACGTAGCTGGGCGCCGATGTTGCAAACATTAGCCGGTGTGCGGCGAGCTACTGAGCGCCGTTGAGGAGACTTCCCATGCGTCGATCCATCTTGTGTCTTTTTGCTTCACTACTCTTGAATGCCGGCGTTGTGCGGAGCCAGACTGCAGCGCCATCGCCTTCCGCTCTAACGGTGATTCGCGCGGGGACGCTGATAGATGGAACGAGCGCGGCAGCACGCAAGAATCAGCTGATTTTTGTCCGCGGAGAACGCATAGAGAAGGTGACAGATGCGTCGGCGGCGATTCCGGCGGAGGCCCAGATCATTGATCTTTCGAATGCGACGGTGCTGCCGGGGCTGATTGATTCGCACACGCATATTTTTCTTTGGGGCGAGGATCCAAAGAAGGGCGGGTATGACGCGAACATCTTGAACGCAGGAATCGCGTTGCGTGCTGCGCGCGCCACTTTTGCGGCGCGGCGGGCGCTGGAGCAGGGTTTTACGACGATTCGGGATTTGGAGACGGAAGGCGCGGGGTACGGGGACATCGAGATCAAACAAGCGATCGAGGAAGGAACGATTCCGGGGCCGAGAATCTTCGGCGCAACGCGGGCGATTTCGACGACCGGCGGGTACAACCTGGAGGGATATGCGCCGGAATTGGACATGCCCAAGGGCGCACAGCTTGTGGACGGCCCGGTGGAGGCGCGCAAGACCGCGCGGCAGCAGCTCGAGCACGGCGCGGATTGGATCAAGGTTTATATGACGCACCGCTCATGGGCGGACAAACAGGGCAACCTTGTGTCGCAGCCGACGCTAACGGTGGAAGAGTTGAAGGCCATCGTAGATGAAACGCACGGCTGGCAGAAAAAAGTGGCGTGCCACGCGTACAACGGAATCGGTTTGCAGCGGGCACTGGATGGCGGATGCGATTCCATCGAGCATGGACTGGAAATCACCGATGCGCAGATCGCGCAGATGCAGCGGCAGGGGACGTGGTATTGCCCGACGTTGTCACCGTATTACGACGATTGGGCGCCGGCGGATACGCCGGGTGGAAAACGCGACCGCGCGCGGGCGGCGGCGCATGAAATCAGTTTCAAGAAAGCGATGCAGGCGCATTTGAAAATTGTGTTTGGTACGGACATGGGCGGGATTCCATGGACGGAGCCAATTGCGCAGGAGTTTGGAAGAATGGTTTCGCTCGGTATGGCGCCGATGGATGCGATTCAAGCGGCGACTTCGCGGGCAGCGGACATGCTGGACATGAAAGGCGAGATCGGAGTGATCGCGCCGGGCGCGTATGCGGAACTGATTGCGGTGTCCGGAGATCCGCTCAAGGACATCGGCGAACTGGAGCACGTGAAATTTGTGATGCAGGATGGAGCGGTCTACAAAAACGAAGTCGGAAAATGAAACTTCGGTGGGTGGTGCGAGGTCTCAAACTTGGACGCGGACGCCCTTCCAGAAAGCAATGCAGTCCTTGATTTCCGCGGCGGCTGGCTTGGGATCGGGATAATACCAGGCGGCGTTTTCGTTTTTCATGCCGTCCACTTCCACGTGGTAGTAATGCGCCGTTCCCTTCCACGGACAGATGGAAGTGTGGCTGCTGGGCTTGAGGAATTTCTTGGTGACGGCGTCCGGCGGGAAATACTGGTTCCCTTCCACCACCACAGTCGCGCCGCTCTCTGCGATTACCTGTCCGCCCCACGAGGCTTTGGCCATTTTCTGCATCTCCAACTCCAAAAACTTCCGCTCCAAGGATACTTCTTGATTAGCGAGTGTGTCCAAAACATTGGATGCGCGGGCGGCGCGATTGATGCAGAGAAATGAGGAGAGCGGGAAAATGACAGGCGCATCGAAGTGGAATCATCGAGTCAAACGGGGCCTTATAGCTACAAATCTGGAATTTGCTACAATCGGGCGCATCGAAGTGGAGGCAAGCCAATGACCGAGCAGAGTTTCGCAAATCATGGAAAATACGTGCCGATGTATCATTTTTTCGCGGTGCCCGTTTTCGTTGTGAACTTTGTGTGGTCCCTTTTCCGATTGCGGACCTTGGGATTTTCGTTTGCAGGGATTTTTGGGGTGCTGCTGGCAGCAGCGCTGGTCGTGCTCGTTTTGGAAGCGCGGCTGTTTGCGCTGGCGGTGCAGGACCGCGTCATCCGGCTCGAAGAGCGAGTACGTTATGAGCGTGTATTGCCGGAGGAATTGCGCTGGCGCGCCGATGAGCTCACGGTAAATCAGTTCGTGGCGCTGCGGTTCGCCAGCGACGACGAACTGCCGCAACTGATGCGCAAAGTGCTTGACGAAAAACTGACGGAGCGCAAAGCGATCAAGCAGTTGATCAAGACTTGGAGGCCGGATTACCTGCGCGCGTAGCTCAGTCCTGACTAGAAAATGCCTCGAACGACTCCGCCTTCGGCGCGGACGGCGGCGCCGTTGATTGCAACAGCCTGCGTGCTGGCGACAAAAGCGACCACGGCGGCGACTTCTTCAGGTGTTTCGAAGCGCTTCAAGAGCGAAGAAGGCCGGATGGTTGAAAAAAACTGCTTCTCAAATTCCGCGGATGAGATTCCTTGCTGCTTGGCCAGGCTCTCGACGAAATTGACGGCGCCTTCGGAAGCCGTTGGCCCGGCAAGAACGGAATTCACGGTGACGCCGGTGCCCGCCACGGATTCCGCGATCCCGCGCGCGATCGACACCTGCGCGGTCTTTGTCATGCCGTAGTGAACCATTTCGGCCGGAATATTCTGGGCCGATTCGCTGGAAATGAAAATGATGCGGCCCCAGTTTTTCTTGAGCATCCCCGGCAAGTAGTGGCGGGCGAGGCGAACTCCGCTCAAGACGTTGACTTCGAAAAAACGAAGCCAGTCGGAGTCGGGAATCTCGAGAAACGGTTTGACTTCAAAGATTCCGAGGTTGTTCACGAGAACATCGGCGTCCGGGACTTGCTTCAGAAATGCCGCAACACCCTGGGCGGAGCCGAGATCAGCTGCGACGCCGCGAACATCCGCATTCTTGACGTGTTCGCGAATTTTCTCGAGCGCGGAAGTAACTCGCGCTTCGGTGCGGCCGTTAACGACGACTTTCGCGCCTTCGGCAGCGAGTGCCGCGGCGATGGCGAAACCGATGCCCGCGGTCGAGCCGGAGACGACTGCGGTTTTGCCCTTCAGTCCGAGATCCATTTTTCCACTCCCTAATTTCCGCGCCGACGTTCGAATCGCGCTACCTTGCCACGGCGACAGCGGCGGCGCCTTCGATCTCAGCAATCTCTTCGGGTGAGAGTTTCAATTCGCCGGCGCGCATGACGCCTTCGGCTTGCTTGGCGTTGCGAGCGCCGACGATGGCGCCGGTGAGGGCGGAATGGCGAAGCGTCCAGACGATGGCAACTTCGCCGGGTGTGCGGCCGTGCCGCTCGCCAACGTGGCGAAGACGCTCGACGAGTTCGATATTTTTCGAAAGGCGCGGCTCGCGGAACTCGGGATTGCGACTGCGGAAATCATCGGCTGGAAGCGCGGCGGCGCGTTCGCGAGTCATCGCGCCGGTGAGCAGGCCGGAAGCCATCGGCGCGTAGCTGATTACGCCAATTCCCTGCTTTTCACAGTAGGGAAGGATTTCGGTTTCGATTTTGCGACGGATCAAGGAATATGGCGGCTGGAGAGAAGTTATCGGAGCGATTTTTTCGGCGCGCTTGAGTTGCTCGACGTTGAAATTCGAAACGCCAACCCAGCGGACTTTGCCCTCTTTTTTCAGAGCGGCGAGAGTTTGCCAGGCTTCTTCAAGGCCGGGGCCGTTATCCTCGGGAGGCCAGTGCATTTGATAGAGATCGATGGTCTCGACCTGCAAGCGGCGCAGGCTGTCCTCACATTCGCGGCGAATGGAATCCGCTTTGAAAGCCTGGTGGACTTTCCCTTTTTCGTCCCACCGCAAAACGCATTTGGTAAACACGTAAGGACGCGGGCCGCGCCATTCCTTCAAGGCGCGAGCAACGATTTCCTCGGAATGGCCGAGGCCATAAACCGCGGCGGTGTCAATCCAGTTGACTCCCAATTCGAGCGCGCGATGAATTGCGGCGAGGGAGTCGGTGTCGTCCTGGGCACCCCAGCCAAATTCCCAGCCGGAGCCGCCGAGGGCCCAGGCTCCAAAACCAACGGGTGTGATCTTGATGTCCGAGTTTCCTAATTTTCGCGTTTCCATTCGAACACCTCCCGAACTTGTGCTCTGCACGATTTTCGCGCGCGGTCATTCTAAATCTTCTTTCTTGTCGTTGGATGACTTGTTTGAAAGAAAAGTTAGAGGCTTTTGAGGGAGGAAAAGGTACGTCGGTTAATTTGCTGTGATTGCGGCATCCAGCGAATAGGTCTGACCATCGGGATTGGTGATCATCATTTGCTGAGGACCGGAGACCAGGCTGGGGGTTACGACTGAGAGAGTGTTGACGTCCTTGAAAGAAACTGTCGCGCTCTTCCCGTTGAACGAAACGGTGGCGCCGGTCTGGAAGCCACTGCCTCGAATGGCAAGCGTGGTGCCGCCGGATGCGGCGGCAGTGGTGGGAGAAATGGCGCCGATTCCCAACGGAACTACGGCGAGTTGAACCACGGTCAGAGCGGCGTTTTGCGCAGTGCCGTCGGAGGAGGTGATGGCGAAAAGTCTTTGGCCGTTTTCATCGGTGGTGAGGAAACTGCCGTGAAGGCCATCTACATCCGTCATGAATTGTTGCGGGAGAAATAGGCGGAAGCGAAGCGCGCCGGAGTGGGCGTCGATGATGTCAACCCCACCCTTCACTCCCGCGCTTCCCGGCGCTCCCGTCAAGAACGGCTGATAGATCAGCGCGCTAGATGGATGGAGAGTGACTCCGGGGACTGACTCGCGTCCGGGAATTTGCGCGAGTTCGGCGGAGGTGGGAACAGCGGTTAGCGAAAGATCCGAAGCATGAATTTCTGTGGCGCCGCTGACTTGCATGGCAAACATGGTGCCGTCGGCCGCGGTGCCGAGATCGGCGGTGGAGGCGTTGGCGGTGGAAGTGGTGAACTGATTCGGTGCGGTGGCAGTCCAGTAGGCGAGGGGTCCGCCCGGAGCGGAACCGAAGGCAAGAAAAACTTGATCGCCCGCGGCGCTGCTTTGGATTAATGGCGCGCCGGTCAGACTGGTGACCTCCGGCTGAGGAGCCGGCTGAATCGTTGGCGGGCTTGCGGTGAGATTCATTTGCGCCAGGCAGGCGGAACATGCGCCGGAGGAACCGCCTTCGCCGCTCAGGCCGACGAAAACCGTCTGCGTGCTGGTGGCGGCGACGCGCGCGGGGCCGGAATTGGTGAAACCGGGAACGCCGCCGACAGGAACAGTGCTGCCGGTGCCGAGAACGGGGTCGAGAAGATAAACACTTTGAGCGCCGAAATCGGCGACGATGAGTTGCGAGGCGTCGGGTGTCATCGCGAGGCCGCGCAAGCCCGCGTCGGGAGGAGGGCCGTCGGGAGGCTCGATGGGCGCGAGGAAAATTTGCTGTTGCAAGTCGAAGAGGTCCACGTGATCGATGTTGGTGAGGTAGATGCGCTGGCGGGTTTGATCGTAAAGCAGAAATTTGTACAGGCCAGGTTTCGAATACGTTTGCACGCTTTGCAGATATTGAAAGGACTTCGCGGAGGTGATGGACCCTGCTGGGACAACGATGGAAACGTCCGCTGCTCCCGCGGTGCCAGCCGGCGTTTGCAGGGTTATGCACTGGATAGAAAAAGGGTATGTGGCGTCGAGGCTAAGCGAGGAGGCGATGCTTTTTACGTTCACTACACTTTGTACGGTCGCGGCGGCGCCACCGATCGTGACGGTTATTTTTGTGGGGTCACTGCCGAAACCGTAGCCATAGATTTGGACCGTATCGCCGCCGGCGGAAGCTCCGGCATTCGGGAGGATTTGCAAAATCTGCGGGCCGTAGCTGAAGGCGTCTGGAGCGAGGGCGAGCCAGCCGCCGAGGAAGAATGCGGTCACGTTGAGGGCGCCGGTCGTGGCGTTTGGCGGGGAGATTGCGCTGATCTGAACGGGACCGGAAACGGTGACGCTCGAAACGAGCTGTGTGCCGAATTTCAGTTGGGCGGGCGAAGTGAAATTTTGGCCCGCGAGAACAATCGAGGTTCCGCCAATGTTGGGGCCTTCGGAAGGCTGGAGACTTGGTGCGGGAGCGAGGCTCGGGGCCGCGAAAGAAAGCGTCCCCGGCGTTGCGGCGTCCACAAAGCTGATGCCGCGATTCGAAAGACTGAAGAGGAGTTGCGTTTCGTCAGCGTCTTCGATTTGCGAGGAGACGCCTTGAATCGCAGCGTCGGAGACGCGGCCGACGAGCTGCGCGGTTTGACCATTGAGAACGGTGATGAACGATGCGCCTGCCGAGGACTCGCTGACGTAGAGAAAGTTTCCATCGCGAGAGAAAGCGACGCCGCTAACAGTTGCAGGGAGATAGACGCCGACCTGGTTGAGAGAGCCGTCCAGTAGCACAAGTTTTGGTGTACCGCCAATGGTGAGGACCACGGCAAAACGAGTGGCGTCGGGATTTGCCGCAATGCTTGGGATTGTGCCTGCGCCGAGCGCCAATGGCCCGGCGACGACGCTGCCCGTGGCGTTATAGATGGCGATTTCGCCGCTGGCGTCATTGGCGGCGGCAAGAACCTTCGAATGATCGCCGGAACGGGCGAGGACGCCGACTCCTTGCTGAAACAGCGCGGGCGCGGTGGAAGTGAGATCGATCAATACATTTGAAGAGGGATCCCAGAGCGCCAGAAGTGCTTCCGAAGAAACGGGCTGGCGAAGACGGACCATGCATTTTCCGTTCGAAAGGGAGAGGACTTCCTCGGGACGATTGAAGATCGTGCCGGGTAGCGGAGTAAGACCGGGCAAGAGATAGCGCGCGTTGCTGTGTAGCGACGCGACGTCAATGGCGACGACTCGTTGCAAGGAAGTGCCCACCCAAATGGTAGTGCCGTCGGCGGAGAGGTCGGCGCTGCTGGCTCCGGGGATAGAAATTTGCGCGACGCGGCTTTGGTCCACGGAGGAGAAAACGTCAACCCGATTCATGGCACGATTGGCAACGAAGACATGCTTGTTGGCGGGGTCGTAGGCGACATGGCGATGATGCGGCTCGCCAAAGGGATTGTCGGCGGCTGAAGTTGCATCCGTGCGTGCGTAGGTTGTGCGCGGCAAGGCTGAGCCCGCCGCACTCTGCACCGCGAGGTCCAGATTCTGGCTGTGAGAAAGAGCTCCACTCGTTCCGAGGGCCGAAATCGTGAACGAACCTGTGGCGGCGTTCGCCGTGGCGCCGAAGATGATTTGGGTGTTTGCTCCGGACGCCAGTGTGAAGGGGCTCGCGGGATTGGAGATGACGCCAGCCGGAAGGCCACTGAGCGAGATCTGTACGCTGCCGGTAAACCCGTTCAGTGGGCTAACGGAGACGTTGAGAGAATTGTTCGTGGCTCCCTGTTGAACAGAAACCGAATTCGTGGAGAGCACCAGGGAGAAATCAGGAACTGGCGGCGGGGGTGGAGCGACGAAGGACGAGCCGCCTCCACAGCTCGCACAGAGGAATGCGGCGAAGGCAAGAACTACAATCGGGAGGCCGCGCTGCGACCGTCCCATAGAGTGACCCCACGAACATTCCGCGCAGGAGGCAGGTAGTCCGAACCAGAAACATTCGGGCCCGACTGATGCGCTTGCACTCTGCACTTATACTGGGCGCTTGCCCCGAGGAAAGCCCGGGGCAATAATAATCCAACTTCATAAGTTGTCAAGTTAAGAAATATAGGGAAAGAGAGGCGAGGCAGAAATGAAGAGCGTCCCGGCTGAAACCGGGACGCTCTTGAAATTCTCCGAGAGATGAAGAGTGTTAAATCGTTTTGGTGGCCGCAGCGCCTGCGGACGCCTGAGAACTCCGAGCGAAAGCATTGCCGCTCGGTTCCTTCTCCGCGCTCTTGTCGATTTCGATGGAACCTTTGAAATAGGCGCCGTCTTCGATCATGATGCGCGCGGTAGTCAGGTCACCGTTGACCGAACCATCCTTCTTGATCTCAATCCGATCCTTGGCGCGAAGGTTGCCCTTCACGTTGCCGTACACCACCACCTCGCGGGCGATAATGTCGGCGGTAACTTTGGCGGTGGCACCGATGGTCAACTTCCGCTCATCAAGCTGGATCAGTCCTTCGACCGAGCCGTCAATCAGCAGATCCTCGTTGCCGGAGATCTCGCCTTTCACGTGCAGGCTGGCGCCGAGGCGCGCGGTGGCGCGGTCAGCGGTAGCCCCTAATGGACGCATGGCATCTGTACTCATTGCGGGTTTATCCTCCCAAGCTGCCGGAGCGGACTTCGGCGGCTGATTCAATTGTGAATTTCTTGGATCCGGGTGGCCGGGTAGCGGC
>Ga0210394_10000966_pt1 | contig 50418 bp, 45 predicted proteins | sample IncBWC12MmetaG_FD_160121 | JGI IMG/M metagenome (GOLD analysis project Ga0210394, IMG submission 160121) | Forest soil microbial communities from Barre Woods Harvard Forest LTER site, Petersham, Massachusetts, United States - Inc-BW-C-12-M | ecosystem: Environmental > Terrestrial > Soil >...
GTCGTTCCAGAACACGCCGGTGGAAAAGATCGGGCCCCCGGGAACCCACCGCTGCAGGGCGTTGCCGTCGCCGAGGCCTCCCATGCTGTCGCCATTGAGCAGGTACAGCGCCCCGTCCTTGCCGCCCCCGACCACCGCGTGCAGCAATGGGCCGCTGCCGGCATCGAGGTTCAGGACTATTGCCGCTCCGCCGGAGCCGAAATCCCAATCGTTGAGGTCATCCGTGTTCTGATCGGTCGGCGTGAAATAGGAGCTCACGGCGAGCCCGGGCGTCAGTTGCAAAAAGGAGTCGCCATAGTCCTTCTGTGTCGCGGACGAGGTGGACGCATCGAATGTCCCGTTGCCCGTGATCACGTACAGGTTGCCGTTATTGTCTGCCGCCGGGGCGCCGCCGCCCAGCCAGATGCCGCCGCCGTTCGCGTTGGGAGTCGTGTTGAAAACGGAGACCTGGGTCAACTGCGTCCCGCTGTAGGTGTAGCCCATGATCCATCCGAACCACGGAACGGTCTCACCGTACGAGGCAAAGGCGACGTAAACGGTCCCGCCGACCAGCGCGAGGCCGGCGCGCTGCACGTGCTGCGCGGGGTCGAAAGTAACCTGCCCGCCGGCATCGGGATAGCTTGCCGCAATGGCCAGCGGCGAGCCCGTCTTCTCGTTTCCGGTGGTGATGTCGATGCCATGCAGCCGTTCGTACACGGACGTGCCGGCGGCATTCAACGAGCGGGTGACGACGTACAGGATATTGCTCGCCGGATCGATCACCGGCGTACCGATGACCGCCAGATCGCTGCCGGGAGTATCGCTTCCCGTGCCGCCGTGCGCCGGGTCTATGAGGCTCACGTGCCACAGCTGCAGGCACGGGCTGACGTCAGCATCGAAGGCATACAGACTGTCCTGCGCGGTGCCGACGAACACCACGTTGTGGCGCGTGCCGCCGATGACGAGGTTGGCGATCCACAGCGGCTGGGCATAGATCGCCCCGTCCACGCTGCAGGAAAACAGCTTGCCGAAGGTGCTGGTGTTCACATTCGCGCTGTTCAGCGCGAACTCGCGGGCGTTGACGCCGCCCCGCGAAAGATCGTTGTGATAAGTCAGCACGCCGGCGAGGTCCGTGACGCCGACGGTGAGGCTGCTCTTCTGCGTGGAATCAGTGGCGCTCGTGGCGGTGACGGTGTACGCCCCGGCGGTCGCCGGCGCAGTGAAAGTTACCGCGGCGCCGCTCGCGCTCGCCTGGGCGCTGAACGTCCCCCCGGCCGGAGCGCTGCTCCAGGTGACCCCGGCATAGTCGTTGGTGACGGCGGAAAGGCTGAGGGTCTGGCGGACGGTGAGGCCGGCACGAGCCGGTGATACCGTCACGTTGATGCTGGCGGGACTGATGGTCAGCGGCAGCGTGACGCTCTTGCTGTGAGCGGTGGCGTAGGAATCGGTCACCGTGAAGGTCAGTGATGTGGCGTCGGCGGTCGCGCCGGGTGTGCCCGAAACCGACCCGTTCGCAGCAAGGGTCAGCCCGGCCGGCAGGGCGCCGCCGGTCAGTTTCCAGGACAGCGGCGCGGTCCCGCCGCTGGCGGTGAGCGTGGCTGCGTAGGCATGGCCGGCCTGCCCGTGCGGTAGCGAGCTGGTCGAGATGCTGAGCGCCGCATCGGGCGGCGGCGAGGGTGGCGGGGCATCACTGCTGCCGCCGCCGCAACTCCACAGCAGTGGGCATAACCATGTCTGCAGGGCAAAACGCGCCATGCGCCGGCGCGACGGGTCGTTTAACATTAGTCGCAGCTATCCCCTGCCGACAGGTATCCCGGGAGCGCCCGTCTGCCCGCCTGGGCGCGGACACCTCATACTCATCAAAGATTACCTGCCCCGTTTGGTTGGAGTCTTGAGTATTGGACATATCGGGCCACAAACTGTGGCCCGCGTCACATTGTCTGCAACAGGCAACACCCGCGCCGGGCTCACCGGCCACTTGTGCCTCGCGCGCCTGCCTACAGGCGGGCAGGCTGATCCGGGCCGGCCGCAGCGGCCGGACGCGGCTCGCCGTGCGGGCGAGCCCGCGCGCCGGCGCGTGGGTCGATGCGGGCGCGGATCTCCGCCCAGAGTGCCCGATACACCAGGGCCGCTTCGCTCTTCGGCGTGCATGCCGCCAGCGGCGCCCGCCGCACGCTCATACGCTCGATCTCGCTGCGGTAGGGCACCTCGGTAGCGAGGATGGCGGGAAAGCGCTCGCGCGCCTCCGCCATGAGCTCCAGGTGCAGCGCGCGGCGCCGGTCGACCAGCGAGAAGAACGGCAGCAGCGTGAGGTCGTGCCAGCCCGCGGCAGCCACGAAGTCGTACAGCTGCACCAGCATGCGCAGCGACAGCGGGCTCGGCACCAGTGGCACGAGCACCACGTCCGCCGCGCGCAGCACGTTTTCCGACAGCAGCGAGATGCCCGACGGGCAGTCGAGGAACAGCGCGCCGTAGATCTCACGCAGCGAGCGGCTCATCTTCAGCAGCCGCTCGGTCGGATGGCGGCGCTCGGCCAGGTGGACCGCGAAATTGCGATAGGAAAAGTCCGCCGGCAGCAGATCGAGATGCGCGTAGCCGGTCGCGAGGATCAGCTCGGGCAGCTCGATCTTGCCCGCGAGCAGGCGCTTCGCCGAGGAGTGCCCGTACTGCTCACCGCGCAGCGCGTACGTCGCCCCGCCCTGGGAGTCGAGGTCCCACAGGAGCGTCGCGCAGCCGTCGGCGGCACTGAGGTAGGCGAGATTGACCGCGGTGGTGGTCTTGCCGACGCCGCCCTTGATGTTCGTGACCGCGACGATCCTCACGGCGCGAGCATACGCCCGAGAGAGGCGGGGCGCGCGCCCTTAGGTTAGCGTCAGCGGCTTTGGCGACTCGTGAGGCGGGCGTGCACCAGCACGCCGAGATGGCCGACGAGCAGCAGCGTCGCGCCGATCAGTGAGCTGACGATCAGTTCCATAAGAAGAAGTCCTTCGCTTGCCATAACGCGTGCACTCACGCGCGCTGGCGATTCAATGAGCCGGCGGCTTAGATGGGGACGAAAGGCGCGACCGCAAGCCGTGCGGCGCCTCCTCCGGGGCAGCCGCGGCTCATCCTTTGGAGGCAGTGATGTCGGCCGTCAGGTGATGGAGCCCGGCTTGCGCAGCATCTTGCCGATCTCCGCGGCATGCGCCTCTTCGGCGGCGATCTGCGCCCGCGCGTACTCCTCCAGCATGATGTTGCGCCCGGCGACGGCGTCGAGCAGCCGCCGGTATTCGCCGAGCCCTTCCTGCTCGTGCACGAGCGCCTCGCGCAGTATCTCGTCGACGTTGTGCTTGTGAGTCTCGAGCAGCGGACCGATGGTGAGCGAGGGATGTCCGCCGAGATTGGTGATGTGCTCGCCCGCCTGCACCGCGTGCGTCTGCGATTCCTGCGCCTGGCTGCGCAGCCACGCCACGATCGGAATGCGGTTGTGGCCGAAGATCATGAAGCTGTAATGCAGGTAGCGCACTAATCCTGCGAGCTCGAGCTCGAGGATGTGCTTGAGCAGGTCGATGACCCTGGCGGTTTCCGCCTTGCCGAGCTCGGCGCCCATGTTCGCCTCCCCACCGTGCCGCGTGCGGACCTTCCGCTGGTGTATCGTACACGGCGCATGCAGGCGGCGGAGGCCTCGAATGAGTGGTTTCTACGATATCGCGGTCAAAGGCATCGACGGGACGCCGGACCTGCTCGGTAAGCTGCGCGGCAAGGTCACGCTCGCCGTCAACGTCGCCAGCCGTTGCGGATTGACGCCGCAGTACCAGGGACTCGAGCAGTTGCAGCGCGAGCTGGCGGCGGAAAACTTCACGGTGGTGGGCTTTCCCTGCAACCAGTTCGCCGGGCAGGAGCCGGGCACCGAGGCACAGATCGCGGAGTTCTGCCGTACCACCTACGACGTCAGCTTTCCGCTGAGCGCGAAGCTCGAAGTGAACGGGGCGGGGCGTCACGCGGTGTACCGCTATCTCACCGCGCCCGGCAGCGGTATCGCCGGGGACATCAACTGGAATTTCGAGAAGTTCCTGATCGGCCGCGACGGCCGGGTGCTGAAGCGCTACCCGCCGGAGACCCGTCCGCAGGACAATGGCCTCATGCAGGACATCGCCGAGGCGCTCTAGCCGCGGCGTTGCGCGCCACCTCATGGCCGAATTCGAGTTCGCCATCCTGGGAGCGGGCGCCATCGGCTCGATCCTCGGCGCGCACCTGGCGCGCGCCGGACACGCAGTGGTCATGCTGGCGCGCGGCGCGCGCGCCGACCACCTCGAGCGGCACGGCCTCACCCTCGCCGGGCTTGCCGACTTCACCGTGCCGGTGCGTACGCTGCGTGACCCGGCGGCGCTGCGCAGCGCCGCCACGCTCATCGTCGCCATCAAGACGCCCGGAACCGCGGCGGCGCTTGCTACGCTGCGGCAGGCACAGCTCGACCTCAGCTTCTCGATCCAGAACGGACCGCTGAAGAACGAGCTGCTCGCGGCCGCCTTCGGGCGCGAGCGCGTGCTGGGGGCGCTCGCCGACACCAGCGGCGAGCTGCTGCCGGACGGCAGCGTGCTGTTCACCCGTAACGTGAACGTGTACCTCGGCGAGCTCGGCGGCGGCGACAGCCCGCGGGCGCAGCGCCTGGCGCAGCTGCTAGAGAGCTCCGGCGTGCGCGCCGGGGCCACCGCGCAAATCGAGACGCTCGAGTGGTCGAAGTTCTGCGCCTGGGTGGGACTCATGGCGCTCGCGGTCGCCACGCGCGCACCGACCTGGAAATACCTCGCCGACGAGGGTGCCGCGCTGCTGCTCGCCCGCCTGGTGCGCGAGATGGGGATCCTGGCACGCGCGCTCGGCATCGCGCTCGCCGACCGCGCGGTGTTGCCGACCGCGAGCATCTGCGCCGGCAGCGAGCACGAGGCGGTGAGGATCATCACCGCCATCGGCGCGGACTATCGGCTGAATGCGCCCACCCACCGCATGTCGGCACTGCAGGACCTGGAAGCCGGGCGGCCGCTGGAGGTGAACGAGACGCTCGGCTACGCCTGCGAGCGCGCGCGGGCGCTCGGCCTGCAGCTGCCGCTGCTCGAGTGCTTCGGCGGCCTGATTGCCGCCATCGACCGCCTGCAGCGCGCGCCGGCGTAGTGCGCCGCCGCCGCGCCCGCCGTCAACCGCCGCTCAGCCCCTTGTACTCGAGCAGCGGTCCGACCTGCGGCGCCTGGCCGTAGAACTCGCGGAACAGCAGCTGCGGATCCTCGCTGCGCCCGCGCGACAGCACGTGGCTGCGCAGGTAGTCGCCATTGGCGCGGGTCAGCCCGCCGTGCGTGTGGAACCACTGGCCGGTGTCGCGCGCCAGCACTTCACTCCACAGGTAGGCGTAGTAACCCGCCGCGTAGTTGTTGTCGAACACGTGCGAGAAATAGCCGGAGTGGTAGCGCGGCGGCACCGGCGCGTAGTCGAGTCCGCTCGCCTTGAGCGCGGCGGCCTCGAATGCCGGCACCGCCGCGGCCTGCGGCGCCTGCGCCGGGGTGATCTGGTACCACGCCTGGTCGAGCAGCGCCGCCGCCAGGTACTCGGTGGTCGCGTAGCCGGCGTCGAATCTCTGCGCGGCGATCACCCGCGCGAGCAGCTGCGGCGGCATCGGCGCGCCGCTCTGGTAGTGGCGTGCGAAATGCGCGACGACATCCGGCTCACGCGCCCACATCTCGTTGTACTGCGAGGGGTACTCGACGAAGTCGAGCGGCACCGCGGTGCCGGCCAGCAGCGGGTACTGCACGCTCGACATCATGCCGTGCAGCGCGTGGCCGAACTCGTGGAACATGGCGGTCACTTCCTCGAAGGTGAGCAGCGCCGGCTGTCCCGGCTGCGGTTTGGGAATGTTGAGATGGTTGGCCACCACCGGCAGGCGCTTGAGCAGCCGCGACTGCGAAACGTACTCGTTCATCCACGCGCCGCCCTGCTTGTTGTCGCGCTTGAAGTAGTCGCCGATGAACAGCGCCAGCGGCTTGCCGTCGGCATCGGAGACTTCGAACACGCGCACGTCCTGCTGGTAGACGGGCAGATCGTGGCGCTCCGTGAAGTTCAGGCCGTACAGCTGGTGCGCCGCGTAGAACACCCCGTCGTGCAGCACGCGATCGAGCTCGAAGTACGGCGCCACGCTCGCCTGATCGAAGTCATAGCGTGCCTTGCGCGCCTGCTCGGCATAGAAGAACCAGTCCCACGGCTGCAGCTGGAAGCTCGCAGTGCCGGCGGCGGCCGCCTGGGCGTCGATGAGCTTCTGCATGGCGGCCGCCTCGGCACGCGCCGCCGCCAGTGCGGCCGGCGCCACCTGGCCGATCATGTCGCGCACCGCCTGCGGCGTGGCGGCCGACTCGTCCGCCAGCACATAGGCGGCGTGACTCGGGTAGCCGAGCAGCACCGCGCGCTCGGCCCGCAGCTTGACGATCTGCGCGATCACCGGGCGATTGTCGGTCGCCCCGCTTAAGCCGCGGCTGATCGAGGCCTTGTAGATGCGCTCGCGCAGCGCGCGCTGCGTCAGCTGCGCCAGCACCGGCTGGTTGGTGGTGTTCTGCAGCGTGATGAGCCATTTGCCCTGCAGCCCGCGCGCCGCCGCGGCCTGCGCCGCCGCGCCGATCTGCTCGGGCGACAGTCCGTCGAGCTCAGCGGCGCTGTCGACCACCACGGCGCCGTCGGCGGTGGCCTTGAGCACGTTCTGCCGGAAGCGGGTGGTGAGCGAGGAGATCTGCTTGTTGAGCTCCTTCAGATGCGCCTGCTGTGCGGGCGGCAGACGCGCGCCCGCGCGCACGAACAGCGTGTGGTAGCGCGTCAGCAGCTGCAGCGACTCGGGATCGAGGTGCAGGCTGGCGCGCTGCCGGTAGAGCGCATCCACGCGCGCCCACAGCGCCGCGTCGAGGAAGATGGCGTCGTCCTGAGCGGTGAGCCTGGGCGCCATCTCGGTATCGACCTGCTGCATCTGCGGATCGGTGTTGCAGGTGTTGAGATTCGAGAAGACCGGCTCGACGCGGGCACGCAGCTGCCCGGAGCGCTCCAGCGCCACGACGGTGTTGGCGAACGTCGCGGGTTGCGAGTTGTGGGCGATGGCGGCGACCTCCTCGAGCTGCGCGTGCAGCGCCGCGGCGAATGCCGGCAGGTAGTCGCTGTCGCGGATGCGATCGAAGGGCGGCATCTGGAAAGGCAGCGTGCTCGGCTGCATGAAAGGGTTGTCGGCCATCGCAGAGGTCCTTGCAGTGCCTGCCGCAGGAGCGGCGGCGGGGGTCGCCGCGAGCGCCACCGCGCCCAGGGCGGCGGCGCTGAGCAAGATGGAAACAACGATTCGCATGCCTGGGTTCCTTGGGCGGCGGAGCAAGCTGCAATGATATCCTTCGCGCCCGCCCATCGCCCTTCATGAAGGCGTTCCCGCCATGAGCATCAGCCGCGACCAGGTTGTCAGCATCCATTACACCCTCACCGACGATGCCGGCGAGGTCATCGACGCTTCGACCGCCGGCGAGCCGTTCGCCTACCTGCACGGGCATGGCAACCTGATTCCGGGCCTGGAGCGTGAGCTGACGGGCAGGAATGCGGGCGAGCGGCTGCAGGTGAAGGTCTCACCGGCCGACGGCTACGGCGAGTACGACGGCAAGCTCGTGCAGCGCGTGCCGCGGCGTGCGCTGCAGGGGGTGCCCGAGGTGAAGCTGGGTATGCGCTTGCAGGCGCACACCGCCGAGGGTCCGCGCACGCTCACCGTCACCCACCTCGCCGGCGACATGGTGACGCTCGACGGCAATCATCCGCTCGCCGGCCGGACGCTGAACTTCGCGGTGGAGATCGCCGCGGTGCGTGCGGCCACCGGGGAAGAGCTGGCGCACGGACACGTGCACGGGGCCGGCGGCCATCATCATTGAGCTGCCGGTAGCGTGCCCGCGGCGCGCGGCAGGGCAGCCTGCTCCCGCGCGAACCGCGCGAACAGCGCGCACAGGGCATCGACGCGCGCCAGGTAGACGCGCGGATCATGATCGCCGCAGCGCTGCGCGGGAGCGAACCTGAACCCGCGCTGCGCGTAGAGCGCCGCCGCGCCCGCGCCGCACAGGTGCACCACCGCTGCCAGGTGCTGCTGCTGCAGCAGAGTCGCAGGAAGCGGCCGGCGCGCCAGGATCTCCCCCACCTTGAGATCGAGGTACGCCGCGGTCAGCTCCACCGCATCCGCAGGCAGTACGCGCAGATACAGCGCATTGAACCAACACGCCCGCCATTCGTTCCAGCGGCCCTCGCGCACCAGGCGATGATCGTGAATGCAGTAGTGGCGCGCCTCGGCAAAAGTCCCGTCGGTGATCTGGTACATGCCCACGGCGCTCGAGGCGGGGCGGTAAACCTCGAGCGGTGCCGCGGCCCAGGTCCAGCGCCAGTAGGTGCGCACCAGCGGATTGCCCGACCCCTCCACCTGCGCGAGCGCCGCGAGCAGCGGCGCGGAGACACCGGGCGTGGCATAGCGCCGGAAGGCGCTGCCGTAGTCCTGCCAGGTGACCTCGGGGGTCTTGGCGAGCACACCGGCTACCGGGAAGAACAGCTCGGTGGGCTTGCGCGCGACCTGGTAGATCCCGTTGATGGCGAGTGCCGTGCCGGCCGCCAGCGCGAGGATCGTCAAGGCGCGCGTCGCCTGTGGCATGCGCCGCCAGCGGCGCAGCCAGCGCCGGCGCGAGGCCGCTGACATCGGTAGCCACTGCCGTCTGCGGCGCGGGTGTGGGGGCACCGTCATCGGCAGATTCCTGCACGGCAGAGCGCCGCTGCACTAACATGCGTCCCCGTGGAAGCCGGAGCCATGGAGACGCGCGTTTCGCGCGATGCCGTCGAGGTCGAGACCGGCCGCGACCCGCAGGCCGCCGTGATCTGGCTGCACGGCCTGGGTGCCGACGGCCATGACTTCGAGCCGATCGTGCCGCAGCTGATGCAGCCCGCCGATCCGGCGCTGCGATTCGTCTTTCCGCACGCGCCGGTGCGTCCGGTGACGCTCAACGGCGGATACGCGATGCGTGCCTGGTACGACATCGTGGCAATCGACCGGCGCACCGCCGAGGATGCGAGCGGCATCCGCGCTTCACAGACGGCCATCAGCCAGTGGATCCGCGGCGAGAATGCCCGCGGCATCAGCACCTCGCGCATCGTGCTCGCCGGCTTCTCGCAGGGCGGCGCGATGGCGCTGTATGCCGGCACGCGCTACCCCGAGCGACTCGCCGGCATCATCGGACTGTCCTGCTACCAGGTGCTGGCGGAGAGCTTCGCCGCCGAGCGCGCCGCAGCCAATCAGTCTACCCCGGTATTTCTGGCGCACGGCACACAGGATCCGGTGGTGCCGCCGGCGCTGGGAGTTGCGGCCTGCCGGCAGCTGCAGGCGGCGGGTTATGCCGTCGAGTGGCATGCGTACAGCATGCCGCACTCGGTATGCCCCGAGGAGATTGCCGATGTCGCCGCATGGCTGCGGCGCGTACTCGCCTGACGGGAGCGAGTGAGGCCCCGTCCCTGGGGCCTCGCCTCACAAGAGCTCTGTGCTCAGCCGGGGTGCCCGTGCTCAGCGTGTGGTGATGCGTGCTCATCGCCGCGTGCGGGCGCGTGGGAGCCGCCTGCCGGGGCGCCGTGCGGCGCACCGCCGGGCGCGCCATGGGGCGCACCGGGCACACCGCCGGGCGCGCCGTGGGGCGCACTGCCGGGCGCGCCATGGGGCGCACCGCCCGGGGAGCTGTGCGACGTCCCCGCCGCCGGGGCGACATGCGACTGCGCCGCGGGCGCCGCGCCGCCGGGGTGGCCCGACGGCTGGTTCATCACCGCGTGCGGGGCCGCCGGAGCAGCGCCCGACGGAGTAACGAAACGCGAGGCCACCACACCCTTGCCGTAGAACACTCCGGGCTTCGCGGTCGCGGCGACTGTAGGGTTACCGTGGTTGTAGGACGCGCGCATGGTGGTATCGCGGGCCGCTGCCTGCTCGTGCTGCTGCTGCATCTGCGACATGGCGACGTGCTGCTCCTGCGCGGCGCGCTGCTCGGCGGGCGTCGCAGTCGCGGCGACGCCGCCTGTGCCGCCGTTGTAGCTCACGCGGTTGATGGTGGTGTTGTTGACGATGGTGGTGTTGTTGATGACCGTGGTATCGGCGACATAGCGGCCGCCGTTCCAGTAACCGCCGTGGAAGCCGGCGCCGCCGTAGCCGAAGCCGTAGTTGATGCCGCCGTAGAAGCCGACGTGCGGACCCCAGTAGCCGCCATGCCAGAGGTATGCGCCGCCCGACCAGCCCCAGTATCCCGGCGTCCACAACAGCCCGGGCGCGGGCGCCATCACCCAGGTGCCGGGTACCCAGTAATAGCCCCCGTCGGCATACGCCCAGTAGCCGGGCGTCCAGAAATAGCCCGGCTCCGGCATGGGAGGCGCCACGTACACCGGCAGCGGCGGAGGACCCACGCTCACGGAAATGATCACCGCCGCGCTGGCCGCCAGGGGCACCATGAGCAGCAGACTGGCGATGAGACCGCGAAACGGCTGGCGCATTTTTTTGCACTCCTCGATGCGAGACGTTGACCGAGCCTGGCTGAACGCTTCCTGAACCCGCACGCTGGTGGTCACCCTACGCCAACGCACGCCATCGCTGGCAGTTGACCGCGGTGCGCGGCGCGCGCCGGCGCCGTTGGGCGACACGTTCAAAACCAACTGTAGTTGAAACTGATGCTGACGCGCCGCGGCGCCCGCGGCCGCGCGCTCACCTCGTGGCGCAGCCAGCTCTCGAACAGCAGCAGGGCGCCGCTGCGCACCGGGAATGTCACCCACGGCCGTTGGGCGCGCCGCGCGCTGCGCAACCGCGGTGGCGCGGCCATGAAACGCTCGAGCCGCGGATCCTCGAACTTCAAACCCGCCACCCCGCCCGGCGCGGCGACGTAGTACGTGCCGCTGATGGTGGCGAGCGGATGCAGATGCAGCCCGTGGGCGGCACCCTCCCCCATGACGTTCACCCAGCAGTCGGTCATCACCAGTCGCCGCGAGCGCAGGTCGAGCTGCAGCGCCCGCGTGAAAGCCGCCACGTGCACGTCGAGCCGGCGCGCCAGAGCGGCGAAGGTCGGCGAGTACCGCTGCAGGCGATGCGCCGAGCCGTAGGAGGTGTAGCCGCCGGGGTAGTGGCGCGCCGACCAGCGCCTGCCGGCCGCATCGTCACGACGCAGCTGCAGGCACTCGCGCAGCAGGCGGGCATTGAGCGCGCGCCAGCCGCTAAAATGCAGCCTGGCCTGGTACACCAGTGTCGGGAAGAGGGCCTGCGTGCTCATGCAGGGCGGGCAGTATGCGGGTGCGGCTGCAACTGGTCTATGATCGACGGTACCCGCGTTTGCGCAGAGAGCCACCCATGGCAGCTTCCTTGCCCGCGCACCTCACGGCCGGCGCGCCGCGCGCCGCCACGCCGGAGCTCGTGCCGCACTGGGTCGGCGGAGCGTCGCTGACCGGCAGCGGCGCCCGGCTGCCGGTGCTCAATCCCGCAAGCGGCGCCCCACTGCGCGAGCTCATCCTCGCCGGCGCGGCCGAGGTGGACGCCGCGGTGGCCAGCGCGCAGGCGGCCTGGCGGGGCTGGGCGGACACTCCGCCGGTGCGCCGCGCACGCGTGCTCGCGCGCTTCCTGGCGCTGCTCAACGAGCAGCGCGACGCGCTCGCCGCGCTCATCACCAGCGAGCACGGCAAGGTGTTCGCCGATGCACAGGGCGAGGTGACCCGCGGCATCGAGATCGTGGAGTTCGCCTGCGGCATCCCGCAGCTGCTGAAGGGGGATTTCACCGACCAGGTGTCCACCGGCATCGACAACTGGACCCTGCGCCAGCCCCTCGGGGTGGTCGCCGGCATCACCCCGTTCAACTTTCCGTGCATGGTGCCCTGCTGGATGTTTCCGCTCGCACTCGCCTGCGGCAACACCTTCGTGCTCAAGCCGAGCGAGCGCGACCCGTCGGCGTCGATTTTCATGGCGCGGCTGCTCAGCGCCGCCGGCCTGCCGCCGGGCGTGTTCAACGTCGTGCAGGGGGACAAGACCGCCGTCGACGCGCTGCTCGATCACCGCGACGTGCGCGCGCTGAGCTTCGTCGGCTCGACCGCGGTCGCAAGTTACATCTACCGCCGCGGCGCGGCCGCCGGCAAACGCGTGCAGGCGCTCGGGGGCGCCAAGAATCACCTGGTGGTCATGCCCGATGCGGACCTGGAGCAGGCGGTCGACGGGCTGATCGGTGCGGCCTACGGCTCGGCCGGGGAGCGCTGCATGGCGATCTCGGTCGCGGTGCTGGTCGGCGCGAGCGCCGCTGCGATCGTGCCGCAGCTCGCCGAGCGCGCGCGGCGGCTGCGCATCGGCGAGGGCATGCAGCCGGATGTTGAGATGGGCCCGGTGATCAGCCAGGCGGCGCTCGAGCGCATCCGCGGTTATATCGAGGACGGGGTGGCGAGCGGCGCACAGCTGCTGGTGGATGGCCGGCGCCACCCGCTGAGCGGCGCTGCCTTCAGCGTTCCCGGGCACGAGCAGGGCTTCTGGCTCGGCGCCACGCTGTTCGATCAGGTAACGCCGCAGATGCGCATCTACCGGGAGGAGATCTTCGGGCCGGTGCTGGTGTGCGTGCGGGTGCCGGACCTCGCCGCCGCCGTGCAGCTGGTGAATGCGCACCCGCTGGCCAACGGCGTGGCCTGTTACACGCGCGACGGCCACGTGGCGCGCGAGTTCGCGCGGCGCATCGAGGTCGGCATGGTGGGCATCAATGTGCCGATACCGGTGCCGATGGCGTGGCACGGGTTCGGCGGCTGGAAGAGCAGCCTGTTCGGCGACATGCACGCCTTCGGCGAGGAAGGCGTGCGCTTCTATACACGGCAGAAATCCGTGATGCAGCGCTGGCCGGAGAGCACGCCCAAGGGGGCGGAGTTCGTGATGCCGACCGCGAAATAAGGGCAGCGTCGGCGCTAGCGGCTCGCAGCGGCAGCCGCGCCGCGGGGTGCGGGCTCGAACTGTTGCTCTTCGGTACTGCCGCTGAGCGCGGTGATCGAAGAGGTGCCGCCGCTGACGGTCTGGGTGACCGCGTCGAAGTAGCCCGCCCCGACCTCGCGCTGGTGCTTGGTGGCGGTGTAGCCGGCGCCTTCGGCGGCGAATTCCGCCTGCTGCAGCGCCACGTAGGCAGTCATCTGCTGCGTCTTGTAGCCGCGTGCCAGCTCGAACATCGAGTAGTTGAGCGCGTGGAAGCCGGCCAGCGTGATGAACTGGAAGCGGTAGCCCATGGCCGCCAGCTCGCGCTGGAACCTGGCGATGGTCGCGTCATCGAGCTTGCGCTTCCAATTGAAGGACGGCGAGCAGTTGTAGGCGAGCAGCTTGCCGGGGAACTGCCGGTGGATCCCTTCCGCAAACTCGCGCGCCTCCTCGAGATCGGGCTTGGCGGTCTCGCACCACACCAGGTCCGCATAGGGCGCGTAGGCGCAGCCGCGCGCGATCGCCTGGCGCAGCCCGGCGTGCACGGAAAAGAAGCCCTCGCTGGTGCGTCCGCGGGGGGCGTCGATGAACGGGCGGTCACGTTCGTCGACGTCCGCGGTGAGCAGTGTCGCCCCTTCCGCGTCGGTGCGTGCCACCAGCACCGTCGGCACGTTGCACACGTCCGCGGCCAGGCGCGCGGCGAGCAGCTTGTTGATCGCCTCCTGGGTCGGCACCAGCACCTTGCCGCCCATGTGGCCGCACTTCTTCGCCGAGGATAGCTGGTCCTCGAAGTGCACGCCGGCGGCACCGGCATCGATCATCTGCTTCATCAGCTCGAATGCATTCAGCACGCCGCCGAAGCCCGCCTCGGCATCGGCCACGATCGGCTTGAGCCAGTCGATCGAGTCATCGCCCTCGGCATGGCAGATCTCGTCCGCGCGGCGCAGCGTGTTGTTGATACGGCGCACCACCGCCGGCACCGAGTCGGCCGGATACAACGACTGATCCGGATACATCTGGCCGGCGAGGTTGGCATCGCCGGCGACCTGCCAGCCGGACAGATAGATCGCCTCGAGTCCGGCCTTCACCTGTTGCATCGCCTGGTTGCCGGTGAGCGCGCCGAGCGCGTTCACGAACGGCCGCTCGGCGAGGTAGCGCCACAGCTTCTCCGCCGTCAGCCGCGCAATGGAGTGCTCGACCGGGATGGTGCCGCGCAGGCGCACCACGTCGGCCCCGCTGTAGCCGCGGCGGATGCCGCGCCAGCGGGGATCCTCGCGCCAGCTGTGCTCGATCTCGGCGGCGGTCGGCAGAGTTACCGAAGATTTCATGTGTGGCGCTGTTCCTCGTGCCTCTAGGGGTGCCGCCGTCAGCTCAACAGCTCGTAGGCCGGCAGCGTCAGGAATTCGTCGAAGGTGTCGCTCTTGGTCATCTGCTCGAACAGGCGCGCCGCAGTCGGAAAGACCCCGTGGCTGAGCCGCGCCGCGCCGACTTCCTCGTGGATGCGGTCGAGCTCGGCGCTCATCAGCCGGTCGAAGCGCTCCACGGTCACCGGCTGACCGTCGCTGGTGCGCGCGCCGTGCCGCAGCCACTGCCACAGCTGCGCGCGGCAGATCTCCGCCGTCGCCGCATCCTCCATGAGGTGATACAGCGGCACGCAGCCATTGCCGCGCAGCCAGGACTCGAGATACTGCACGCCGACGCGGATGCAGCCGCGCAGCCCCTCCTCGGTGATGGCGCCATCGGGCACCGTGAGCAGGTCGCGCGCGGTGACATTCACGTCGGTGCGCAGCACGCCGAGCTGGTTCGGGCCGGGCATCAGCTCATCGAAGGGCTCGCGCGCGATGGCCGCCAGTCCCGGGTGCGCAATCCAGGTGCCGTCGTGGCCGGCGCGCACCTCGCGCAGCTTGTCGGCCCGCACCCGTGCCATGGCCGCGGCGTTCGCCTGCGGGTCGTCGCGGATCGGGATCTGCGCCGCCATGCCGCCCATGGCGTGCGCGCCGCGCCGGTGGCAGGTGCGGATCAGCAGATCCACGTACGACTTGAGGAAGTGGCGCTCCATGGTCACGGTCGCGCGGTCCGGCAACAGGAAGTCCGGACGATTACGGAATTTCTTGATGAAGCTGAAGATGTAGTCCCAGCGCCCGCAGTTGAGCCCGGCGGAGTGCTCGCGCAGCTCGTAGAGGATCTCGTCCATCTCGAAGGCCGCGAGGATGGTCTCGATCAGCACCGTGGCCTTGATGGTGCCGCGCGCCATGCCGAGCGCCTCCTGCGCGGCAACGAATACCTCGTTCCACAGCCGCGCCTCGAGGTGGCTCTCGATCTTCGGCAGGTAGAAATACGGTCCGGTGCCGGCGCGCGCCAGCGCCTCGTGGTTGTTGGCGAGAAACAGCGCGAAGTCGAACAGCGCACCGGACACCGGCTCGCCGTTGATGCGCACGTGCTTTTCCGGCAGATGCCAGCCGCGCGGGCGCACGATGAGGGTCGCGGTGTGCTCGGCCAGGCGGTAGATCCTGCCGGTGGCACGGTCCTCGAAGCTGATGGTGCGGCGCACGGCATCGGCGAGGTTCACCTGCCCGCGGATGATGTTCTCCCAGGTCGGCGCGCAGGAGTCCTCGAAGTCCGCCATGAAACAACGCACCGGCGCGTTCAGGGCGTTGATGACCATCTTGCGATCGACCGGACCGGTGATCTCCACGCGCCGGTCGGTGAGATCCGCCGGCACCGGGGCGACGCGCCAGCTGCCGGCGCGCACCTCCGCAGTGGTGTCGAGAAACTCCGGCAGCGCGCCGGCATCGAGCAGGGCCTGGCGGCGCGTGCGGGCGGCGAGCAGTTCCAGGCGGCGCGGATTGAAGCGGCGGTGCAGGCTGCCGAGCAGCTGCAGCGCGAGCGGTGTCAGCACCTCCTCGTCGCGCTCAATCCTCGTTCCCAGGATCTCGACCTTCGGTCCCGCTTCCTCCCTGGGGCACACTTTTCCGTGCGTCTCGACGTTCATGGCCCGCCCAGCATACGCGGTCCCGCGATGAATTTGACCATAGAAACTTCACACTGTTAATTTCACAGCCGTGCCTCCCGGCAGGAGCCCGCGAAGCTGCGGGCAACGGTGCGACATATGGCGGAACTGCTGCGCAAGGGCCACTTCCTCGGTGCCAAGCTGCGCACGCTGCGCAAGCGCAACGGGCTCACCCTGGAGGAGTTGTCGGTGCGCTGCATCCAGCGCGACCCGCCGCGGGCGCCGTCGGTGTCCTACCTGAGCATGATCGAGAGCGGCAAACGCAGCCCCTCGCCCGAGCTGCTCGAGCTGCTCGCCGGGGTGTTCCAGCGCGCGCCGCAGTGGTTCCTCGATGAGAGCGCGGAGCTCGAGCTCGCCTCCCCGGCCGTGGCCGGTGGTGCCGCGGCGCGCGTGCCGCTGGAGCCGTCGTTCCTGTTCTCGCGCAACCTGCTGCAGGTGGCGATCCCGGAGCTGCTCGCGCAGACCGGAACCACCGGGCGGCAGTTCGCGCATCTGCTGATCCGCTCGCACCAGGAGATGTCGCGCAACGATTTTCCGGACCTGGAGCGCGCGGCCGACAACGTCGGCGAGCGGCGCTTCCCGCTGTCGGTCGAGGATCTGCAGCGGCTGTGCCGGCGCCACGGGCTCGAGATCCGCTGGTTCGATCGCAAGCCGGTGCTGGCGCGCGACAAGGATCGCGAGGTGCGCAGCATGGTGCGCTCGTTCTACCAGGCGCCGCGGGTGATCTACGCCAACCGCGCACTGCAGGCGGACCGCGCGCGGCTGAAGTTCGATCTCGCCGCGCACATCGGCCACAAAGTGCTGCACGGCGGCGACGGCCTGAAGTCCCCGCACGCCACCGGCGGGGAGATGGGCGGCAGCCCCGAGGGCGACTCGGGCGCTGCCGGCATGAACGCCCAGGACGTACTGCACGCGTGGCGCGATTTCGAGTGCAGCTTCTTCGCCGGCGCGCTGCTCGCGCCGCGGGTGCCGTTCCGGCGTTTCCTGGCGCGCGAGCGCTACCGCGTGGAGGCGGGCGCGCGGCTCGAGCTCACCCCCGCGGTGGTGATGCGCCGCATGACCAAGGTCTCGCCTTATCCGTACTGGCATTTCTTCGACGCCTACCCGCCGGGCTATCTGCGCGCGGTCTATCGGGGTAACGGCATCCCGCTGCCCTGGGGGAATCTCGCGCAGGTGAGCGACCCCTGCCCCAACTGGGCGGTGTTCCGCATGATCCACGGCGAGCACGGCGCCAGCGGTTCGCAGATCTCGGTGCTGCGCGACGGGCAGCGCTCGCTGCTTTACTGCTGTCACTCGATACGGGTGCAGGACATGGCGGGCAATCCGCACGTGCTGTCGGTCGGGGTCGACCTGGCACCCGCGCTGGCCTCGCACGGCGTCCGCGGCGAGCCGCTGATCGATTCGATCTTCCGCGAGTGCCTGCACCGGCGGGGCGAGGCGCGCATCCCCAGGGCCGCCGCGCAGGTGCTCGGTGCGGTAGCGAACGTGCTCAACATCGCCTGGATCGGCGATGCGCTCGGGGCACCGGCCCGCATCATCTGTCCGCGCAGCAACCGCTGCCCGCGGCCCGAGCGCTGCGAGGGCGCCCGTCCTTCGCGGGCGCGCGAGATTGCCGACGTGCGCGCGGAGATCCTCGGCCGCTAGCGCTGCTGGCATTAAGCTTAGGACCGCTTCGTCAAGGAGACGCCATGCTCCGCAACCCTCTCGTTGTCCTCACGCGCCCCGGCGTGGCCGTACTCGCGGCGCTGCTGCCGCTCACCTTCGTCGCGGGCGTGGCCGCCCAGGACGCCACCGCCCCGGCTCAGTCGACGCCTGCCGCTGCCCCGGATCCGCAGGCGGAGCGGGCGAGCATCAACCAATGGCGCATGCAGCGCATCGAGTCGCTCACCAGTGATAGCGGCTGGCTGACACTCGCGGGACTGTTCTGGCTGAAGGACGGCGGCAACAGCTTCGGCCGCGATCCCGGCAACTCGCTGGTGCTCGACAACCCCTCGCTCGCCGCCACCGCCGGCAGCTTCGCTGTCAGCGAGCGCAAGGTGCGCTTCATCGCCGACCCCGAGGGGGGTGTGACGCACGCGGGGCAACCGGTCGAAACGCTCGCGCTGCAGTCCGATGCCACCGCCGAGCCGACGGTGCTCGAGAGCGGCACGTTGCGCTTCTACGTCATCGAGCGGGCCGGCAATCTTGGCGTGCGGGTGCGCGATCTGAACAATCCGCGCCGTCTCCAGTTCCGCGGACTGAGCTATTTCCCGGTCAGCACCGACTGGGTGCTCAACGCCCGCTTCGTGCGCTACGAGCCGGTACGGCACATCCGCATCGTCAACATCCTCGGCATGGAGGAGGAGCAGGTCTCGCCCGGCGCCGTGGTGTTCACCCACAACGGGCGCGAGTGGCGTCTCGACACGGTGCTGGAGCAGCCCGATGACCCGCAGCTGTTCATCATGTTCGCCGACGCGACCAGTGGTCACGAGACCTACGGCGGCGGGCGCTTCCTCTACATCCCACGGCCCGCCGGCGGCACGGCCACCCTCGACTTCAACAAGGCCTATAACCCGCCGTGCGCGCTCAATGACTTTGCGACCTGTCCCCTGCCACCGCCGCAAAACCGCCTGAAGCTGCGCATCGAGGCAGGCGAGAAGACCTACGCCGGCGCGCCGGCGCACCATTCCTGAAGCGGCGCGCGGTTGCGCGCCAGGCGCGGCCCCGCCGTTGCCCGCGAGTCCGTCAGCCCTCCATGAACATCGTCGCCGGATGCTCCAGGCATTCCTTCAGCGCCTGGATCATCGCCGCCGCATCGTAGCCGTCGACGAAACGATGATCGAAGGACGAGGACAGATTCATGGTGCGGCGGATCGCAATCGCCCCGTCGACGACCACCGGCCGCTCCAGCGCGCGGTTGACGCCGATGATGGCCACTTCGGGCGCATTGATGATCGGCGTGCTGGCGATGCCGCCGAGCTTGCCGAGGCTGGTGATGGTGATGGTCGAGCCGCTGAGCTCCTCGCGCTTGGCCTTGTTGGTGCGCGCCGCCTCGCTGACGCGCCGCATCTCGGCCGCGAGCTCCCACAGCGTGCGCCCCTGCGCATCGTGCACCACGGGCACCTTGAGGCCGTCGGGCGTCTGCGTCGCCACCCCCAGATGCACCGCCGTGTAACGCACGATCACGCCGCGTTGCGCATCGTAGTGGGCATTGCACTGCGGGAAGTCGCGCAGCACCCGCACCAGCGCCACTCCGAGGAACGGCAGGTAAGTGAGCGGCGCCACCCCCGCAGGCAATCGGCCGTTCAGATGACGGCGCAGCGACTCGAGCTCGGTCACGTCGAGCTCCTCGACGTAGGCAAAGTGCGGGATGTTGCGCTTCGCCTCGCTCATGCGCTGTGCGATCACGCGCCGCAGGCCGATGATCTTGATCTCCTCGGTGGCGCCGGCGGGCACGCCACGCGGCTCGGACGGGCGCGCCGCGGGCACCGCCTTGGGAGTGCTGCGCAGCGGGGTCGGCTGCGCCCGCCGGGCGACGTATGCCTCGAGGTCCTTCGGCACGATGCGTCCATTCGGGCCGGAGCCGGCCACCTGCCGCAGGTCGATCCCCGCCTCATGGGCGCGACGGCGTATCGCGGGGGACGTCGCGACGCGCGTGTTGCGCAGCGCGGACGCGGTGACGGCTGACGCCGCAGTGGCCGCGGTCGGCGGGGCCGCGCCGTTGCCGGCAGGCGCGGCCCGCGCCGCGGCGGGCACCGGGGTGGGCGCCGTTGCTGCGCCCGCCTCGGTCTCCAGCACGATCAGTTCCGCTCCCACCGGCACCATGTCGCCCGGAGCACCGGTGGTGGATACCACGCGCCCGCTCACCGGGGACGGCACCTCCACCGCGGCCTTCTCGGTCATCACCTCGACGAGAACGTCGTCCTCACTGACGGTATCGCCGGGCTTGACGCGCCAGCCGACGATCTCGGCCTCGACCGTGCCCTCACCGAGGTCGGGAAGCTTGAAGACGTACCTGCTCATGCCGACTCCATGACTTGCCGCAGCGCGGCGGCGATACGCGCCTGCCCCGGGAAGTACTCCCACTCGAAGGCATGCGGATAGGGCGTATCCCAGCCGGTGACGCGCTGAATGGGAGCCTCGAGATTCCAGAAACACTGCTCCTGCACCGTGGCCACGAGCTCCGCGCCGTAGCCGCCGAAGCGCGTCGCCTCGTGCACCACCACGCAGCGGCCGGTCCTGCACACCGAGGTGCACAGCGTATCGACATCGAGCGGCGCCATGGTGCGCACGTCGATGATCTCGGCGTCCACGCCGGTCGCGCGCACTGCGGCATCGGCGACGTGCACCATGGTGCCGTAGGCGAGCACGGTCAGGTCCTTGCCCGCACGCACGATCTCGGCGCGGCCGATGGGCACCCGGTAGTGCCCGTCGGGAACCTCACCGCGCGGATGCGCACTCCACGGGATGGCGGGCTTGTGCGGATCGCCGTCGAACGGGCCGTTGTAGATGCGTTTCGGCTCGAAGAACACCACCGGATCCTCGTCCTCGATGGAGCTGATCAGCAGCCCCTTCGCGTCGTAGGGATTCGACGGCATGACCACCTTGATCCCGCAGACGTGCGCGAAGATCGCCTCGGGACTTTGCGAGTGGGTCTGGCCACCGCGGATGCCGCCGCCGCACGGTGTGCGGATGGTGACCGGCGCATGGAAGTCGCCCGCCGAGCGGTAGCGCAGCCGCGCCAGCTCGCTCACCACCTGGTCGAAGCCCGGATAGATGTAATCGGCGAACTGGATCTCGGCGACGGGCTTGAGCCCGTTGACCCCCATGCCGATGGCAGCGGCGATGATGCCGCCCTCGGCGATCGGCGTGTCGAGCACGCGGTGCTCGCCGTACTTGCGCTGCAGCCCTTCGGTCACGCGGAATACGCCGCCGAAATAGCCGACGTCCTCGCCGAGCAGTACCACACGCGGATCACGCTCGAGCATCACGTCCATTGCCGAATTCAGCGCCTGCACCATGTTCATGCGCGCCACGGCTAGCCCTCCTTGGCCACGGAGGCAGCCGCCGGCGCGCCGTCCGCCGCCGCGCTGCGCAGCGCCCGCAGCTGCTCGCGCTGGCGCTGCAGATCAGGCGGCATGTCGCGCAACACGTCCTCGAACATGGTGAGCGGGTCGAGCGACGGACCGCCGGTGAGCGTGCCGTAGGACTCCGCCTCCTTCCAGCAGGCCGTGACGTGCGCGTCGAGCTCCTGGTGCAGCGCACGGTGGCGCTCTTCCGACCATTCGCCGAGCGCGATCAGATGATCCTTCAGACGGGTGACCGGATCCCCGAGCGGCCAGGCGCGCCATTCCTCCTTCGGGCGGTAGCGCGAGGGGTCGTCGCTGGTGGAGTGCGCCGCCGCGCGGTAAGTGACTTGCTCGATGAGCGTCGGGCCGCCGCTCTGGCGGGCGCGTTGCGCCGCCCACTGCGTCACGGCGTACACCGCGAGGAAGTCGTTGCCGTCGACGCGGATTCCCGGGATCCCGTAGCCGGGCCCGCGCTGCGCGAAAGTCTTGTGCTCCCCGCCGGCAAATCCCTGGAAGGTGGAGATCGCCCACTGGTTGTTGACCAGGTTGAGGATCACCGGCGCCTGGTAGACCGCCGCGAAGGTCATGGCGTAGTGAAAGTCGGCTTCGGCGCTCGAGCCTTCGCCGATCCAGCCGGCGGCGATGTTGTCCTCGCCCTTGATGGCCGCGGCCATCGCCCAGCCCACCGCCTGGGGAAACTGCGTGGCCAGATTGCCGGAGATCGAGAAGATGTTGCCCTTGGCCCAGTGATACATGATCGGCATCTGCCGGCCCTTGCACATATCGTGGGTGTTCGACAGGCACTGGCACATCAGCTCCACCAGGTTGTGGCCGCGCACCACGTGCAGACCCTGCTGCCGGTAGGAGGGAAACAGCATGTCGCCGGGCTTGAGCGCCATGCCCTGCGCCACCGCGACCGCCTCCTCCCCGGTCGACTTGATGTAGAACGAGATGCGGCCCTGGCGCTGGATCTTCTGCATGCGATCATCGAACAGCCGCGTCAGCAGCATGTGCCGCAGGCCCACCTGCAGTTCCGCCGGCTCGAGGTGCGGATTCCAGGGACCCAGCGCGCGGTGGTCCTCACCGAGCACCCGCACCATTTCAACCGAGAGGTTCTCGATCGCGCGCGCCGCGGCGGTTACGTCCGGGCGGGGCACCGCGCCGGCAGGAGAGATCTGCAGGTAGCTGAAGTCGGGTTCCTGTCCGGGCCGTGCTGGCGGCGAGGGAACGTGCAAGCGCGACCGTGGAGTCATGGGATGAGCCTTTTGCGGCGCCGATGGTTGCAGGGACCGTGATGAATTCGGCAGGATTGTAGTCGCCTCACTCCGGTAACACTATGATGAAGCCCCGCCAGACTTTCCGCGGCGTGGTGCTGCGGCAGGGCACGCGCAGCGCGAGCGCCGCCGGACATAAGGCAGCCCCGGCCGCTGCGGGCCGGGCGCGTGTCAGCGTGGGGCGGGAGGTCGCCGGGCGCGGCGGCAAGGCAGTCACCGTCATCCGCGGCCTGCCGGGCAACGCGAGCCAACTCGAGGAGCTGGCGGGACGACTGAAGCGCCTGTGCGGCGCGGGCGGCACGTTGAAGAGCGGTGTTATCGAGATCCAGGGCGATCATCGCGACCGCCTGGTGGCCGAGCTGTGTAAGCTCGGGCTTGAGGCCGGGCGCTCGGGCGGCTGAAGGGGCCGCTGCACCTCGGCACCGCCGCGGCGCTGGCGCTGCGGCGAAGTGGTATCTGAGGACGATTATTGCTATAGAGAGACAGCTTCTACGATCCGGACGCGGGGACAAAAAAGTGCAAAACAACCCTGGAGACTCGCCGCGGACGAACGGCAACACGCTGCTGTTCGCGCGTAACTTCTTCCGCCATCCGCGGATGCTTGGCTCGATCGTGCCGAGCTCGCGCTTCCTCATCAAGCAGCTGCTCGAGCCCATCAACTGGACGCGCGCCCGGGTGATCGTCGAGTACGGTCCCGGCGTCGGCGGTATCACGGCGGAGGTGCTGCGGCGCATGCGCAGCGACGCCACGCTCATCGCCATCGAGATGAACCCGGACTTCGTCAGCTACCTGCGCAGCTCGATCCAGGACGCGCGGCTGCGCGTGGTGGAGGGTTCCGCGGTGGCGGTGGAGGAGATCCTGCGCCGCTTCGGACACGCGCGCGCCGACTACATCATCTCCGGGATTCCCTTCAGCACCATCCCCGCGCCGTTGCGCGAGCGCATCCTGCGCAGGACGCGCGACGTGCTCGAGCCGCAGGGAGCCTTCCTGGTGTACCAGTTCTCCACGCGCGTGCTGCAGGATCTCAAGAAGGTCTTCGGCTACGTGGGGCGCCGCTTCGAGCCGCTCAACGTGCTGCCGGCGCATCTGTTCATCTGTCAGCCCGCGACCGCCTGACGCGCTGCCTACGCCCGCGCCGCTCTAGCCCTGCGGCGCCGCGCTCCTCAGCGCCCGCAGCAGCTCCTCGCCGAAGTACCCGGCCGGGATCGTGCCCTGCTTCATGAATTCGAGGTGGAAGCGCCTGGCGGAGTAGCGCGCGCCGAGCGCGCGCTGCGCACGCTGGCGCAGCTCGAGAATCTGCTCCTTGCCGAGGCGGTAGGTGATCGCCTGCGTCGGCCAGCGCGCGTAGCGGTTCACCGCGCCGCGCGCCGCCTTGCAGCTCGCCTGCTTGGCCTCGGATCCCGCGGGCGCCGGGTCCGGGCAGGGGCCGGGCAGGAAATCCACAACCTGCGAGAACAGCGACACTGCGTCCTCGAAACCCAGACGGCCGGTGTGCAGGCCGGTGTCGATGCGCACTCGCAGGTCGCGGTAGAGCTTGCCGCGCAACTGGTACAGGTGCTCCTCCGGGGAATAAAAGCCCGCGGCTGCGCCCGCTGCGGGCTCCGCCAACAGCGCCTCGGCATACAGCGCCCATCCCTCCGCGGCCATCGAGTCCTGCCACATGGAGGAGGAGTCCTCCACCGCACCCGGCGTCAGCCAGCGTACCGGCGAGATCTGCTCGCGATATTGCGTCATCACCTTGTAGTGCCAGTCGTGGCCGGGGAAACCCTCGTGGGCCGCAAGGTCCGGCATGGCGGCGTAGTTATGCTGCTGGCGCAGCTGCGCCACGTCGTCCCCGGTCGGTGTTACGTAGAAGCGTCCGACGCCGCTCGCCTTGAAGGGCGGCGCCGGGTAGTACGCGGCGCCCTCGATCGAGGCACGCAGCGGCGGCGGCGTCACGGTGACGTCGAGGCGATAGTCCGGTGGCACCTCGAACAATCCCGCGCTGCGCCCATAGGCGACCAGCCGCACGCCGGTGCGCCGATAGCCGTCCACCATCTGCGCGTCGGTGCGCGGCGCGTCCTGGCTGAGCTGCGCGAACACCGCCCGCACGGTGGCGGCGCCGTCCTCGCCGACGGCCCACCCGTGGCTCGCGGCGATCTGCCCGGCCAGCGTCATGATCTCCGCGCGCGTGCGCTGCACCACCGGCCAGGAGGCGGTGAACAGCGCCGCGGCGGTGTCGTTGAGGCGCAGGTTGTTGTGCAGCGCCCAGTCGTATTCGGCCTCGCCGAGGGCGAAACGATCGGCGCGGTACGGGCTCCTGGGGCCGACGTTGTCGAAGAAGGTTGCAGCGACGAAATCGCGCAGATGACGGTAAGCGCCCGCGGCCGCCGCGCCCGCGGCTTGCAGCTCGCGCAGCAGCGCCTCGCGGTGCGCCACGCCGATGTCGGCGGCGGCGATCTGCGGCAGCGTCTCGCTGAAGTAACTCGCATCGGCCGCGGTGCTGTTGAGCCCGAATTCCCTGAGCACACGCCAGTCCGGCGTGTTGTGCGCGGCGATGCCGGCGGCGAGCTGGCGCTCGGCGGTGCCGAGGTAGGCGGGCACCGCGCGGGCACGCGCGATCACCGCCTGCCACTCGGCGTCGGTGCCGTAGTTCGCCGCCCCCGTCGGGGTCATGCCCTGGATCTGCCAGTCGATGCCGCGAAAGGGCTCGTCGACGTACGAATCGAGCGAGCGTTGCGGGTAGCGGCGCACCTCATGCTGGTGCAGCAAAAAAGCGATCTCCGCGAGCGCCACGGAGCGGTCGATGCGCCGCCGCGCCGACAGCCGCGCCGGGGCGAGCGCGGCGAAGCGCGCGCGGAACTCGCCGAGGCGGGCGTCTTCCCGCTGCAGCGCTGCGGGCGAATAGTCCCGCAAGGTGCCATCAACGCGCGCGAGCTCGGGATCGAAAGCGCTGCCGCCCAGGTAAGTCGCCACCACCGGGAACTGCTGCAGCAGGTAGCTGACGTACTGGTGCTCGAGCAGCGCGAAGCGCTCATCGGCCGCGTGCCGTGCCGGCACCGGCTGCGCTACCGGAGGCCGCGAGCTCGCGCGGACCGCCGGCAGCAGCAGCGCCACGGCGAGCGCCGCCTGCAGCGAGGGCAGGGTTCGGTTCACGGCCACTCCCACATCCGGCCCGACCGGCCGGCCGCAAAGCATACGACGCTTCCGCCGCGGCAGCGAAGACACGGCAGCGGCGTTGACAGCCCCGCGGCGGCGCGCGGATGCTCGCGCACATGGCCGGCACCTTATGGATCGGGACCCGCAAGGGTCTGTTCGCGCTGCGCGCCGCCAGGGCGCGCCGCGGCTGGAAACTTGCGGGTCCGCAATTTCTCGGGCACGTGATTCACCACGTGGTCCAGGACCCACGCGAGCCGCGCTGCCTGCTGATGGCAGCGAAAACCGGACACCTGGGCCCCACCGTGTTCCGCTCCGGCGACCGCGGACGTACCTGGAAGGAAGCCACACAGCCGCCGGCTTTCCGCAAGGCTGCCGGGGATGAGGAGGCGCGCGCAGTGCAGCGCGTCTTCTGGCTGACGCCGGGCCACCGCAGCGAGCCCGGCAGCTGGTACGCCGGCAGCTCGCCGGCGGGCCTGTTCCGCTCGGCCGACGGCGGTGAGCACTGGCAGCCGGTGGCCGGGTTCAACGACCACCCGCAGCGCACCCGTTGGGTCGCCTTCCCCACCCCCGACGGCGAGTTCCTGCACTCGATCCAGGTCGACCCGGGTGATGCGGCGCACCTCTACATCGCGATCTCGATCGGCGGGGTATTCGAGTCCGCCGACGCGGGCAGCAGCTGGACGCCGCTCAACGAGGGCGTGGCGGCGGATTTCCTGCCCGATCCCAACGTGCCCTACGGGCACGACCCGCATTGCCTGGTGCAGCATCCCGCGATGCCCGAGCGCCTCTACCAGCAGAATCACTGCGGCATCTACCGTCTCGACCGGCCGGGACGGCGCTGGCAGCGCATCGGCGCGGGGATGCCGAAAAAGGTGGGGGACGTCGGCTTTCCGATCGTCGTGCACCCGCACAATCCGGACACCGCCTGGGTGATGCCGATGGATGGCCGCACGGTATGGCCGCGCACCTCCATCGACGGCCGGCCGGCCCTGTACGTGACCCGCGACGCCGGCGCCTCGTGGCAGCGGCTGGACCGCGGCCTGCCGCGCAACCAGGCCTGGTTCACGGTGCTGCGCCAGGCGATGTGCGGCGATGGCGGTGAGCGGCCGGCGTTGTACTTCGGCACCACCGGCGGCGAGGTGTGGGTGGGCGCCAACGGCGGTCAGAGCTGGCGCTGCATCGTGCGCCACCTGCCGGAGATCTACTCGGTGAGCCATGCGGCCTGAAGCACTGACCTGCACGGTGCGCATTGCCAGCCCGCTGCGCTCGTACACCGCGGGAGCCGCAGTGCTGACGGCGCGCGGTCGCACGCTCGCGGAAGTACTGACGGACCTCGAGCGGAGCTGCCCGGGCATCCGCTTTCGTATGATCGACGAGCAGGACCGCATCCGCCCGCATATGCGGCTGTTCGTGAACAGCGGCGAGGCGCGCGAGCTGTCCGCACCGGTGCGCAGCGGCGACACCGTGCATGTGATCTGCGCGCTTTCCGGAGGTTGAAGCCATGAGCCTGTCGAGCAGCGAGCGCGAGCGCTACCAGCGGCACCTGTCCCTGAGCGAGATCGGCGCAGCCGGCCAGGAGCGGCTGAAGGCGGCGCGCGTGCTGATCGTGGGCGCCGGCGGCCTGGGCTCGCCGGCGGCGCTGTACCTTGCGGCCGCCGGCTGCGGCACGCTGGGCCTGCTCGATTACGACAAGGTCGAGCTGTCGAATCTGCAGCGCCAGGTGCTGTTCGATTGCGACGCGCTCTCACAACCGAAGGCCGAAGCCGGCCGCGAGCGCCTCGCACGCCTCAATCCGGAGGTGCGCATCGTGGCGCATGCAGTGGAGCTGAAAGCGGACAACGTACGCACGCTGTTTGCGCAATACGACCTGGTGCTCGACGGCACCGACCGCCTGGCGGCGCGCTATCTGATCAACGACGCTTGCGTCATTCTGCGCAAACCGCTGGTGTCGGCAGCCGTCCACCGCTTCGAGGGTCAGCTGATGACCTACGTGCCCGGCAAGGGCCCGTGCTACCGCTGCGTGTTTCCGCACTCGGCGGAAGGTCTGGTCGCCAGCTGCGCCGAGGCGGGCGTGCTCGGCGTACTGCCCGGCGTGCTCGGCACGCTGCAGGCGACCGAGGCGCTCAAGCTCATCACCGGCGTGGGCGAGCCGCTCATCGGTCGCCTGCTCACCTACGATGCGCTCGAGATGAGCTTCAGCGAATTTCGCATCGCGCGCCGCGCCGATTGCGCGGTGTGCGGCGACGCCCCCACCATCACCGAGCCGCGTGCTGCGCCCCCGCCAGCCGCCGCCGCGGGCGTGCGCCGCCTGTCGGCGGGCGGGCTGCAGCAGCTGCTGCGCGCAGCGCACGCCGACACGCCGCTGCTGGTCGATGTGCGCGAAGTGCCGGAGTTTGCCGCCGGGCATCTGCCGGGCGCGGTCAACATCCCGCTCGGGGAATTGCCGCAGCGACTGGCGGAGCTCGCACCGCACCCGTCGCCGGTGTTCATCTGCCGCAGCGGCGGGCGCAGCATGCAGGCGTGCCAGCTGGCGTTGCGCGCCGGGCTGCCGGCGCCGGCAAATCTCGAGGGGGGACTGCTGGCCTGGGCACGGGAGATCGATCCGGCGCTGCACGTGCTGTGACGCGCCTGGCCACCCGCCGGGAGCGGGCGGCGCACTCACTCACTTGCACGTCAGGCGTGCGGATCGCAGCGCGATTTCGCGAACGCCAGCTGCGGCGCCGGCGGCAGACTGATGCGCGCGCGCAGCCGCTCGAACGCGCTGCGCGGCTCGTCGACGAACTCGAACAGCTCGAGGTCCGCGGCGGCGATCGTGCCGTGGCGCACCAGTGCCTCGAAGTTGATGACCTCACGCCAGTACGCCGAACCATACAGGAGCACCGGGATGGAACGATCGAGCTTCTGCGTCTGCGCGAGCGTCAGGATCTCGAACAGCTCGTCCAGCGTACCGAAGCCGCCCGGGAAAGCGATCAAGGCGTGCGCCAGGTGCGCGAACCACAGCTTGCGCATGAAGAAATAGTGGAACTCGAAGCACAGCTCGGGCGTGAGATAAGCGTTGGGACGCTGCTCGTGCGGCAGGCTGATGTTGAGCCCGATGCTGCGCCCGCCGGCCAGCGCGGCGCCGCGGTTGGCCGCCTCCATGATGCCGGGGCCCCCGCCCGAGCACACCAGCAGCCGCTCGCCGAGGCTGCGGCTCCACTCGGTCACCAGCCGCGCAAGCTCCGTGGCCTCATCGAGGTAGCGCCCGAGATGACCGTCGGCGCGCAGCCGCGCCGAGCCGAAGAACACCACCGTGGCGCTCACCCCCGCGCGGCTCAAGGCGCGCAGCGGCGCGAGGTATTCCGAGACGATGCGGATCGGCCGCCCTTCATCGGAGTCGATGAACTGCGGGTCGTGATAAGCGAGCAGCGGTGTTCGCATTGCATCCCTCCTCGGCTGCACACACTGTAACGAAAAGCGCGCGCCGTGCGACACTAACGCGCATGCGCCCGAGCCTGTTTGCTGCCACCATATTGCTGGCGCTGGCGCCGCTCGGCGCGCCGGCGGCAGAAGATGCGGCGCTGCCGCCGCTCGATGCCGCCACCTCGCTGCTGGTGGTGTCGCCGCACCCGGACGACGAGACGCTCTGCTGCGCCGGTGTCATCCAGCGGGTGATCCGCGCCGGCGGCCGCGCGAGCGTGGTGTGGATCACCAGCGGCGATGGCGAGCGCAGCAGCCTGTGGCTCGGCGGCGACTGGTTCAACCGTGCCGCGAAGGCGCGCGCGCTCGGCGCGCAGCGCATGGCCGAGGCGCGTGCGGCCAGTACGCTGCTCGGCGTGCCGCCCGCCGCGCAGTTGTTTCTCGGCTATCCCGACGGCGGACTGCGGCCACTGCTGACGGATCACCGCACGGCGCCGTATGAATCGGCGTTCACGCGGGTGGCCGCGGTTCCCTATCCCGATGCCCGCTTCCCCGGCCATCCCTACACCGGGGAGAGCCTGGAGCGCGACTTCCGCGCCGTGCTGGCGCTGGTACGGCCCTCGCTGATTCTCGCGCCGAGTCAGCGCGACACGCATCCCGACCATCGCGCCGCGGGACTGCTGGCGATGGCCGCAAGCGCGCGCTACGGCGCGCCGCTCGCGCTGCGCTACTGGATCGTGCATGACGGCGAAGGCTGGCCCAGTCCGCGCGGCCTGCTCGCGGGCGTACCACTTACCCCCGCTGCCTGCAGCCGCGGCCTCGACCCGCTGCCGTTCGTGCTCTACCCCGCCGAGGAGGACCGCGCGCTGCTCGCGCTGCAGGCGCATCGCACCCAGATGCGCGTCATGGAGCCCTTCCTGCTGGCGTTCGTGCGCACCACCGAGCTGTTCTCGGCGCGGCCGTGAGGTCTCAGGGCCTGCGCCAGCGATCGAGCTGCCGGTCGAAGGCGCCGGCGATCTGCTCGCGCAGACGGTCGAGCCAGGCACGCTGGCGCCAGTAGTGGCGACTGATGGCACGCGAGACCAGGAAGTCCCGCTCGAACAGCGCCGCCGCCTCGTCCGCGAAGCGCGTGTCGGCCACCTCCTGGTTCGCCTCCAGGTTCCATCTGAGACTCCAGCGGTCGAGGTTGCTCGAGCCGACCGACACCCAGTCATCGCACAGGATCACCTTGGCGTGCAGCATGTGCGGCTGGTATTCGTAGATCTTCACGGCGTTACGCAGCATCTTGCCGTAGAAGCGCCGCGCGGCGTGGCGCACCCAGGGGTGATCGGTGCGCGCCCCCGGCATCAGCAGCCGCACGTCCACGCCGCGCCGCGCCGCGCGCCGCAGCGCCTTGCGAAAGCGCCGCGAGGGCACGAAGTACGCGCTCATGATCCAGACTCGAGTGACGGCGGCGTCGATGCGGTGGATGACGCCGTTGGCGAGCACCGAGCGTTGTCGCGCCTCCGACAGCGACAAGCGTCCGGCGGCGCTGCCGCTGGCGGGCGCGGCGACGGCAGCGGCCGGCAGGTTCAGCTCCGCGCCGCAGCGGCGCCAGATGCGCGCGAACGCGCGTTGCCAGTCGCCGACGACGCGCCCTTCGATCTGCACCATGACCTCGCGCCACGGGCCGCGCCGGCCGCCGGGGGCGAAGTCATCCGTCAGGCCCGCGCCGCCGACGAAGGCGACGCGCTCATCGCACACCAGCAGCTTGCGATGATCGCGCAGCAGATTGCCGAGCCGCTTCGCGAGGCGCAGCGGGTTGAAGAACCGCAGCTCCACGCCGCCCGCGAGCAGGCGGCGGCGGTCCGCGCGCGACAGGCGCAGCGCGCCAAACCCGTCGAATACCACGCAGACGCGCGCCCCGCGCTGCGCGGCCGCGGTGAGCGCTGCGACGAACTGCGTGACCATCACCCCCGAGCGCACCAGGTACATCTCCAGCAGCACCGAGCGGCTCGCGGTATCGATGGCCGCCAGCATGGCGGGAAAGAACTCGGCGCCACCGTCGAGGAGGCGAAACGCGTTGCCGGTTCGCCACGGCCAGCCGGTGGTTGTAAATTGTTCCGCATCCCAGCCCGCCGTCGTCATGGAGGAACAATGACCGACCTGCGCAGTGGATGCCAGTTCCTGCTGTTGCTGCTCGCACGGCTGGCGCTGCTGGCACCGCTGGCGTGCGCCGCCGACGTCATGGACGCGGTGAACGCGGTGCGCGACGGCGGCTGCGGCGGCCGGCCGGGCGGCGTCGCGCCGCTGCGCGAGAGCGCGCTGCTGGACGAGGTCGCGCATCGGCTGTCGCAAGGAACCGACCTGCGCACCGCCGAGCAGTTCGCCGGCTATCACGCGGCGAGCTCATTCTCTGTCAGCATCTCTCACGTGCCGCCGAGCGGTGACGTGGCCGTCATCGTGGCGCGCCAGTTCTGCCCGCAGGTGAGCAACTCCGCGTTCCGCGAGATCGGTACCTGGCGCAAGGGTGCGGACGTGTGGATCGCGCTCGCCGAACCCTTCCGGCCGCCGGCGCCGCACAACCAGGGGGCCGTCAGCCGCCGCGTGCTCGAGCTCACCAACCGCGCGCGCGCGCGGGCGCGCCGCTGCGGCGCCACGCCCTTCGCCGCCGTCGCGCCGCTTACGCTCAACGCAACGCTGGCGCATGCGGCGCTGCTGTACGCCGAGGACATGGCGACTTTCGGCTACATGAGCCACACCGGCCACGACGGCAGCTCGCCCGCCGCGCGCATCACGCGCAGCGGCTACCGCTGGCGCGAGGTGGGTGAGAACCTCGCGAGCGGCATCATGACGCCCGAAGAGGTGGTCGCCGGATGGCTCGACAGCCCCGAACACTGCGCGAACCTGATGGATCCGCTGTTCAGCCAGATGGGCGTGGCCTTTGCAGTCAACCCGCACCGCGAGGTGGGGGTGTACTGGGCCGTGGAGTTCGGGACCCCGCGGTAGCGGCACGGGCGGCTCAGGCGCCCGATTCGCCCGCGCGCTCCTGCGCCTGCTCGAGCGTCAGGATGGTCCCGGCCACCAGGTACAGCACGGCGAACCAGGCGATGCCGTGGGTCAGGAACACGTCCAGCGTCTTGTAGACCTGGCCGGTGCGGCCGAAGACCTCGGTCGCCTGCACGCTGCCGATCAGCAGCGCCGCCGCCATCACCAGCAGCAGTACCGGCAGGGCTGCGGAACGCGCACCGCCGGCGCTCGCGGAGACGGTTCGCGGGGTCGGCAGCCGCCAGTACCACAGCGCGAGCACGGCCAGGCCGAACGCCGAGCTCAGGTACTGCAGCACGTGGCAGACGGTGCCGGTGTAAGGGCCGAGCGTTACCGGTGCGCTCAGCAGCGCGACCCGGTGCACCATCCAGCCATCGGTGTGCGTGAACGAGTCCCATAGCAGATGGCTCCACACGCCGAGCAGCATGGCCAGCACCGCGCCGGGCCATTCCCGCCAGTGCGTGAAGGGCTGCAGCGCGCCGAGGCACAGCGCGCGCGCGCGCGGCGTCAGCAGCGCGGTGAGCGGCCGTCGCAGTACGAACAGGCACGCAAGCGTCAGATAGGCGAGCGCAAGGTCGATGGTGAAGGAGCCCGCCACGCTATGGGTTTCCGCACGCCAGCGCACCAGGCTGCCCGGGACGTAATAGGGCAGATCCGGCACCAGCGCGCCGACGATGAGCGGCGCGCCGCGCAGGTACCTGATGCCGCGCAACGGCAACACGGCCGCCGGGTGCGCCAGAGTGAAAGGCACGCGCCTCCCCTAGCCCGCCGGGCGCGCGCGCGGCACGACCTGGATGCGAAAGTCCCGCCCCACCCACTGCGCTCCCTTGCGGAAGGTGAAATCGATCGAGCGCCCGGCGCGCAGGCGCGGTGCGTCGATCGCCAGCAGGTGCAGGCCGAGCGGATTGGCGCTGGTCGATTCCTCGCGCACGTCCTGCCAGCCGTCGAGTCCCCAGCGGATGACAGCGGCGTCCTGCAGGGCGAGAGTGAGCGCGCAGCCCTCCGGCATAGCCACCACCGGCGCCTGCTCGCACCACAACACGTGCGTCAGCTGCGGGCGCTCGCCGTGATAGCGCTGCCACACCGATTCCGGGCGGTCGAACGGGCGCTGCAGCGCCCGCGAAGCCACGAGTTTCAGGTACTCCGCGTGCGCCCATACCAGCGGCATGGCTGCCCCGGTCGGCCGGCCGGGCTCGAGCCCGCGCGCGGGGATGGCAGCGGCATCCCAGATCTGTTCGGGCAACATGCCGCCGCTCGAAGCCATGCGGGTCATCGCCAGGAGATACGGCAGTGGATCGCGCCCGCAGCACAGCTCGTAGTGCCCGCGCTCGCCGGTGAGCAGCGGCCACGCACGGCCGCGACCGGTACCGTCGTAGGCGCTGCCGTCGTCGTGCTCACCGTAGCCGTCCCCGTTGTAGCGGTGCCAGCTCGGCCCCGAGGGCGTGTCGATCTTGAGCAAGGCATCGACCACCCGGACGCTTGCGGCGATGAGTGGATCCTGTGCACTGCGCAAACCGAAGCGTACCAACTGCAGGAAGTCGACGCCCACCTGGGCGCTGGCCGGCAGGTGCGGATCCACCGCCTGGTTGCGTATCGGCACCACACCGTCCGCGAAAGCGGCGTCGGCGGTGAGCACCTGCGGCGGCGCCACGCGCACGTAGTAACCCGGCACCCGATGCTCGCGCGCAAGCGCGGTGCCGCGCACCGCGGTCCAGTCCTCGAGGCGAGCGTTCCAGTAGTCGGCAACGGCGAGTGCCAGGTCGCGACCGCCGGCGGGCAGATAGGGCGCGCCGGCCACGAGCGCAGCGATGCAGACGGCGAGCGTGAAGGTGTTCAGTCCCGCGTCCTCCTCCCAGCGGTCCTGCTCGCTCGCCGGACCGTGCCGCACCAGGAACGACAGCGCGCGGTGGATCATGTCGGCCACCTCGGTGCCCGCCAGTGCCTGGCGCTCATCGAGCGCCACGGCGAGCAGCACCGGGAAAGCGGTTTCGTCGAGCTGCTGGCCACGCCAGTAGCCCTTGCCGCCGAGCCATTGGTTCTGGTACCAGTGGCCGTCCTCGTGCTGCGTAGCGAGCAGGTAGCGCAGCGTATTGCGCGCTTCCTGTGCGGCGCCGAGCGCCAGCAGCGCGCCGGCACTCTCGACCAGGTCGCGCGGCCACACCAGGTGATAGCCGGCACGCTCCTCGCGGGTGTTGCCCCAGGGCACGCTCAGTGAGGCCACCATCGCACCGGGATAGGTCTTGTCCTGGTGCGTGCGCAGCACCATGGTGGAGATGCGCACCTGTGCGGCGCACTCGCGCGGCAACTGCGCGACCAGCTCCTGCTCGACGCCGCGGCTGGCGTGCCACTGCGTCCAGCAGAGCAGCTGCCGCTCCCACGCCGCCGCGAACGGCTCCGACAGCGCGGTGCAGGCGAGCGTCGCGGCTGACTCGGTGCTGCTGCCGAAGCCGAGCGCCAGCACCGCCGCGCGCGGCAATTCACCGATCAGCGCCACGTTGCCCGGCCCGGCGCTGCCGTACTCCCAGCTGAGCGCGCCGTTGCGTGCGAAGTCCTGCCAGCCGTCGCTGCTGCCGACGAAACCGGCGCTCGCGCGACCCCAGGCGTCGCGCTGCTGCGCACCGGCGGCGGCCAGCGCCAGCGCGTAAGGCCCCTGCTCCGCCCACAACACCCGCCGACCACGGTAGGCACAGACTTCGGCGCGGTTGTCGCGGCCGGTGCCGCCGAGGTGCGGTGCGAGCAGTGCGTAGGGCTTGAGCGCCGCATCGCCGGCCAGGCTCACCTCGATGAGCAGCACGTCGCGATGTTGTCCCGGTGTGAAGCGCAGCGTGAGCTCAAAGCGCTCGTGCCGGTGCAAGATGCGCACCGCCGGCACGCCCGCATGCGCGAGCTCTATCGTGTGGCGCCATAGGCGCTTCACTTCGACCCAGAAGCCGGCGCCGTCGGCGACGATGAAGCCGAGGTCGCGGATCTGCGGCAGGTCGACGCGCGGATAATAGACTTCGTTGAGGATGCCGCCACCGATGGTGAACCACAGCCGCGACGAGCCGAGCGCGCAGCCAACCGTCTCCTTGGCGCTGCTGCACCAGGTCGGGGGGAGCCCCGGGCCGCCCGGCGCCGCCGTCATCGCCGCGGGCGCGCGCGTGTACGTGCCGCGGCGGCTGCCAGCGGACCCGCGCCGCGCTGCCACAGCCGCAGGCCGCCGCTGAAGGCGTTGCGGTTGTCCCCGAGCCGCACCTTGGGCGGCAGCTGCTTGAGGCGGTGCGCGTTGCCGCCCCCGAGCACGATGTAGTCGGTCTCGAACGCCGCCTGCAGATCGGCAATCACCTCGTTCACTGCCTTGCGCCACTTGCGGTTGCCGAGGCGCTCTCTGGCGTGCTCGCCCACCCACTGCTCGAAAGTGCGTCCGCGCCGGAAGGGCATGTGGCCGACCTCGGTCGGCTCGACCGCCCCGTCGATGATCAGCGTCGCCCCGAGCCCGGTGCCCAGGCCGAGAAACAACATGCGGCCGCCGCTGTAGCTGCCGATCGCCTGCATGGCGGCGTCGTTGATGATGCGCACCGGCTTGCCCAGTGCGCGGGCGAAATTGAACCCCGCCCAGCCCTTGCCGAGATTGTGGGGCTCACCGGCGATCTTGCCGCGGAACACCAGCCCCGGATAACCAATCGACACGGCATCGTAGCGAGCGGCGCGGGTGAGCTTCAGGATGCGGCGCGTCATGCGCGCCGGCCCCATCCGCGGGCCGGAGTCGAACTGGCCGATGGCGCCGTGCGGGCCGATGCGGAACTTCACGTGTGTGCCGCCCACGTCGATGACCAGCACACGGCGCGGCGCCGCCGGGGCTTTCCTTTTGGCGTGCATCGGCGGATTCTCCCCGGAATCGGCGGCCCTGGCCACCGCCCGGCCATGCGACCGCGCGCCCGTTGACGATTGCTTGAATGGCAGCAGACAGCAACGCAGCGACACGCATCGACAACAGTGAAAGGCGACCCGCCCATGATTCGTCCACGCTCTGCAATAGTTGCGCTCGCCGCCGTCGCAGCCGGCTGCGGCTGGAGCGCGGCACCGGCCATCGCGCAACCTGCCGCGGTCTCCAAGGTGAACGGCTCCATCGACATCGCCGCCGGCGAGCACGCCGGCGAGCTGTCCACCGTGAACGGCTCGATCCACATCGGCGCCAATGCCGTGGTCGGCGCGGCGCATACCGTCAACGGCGGCATCACGCTCGAGCCGCACGCCACCGCGGCCGAGTTGCAGACCGTCAACGGGTCGATCGAGCTGCGCGCCGGCGCCCGGGTCAGCGGCCCGGTGCACACGGTGAACGGCAAGCTGATGCTGGCCGACGGCGCGGAGGCGTCCGGGTCGCTGCAGAACGTCAACGGCCTGGTCAGGGTTGCCGCCGCGCACGTTGCCGGTGGCATCGACACCGTGACCGGTGGGATCGAGCTCGGACCCAACGCGCGTGTCGAGGGCGGTATTCACGTGGAAAGGGACAACGGCTGGTTCGGCTGGTTCTCCAGCTGGTTCGGATTCGATTCCGGGAATGCTGTGCCGCGCGTGATCATCGGGCCGGGCTCGGTGGTCGCCGGCACGCTGCATTTCGAGCGCCCGGTGAAGCTCTACGTCAGCGAGCGCGCGACGATCGGCACGGTGGCAGGTGCCACGCCGGTGAAGTACTCCGGGGAACAACCGCCGCAGTGACCGTAACGACAACTCACACGCCAAAGAATTCCGCCAGCCGCCGGCGCGCGTCGCGGCCCGCCGCCAGATCCAGGCAGTTCACGATCGCGAGCCGGAAGCCTCCCGGCGGCATCGGATGCGCGGCCGCCGGGCGCTCGGGGTGAAAGGTGATCTGCACGCTCGTCACCTGCGCCATGGCGCGCACGCGTTCCACCAGCGATGCCGGCGGGTGGCGATACTCGCGGCCGTGCGGCCCGAACAACACCACGCTGTAGCCGTCGCGCCGCTCGCGGTCGGCGAACTGCCAGCTGCCGCGCGCGTACAGGCCGACCACCGCATCGAGCCAGCCGGCGCCGTAGAGGTCGGGCCACTGGTCCGCGAAGCGCAGATGCGCATCGATGATGCGTCCATCGATGGTCTCGAGATTGAGCATGCCGGTATAGGCGCCGAGGTGGCGCGCGATCCAGCCGGCGAGGCTGGCCTCCAGCTGCTGCCGTGCACCCGCCTCGACCACCCAGTAATCGAAGGTGCCGCGCCCCGCCGGGGTGCCGCGGCAGTGCCGCCACCAGCACGCCCGCCCCTGCTCGACGGCGATGTCGGAGCTCACGTGCTCGCCTTGCAGCAGTGTCATCCAGAAATGTCCCGGCGTCATATGACGCTGGTAGTCCGCGCGATCGGCGAGCACCCGGCTGCCGACCCCCATGCCCAGCAGGTTGGTGAGGGGCTTGGAGAACACCGGAAAGGCCTCCGGGTACACCCCGTGGGGAGCGCACTGCAGGCCCTGCGAGGCGGTGACCCGCAGCTTGTCGAAGATCCAGCGATGCTGCGGATACCAGCAGTAGGCGTCCGGGTCGTCAGTCGGGATGCGCACGTCCGGCGGGCACGCCACGCCGGCGAAATACTGCAGCCGCCAGGGATCCGCTTCGTGGAAGGGCATGACTCGCGATCCTTGCGGAATGCCTGGTGTGCGACGGTCCTAGAAAAGTCCGCTGATGCGGCCGTGCGCGTCGACGTCGATGTTGTTCGCCGCCGGCACCTTCGGCAGACCCGGCATGGTCATGACGTCGCCGCAGATCATGATCACGAACTCCGCGCCGGCGGCGAGCCGCACCTCGCGGATGTTGACGACGTGATTGGCGGGTGCGCCCCGCAGCTTCGGATCCGTCGAAAAGGAATACTGCGTCTTGGCCACGCACACCGGGTAGTGCCCGTAGCCGCCTTCCTGCAGCTGGCGGATCTGCGCGCGTACCTTGCTGTCGGCGGTGATGTCGCTGGCGTGATAGATCTCGGTGGCGATCGTCTTCATCTTGTCCCATAGCGTCGCCTCGTCCGCATACACGTAGCGGAACTGGTTCGGCTGCTCGCACAGGCGCACCACCTCGCGCGCCAGCTCCAGGGCGCCGGGACCACCCTGCGCGAAATGCGTGGCGCCGATCACCTTGACGCCCTGCGTTGCGATGCGCTCGATCAGGTGGGCGATCTCCCGCTCGCTGTCCTCGGCGCGGCGATTGATGGCGACCACGCACGGCAACCCATAGCGATTGCGGACGTTGTCGACGTGACGCTCGAGATTGACCGCGCCCTTGTCGAGCGCGGCGAGGTTCTCGGTCTTCAGGTCGGCGAGCTCCACGCCGCCGTGATACTTCAGCGCCCGCACCGTGGCGACGATCACCGCGGCGCGCGGCTTGAGGCCGGCCTTGCGGCATTTGATGTCGACGAACTTCTCCGCCCCCAGGTCGGCGCCAAACCCGGCCTCGGTCACCACGTAATCGGCGAGCTTGAGGGCGGTGCGCGTCGCGATTACGGAATTGCAGCCGTGCGCGATGTTGGCGAACGGACCGCCGTGCACGAAGGCGGGGTTGTTGGCAAGCGTCTGCACCAGGTTCGGCGCGAGCGCGCTCTTCAGCAACGCCGTCATGGCGCCGTGCGCCTTGAGGTCGCGCGCCAGGATCGGCTGTCCGCCGGCGCGGTAGCCGACCACGATCCTGCCGAGGCGCTCCTTGAGATCCGCCAGGTCGCTCGCCAGGCACAGGATCGCCATCACCTCGGAGGCGACCACGATGTCGAAACCGTCTTCGCGCGGCACGCCGTTGGCGGTGCCGCCGAGGCCGATGACGATATTGCGCAGTGCCCGGTCGTTCACATCCACCACGCGCCGCCAGGCGATGCGGCGCACGTCGAAGCCGAGCTCGTTGCCCTGGTAGATGTGGTTGTCGATCAGGCCCGCGAGCAGGTTATTGGCGAGCGCGATGGCGGCGAAGTCGCCGGTGAAGTGCAGGTTGATGTCCTCCATGGGCACCACCTGTGAATAGCCGCCGCCGGCCGCGCCGCCCTTCACGCCGAATACCGGTCCGAGCGCCGGCTCGCGCAGGCACAGTATGGCGCGCTTGCCGAGCAGGTTGAGGGCATCGCCGAGTCCGACGGTGGTGGTGGTCTTGCCCTCGCCGGCCGGCGTGGGCGAGATGGCCGTCACCAGTATCAGCTTGCCGTCGGGGCGGTCGGCGAGCTGCGCCACGTAATCGAGCGACACCTTGGCCTTGTAGCGCCCGTAGGCCTCGAGGCTCTGCTCCGGTATCCCCAGCCGCTCGGCCGCCAGGGGCACGATCGGCAGCATGCGCGCACGCTGCGCGATCTCGATGTTGCTGGGGAAGGGCGTAGCTGTGGCCGGAGTGTTGGACATTGTCAGCGCCGTGGGTGAGTGGCTATCGGGGCGGTGAATGCTACCAGAGCCGCGCACCGGGGCGCCCCGGCTTGGCTACAATCGCCGCCGATGCCGTGGCTCAAGGCCTTGCACGTGGTGTTCGTGGTCACCTGGTTCGCCGGGTTGTTCTACCTGCCGCGGTTGTTCGTGTACCACGTCGCCACCACCGACGCGCCCGGCACGGCACGCTTCCTCGTCATGGAGCGGCGGCTGTTCTTCATCATGAGCCTGGGGGCGCTGCTGGCCGTGTGCTTCGGTATCGCCATGATCGTGGCCGCCCCCGCCTACCTGGCACTTGGCTGGATGCGCGCCAAGCTGCTGTTGGTGGCGCTGCTCATCGGCTATCACGGCTGGTGCCTGCGGCTGATGCGCGCGCTGCGCACGGGCGATGCGCGGCACTCGCAGCGCTGGTACCGCTGGTTCAACGAGGTGCCGGCACTGCTGCTGCTGGCGATCGTGATACTCGCGGTGGTCAAGCCCTGAGCGCCGCAGGAAGCCCTAACCGCAGCCCCGATCGCAAAAACAGTCTTTTCGGGGCCGCCGCGAGTACGTCCATGTAGGCTGCGGGCGCGCCATCCCTGGCGCGCACGCCCCCGAAAAGACTTTTTTGCGCTCGTGTCTGCGCTCTACGGACTCGCCGGTGTCGCAGGGCTGCACCGGGCGCTTCGCTCGGAGCTACCAGATGCGTACGCGGTCCTCGGGCTTGATGAACAGCTTGTCCCCCGGCTGCACGTTGAAAGCGCCGTACCAGGCGTCGATATTCGGCAGCGGCCCGTTGACGCGAAACTGTGAGGGGCTGTGCACGTCCGACATCACCAGCTCGCGCAACGCGCCGTCGCGGTACTTCTCGCGCCAAACCTGCGCGTACGCCAGGAAGAAGCGCTGATCACCGCCCAGTCCGCCGATGACCGGGGCGGGCTGTCCCTTGAGCGAAAGGTGGTAAGCCTCGTACGCCACGTTGAGCCCGCCCAGGTCGCCGATGTTCTCGCCGACGGTGTTGGCACCGTTGACCTTCAGCCCCGGAAGCGCCTCGAAGGCCGAGAACTGGCGGATGAGACGCGCGGTGCGCGCCGTGAACACCTGCGCGTCCTGCGCGCTCCACCAGTCCTGCATCGCCCCGTCGGGTCCGAACTTGCGTCCCTGGTCGTCGAAGCCGTGGCCCATCTCGTGGCCGATAACCGCGCCGATGGCGCCGAAGTTGACCGCGGGATCGGCGTTGGGATCGAAGAACGGCGGTTGCAGGATCGCGGCCGGGAACACGATCTCGTTGTTGGAAGGATTGTAGTAGGCGTTGATCTCTTGCGGCGTCATCTGCCACTCGGCGCGATCCACCGGCTTGTCGAGCCGCGCAATCTGGTAGTTCCAGTGCCACTCGGCCGCGCGACGCACGTTGCCGAGCAGGTCGTCGCGCCGCACGCTGAGCGCGGAATAGTCCTTCCAGCTGTCGGGGTAGCCGATCTTGGGGGTGAAGGCCGCGAGTTTCTCGTGGGCGCGCGTCTTGGTCTGCGGCGTCATCCAGTCGAGTGCGTCGAGACGCGCGCTGAGCGCCGCCTCCAGGTCCGCGACCAGGCGCTGCATTTTCGCCTTGGACTCGGGTGGGAAGTACCTGGCGACGTACAGCTGCCCGACCGCCTCGCCGAGGGCATCGTCGACCGAGTCCACCGCACGCTTCCAGCGCTCGCGCTGCTGCGGCTGACCGCGCAGTGTCGCGCCATAGAAGGCAAAGCGCGCGGCGTCGAAGCGCTGCGGCAGGTAGGCCGCGTGGCTGCTCAGGTAGTGGAAGGTGAGGAACGCCTGCAGCGTGTCGATGCGCGTCTGCGCGAACAGCGCGGCCAGATCGTGGATGGCGCTGAGCTCTCCGAGCACCAGCTGCTCGCGCGTGCCGAGCTGCTGCGCCTCGAGAAACGCCTGCCAGGGGAAACCCGGGGCGAAGCTGAGCAGCTGCGCCTTGGTGCGCGGGTTGTAAATGGCATCCACGTCGCGGCGCCGCTCGATCGGCCACTGCACCTTCGCCGCGGCGGTCTCGAAGGCCATGATGTCGCGCGCCCTGGCCGCGGCGTCCGCCACGCCGCCGAGCGTGAGCATCTGCTCGATGTAGGCGACGTACCTGGCGCGCAGCTCCTTGAGCTGCGGATCATCCTTCAGGTAGTAGTCGCGGTCGGGCAGACCGAGGGACGACTCGCTGATGAACACGCTGTAGCGGTCCGGATTCCTGAAATCCGGCGGCAGCTGCACGTCGAACAGCGAGGCGAAGCCCGGTTCGCCGAACAGCCGCGCCAGCGCGGCACGCGTGTTCGCGGCCGCGATGCGCTGCAGATCCGGCTGCGCCGCGGCAAGCCCGCGCTGCTCGATCGCCGCTTCATCCATGTAGGCGGCGTAGTAGTCGCCGATCTGCTGCTCGGGGGTGCCCGCCGCCGCGTGCGCGGCGCCCGCCTGCTCGATGATGCCGCGCACCCGCTCCTTGGAGAGCTCGTCGAGGCGGTCGAAGGGGCCGAAGCTCGCGTGATCGGCGGGGATGGTGAAGGCTGCGTACCAGCCGCCGTTGGCATAGCTGAAGAAGTCATCGCCCGGCTTGACGCGCGGATCGCCGGCCGCAAGGTCCAGCCCGAAATCGCCGATCGTCGGGCGGTTGGCCGGTACGGCGGGCGCCGCCGCCGCGCTGGCGGCGGGCGCGGCGCTGACGGTAAGCGCGGAATTTACGGACAACGACTGCTCCTCGACGGGTTGCGCGCCGCACGTGCCGACGGCCAGAAGCGCGGCCACCCATGACATGAATCTCATAGGGTCGGGACCTTCCAAACTCAAGGAAGTCGCGCATCATACGGCAGCCACGCGCCATTGCAGCACCGCACGGGCGCAAAATGCGCGCGGTGTGAGTTCCGCGCACGCCTCGCCGGCCGCTACGCTCGCCTGGTCGCCTCAGTTTTCTGCCGGCAGCTCCTGCACCAGGTCGCGCCACTCGCTGGGCGGCGCCGGTACGTGCGCACCCGTCTCGCTGCCCAGATACACAAAGCCGACGATGGCGTCGTCCGCCTGCAGCCCCAGCGCGGTCTTCACCTCGGCGTCATAGGCCGGGCCGCCGGTCTTCCACATGGCGCCGAAGCCGAGCGCGTACGCCGCCAGCATCATGGCGTGCGCCGCCGCGGCCGCCGACAGCATCTGCTCGATGACGGGTATCTTGACCGTCGGGTTGCAGCACGCAGCGACCGCCACGATGAGCGGTGCACGCAGCGCCTTGAGGCGCTCGCGGCGCAGCGTCTCCTCGTCGCTGTGCGGATGCGCGCGCTTGAGGTGCGCGGCCAGCAGCTCGCCGAAGCGCGCGCGCGCCGCCGCGCGCATCACCACGAAGCGCCACGGGCGCAGCCGCCCGTGGTCGGGGGCACGCACGGCGCTGGCGAAGATCAGCTCCAGCGCCCGCGCATCGGGGGCCGGCTCGGTCAGCGTCCGCGCGGAGCGGCGCGTCAGCAGGGCATCTATGGCTTGCATGGCCGCATTGTCGCAGACTTCAACGCATGCACACCGTGTCCTCGGAGGCGTGCGAGCGCAACAAGGAGCCGATCCTCGCAGTGCTGCGCGCCGCGCTCGCGGGCTGCGAGCGTGTGCTCGAAATCGGCAGCGGCAGCGGACAGCATGCGGTGCATTTCGCTACCCACCTGCCACAGCTCGCCTGGCAGCCGAGTGAAGTGCCCGCGCAGCTCGCGCCGCTGGCCGAGCGCCTGCGCGGCACCGACCTGCCCAACCTGCGCGCACCGCTCGCCCTCGACGTGCGCGAGCGCCCCTGGCGTGTGGCGGCCGCGGATGCGGTGTTCAGCGCCAACACGCTGCATATCATGGCGTGGGAGGCGGTAGCGGAGTTCTTCGGCGGCGTGGGCGCGCTGCTCGCCGCGCCGGGGGTGCTGTGCGTTTATGGACCGTTCCGCTTCGGCGGCCGGCACACCAGCGACAGCAACGCCGCCTTCGACGCTTACCTGCGCGAGCGCGACCCCGCGAGCGGGATCCGTGATTTCGAGGCACTCGATGCGCTGGCACGCGCGCAGGGACTCACCTTCAGCGCCGATCACCCGATGCCCGCCAATAACCGCACGCTCGTCTGGCGGCGGGAGGGGAGCTGACCGCATGAGCACCACTGCGCTGCGCGAGATCCGCGACGCCATCCGTACCATCCCCGACTACCCGCGGCCCGGGGTGATGTTTCGCGACATCACCACGCTGCTCGGCAACGCCCGCGTGTTCCACGAAGTGGTGGAGCAGCTAGTGCTGCCGTGGCGCGGCGCACGCATCGACCGTGTCGCCGGCATCGAGGCGCGCGGCTTCATTCTCGGCGGCGCGCTCGCCCACCAGCTGGCCGCAGGCTTCGTGCCGATCCGCAAGAAAGGCAAGCTGCCGCATACCACCGTACGCATCGCCTATTCGCTCGAGTACGGGCTCGATGAGATGGAGATGCACCGCGACGCCGTCGCGCCGGGAGAGCGCATCATCCTCGTCGACGACCTGATCGCGACCGGTGGCACCGCCTGTGCGGCGGTGCAACTGCTGCGCTCGCTCGGCGCGCACATCCTCGCGGCGTGCTTCATCATCGATCTGCCGGACCTCGGAGGCTCGCAGCGGCTTGCTGCGCTGGAGGTGCCGGTGCGGACGCTGGTGAGCTTCGCGGGAGAGTGAGACGGCCGCCGCAAGAGATCCGCTGGCGCAAATAATATCTTTAATTATCAGTATCTTAAGACGGATTACGCGCAAACATTACGTTGCGGTCATACGGGCCTTGGCGCCGAAGAATCCAGTCATAATACGCGCGCTTTGGAGCTGAGGGCTTGCCTTGGCTGTGGGCGGCCGCGGCAGCGAAAGCACACGCCGGTCAGGCACCCGCCAAAGCACGCAGCCCGTCTTTTTCACTCTGGAGACCACATCGATGTTCAAGCAGCTCATTCCCGTCGTGGCACTGGCCCTGATCGCCGGCCCGGTATTTGCCGCCGACGCGCCGTCCCCGACACCGTCCGCAGACACGTCGACGGCCGCGGCCAAGCCGCACCACAAGAAGCACCATAATAAGGCGAAGACGTCGAAGTCGACCGCTTCGTCGTCCGACACCTCGACCGCTCCCGCGAAGTAACCTCGCGCGAACGGCACGCACCGGCCCCGCCCCTTCAACGGGCGGGGCTCTTTTTTCAAGCGGCTTGCGGCGCGGCGCTCGCGCGGCCGCGGGGCTTGCGGCTTTCGCGAAACGGGTTCAAATTTAAGCCCATGGATGGGACGCAACAGGCCGCAATACATCAGGCGCTGGTTTCCGTACAACATGCCGTTACGAGCATGACCTTTCCAAGCTGCGATCAGGACGACCTGATCGAAGCGATTGATCGCGTCGAAGAGCAACTGCACACCACTCACCCGAACCTGGCACTGATGTGCCGGTTCCTGAACTCGATCGCCCGCAGCCTGCGCGCGCAACCGGAGGCGCGCGACGCGTGCCTCGCGATCGAGGACGCGATCGGCAAGGCGGGTATGCCCAGCACCTGGCAGTCCGGCATCTGACATCCGCGGGCCGCTGCGGCGGGCTGCACTCTGGCGGCGCCTGCTGCGGCGGACGCCCGCGCCGCAGCGCGCCGTTGCGCGCGCGTGCGGCCGCGGTCTAAGTTGGCGCCATGCTCGCCCCGCTCTCCCAGGTCCTGATACTGCTGGCGGTATCGGTGTTCCTGGTGACCCTCGTGCGGCGGCTGTCCCTGCCCACGAGCCTCGCCTACCTGCTGGTCGGCCTGCTGCTCGGACCGCATGCGCTCGCGGTGGTGCCGGATTCGGGCACCACGCGGCTGTTGGCCGAGCTCGGCGTCGCTTTCCTGCTGTTCACCCTGGGCCTGGAATTCTCGCTGCCGCGCATGCTGGCGATGCGGCGCGAGGTGTTCGGCCTGGGCGCGCTGCAGGTGCTGACGACGACCGCAGCGTTCGCAACTGTCGGCTGGCTCCTCGGGCTGCCGTGGCTGACCGCGGTGGTGCTCGGCGGCGCCGTGGCGATGAGCTCGACCGCCATCCTGCTGCAGCAGCTCACCGAGCGCGCCGAGCTCAACCGCACCCACGGGCGGCTCGCCTTCGCGATGCTGCTGTTCCAGGACCTGGCGTTCGTGCCGTTTCTCGCCCTTGGCTCACTGCTGGCCGCCGGCGCGGATCGCTATTCTCTGGGCGAAAGCGCGCTGACGGTGATCGGCGGCGCGCTCGCCATCGTCGCGGTACTGGCCGCGGGCCGCTGGCTGCTGCGTCCGCTGTTTCACGAGATCGCCCACAGCCGCCTGCGCGAGCTGTTCACGCTGGCGGTGCTGCTGGTAGTGCTCGCCTCGGCCTGGGTGTCGCACCTCGCCGGCCTGTCGTTCGCGCTCGGCGCGTTTCTCGCCGGCATGATGCTCGCCGAGACCGAGTACCGGCACCAGATCGAGGCGGTCATCCGGCCGTTTCGCGACATTCTGCTCGGGCTGTTCTTCATCGCGGTGGGGATGCTGCTGGACGTGCGCCTGCTGGCGCGTCCTGGCGGCCTGGGGGTGGTGCTGCTCATGCTGCTGACGCTCGTGACCCTCAAGGCGGCGATCGCGAGCGTGGTGACGCGTCCGTTCACCAACTCGCGCTTCAAGGCGCTGCGCACCGGCATCGTCATGGCGATCGGCGGCGAGTTCGGCATCGCGCTGTGCACCATGCTGCTGCAGGCGGGACTGGTGCCCCCCGCCACCGGCCAGCCGCTGGTGGTGGCCATCGTGCTGTCGATGGTCTTGAGCCCGCTGATCCTCAGCAACAACAAGCGCGTGGCGCGCTGGCTGCTGCGCGAGCAGGCACCCACCGCCACCGCCAGCGAGCGCGAGCAGTCGGCGACCCGGGAGATCGCGCAGCGCGAGCACGTCATCCTCTGCGGCTTCGGGCGGGTCGGCCAGAACGTGGCGCGCGTGCTGGAGGCGCAGGGTTTCGAGTACATCGCGCTCGACCTGGACCCGGCGCGCATCCGCGCAGCGCGCCAGGCGGGCGATCCGGTGATGTACGGTGATTCGGCCGACGAGGAGATGCTTGCCAAGGCGGGCATCGCGGCCGCCACCGCGCTGGTCATCAGCTTCTCCGATCCCAAGACCTCGATCGGCATCCTGCACAGCGTGCGACGCGTGCGCGCGGAGCTGCCGGTGCTGGTGCGCACCCAGGACGATGCGCGGCTGAAGGAGCTGCAGGATGCGGGCGCCACCGACGTGGTGCCCGAGACCTTCGAGGCGAGCCTGATGCTGGTGTCGCACGTGCTGATGCTGCTGCACGTGCCGGTGGCGCGCGTGGCGCGCGCCCTCGGCGACATCCGCAACAGCCGCTACGCGGTGCTGCGCAACATCGTGCGCCACGGGCATGGCGATGAGCGGCCGCTCGATGAGCCGCTGGAACCGCGCGAGGAGATCAAATCCATCGTCGTGCCGCCCGGGGCGTGGGCGGTGGGGCGCAGCCTCGGCGAAGTGCGCAGCCGCGGCGTCGCCGTGACCTTCACCGGCGTGCGCCGCCAGGGCATCCTCGGCCGCGAGCCCGCCCCTGACACCGTGCTGCGCGACGGCGACATCGTGGTCATCTACGGCCAGCCCGAAGAGCTCGAGCGTGCCGAGGCGGTGCTGCTCGCCGGCTGATCTCACCTCGTGCACCCAAAGCTCGCGCACCCGCTGACACTCGCCGCCATGAGCCTCGGTTATGGCGTCGTACAGCTCGATGTAACCAAAGTGAACACCGCGCTGCACAGCATCGCTGAGTCGCTCGGCGGCGGCATGTCCCGGCGTGCGCGCGGCGCTGGCCATAGCGCTGGTGCTGCTGCTCGGCACGGCGGTGGCGGCGCTGGTCGGCGGGCGCGGTGCCCGGCCATAGCGAGCCGTTACAATGCCGCCACCCGGGCAACGCAGGACTCACCACATGCACAAGAGCCGTCTCGCCGGATTCATCATCGACTGCCAAACGGACGACCTGGCGGCGGCGACGCGCTTCTGGAGCGCGGCCCTCGGCATCCCGGAAAAAGCCGGCGCGGAGCCCGACCCGCTCTACCGCACGCTCGACACCGCCCCCGACGAGCTGCACCTCGAGGTGCAGCAGGTCACGCATCCGAGCCGCGTGCACCTGGACATCGAGACGGATGACATCGAGGCGGAAGTGCGCCGGCTCGAGCGTCTCGGCGCGCGCCGCATCGGTGCGCTCAAGGGCTGGTACGTCATGGAGGCGCCCACCGGCCAGCGTTTCTGCGTGGTACGCGTGCAGCGCGCCGACTTCGCCGCGCATGCCAACCGCTGGGACGAATGAACCGCAGCGACATCCACTTTCCGCCCCGGCACGAGCCGCTGCGCGACGATGTGCACGCGCTCGGGGCGCTGTTGGGCGAGATCCTGCGTGAGCAGGGCGGTGCCCAGCTGCTCGAGCTGGTCGAGCAGGACCGCACCGCCGCCATCCGCGGCCGCGCGGGCGACGCCGCGGCGCGCGCCGCGCTCGCCGCCCGGGTGCGCGGCCGCGCCCCGGCGCTGGCGCGCGAGCTGGTACGCGCCTTCGCCACCTGGTTCCAGGTGGTCAACATCGCCGAGAGCGTGCACCGCATCCGCCGCCGTCGTGAATACTTCGTCAAGGACAGTCAGCGGCCGCAGCCGGGCGGGGTCGAGGACGCGATCGCGGCGCTCAAGGCGCGCGGCCTGAGCGAGGCGCAGGTGCTCGAGCTGATCGGCACGCTGTCGCTCGAGCCGGTGTTTGCGCCGCACACCACCGAGGCCAGCCGCCGCACGCTGCTGCGCAAGCAGCAGCGCATCGCGCAGCGGCTGCTGGAGCGGCTCGATCCGGGCCTGACACCGCACGAAGCGCGCAACGTGTGGAGCAACATACGCATGGAGCTCACCGCCGCCTGGCAGACCGAAGAGCTGCCACGCGAGCGCCTGACGGTGGCGGACGAGCGCGAGCAGATCCTGTTCTACCTGGTCGAGATCCTGTACCGCGTGGTGCCGGCCTTCTACGAGGAGATCGCCCAGGCGCTGGAGAAGCTGTACGCCGGCGAGCAGCGCGCCAGCGCGCGGCGGGTGCCGCCGCTGCTGCACATCGGCTCGTGGGCCGGCGGCGACATGGACGGCAATCCGGACGTGCACGCCAAGACCATCCGCGAAGCCCTGGCGCGGCAGCACCAGGTGATCGTCAACAGCTACTTCGCCGAGTGCCAGCAGCTCGCGCAGCGGCTGTCGCAGAGCGCCAGCCGCGTAGCCGCCTCGGCCGAGCTCGGCAAGCGCCTGGAGGAATACATGCGGCTGCTGCCCGGGGCGCGCGCCATCACACCGGCGCGCCACGACCGCATGCCCTACCGCGTGTTCCTGGCGCAGATCGGCGAGCGGCTGCGCAGCGGCTACGAGGGCCGCGCCAGCGGCTACGAGAGCGCGCAGCAGTTGCGCGACGACATCGCGCTCATCGCCACCAGCCTCAGGGCCAACAAGGGCGCGAACGCCGGGCTGTTCTACGTGGAGCGGCTGCTGCGCCGTATCGACACCTTCGGCTTTCACCTCGCCACGCTCGACGTGCGCCAGCACGCCGAGGTGCTGCACCGCGTGATCGCCCAGGGCCGCGACGATCCGGGCTGGCTCGCGCGCAGCAGCCGCGAGCGGCGCGAGCTGCTGGCAGAGGCGCTGGACAAGGATCGCGGCCCGGTGGTCGAGCTCGACGCCCTGGGGCGGCGCACGATCGCGGTGTTCGAAGCGATCATGCAGGGCCGGCACCGCTACGGCCCGCAGGCCGTCGGCTATTTCATCGTCAGCGGCGCCAGCGGTGCGGACGACGTGCTGGCGGCGCTGCTGCTGGCCCGCTGGGCGGCGGCCTATGACAAGCGCACCGGCGAGGTTGCGCTGCCGATCGCGCCGCAGTTCGAGAGCAGCGCGGCGCTCGCCGCCTGCGGCAACACGCTGCAGGAGCTGCTCGCCGATCCACTCTACCGCCGCCACCTGGAGGCACACAGCCGCCGCCAGTGCGTGCTGATCGGTTATTCCGACAGCAACAAGGAAAGCGGTCTGTGCGCCTCGCGGGTCCTGATCCACCAGGCGCAGCGCGATCTGGCGCGCGTGCTGGCCGTCGCCGGGGAGCAGCCGGTGCTGTTCCACGCGCGCGGCGGCAGCATCGCGCGTGGCGGCGGGCGCATCGAGTCGCTGGTGCGTGCGGCGCCCGCCGGGGCGGTCGACGGCGTGCTGCGCATCCGCGAACAGGGTGCGACGGTGAAGCACGGCTACGGGCTGCGCCCCATCGCCATGCGCACGCTCGAGCGCGCTTTCAACGCTGTCAGCCTCACGACCGCGGCGTTGCGCAGCGGCGAGCTGCGCGATGACACGCCGGCGCAGCTCGAGCTCGCCGCGCTGCTGGCAGATGCGAGCCGCAGCGCCTACCGGCAGCTGGTCTACGGCGAGGCGCAGTTCTGGGAGTTCTTCCAGGCGGTGACGCCGATCGACGTGATCGAGCGTATGCAGATCGGCGCGCGCTCGGTGCACCGCTCGGACAAGCCGGGCATTGCCGGGCTGCTGCCCGTGCCGTGGGTGTTCGCCTGGTCGCAGTCGCGCTACATGCTGCCCGGCTGGTACGGGGCCGGCAGCGGGCTGCGCGCGGTGGTCGAGAAGTACGGCCTCGCGGCGCTGCGCGAGATGAGCGCCGGCTGGTTCTTCCTGCGCAACCTCATCGACGATGTGGAGACCATGCTGGCGCGGGCCGACCTCGACATCGCCCAGTACTACGACGCACTCGCCCCCGAGCCGCTGCGCCGCTTTGCGGCGCAGCTGCGCGCCGAGTACCAGCTGGCACGCGAACAGGTGCTCGCCCTCAAGGACAGCCGCGAGCTGCTCGACTCCGATCCGACGCCACAACGCTCGATCCGCCTGCGCAATCCTTACCTCGACCCGATGAACCTCATGCAGGTCGACCTGCTGCAGCGCTGGCGTGCCGGGGGCCGCGAGGACCGCGACCTGTTCGCCGCGCTGCTGGCGAGCGTGGGCGGCATCGCCCAGGGCCTGCAGAGCACCGGCTGAAGGAGCGCGTCATGCCCGATGGCATCGTCATCCGCCCGGCGCAGGCTCACGAGCTCGGCGAGGTGTTGGCGTTCATCCGCGAGCTCGCCGCCTACGAGCATCTCGCCGACCAGGTGCTGACGACCGAGGCGGATCTGGCGGCGGCGTTGTTCGGCCCACGGCCCTGTGCGGAGGTGGTGTTGCCTG
>Ga0210394_10000967_pt1 | contig 50354 bp, 53 predicted proteins | sample IncBWC12MmetaG_FD_160121 | JGI IMG/M metagenome (GOLD analysis project Ga0210394, IMG submission 160121) | Forest soil microbial communities from Barre Woods Harvard Forest LTER site, Petersham, Massachusetts, United States - Inc-BW-C-12-M | ecosystem: Environmental > Terrestrial > Soil >...
CGGCCAGATCGTGTGCCGCCACGTTGAGCAGGTCGGCTTGCTCGAACAGGATCTGCGCGCGGCTCTCCCCAGTCTGCAGGGCGCCGTTGCCACGCGCGCCACGCTGCGCGTCGCGGTCAATGCCGATAGTCTGGGCACCTGGTTCATCGACGCGATGGCGGCATTTCTCGAGACCTCATCATCGCTGCTCGATGTCGTTCTCGATGACGAAGATCACACACTCGAATGGTTGCGCTCAGGCGCGGTTCTGGCGGCGGTGACGGCGAACCAGCATCCGGTGCAGGGGTGCAACAGTGTCGCGTTGGGCCGCCTGCGCTATCACGCCGTTGCCACTCCTGGATTCGTTCGCCATTACTTCCCGAAGGGAGTCTCGGCGGCCGCACTCGGGCGCGCGCCGATGCTGCGATTCAATCGCAAGGACCTACTGCAGGCCCAGTGGATGCGGCGCCTGTGTCGCCGCGACATCGACGCGCCGGCGCATTGGCTGCCCTCGACGCAGGCATTCGTCGATGCAACGCTCGCCGGCATCGGCTGGTCCATGAACCCCTTGGCGCTGGTCGAGCGCCACCTCGCCGATGCGTCCCTGGTGGAACTCGTTCCCGGGCGCGATCTGCGGGTGCCGCTCTACTGGCAGGCCACTCGCCTCGCCGTACCCACGCTCGCGCGGCTGACCGAGGCGGTCATCGCGGCAGCGCGCGAAGGGCTTACCTCACGCGCGCTCGGCAAAACGGGCTAGCCCGTCGAGGCACCCGGCCCAACCGCGCTCGTGGCTCGTGCGAGCCGCCTCAGTGGCAATGCGTTCATGGGTAACGATGACTTCGGTGGCACTCTCGCGTGCTTCGAAGCGGATATCGACGCGCTCCGTAGCTGCCGACACAGATTCCACGCACCACGTGTAAACGAGGCGATGCGGCGGTTCGATGAGTTCGAACTGGCCGCTGATCCAAAGCTCCCGCCCGTCGGGTAAGCGATTGGCAATGCGATAGCACCCGCCCGGCCTCAGATCGAGCTCCGCCGCCGGGCAGCTGACGCCTTCGGGTCCCCACCACTGCACCAGTTGCCGCGGATCCGTCCACGCTGCAAACAGCCGCTCCGGCGTGGCACGGATCATCCGCCGCACGATCAGCGTCGCAACGCCCTGGACCGACGGCGTGTCACCGCTCATGGGGATCCGACTCGACAAAGTGCGCCAGCGCCTCGAGGTTCTGCGTCCAGAACGCACGGTAGCCTGCCAGCCACTGCTCCACTTCGCGCAGCGGCTGCGCGCGCAGCGTACACCGATGCACACGGCCGTCGATCGCGCGTGAAATCAGCTGCGCCTGTTCGAGCACCCGCAGATGTTTGGAAACCGCGACGCGTGTGATGTCGAACGGCTTGGCGAGCTCGCCGATCATCGCCGGACCTGCCGCCAGTCGCTTCAACAGGCGCCGCCGCGTGCGATCCGACAGCGCATGCAGGATCCGATCGAGCCGCCGCTCGTTCGAACCGGCGCGCCGCTGAGCTCTCGAAGACATGCATTGTATATGAAACCATTTGGTGTCATATTGCAAGCGGCTCCATACAAACAAAAAAGGGGTGACCATGGACATCGTTCTGACCCGACGACGGGTACTCACCTGGGGCGCGCTGGCATGTGGCGCAGCCGGATTTCACCCACGCGCCGGCTTTGCAGCCGATGCCGGGGAGATCTCCCGTTCCGCCGAATCGATCCATCAGGAACCGTCGTTCACGGCGAGGGGCGTCCGTGTGTACGGTGCGCTGCTCGACGCCCGGCAATTCGACAAGATCGTCGAGCTCAGCGGCGTCAGGCAGCAGATGCACCTGCCGGCCAGGTCGAGTCAGATCAACCCGCGCCCGGGCGGCGCGTTCGCGCTCTTCGGCGGCTACATCACCGGCCGACAGGTTGCACTCATCCCCAACGCACTGATCGTCCAGGCCTGGCGTGCGGACAGCTGGCCCAAGGGCGTGTATTCAATCGCCCGATTCGAGCTGGTCGAGCACGACGCGGGCTGCAGGATCCTGTTCGACCACAACGGCTTTCCCCGCGGCGAGGCAGAGTCGCTGGCATCCGGCTGGCGCGCGCACTACTGGGAGCCGCTGCAGAAGCTGCTCAGCTAGGGGGCGAGCGGTCATTCCGCCAGGAAGGCCGCGACGTCACGCTCGAACTTGGCCGGCTCCTCCGCATACGGAAAATGCGCGCTGGCGTCGAATTCATCGTAGCGCCCGTGAGGAGCGGCCTTCGCCAGCACGCGCATCGATTGCACGCCGATCGCGCCATCGTAGGTGCCGACGATCACGAGCATCGGCATCGTCAGCCGGCTGAAGCTGGAGAAGCGATAGCAGGGATATTTGCTGTCGGGCCCGAAGTAGATGCCGCCGAGCTCGCCCGTGTTGTGCAGACCGCTGGCCTCGTCGAGCGCATCCTGCTCCCGCCGGTAGCGCTGATCACGGAATTGCTGCCAGTGATGGAACTCGGGCGCATTCACGGTTCCCAGAGCCACCATGTCAACGGCGAACCCTGCCTTGGCGATCGCGCACACATCGCCGGTGCGACGCGCCTCCTCGAGCGCCCTGCCCTGCGGACTCGAGAGCGCATAGGTCCAGGCCCAGGGATAGCGTCGCCGGATCTCCTGCTGCCACAGACCGAAGGAATTGGGCAGATCCGCGGCGCCATCGACGATGATGAGTTTCTGCACGTGTTCGGGATGATGAGCCGCGTACTCGAGCGCGATCGTGCCGCCGAAACTATGGCCCATCACTGCGAGCTGCGGCACACCCAGGTAGTCGCGCAGCGCCTCGACGTCGGCGATCAGCGTCGACATCGCATAGTTCCTATCCGTTGGGCGTTCGCTGCGCCCCGAGCCGCGTTCATCCAGATAAATCAGAAGTGCACGGCGCTCCAATCGAGAGCCAATGGTCTTCTCGAAGCTGTAACTGTTGTAACCCGGACCGCCGTGCAGATAGAGCAGCGGTGCCTGCCCGGCATGCGCCGTGCCCGCGATCTTGAACCACAGTCGCGCACCGTTGAGCTTCACGCTGTGTTCGCCCGGAGCCATCGGCGATTCGGGGGCGGGCTCGCCGAGCGCGGCGGCGCACGCGCCGGCCACGGCAACCAGCCAGATGCCGATACTCAGCCGCTTGGTGCTGCGAGCAGGTGGTACGGCAAGCTGAATACGCACGCGATGATTATGCGATACGCCATGGCGTCGCGCAGCTCCGAGCTCACCGGGCGCCACGGCGCTGGCGCCGGAGATCACGCGCATGACCTGGTCACGCTTCTTCGATGCCTATGAACCCACCTATTCTTGGCCGCGCTGATCAAGCAGCCTGCGCCATCGCGGCCACGTGCTGCCAGGTCGTGGCCTGAAGACTCGGGCATTGATTCACGCGCTCGAGCCAGCCGCGAAGATTGGCATGCCGCGAGGTCAGCGTTTCCCACTCGGGCAGTTCGCGCAGAAAGTCCAGCTGCGGCGCGAGCATGATGTCCGCGAGCGTGAGCGTATCGCCGACGAAGAACGGCTGATCCGCGAGGATCCGCGCGAGCTCGTCGAACACCTGATGCGCCCGGGGCATCGCCGCCGCAATGGCGCCCTCATCGGGCGCGAGCCCGAGCAGGCGTGGCGCGATGATGCGCTGAAATCCGATCACGTTCTGGCAGCCCTGAAAGAGATACCAGTCATTCACATTCATCAGCAGATCCATGCGGGCGGCCGCCCTGGCATCGGTGGGCGTCAACGCGGGCTCGGGTAACACGCGGTCCAGATAGCGCAGGATCGCCTGCGTCTCGTACAGGCTGAAATCACCGTGCTCGAGGGTCGGGACCCTGCCGAACGGGTGACGCGCCAGGTGCTCCGCGGTCCGCGCCGTGCCCGGCGCGACGGCTGCCAGCCGGTAGCGGACGCCCTTCTCCTCCAGCGTGATGAGTACCGCCCGACCATACGGGCTGCCCGGAACGCTGTGTACGATGAATTCATTCATGTGAGCTTCCCTAATTGGCAACCGACTTGGCGAACAGTTCGAGGATCCCCGGCCAGCCCTTATCGACGTTGCTGCGCATGCTTTCGCCGTCGGCCGCGCCCATGCGCTCGAAGTTCCGATGTTCGAGCTCGATGCGCGTGCGCGTCGCGCCCTCGGCGACGAATCGCACCTCGACTTCGGAGGCCAGCTCGACGCGCGCGTCCGGCTTCCATTTGGCATTGATCTCCCAGCCGACGACTAAACGCTCCGGTGGCTGCCACACGCGTACGTGCCCGACGGTCGCCTCGCTGCCGTCCTCGCAGGTCACGTACCAGCGGCCACCGACGAACGGCTCGAAGACGGATGCCTTCACCGGCGCATCGGCAATGTGTTGAGCCCTGGGCCACCAACGGTCGATGCCGAGCGTGAACACATCGAACGCCTTGGCCTGAGCAGCGCCCACAACCATCGACTTGCGCACCGGCGCGATAGTGATCGTTCGATTCACGTTGTCTTCCTTCTGCGGGTGGTTTTCTTGCGAGCGCTCGTGCGCGGAGAATCGGATGCAGGGCGCTCCACCTCGCGCTTGAAAGCGGCGAGTGCCTCGTCCCAGAACTGATCGAGCCAACGCCGCAATTCTCCAAGGCCGTCGGGATCGATGTGGTACACGCGCCGCGCGCCTTCAGGCCGGTCGGTCACGAGGCCCGCGAGCTTGAGTGCCTTGAGATGCTGCGATACCGCCGGTCGGCTCACCGGCAGCCCGGCGGCCAGTTGCCCGACCGAGGCGGGCGCGCGATGCAGGCGCTCGAACACCGAGCGGCGGGTCGGATCGGCCAGTGCTGCCAGGGCATTTGCGTAAGCCATTACTTACGGTAAGTAGTTACTTACCGAAAGTCAAGCAGCCGATTCGGGGCTGCCGCGAGTGGCGTGGAGGTTGACGCGTTCTCTACTTTATTGGAAAGTGCGTCTACTATGCCGGATGCAGCCACTGTCACCGCCACCGATGACATCAACGCGCGTATCGCCCGGCGAGTCCGGGCGCGCCGTGTCGAGCTCGCCCTGTCGCTCGATGCCCTGGCGGCGGCGTCCAACGTCAGCCGCTCGATGATTTCGCTGATCGAGCGCGGCGAGAGCAGCCCCACCGCGCTGGTGCTCGACAAGATCGCGACCGGACTTGGGTTGCCGCTGGCGGCGTTGTTCGAAGATCCGGCTGCTCCGGCCAATCCGGTGTCGCGCCACGCGGATCGGACGTCGTGGCGCGATCCGGCCACGGGGTACGTGCGCCGCGCCATCTCGCCGACGAACTTCCCCTCCCCGATCCAGATCGTCGAGGTCCAACTGCCGGCCGGTGCCCGGGTCGCGTACGAGACCAGCGCGCGCGCGGTCGAGATCCATCAGCAGATCTGGGTACGGCAGGGCACCCTCGAGCTCACATACGGCAACATCACCCATCGATTGGCGCAAGACGACTGTCTCGCGATGCGGCTCGATGCGCCGACGACGTTCCGCAATCGCACGCGCAAACCGGCCTGCTACGTCGTGGTGGTCACCACCGAGCGCGCGTCCGCAACGAAGCGCTGACGGCATGCCGCACGGATCGCACGGATTTAGCATTCGAAGCCCATCAGCGCTTGGTGCGCGCGAGATCGAGGGCTTGAGCGAGGTGCTGATCGACTGCGTCGAAGGCGGCGCCTCGGTCAGCTTCATGCTGCCGATGACGCGTGCCAAGGCGGTGGCCTTCTGGCAGCGCACCGCCGCGAACCTCGAGCGCGGCGAGCTGCGTCTGCTGATCGCCGAATCCGCGGATGGCGCAATCGTCGGCACCGTACAGGTTCTGCTCGATCAGCCGGAGAACCAGCCGCACCGAGGCGCCATCGCCAAGATGCTGGTGCATCGACGTGCGCGGCACCACGGCATCGGCGCGGCGCTGCTCGAGGCGGCCGAACGCCTGGCGTTGAGTCTCGGGAAGACGCTGTTGGTGCTCGATACCGCGAGCGGCGATGCCGAGCGTCTCTATGTACGCCAGGGGTGGCAATATTCGGGGGAGATCCCCGACTACGCGCTCTGGCCCGGCGGCGGTGCCTGCGCGACGAAGATCTTCTTCAAGTTTCTCTCGCCAACGTAGCGGGAGCGCCATCGTCGGGCGCCAGCAGGTGACCAAACAGGCGTGCGGCGAGCCAGCTCAGGATCGCCGCCGCGCCGACCAGCGCGGCATGCAGCCCCCAGAACTGCGGACCGGAGAGCCGCTCGATCAGGCCACCGAGCCATCCGACCAGATTGTTACAGGCGAACAGATGCAGGAAATAGACGCCGACCATCGTGGCGGCGACCGCCTTCGGCGAGGCGCGCGTGTAGAGCGCGAGACCCACGGGCAGGATATTGGAGAAGCCCAGACTGTTGAGCACCTCGAACCCCAGCACCCAGCCGAAACTCGCCTTGCCACCCGCGGCAGTGATCACGGCTGCGGCCACCAGTGACAGGACAGCAGCGGTGCTCACCAGGAAACCAAGCGAGATCTTTGCGATCTCGCTCGGCTCGCGAAAGCGCTTCGACCATATGCGCCAGAACGCCATTGATGCCAGCAGACCCGCGATGGCGACGATCGCATCGAGCGTCACGAGCCACGTCGTCGGCATCCGGTGATGGAAGAACATCATGTCGATGTGATCCGGCACCCAGAGCATGTAGGCGTTGAAGATCTCCTGATTGCCGACGGTGCCGATCGCCAGCACTGGCAGCAACCCGATCAGCACCAGCACCACCTTGCGATCATCTCCGCGCAGCGGCGGGCGCGACACCGACACGGTGCGCACGATCGCAGGTTCGGCGGGCAACCATCGCCGGCCGGATCGATAGATCACGATAGCAATCAGCATGCCGACACCTGCGGCGCCGAAGCCGTAGTGCCAGCCGTACAATTCCCCGAGCGTCCCCGAGACCAACGGCGCCGCGATGACCGCCCCGCTGATGAAGAGGTAGTAGATCTGGTAGGCATCGGCGCGGCGCAGATCGCCCGCTGCGTACAGTGCGCCGACCTGGCTGGCGAGATTCCCCTTGAAGCAGCCGACGCCGGTCAGCAGGCACAACAGCGCAATCAGGAACGAGACGTCGAACGCCATCAGGAAATGGCCCGCCGCCATCAGCGAGGCTCCGAGCATGATCGCGCGCGTCTTGCCCAGAAGCCGGTCCGCCAGCAGACCGCCGCCGATCGGCGTCAGATAGACGAGGCCGGTGTAGAGCCCAAAGATGGCCGAGGCGAGTGCCACGGTCGACAGCGGACCGCCATAGAGGTGCTCGATCGCCGCGCGAAAGGCACCGAATCCGGCAATGCGCTCGATGTGCCCCGGCAGCAGCAGCTCGCGCACCATGTACAGCACGAGCAGCGTCTGCATGCCGTAATAGGAGAATCGCTCCCACGCCTCGGTGAAAGCCAGATAGGCAAGTCCACGCGGATGACCCAGGAAGTCGCGGTCATGCGGCTTGTCGGACGCCGCACTGACTGGCTGTGTGCTCACGGAGCTTCAGATCTCATTTTGTAGCGCCGCCGATACTACCGTAGGGCAGCATCGGCCGCCGCGGTAGCGCGGTGTAGGGCCTTCGCCAGACGAAGGGAGTCGATTGCCTACACCGCCTTGAAAGGCACTCCCGTACCGTTGCCCCTTCGACAACGAGCCTGCGCCCCATCAGGCAAGGACGTGCCGATGCGCGCAGACAATCCGGACTATCCCTCGCCCGCCGAGCGCTCGGAGCGGTTGCTCGCGCGGCAGAATCTGAAAATGGCGCGTTCCGCGCACGCTTACGTGCGTGGCAACACGCTGCAATTCTACGAGTGGCTGCGCGGTCGGGACAGTGCCGGCGTCCCGGCTGGGCCCAGGGTCTGGATCTGCGGCGATTGTCACCTCGGCAATCTCGGCCCGGTCGCCAGTGCCGACGGTGAGGTTGAGATCGAGATCCGCGACCTGGATCAAACGGTCATCGGTAATCCCGCGCACGACATCATTCGACTCGCCCTGTCGCTTGCGACCGCTGCCCGGGGCTCGGATTTACCGGGAGTGACCGTCGCCCACATGCTGGAGCACATGATCGAAGGATACCGCCGCGCGTTGTCGCGTCCGCGCTCCGGTATCAAGCACATCGCAAGGCCCGAGGCCGTGCGGGTGGTCATGCGGCGCGCCATGGCACGGACCTGGAAGCATCTGGCCGAAGAGCGCCTGGAAGACGTTCAGCCGACCATCCCGCTCGGCGACCGATACTGGCCGCTCGACCGGAAAGAGCGCGAGGCGATTCGCCAGCTGTTTCAGGATCCGGCGGTGCGCCGTCTCGTGACGTCTCTCAAGTCTCGCAAGGATGGAGCCAAGGTTGAGGTTCTGGATGCGGCCTACTGGATGAAGGGCTGCAGCTCATTGGGCCGCCTGCGCTACGCAGTGCTGCTCGGCGTGGGCAAGGCCAGTAAGCCGGACGATTTCTGCCTGATCGATATCAAGGAAGCCGTCGCTGCCGCGGCGCCGCGCGCCCGAGGTGCCCGCATACCCCGTGATCACGCTGTGCGAGTGGTGACCGGAGCCAAACATCTCGCGCCCTATCTGGGTGAGCGCATGATGTCGGCACGGTTTCGCGACCGACCGGTCGTGCTGCGCGAGCTATTGCCCCAGGACCTCAAACTCGCCATCGATCAGCTCACGGTCGATGAAGCGGTCCAGTCGGCGCAATACCTTGCAGCCGTGATCGGCACTGCGCATGGGCGGCAGATGGATGCGGCCACACGCGCACGTTGGCGCCGATCACTCGAACGCGGCCACACCGGCCGGCTGGATGCCCCCTCCTGGCTTTGGAGTTGCGTCGTGAAACTGATCATGAATCACGAGTCGGGTTACCTCGAGCATTGTCATCGCTATGCGCTGACTCTCACGAAGTCGCGTCAATGATCAGGCGAGCAGGATCGTACGGCTGTTGCGGAGAAGGGTTTTCCATGGCAGTCCTCGTCGACATCCTGCGGAGTCACGCCCATCCGAGCGATCAGTTGGTCGATTGGGTTCTCGACACTTCAGCCGCCTTAGCATTCGCCTTGGCTGCGTCGTAATCCGCATCCGCCTGATCTTTACACTTACTCTGCGCATCGCCACTCATCGCTTTGCACTTTTCCAACATAACCTGGTGCGTGCCATCAGCCCTGGCAAGAGCGACCTTGTAAGCACCCTGGGCTTCGCTGTTGCTCAAATCGATTGCCTTGTCGTCCGCCTTCGTTTGAGCCTTGTCAATACTCTGCGCGGCATCCTTCTGGGCTTCCGCCGTATTGTTTGCTGCCTTCTGCTGAGCCGCGGATACATCACTCGATACGGCATCGGGCGATTTAGCGCTATTGCAAGCGGAGAGACCGAATGTGCTCAGCAGCACGATGACCCATAAGCTCTTCATAGGACCTCCTATTTTTAAATTACGCGCTCGCGTGCGATGACTCACAGTATATGGAGAGAAATCGCGGCCGGACTTCGTGGACGTTCCCTGATTCACGTCGATACCGTGCTTTTCTCTGTCAGCTGACACTGACAGGGTATGAGCGCATGATTCGCTGAGCGGAGACCGCATGCGAATCTACCTGACGGGAGCCACAGGCTTCATCGGCCAGCATCTGGTCCGGGCGATGCGCGCGCGTGGTTGGGAACCACGGTCTAAGCCATCATCCCTTCAGGTGCGGCCCGATCAGCGCCAGATCCGGCAGCGAGAGCCGATCGGACGCCGTCGCCTTCTGATGCCAGTAAGGGTAGATCAGCGGCGGTCGGCTCACGCGCTCGAGACGCTCGATGTCGTCCGGCGTGAGCTTGAGGTCGGCCGCGCGCAGATTGTCGGCGAGCTGCTCATCGGTGCGGGCGCCGATGATCACCGAGGCGATACCCGGGCGAGTGAGCAGCCACGCGAGCGCCACCTGCGATGCCGAGGCGCCGTGCGCCTGTGCCACCGAGAGCAGCGCTTCGACGATGTCGTACAGCGCCTCGGTGTCGCGCACCGGCGGCTCGTTCCACTGTGCGGCCTGGCGTGTGCCCTCCGGTTGCGGCTTAGCGCGCCGGTACTTGCCGGACAGCAGTCCTCCGGCCAGCGGTGACCAGACCAGTACGCCGAGTCCCTGGTCAACCGTGATCGGCAGCAGCTCGTACTCAGCTTCGCGTGCCTGCAGCGTGTAGTGAATCTGCTGCGCGACCGGCCGCGCGTAGCCGTGGCGCTCGGCCGTCCAAAGCGTCTTCATGAGATGCCAGCCGGAGAAATTCGACACGCCCACGTAGCGCACCTTGCCGCTGCGCTGGAGTTGATCGAGCGCCTCGAGTGTTTCCTCGAGCGGCGTCTGGCCATCCCATTCGTGCAGCTGGTACAGATCGACATGATCGGTCTTGAGTCTTGTCAGGCTGGCCTCGCAGGCGCGAATCAGGTGGTAGCGCGAGCTGCCGCGATCGTTCGGCCCCTGGCCCATCGGGAAGCGCGCCTTGGTGGCGATCAGCACCTGACTGCGGCGTGCGCCGAGCGCCTGACCGAGGATCTCTTCGGACACACCGACCGAATATATATCGGCGGTATCGAACAGATTGATGCCGGCCTCGATGCAACGATCGATCTGCCGGCGCGCGCCCGCCAGGTCGGTGTTGCCGGCCTTGGCGAAAAATCCCTTGCCGCCGAATGTCATGGTGCCGAGGGTCAGCGCCGATACCTTGAGGCCGGAACGGCCGAGAAGTCGAAAGTCCATGCGTCGGCTCCTTGGGTTGATAGACTTTCACCATACCCGATCGGAGGCCGCGCATGTATCGGCTCCACATCGCCAACAAAAATTACTCATCCTGGTCGCTGCGGCCCTGGGTGCTCATGGGCGAGCTCAAAATAGAGTTCCAGGAGCGGTTGCTGCCTTTCGGCGACGCGCGCAGCTGGGAGGGCTATCGCAGCATCTCGCGCAGCGGCAAAGTGCCCTGCCTGATCGACGGCGATCTCGCGGTCTGGGACTCGCTGGCAATCGTCGAGTATCTGGCGGAACGGCATCGGGGCGTCTGGCCGGAGGATTCGGCCGCGCGTGCCTGGGCTCGAAGCGCCGCAGCCGAGATGCATTCGGGGTTCACCGAGCTGCGCAGCCGCTGCTCGATGACCTGCGGCGTGCGGGTGCGGCTGAACGAATTTCCGCCGTCGCTCGAGCGCGATATCGCGGATCTCGGCAATCTCTGGACCGATGGCCTGCGCCGCTTCGGCGGCCCCTGGCTGGCCGGCGCATCGTTCACGGCGGCCGATGCGTTCTTCGCCCCGGTCGCGTTTCGTGTGCAGACCTATGCGCTGCCGTTCGATCCGGAGTCCGCGCACTACGCGATGCGGATGCTCGAATTGCCGTCGATGCGCCGCTGGTACGCGGACGCGCTGCGCGAGGGGTTCCGTGACGAGCCACATGAACAGGAGATGCTGCAGGCGGGCACGGTGCTGGCGGACTTCCGTACCGGTTGATGCGGATTTACACCTATAACGGAGCGGGCGTCCAGCCGTCCGGCAGCAGATCGAAAGTCAGGGTGTCGCGGAAGCCGAACTGACTGCCTTCGAGCGTCTGGACTGGCGTCAGCATGTGCCAGATTCGATCGTCATCGAACACATAGCACTCGCCGGCCTCACGCATCGTGAACCGGTCTTTCTCCCGCTTGTCGTTGTCCGTAATGACGACCTCGCCTCCTTTCGCTCCGCAGCGCGCCAGCAGGTGGGTGGCGAGGTATTTCTCCCCATCCTTGTGCAAGCCGGACGGACTCGTGTCGCATGGCCGGGACGGACTTGCCGCAAATCGAATCACGTGCACGTTGACGGAGTATTCCTGGCCGAGCTCAGACAGCGGCAAATACTTCAGATGGTACGCGATCAATTTCTGAACGCCCTCGGACAGGGCCAGTTCATCCGTGAGCGGCGTGTACTTGCGCTGCTGGCCCCCGAGCGTGGTGTTGTACTTCTCGAGCTGCAAGTACGGGTTGCTGTTATCAGCCGGCGTCACTTCCACCCCGCCGTCCACGATCCGTGCCCGAAGCCGATTGAGCGATCGATACCGATCGCCGCCATCGTAGTACTGATCCCTCGGCAGCGACCAGGCTGCATGCGCCAGATCGCCGAGCGCGCGCGCGATATGGAGATCGAAAGGCAAAGGCCGTCGCGTGAATCCATGCGCGCTGATCTCATCACGGGCACGGGCGTCTATCGACGCTGGAACAAAACCATGATTGTGCACAGGCTACTTCCGTTACAGCGGCCGAGAAACCCTGGCGCTAAGGATACGGCGCACTGCAGCGGTACGCCAACCCACGCGCTGCAAGCCGCAACGTCTGTGTTGCGGACGTCGCCCTACGACGCATCCCGGCCCTGAGGCTCCCAAAGCTCGATCGCGTTGCGTTCGGGATCATAGAGTCGCGCGAATCTGCCATGGGGATATGACTGCGGATCGATTTCCACGGCAATTCCGGCGGAGCGTAACTGCGACGCCATTGCATCAAGGTTACGCACCTGTTCTCGGTCGATGTGCAGGAGATTGCCAAGACCCGAGCGCTGCTAACCATGGTCGGCGGTAAGGTCGTATATTCGGTGCCCTGATGTCCATGCGGAAAAACAAAATGGCCTCGTCGGCGGTCCGGCGCACTGCTCTACTGCTCCTGGCGGTCGGACTGGGGCTCACCAATCTCGTCGAACTCTCCGCCTCGTTTCGGCCCGATTTCTGGGACCGTGTCGGTTTGGTCGGGCTGCTCGGCATACCGGAAAACGGCAAACTCCACGTTACGGCAAGCGACCAGAACCGGGGCGCGGGCATGATGCCGGTCGAGCGGGGATCCCAATCGGAGCTCCCATCGATCCAGGCGGGCGATCTGGTATCGGTGGTGCCACCCCCTGGTGCGTCCAGGAGCTTGAGCTTCGCGCCCGACGTGCTGGAGTTCTTCAGATACAAAGCCAGGCTCGAACCGATCCGGCTGCGCGTCGAACACGGACAGCAGTCGACACTGATTACCGTCGGACACTCGGTTCAAGCCGCGCCAGCCGACCTTATCAACTATTACGGCCAGATCTTCGTCGATCTGATCTTCGCCGTCGTTGGCGGGCTATTGGCATGGCGTCGTCCGCAAGACCGGGCCGTACGGGCGTTGGCCATCTCGATGATCTGCTGGTCATCAAACATACCCAGCACGACTGCGACTCCGCTGTTCGACACTCTGTTTGTAATCAACCAACTCACCGCCCGTGTCTGGGTGCAGATTCTGCTGGTCTACTGGGCGATTCATCTTTCCCCTGTCAGCCGCTGGGGCATCTCACGAAATCTGGTGCGTCTGTGGCCGCTTTGGGCGACCTTTACGATCGTGCTGGGATTCATGCATCGCTTCGCGATGTTCAACGCCTTTCCGGTGCACGTTTCGACGCTGCAGGCGCTGGTCGACGGCAACCAGACACTGCTGTTCATCGTGCCGCTGGTGGCGCTGACCGAAGGCATCTTCAGCACCCAGGGTGAAACCCGGACGCGCATTCGTTGGGGACTGTTCGTCTTCGGATTTTACTTTTCGCTGTTCCCCTATCGCATCTATGTCACGCCCTGGCTGGATTCCCTGTTGCAGGGTCAGGTTTTCCAGGTCGTTATCGATAATGTACTGCAGCTGGTTCTGCCATTGGGCCTGCTCTACGCGACCTTGCGCCATCGGCTGCTCGATCTGAGCTTTGCAATCAATCGCGGCTTGGTGTACGGCGCGATCAGTGCCATTCTGCTGGCAGCATTCTTTGGACTCGAGAAGATATCGGAAAACGTGCTCCAGCTCCAAGGACGCGAACAGAATGCGCTGCTCGCGGGCTGCATTGCTTTCGGTATCTTCCTGTTCTTTCACAAGGTTCGCGACTGGGTCGAGCGCAACGTCGAGCGATTCTTCTTTTCCGCGTGGCATCGGAAGGAGATTGCGGTGCGCGAATATGTCCGGACCGCAGCGCACATCACCAGGGTCGAAGCGCTGATCGCCAGTTGCATCGTCGCGATCGACCATTACAGCGATGGTGCGGGTTGCGCGATTTATCGGCGGAATCGCGCCGGCAACTACGAGCGCCTGCGCAGCTCGATCGCAGACGCTCCGGCCGAAGTCGACGGCAACGATCCCGTCATACTCGCGATGCGCGTCGAACGCAGCGCCGTCGGGTGTGCCGATGCCGGCTCGTCGCTGCGCCAGGAACAGGCACTTCCGATCCTCTATCGAGGCGAAGTCGACGGCTTCATGATTCTCGGTCGGAAGCTGAGCCAGGAAGCCTACCGCCCCGATGAAATCGACGTGCTCGGATATGCCGTTCAGCAGATCGGCCTGGATCTGACCGCGCTCGAGCGGGAGCAATACAAGGAGCAGGCAGCCGAGTGGGCAGCGCAGGCCTCCACGGCCCGTTCAAGCGCCGATGAGATGCGCGGCCTGCTGCAACTTGCCCTCGCCCGGCGAGCGGTCGACGGCTCGGAGTCGGCGTTGACGACATCGGACAGCGGCGGTACCTCGTAGGTAAGACACGCTGCCCGATGCCCAATCGGATCACGGTGGCAGCGCGGCCGCATAGGCCGCGACGTCGATCATGTCCGCCACCCCGAGCGTTGCGGTAAGTGCCTGCATCGGCTGACTGGCCGCGCGCGCCCCGTTACGGAATGCGAACAGTGCACGCAGCAGGTAGGTCGGCGATCGTCCGGCCAGCGGTGGAACCAGGCCGATTCCCCGGACATTGCGGCCGTGTCGACGGCTGTCGATTCCATGTCGGGAGCAGCCGCACTTGCGGCGACGGCGGCCAGCACCAGCAGAGCAGCCATCGCCGGTACCAGTCGCGCACGCTGCTCGGCGCCTGGATCGGCCTCGATCAATCAGAGCTCCGGCTGCAATGGCAGCATCGCCAGCAACCTGACTCGCTGGCGCTGCCACCAGCCGCGCGACGGTTCGAGGGTGAGTTCGACCTTTTTGTGATCGATTTCCGTGTCCCATACCAGTCTCGGCTTACCGTTTCCATCTTGCTTCAAGACGACCTTGTAGGCCTCCTGGGGCCTGACCATCGCCTCGAAACGGAGTGCCACCTGGGACGCGAGTTCGGGACTGTCGATCAATAGCCCGATTTCGGTGTTTATTCGCAAGGAGCGCTGATCGTAATTCCAGGATCCTACGAATAGCCGCTTTCGATCGAGCACGTAAAGCTTGGCGTGCAACGCGTAGGTACCGTACCTGGAGATGTTGCGCGTCTGACCACTGCCGCGCGTGTCATCGAGCAGCGCCCGTACTTCGTAGAGCTCGACGCCCTCCTGTAGCAGCGGCACCCGTATCTTCAGGTAGCCCGACTGGGCCGCCAGATCAGGAGCGGACTCGAGCGAATTACTCAACACCCGCACGGCGGCATTGCGCTCCCGCAGTTGCTTGAGCAGTGCGAGTTCGCCGTCCGATGGGACGAAATATGGCGACACCATCAGCAATTCCGACTGAACGGTGCCCATCTCGCCCGTGACCGCCCGCGCCATCAACCATCCGGTCTGCTCGTGCTTCACGACCCGTTTCTTGTCGGGACTGTCTGAGACCACCCGCGCGCTTGCCCAGACGAGCGGCGCTCTCTCACCAACCAGGCTTGCATAGGGCTCGCCGGTAGCGATGCGCGAGAGATAGTCTATGCCGCTGCCTTGGATCATCGGCGTCGCCGCGGATTGCGGCATTGATGGTGACGCGGCTTTCGACAGGGAGGACGCCGGCACGGTCATATCGCTGTTCCAGAATTCATCAAACGACTGCGACAATGACTGTGCAATCGGACCCGCCGCAAAGACGTCGTCATCCGCAAACTGCGATGTGGGATCCAACTGGAAATATTGGTTGCCGACGTTGCGACCGCCGATCAGCGCGATCGAATTATCGGCTACCAGGAGCTTGTTGTGCATTCGATAATCGAGCCGCGACCTATGGAAGACGAAGTCCAGGTTGCGCAGGACTCGGTTGTGCTTGCGGTAGTCGAAGGGATTGAATACCCGCACCTGCATATTGGGATAGCCGTCCAGTTGCAGTATCTGTTCGTCGCCAGCGGTGGTATCACCATCATCGACCAGGACCCGTACGCGCACACCGCGATCGGCGGCACGGCGTAGCTCCTCCGTGAGCATTCGGCCCGTCTCATCGCCGCGGTAGATGAAATACTGCAGGTCGAGCGTGCGCTCAGCGTTGCGTACGATCTCGACGCGGGTTACGAAGCCATCGACCCCGGCCGAAATGACGCGGAAGGCCGAGAAATCGCCGTGCGACTTCGACTGTTCCAGGAATCTATGCCCTGACCGAGTTTCCTCCGGGTGCGGCAATGCTGTCGAAACGGTCTTGTTGGCTTCCACCCGAGGCGTGGATGCACAGCCGGCGAGAGTTGCGGCACAGATTAGCGTCTGGATGAAAGGGCGTGTTCTGAAAAGTACACTCATCATTTATGGGACAATCGCGACCGCACGATCCCCATGTTAGCGCCGCTCCCGGAACTAGGGAATCTCAACGCGTTCGGGCGTCCGCCGTTCAAAGGCGGTGGATGTGAGGGAGCCGTAGCCCCAGCGGTGCTGGCGGCGAATGCGGTCGCGACCTCCGAGCCCCGTCGCGCACGGCCAGGCCGGGCGACGGGCGCATCTCTCTATCTTCTACTGAACTTTGATCTCGATTGCCTTGGCGCGTTCGAGTTTGGTTTTCGGGATATGCACGGTCAACACGCCGTCCTTGCTCTCGGCGCGAATACCACTCGCATTGGTATTCTCCGGCAGCGACAGGCTTCGGGAGAACATCCCCCGGAAGGTTTCCCTGCGATGCACCTTTTCGCTCTTTTCTTCATTGTCGAACTTGCGCTCGCCTGCGATGGTGAGTACGTCATTGTCTATCGTGACATTGACGTCCTCTTTCGTCACCGCCGGTAAATCGGCGCGAACGAGGTACTCGTTGTCCGTTTCACTGACATCTAGTGTCGGTGCCCACGCGGTCACTTCTTCATCTGTTTCCGCTGCCTGACGTGGCCAACGGGCGATGTAGCTACCGAGTGGGCGGCTGAAAAACTGATCCATTTCTCGAATCGGATCCCAACGTACAAGATTCATAATCGTTATTTCCTGATCAAACTGCAGCGGGGGCTCACTGCCGAGCAGATCAGTATGGACCCTTTTCGCCTGCGCCGTACTGATTGATTTCCCTGCTGACATGCGGCATCGACCGCCGATGCCGGGACGGTCCGGGCCTGAACCACACGTGTCCAAGAGCGGGGGCGCAGCGATGAATTATATTGAGCGGCGGCGCGTACCTGATCATCGGTGTATCTCTTTTTCAGATCGGTAAGGAATGCAAACGCACGCGCGTCGCCCACGCTGATGCGTCTGGCTCCCCGGTTGACGCGGCGCTCGAGGCGGAGCGCTTCGCGGGCTTCGGCGACCTGGTGGCGATGGTGGAAGTACTCGACGGTCTGACACCGTCAACGAGGAACTCCGGGTCGAGGCACACAGCTTTGCAAACGCCTATAATATCGCCGCCCAAACAGGCGACCGTTCGGGCACGGCGCCCTCGGTTAGCGATCGGCGTACCAGTGCGATGCCCGATGATCGAAGGGGGTTGCTATAACCACGCGACGTTCCTTACTGCAGAGCGCGGCCGGTGGCTTAGTAATGGCCGGCAGCGGCGGGTTCATGCGGCTGGCGCGCGCCAGCATGCCAACGGGCACGATCGATTCAGAGGTGCTCGACGCGCTGCCGGGAAAGCTGCCGCTCCTGAAACATTCATTCCGGCCGCCCAACTACGAAACTCCGGTCGAGTATTTCAACGACGCGATTACACCTAATGATCGGTTCTTTGTTCGCTGGCACCTTGCAAATATTCCGGAGATCGACGCGGCGGGCTGGCGACTGAAGATCGGCGGGGATGCCGCAGAGCGACCGTTCGATCTCACGCTCGAGCAGCTCAAGCAGGAATTTGACCCGGTGGAACTCGTGGCCGTCTGCCAATGTGCGGGCAATCGGCGCGGACTCTGCGAACCGCACGTGGCGGGTGTGGAATGGGGTGAGGGGGCGGTGGGCAATGCCCGCTGGAAGGGCGCCCGACTCAAGGACATTCTGACTCGCGCGGGATTAAAGCCAGACGCCGTCGAAGTGGCCTTCAACGGCGCGGACGGTCCGGTGCTCGAGGCGACCCCGGACTTCGTCAAGAGTCTACCGACCTGGAAGGCGGTTGACGACAACACGCTCGTTGCCTACGAGATGAACGGCGCATCGCTGCCCCACTGGAACGGATTCCCGGCTCGACTCATCGTGCCCGGATGGGCAGGGACGTACTGGGTCAAACAGCTCATCAGTATCAGCGCGTTGACCCAACCCTTGAAGGGCTTCTGGATGAGCACCGCGTACCGGGTTCCAAAGGGCAAGTTCCCGTCCGTTGATCGCTTCATCTCACAGGAATCTGAAACGACGATTCCGGTTACCGAGATCGATGTGTTTTCGTTGATGACGAACCTCAGCGAGGGCGCACGATTCAAGCTCGGCGTGCCGGTCGTGATTCAGGGCATTGCCTGGGATCCAGGCTATGGGATTCGCCGTGTTGAGATTTCGATCGATGAGGGCCGCACGTGGCAGAGCGCAGCGTTCGGGACCGACCTGGGTCGATTCTCATTCCGTCCCTGGCACTTCGCATTCACGCCTCGGTCAAGAGGCGACATTACCGTAATCTCGCGGGCGATCAATGCGCAGGGAATCGTTCAGACCGACGGGTGGATCGCCAACCCTGCCGGCTATCACAACAATGTCGTTCAGAAAATCGGTATCCACATCGCATGAGAACCTCGGCGTGAAGATCCTCGCAATTACCGCAGCCGCCGTCTTGCTGGCAATTTCCGCGGCAGCGGTGGCAACCGATGAGAGCCGTATCCACCTCAAGGACGGTGCGGATGTAGCGACCGTGCTCGCGGCTTGCTCGGTCTGCCACAGCCCCGATTACATCGAAATGAACTCACGCTTTCTGAAGCGGGCGGGCTGGGAAGCCGAAGTCGGCAAGATGATCAAGGTCATGGGCGCACCCATTCCCGATGCCGACGTACCTCGGATCGTCGACTACTTGACCCGCAACTACGGAGTCGAATAGGCAGCAGCGGCCATTTGCTGATTGCTGCACGACCACGCACCGTGCCTACTTGATGGCAATCACCATCGTTTCGACCGCAGTCAGTGGCACGACCGACATCTTGCGGAATCCCGTGGTCTTCAGCCAGCCGCGACAGTCGGCGGGCGTGTAATCAAAGCCTCCGCGCGTTTCGATCAGCATGTTGAGGCTCATCAGCATCCCCATGACATTGCGGCAGCGCGCATCATCGATCATGGCATCGTAAACGATTAGCGCACCGTGCCTGGGCAGCGCCGCATAAGCTTTCTGCAGCAGCAGGTGCTTTTCCTCCAGATTCCAGTTGTGCAGGATGTGTCCCATGATCACAGCGTCCGCATGGGGCAGTGGGTCACGGAAGAAATCCCCGGCGTGAAACTTCACGCGTGCATCGAGTCCGAAGGATCTCACGTACTCTTGGTTGATTGGTTCCACCGCGGGTAGATCGAATGTGGCGCCCTTCAGGTGCTTGTGGGCCAGAGCCACTTGCACCGCCACGCAACCCTGCGCGCCACCCACATCGACGAAGCTCTCGTATGCCTTCCAGGGAAACTTGGTCGCAATCGCGCGCGCCGAGCTCATGCTGAGCCCGGTCATCGCGGCGAGAAAGCCGCGCAGGCGCTCGCGATCTGCATAGAGCTCGGCAAACATGTCAACGCCGCGCTTGGCTTCGTTCTGCGGCGCGCCAGTGCGCAGCGCCTCGGTCAGCAAACCCCAAAACGGATACAGGCGAGCCACGGCCATTTCCAGAACTCCGCCGACGTAGCCGGGCTTGGCGCGATCGAGAAATGCATCCGCGTCGGGGGCGTTGCGGTATCTGCCCGCCGTGCGCTGCAGGACCCCGAGCGCGACCAGAGTATCGAAGAAGTCCCGCGCCGAGCGTGGATGCAAGCCGAGTCGCTGACGCAGCTGAGGTTCATCGAGCGGCCCTTTGGCGAGTACCGAGAATAGGCCGAGTTCCACCGCGCTCAGAAAGGCGCGAGGGCCCCAGAAGCCCATCCCCAGCTGCAGCAGGCGTGCGGGTGTTGGCGTGGTGCGTGCTTTCCGAGGCCGGGACCGCGCCGGAGCGGGCCGGCTGGCGGTTCGGGCTTTCCGGGTTGTTTTCTTGATCATTTTCTCCCCCTGAGTTCAACCACCTTACACCATAGCGGGCCCTAGTCCTCTTACAACAGAGCGTCTAGTCCTTCAACGGTACCCAGACCGCCATGCCGCCTTGGCCAGTAACCGGGTCGAATCCCGGGCCGTAGTGTTCGATCAAAAAGAGCGGCTCGTTCGCCAACTCCACTCCGGCTTTTGGCTGCCACTCGCCAAATATCGCGGCACAGGTGGCGCCTATTTTGGACACGTGCTCGTCATGCCGAAAGGTCGCGTATCGTCGCCGAGCTATGCGTACGCCGCACAACCCCTCGGGAAGTTCATCGAGTGAGCGCACGGCAACGGCAGTCAGGTAATCGAATCCCTCTTCGCCGCACGACGGTGCGAGGCAAACTCCGTATGCATCACGACCCCTTTGTCCAGGGACATTGCCAAGGTAGGGAGCGAACCGTTGCCACTGACCCGGAATGGCCACGCGTTCCTCGTACGTTCGAAACTCGCGAATGCCAGCGAGGAGGAACGGCCCCAGCTCGTAAATCTCCGGTTGGGGTAGGTGAGTGCCGGACTGGTTCATGATGTATGGATCCAATAATGGAAGATTTTCGACGCTGCTACGGCTTCGGACTTCCTCGGGCGTCACTCCGAATAGGTCACCAAACGCGCGAGTAAATGCCTCATGAGAACCGTAGCCGACGCCGAGGGCAACTGAGAGAATGTTCGGCGCGCCTTTCGAGAGTTGGCGGGCCGCCTCCGTCAGGCGCCGCCCGCGCAGGTACGCCGATACCGACAACCCGGTCGATTGAGCAAAGCATCGCGAGAAATGGAAGCGCGACAATTGACTGGCCTCAGCAATCTCCGCGAGCCCGATCGGGCTCGCGAAATGAGCCTCGATGTACCAGATCGCTCTTCTAATCGGTTCCATGGCCCTTCCTTCACGCACCCCAATGCTATGTTAGCCATCCACCTCTCGCTTGATCGCAAATGCGGCGAACACGCCGAGTCCATGAGCAAACTTGGCGGAATCCAGGAGGCAGCCGATGCATCGGGCGAATCGTAAACGGCAAGCGCCTGTCAGGAGGGCCCTGATCGTCGTGCTAGCCACTTATCAAGATGGCTCGCGAAGGCATTGCGATCGGCTTGTGTGAGCGGTGGTGGACCGCCGCCGACGTTGGCGCTTGAGCGCATCGTGTCCATGAAGTCTCGCATTATCAGGACGCCGCGGATCGTATCGGGCGAGTAACGCTCTCCGCGTGGATTGAGCGCTTCCCCACCCTTGGCGATTACCTCCGCGGCAAGGGGAATGTCGGCGGTAATGACCAGATCGCCAGCGGCCACCCGCTTTACGATCTCATTGTCAGCGACATCGAAGCCGGCGGAGACTTGCATAAGCCGCAGACTCGGAATGCGCGGATGTAGGAGCGCCTGGTTCGCAACCAGCGTCACAGTAACCCCGGTACGCTCGGCTGCTCGGTACAAGATATCCCTGATGACCTTCGGACAGGCATCCGCATCGACCCAAATGCTCGCGTTTGTCATGGCCAGATCCGGCGTTGCCATGGCCACCATATCACTAGAGCGGTGCGTGACACGGCGCGGATGACCTTCGTTAGTGCGCCGTGGGGCAATTGCGAATCTACGCGACGACGAGTGCAGCACGAAAAACATCGTCAAATCAACCACAAAAACCTCATTTAACTGCGGGCGCGGAACACCGAAGGACTTGGTACGGCGCTTGCTTGGGCTCCGCATCGATGGCGTACCAGGATTCGGCAGTCCACATCGACACCCCAACAGCGAGGATCATCATGAGGATCGCCCTAAAAGTCGTTGCCCTGTCCGCATCGCTGTGGCTGGGCGCATCGGTGTTCGGCCTCTCTGCGGCGGCGGATCAGGCGTCTGGCCCGACGGTCAGCAGGTCGCTGGCGAAGCCGCTGAAGGCGGCCCAGGATGCGATGCAGGCAAGAAATTGGGACGCCGTCCTGACCAACATCAAGGAGGCGCAGAACGCTGCGGGCGAGAAGAGCGCCTACGACAACTTCGTCATCAATCAGATGCTCGGATTTGTCTACGTCCAGAAGCAGGACTACGCGAGCGCGGCACCGGCGTTAGAGGCCGCCGCCCAGTCGCAATACGCCACGCCGGAGCAGCAAAAAGGCTGGTTGCGGGCCGTCATGGCCAGCTACTTCGCTCAGAAGAACTACACCAAGACCGTGGAGATTGGCGAGCAAGCGGTGAAGCACGGGGTCACCGACACCGAGACCTATACGACCATTGCCGACGCCCAGAGCAAGCTCGGCAATTGGAAGGACGCGGCCGCCACGATTCAGCAAGTCGTCGACCACCAGAACAAGCCCGAGAAGAGGCTGCTGGAATTTCAGTGGAACTGTTACGTCAAGGTCAATGACAGCGCCGACGCCGGCAAGGTTATCGAAAGGCTGGTGACTTATTATCCCGAACCGGACTACTGGCTGAACGCGCTGGCACCGCTATCGCGCATGGACATCAAGGACGCGCATTTGCAGCTGAATGTCTACCGCCTGATGAATGATGTCGGGGTGCTCAAGCGCCCGATGGACTATGCCGAGATGGCCGAACTGGCCCTCGACCAGGGCTATCCGGGCGAGACGCAGGCGATATTAGAAAAGGCATTTGCTCAGAAAATTTTCACCGAGCAGCGGGACAAAGATCGCTATCAGCATCTGCTCGATGGGGTCAAGCAGCGCGCAACTGCGGAACTTGCGCAGCTGGGTTCGAGCGAGAACGACGCCGCTGCGGCACCGACTGGGGACGCCTATCTGCGGATTGGCGCCGCCTACCTGAGTTACGGCCAGAATGACAAGGCATTGGCCGCGATCACCAAGGGAATCGACAAGGGCAGCTTGAAATCCGCCGACGAGGCGCGCCTGCTGCTCGGCATCGCGAAGCTGCGGACGAAAAATGCCACCGAAGCAGAACGGGACTTCGATAAGGTAAGCACGTCGAGCAATATGGCGTACGCGCGGCTCGGCAGGCTATGGGCGCTGCACGCCGGCTCCCATAGCCATAGCGCCTGAGACGACACACCTTAGCGGTGCGTCGGAACCTAAATCGACGGATGGGGTTGCCGGACTAGGAAGCGGCGGCGTGAGCACGCATTTGTCTGCGCAGTGCCAAAGCCGTGCGATAACCGCGCACGTTTTCAACCCATTGAGGCAGGAGTGCACTGATCAGCAGCTCCTCCATCGCCGCAACCAGCAGCAGCAGGCAACCGCAGCGGAAGGGAATGTCTGACCAGCCGGCAAAAAAGCACACCATTGCCACGCCCATCACATACGCCGTGATGGTCATGAGTCGGGTGTGATAGCTCGTCAATCGATGGTACTTGAGAAAGCCGAACAGAATTGGCGTGCAGTAGGCTGCGGCCGCGACGGCTGCATACCCAGCGTTTAGCTTTAGTTCAATCGGGCGCAGCCACTGCGCAGCGAAGGGATAGACGAGTATGACCAGAAAGTCGCCCCAGCTGTCCAATTGCGCACCCAGGCGGGTCTGCTGATTGAGTCTCCGCGCGAGAAATCCATCGAGAATATCCGACAGCAGCGTTGCGACCAGCACGGCGGTAAACGCAGGCTGCCGATGCCAGGCAAGCCACAGCAGCACCGGCACCATGCCGATGCGCAACATCGAGATGGCGTTGGGTACGTTGAGAGTCGAGGCCATTATCCGATCCGCAGCTTGAGTCCCAAGGCGACCAAATCCAGCTGTCGCTTCACCCGGCTATTGGGCAGTGCACCGATAATATAACCGGCGCAGAGCAGAAAGCCCCAGATCGCCGGATGATCGATCTTTGACCCTGAGGCACGTGGACTACGGTCGCGCAATATTACGTTATCAGCGCCGTAAGCGTGAGACTGTGCGTGTGCTCCAAGCAAAAACGGCGCGCGCCACTTGCCACCAAAGGTGGTCACTCCAGCGATGCTCCACCTCGCGCGGGTGACGCAGAACGCTGCTCTGTTGGCAGATCTGTTCGAACGTGGCTTCGACCTGAGCAGCGAAGACAGGGGATTCAATCTCCTGATTGGCGTCGAGATTCCACAGCGCACCCCAACGATCGAAGTTGCTCGAGCCAATCGAAGCCCAGTCGTCGCACAACGCGAGCTTGCAATGCAGAAATCGCTGCCGATACTCGTAGATCACGACCCCGTTAGCGAGAAGTCGCACAAAGAACCGACGGCCAGCACTGCGCACCAGCGGTGCATCGGTATAGCGGCCGGTCAGTACGAGGCGAACATCCGTTCCACGGCGAGCAGCCCGGCGAAGTGCCCGGCGGAGCCGCATCGACGGCCAGAAGTAGGCTGTGGCAATCCAGGCGCGGCTTCTGGCGCTTTGGACACGCTTCACGATGGAACGCCCAATGTCCTGTCCTCCGTGGCCCGCATTGGCGACAACGCGGCCCGATTCCCCGGGATGCAGAATCTCGGATTGTCGCGACTCCACGTCGAGCTCGCGATGCAGGCAGCGGCGCCAGGTAGCCCTGAACAACGCATGCCAGTCGATCAGGACTGGGCCAGCCATCTCGAGCATGCAGTCCCGCCAGTAGGACTCGGGGTGCACGTCGGGGCTGAATACGTCGGTGATTCCAGCCCCGCCGGTGAAACCCACCGCACCGTCCACGATAAGGAGTTTCCGGTGATCGCGCAGGAACACGCTGGCGAACGCACCCCATCGCGGCACATTGTAGAAAGCGAATTCGACGCCACCATCGCGCAAGCGGTCGCGGTCGCGGTCGTTCATTCCGCGCGCGCCGAGGGCGTCAAAGATTGCGCGAACGCGTACCCCTCGCGCCGATGCACGGACGAAGGCCGCGATGAATGCATCGGCGATCACACCCGATTCGACCAGATAGAACTCGGCAAGGACATAGTCATGGCTGGCGTCGATTGCCGACAGCATGCGGGTGAAGTACTCACGTCCGTCGCTGATGAGCGCAAAGCGATTGCCCATGCGCCTCGGCCCTATGAGACGTCGAACCTCATTATTCGTCTTCGCCAACCGCCATACTCATTTAGCTCTAAAGCACGGCCATTGTGCCAGCTAATTGCAATCGTGCCCTAGTCGAATTGTCAGCAGGGCGGTCGCGATTTTATCCCGACAAGTAGCCGCTTGAGAATTGAGTCCGTCGCACACTGTCGACGGAGGCTGACCTGACCACGCCATCGCGACGCCTCCTGGTAGGATGTGAGTCGACTCGCGACAACCGCTTGATGACTGAGTGGGTTCACCTTCCTGCGCCCCGCCGATCGTTGAGCACGTAGGAACTTCGTAGGAGAAGTCAATGCAAAAGATCACCCCCTTTCTCTGGTATTCTAAAGAGGCGGAGGAGGCCGCGGCTTTCTACGCCTCGATCTTTCCGGACTCTCGACTCACTGGCGTCACGGTAATGCCGAGTGAATCGCCCAGCGGTCCGCCTGGATCGGTCAAGGTCGTCGAGTTCGTTCTCTTCGGCCAGCCCTTCATTGCCATGAGCGCCGGACCGCTCGACCCCTTCAACCACGCGGTGTCGTTCGTCGTAAACTGTGACGATCAGGCCGAACTCGACCGCTATTGGAACGCACTACTCGACGGCGGCTCAGCCGAGCAGTGCGGCTGGCTTAAAGATCGCTTTGGTCTCTCATGGCAGATTGTCCCGACCGTTCTCGGCAGGATGATGGCCGCACCCGATCGGATCAAGGCCAAGCGGGCGGCGGACGCCATGATGAAGATGGTCAAGATTGACATCGCCGTGTTGCAGACGGCATTTGCGGGAACGACGGGTGTGTGAAAATCAGCTCACTGACCCCAAGCTTCGACCGCACGTCAGATTGGCTTACCCTCAATCACACTGACCATGGTGGACGTGGGCGTCACCGCGGAGAGCTCAAAGCCCGCTCGCTTGAATAGCGTCCGGAACTCCCCCTCAGTTCGTTCAAGCCCGCCGGGGAACACCATCATCGCCATATCGAAATCCTTGGAACCGGTCGGGTCATTCCCCACAGGAATGACACATTCGACGATCAGCAATTTCCCGCGCTTCGAAATCACCTTCCGACATAGCCCTAGGATTTGCAGGCACTGCTCATCCGTCCAATCATGAAGTACGTGTCGGAGAAGATAGGCATCTGCCCCCGACGGGACAGTTTCAAAGAAACTGCCTTCGATCACCTGGCAACGATCGGAGATGTCATATCGCTTCAGATTTACCTTTGCTCGCGCCACGACGTGGCTCAGGTCGAACAGAATGCCCCGCATCTCCGGATAACGCTGCAACACCGGACCAATCAAAGATCCGTTGCCGCCGCCGATGTCGGCCATTACTTGAATGGCGCCGAAATCGTATGCCTCCATCATAGCCGCCGTCTCGTAACCGTGGATTGACGTCATCCCGGCATCGAATACTGGTGCAAGTTCCGGATGCTCTCCGATGTATTCGAAAATCGGTTTCCCAAATACCTTGATAAACCCGGTTTCGCCAGTTCTTACCGAGTGATCGAGACCATCCCAGGCCGCGAAGGCGTTATGATACAGCTGCGCCGCGACGCGATACGACCCATGAGCGTCACTACGCAAGGCAGCAGAAAGATTAGAGTGATCGAACTCGCCATTCTTCGTTTCTTGAAACAGTCCATGGCCCGACAAAAACCGCAATACACGGTACAACGATCGTTCATGACAGCCCGTGGCTTTGGCCAAGTAAGCCGCAGATCGCGACACCCCAGCTTGGATGTGGTCCGCGACGCCTAAGTCGGCCACCGTACATATCGCCCTTGTGAGCGCCGCGCCGAACATCATGCGGTTAAGTTGATCGGTTTCTTCTTGCGCCACGGGTAGTTCCTCGGCGAGTAAGCTCTGCAAGTCCCTTGTCTAACCATAAAGATTAGCACAGCATTCGGCTCAACCTGGTCGTTGGCATCCTCGTAGAGGAAACGTTCGCGGGGGTGTTGAAGCGAACTGCTGACAATTCTGCGGCACGATCCGCCAATCAAACGGAGGCGAACTATGTCTAGGATCGAAGATAGGCTTCGGGCTCTTGGGCTGACCCTGCCAGCGCCGACACAACCGCCGGCGGGTGTCGTTCTGCCCTTTCAATTCGTCCATGTCGTTGGCCGTCGCGCGCTCATCTCCGGCCACGGGCCACAAAATCCGGACGGATCCTTTGCTCGGCCCTTGGGCAAACTCGGACGCGAGCTTACGGTAGAGCAAGGCTACGTCGCTGCTCGAATGACGGCGCTATCCATCCTCGGAAGCCTGAAGCGAGCCCTTGGCGACCTCGATAGGATAGGGACCTGGTCTCGAGTGTTCGGGATGGTCAACTCGGCACCAGGGTTCAACCAGCAGCCGAGCGTGATCAACGGATTTTCCGAACTTATACTCGAGGTGTTCGGTCCAGTGGCCGGCGCTCACTGCCGTAGTGCCGTCGGTCTTGCTGAACTGCCGTTCAATATCCCGGTTGAAGTTGAAGGGGAAGTCGAGCTCGTTACCGATGACCTTTGACTAAAATATCCGCAGATCTCGCGAATCGGACTCCGACGGAAAATGGCTCACTGCAACACTTGCCTAGAGACTGGTCCGGAGTGTGAAGTGAATTCTTTGTTTGCAATGATTTTGGCGTTGGCGCTATTTGGGGTTGCGCATGCGGATGATCTGACCCCGTCAATTCCATCCTCGGTCATCAGCGACCCAGCGCCAGACCCCGCTCATCCGCCGCGTTCGGCGCAGGTGCTCGTACCCAGCCATGGGCTGGGGATGAACGCGTTATTCTATCTGGCTGGCGGTGCAGGACCTCATCCTACGATCGTGATTCTGCACGGCCTCCCCGGCAACGAACAAAACCTTGACCTTGCTCAGGCCGTCCGCCGTGCAGGCTGGAACGTACTGACCTTGCATTACCGGGGGGCTTGGGGAAGTCCGGGAGACTTTTCCATCCGTCACGTATTGGAGGATGCAGATGCCGCAGTCACCTTCGTACGCCGATCTGACATAGCAGGGAAATTCGGAATCGACACGAGTCGAATAGTCCTGGGCGGCCACAGCATGGGCGGTTTCGCCAGCGCCGCTCACGCCCGAATGGACGCGGATCTTCTCGGTGTCGTTCTGATCGACGCTTGGAATGCTGGAGCAACGGGAGATAAGCTGAGCAAAGTCACCGGCATCAAACGTGCGACCTTGGCTTCTAAGGAGTTTGACGATCTTGGAAATTCCCTGCACGGCGCGACGGCGACTAGCATTGCCGAAGAAATCGTGGCGCACCGTGCCGACTGGAATTATCTGTCGTGGGGCACCGGTCTAACGCACCGCCCGCTGCTGGTGATTGGCGCGTCTCAGGAGGACGGCGAGGAAACCCGTCAGCTCGCCGAAGCCGTGGTCAACGCCGGAGGTAAGGTCACTGCAGTTAGCCTGCCAAGCGACCACAGCTTTCAAGATCACCGTATCGCGCTTGAAGCGGAAGTCATCAATTGGCTGCAGAAACTTCTCAACAATTGACGTGCTTCGCGCCAGACCAGGAAGTTCCCGTTCTGGTGGTAGGTGGCAGCCTTGTTGGGCTGACCACCTCGGTGCTACTGGCGTCGCATGGCGTCCAGCACATGCTGATCGAGCGGCACCGGGGCACGGCGATCCACCCGCGGGCGGCCTCGTTTCACCAGCGCACGATGGAGATCTTCCGCAGCGTCGGCCTGCAGCGGGCGGTGGAGGCCGCCGCCGAGCGGGAATTTGTCCAGAACGGTGCCATCATTTCCGTCGATGCCTTGAGCGGCAAGGAACTCGCCTGCTTCTACCGCTCGTTCAACGAGGGGGTCGAGGGCTTGAGCCCCACCTCGCGACTATTTATCACGCAGGTCGGGCTCGAACCGGTGCTCCGCGAGCGTGCGCTCGCGCTCGGGGCCGATCACCACTATGCGACGGAGATGGCGAGCTTCGAGCAGGATGATGCGGGAGTCGTCGCCGTGCTGCGCCCGCGCGACGGCGGGCCGGAGCGAAGGGTCCGTGCCCGGTACCTGGTCGCGGCCGACGGAGCCCACAGCTTCGTGCGCAGGCAGCTCGGCATCGGCATGGATGGACGCGGCAGCTTCGCCGACTGCGTAACCATCTACTTCGGAGCCGACTTGCGCGCGTTGATCAGTGATCGCAATCTCAGCGTCGTGTACGTGAACCAGCCGGGGTTGCTCGCATTCTTCAGATTCTCGATCACCGGGGACGCCGGGTTCCTGGCGGTCTTCGCGACCTTCGACAAGGACGGCACCCGCAACAGCCGCGTCGCCCAGGATCTTTCCTCGACCCGTTGCGCCGCACTCGTGCGCGCGGCGCTGGGGGTACCGGCCGAATTCCCGGTCGCGATCGATGATGTGCAGCCCTGGAGCGCGACCGCTGCCACGGCGACAGTGTTTCGCAAGGGGCGCGTCTTCCTGGCCGGCGATGCCGCGCATCTCATGCCCCCCACCGGCGGTTTTGGAGGCAACACCGGCATCGCGGATGCTCACAATCTCGCGTGGAAACTGCGCATGGTGCTGGAGGGAACCGCCGGCCCCCGGCTGCTGGATAGCTACGAGCCCGAGCGCAAACCGCAGTGCGAGCTGATCGTCGAGCAGGCATATGCGCGCTACGTCAAGCGCGTCGATCCATCCCTGCCGGCGACGAATCTCGCACCCCTGCTCGACGATGCAGCGATCGAGCTCGGAACTGTCTACAGCTCCGATGCCATCGTCAGCGAGGAGGAGAGCAGCGTCGGTGCGCTGCTTGAGGACCCGCACAATCCCAGCGGCAGGCCGGGAACGCGCGTACCTCACATCATGCTGCAGCGGAACGGTGTCCCGGTATCCACGCACGATCTCCCCGAAAATGGCTTCGCCCTGCTCGCGGGCGCCGGCAGCCACAATTGGACGAAAGCGGCCAATGCTTTGGCAGCGGCCGGAATTCCGCTGAAGGCTCACCGGATCGCACCCGACGGCGATCTGTCGAACCCCGACGGTAGCTTCGAGAACAACGTGGGAATCGGCGCACGGGGCGCGCTACTGCTGCGACCCGACGGCATCATCGGCTGGCGCACCCGCCGCCCGCACGCGGAACCGCGCGCACGACTCGATGAGGTGATGCGACGGCTGGTATTCCGGGGCTGACGCCGCCGGGACTGGGCCGAGCACGGACGCTTTCGGCCTTCAGTCATCTCTTGGGTTACCGCAGCGCGGGTTCGGAGCGGGTGATGGGAATCGAATCGAACCCGCGTAATCGCCGCTTGGACAGTCGAGGCGCAGGTTTGCGACAACCCTCGAACAGTTGGATCGAATTCGACGGCATTTCTCGTCACAAGAAACTCCTCGACAGCAATGCCAATTTCGAGGAGTTTGTTCACCGCAATACCAACGACCCGGATTGGTGCGAGCAATCCGGGCCGGTCTTGGAGCACGCTGCCGTAGCGTGCCACTAGCGAGTCCGATCGGAGGCCACGATGATCGGCTGCAGTGTGCCCTTGTGCGCCTTGTAGACAGCGAACAGCGCCGGCTTGCCCACGTCATTCACCGCGCCCTCGATCGCCGTGTTCACACAGGCCTCTTTGTGCATCCTGGAGAAGAGATCGCTGTCGACAAAATGCTCGCAAGCCTTCTCGGCCGCCGAGTGGATGCGACGGTAGAGTATGTTCGCCCCCTGGGCGCTGGAAGCGTCGAGATCCCCGTAGTTGACGGTGACTTGATATGAATCCGGGCTGGCAGCGGTGGAAACCGCGGCGAATCCCGAACTCAGGGCGACAAAAATCGCACCCTCGATCAGTCCACGCACAGTGGCCGAAGTTTTCATGATGTTCATGTTCATCTCCTGATGAATTGGTAAGCGATGGTGGTCGAGGTGGTGGGTGCCGCTGCCACCCTAAATCACCGCCTCACCCATACAGACACCGTCCGGCGGTCAAACCCGACATTGAGATCCAAGAAAATTGCCGTGGCGTGGGCCTGGCCGACACGTTAATTTGTGTGCCTACTGCAAGATGTCGGGCACCGGAGCATGAATCAGCTCACTGAGCTGTTGGGAAGGCTACAGGCGGGCGATGCAAGCGCTCGCGACGCGCTGTTCGCCGCGGCTTACCCCGAGCTGCGCCGGCTGGCACGCGCCCGACTGCGCGATGGAGGGCGCAATACGGTCCTGGATACGACCTGCCTGGTGCACGAGTCGTATCTGCGCTTCGTGAGCGTCGGGGCACTGCGTGCCGAGGACCGCCGGGCCTTTTTTGCCTACGCTTCCCAAGTGATGCGCTCAGTGATCGTCAATAGCGTGCGCGAGCGCATTGCGCAAAAGCGCGGTGCCAACGCCCGGCCATTGACCTTGTCAACGAAGCTCGAGGCAAGCGTTGCCGACGGCGAGGAGACCATACTCGCGGTGCACGAGGCGTTGGAGGCATTGGAGAACGCGGACCCTCGTTTGGCGCAGGTAGCGCAGATGCGCTATTTTGGCGGCTATAGCGAGCAGGAAATCGCCGAAACGCTGGCCGTCACCGTGCGCACGGTGCAACGCGACTGGGAGAAGGCGCGGCTGATACTCACGGCAGCGCTGCGTGGCTGAGTAATAAGCAACGCCGTGGCGCTATCGATCGCTCAGATAGGGCTCTTCCAAGCGCTCCGCGAAGCGCTATTGCCGACCGGGAATCAAGCCGCCTACATGGGTCACTGAAACGCAGCTCCAGGTCCTGCCGCAAACCCCTGAGCATCGGAGTTTCAGGGCCGAGTCGCGCTTGAATGCGCCATCGGCACGGCGGGCGAGCCAAACCTCCGCCATTCCGCCGGCTCCGACGGGCCGAATCAGCTCGTACGGGCCTGGCCGCGAGTGGCCTGCAGGCTGGCGCTCGCGTGGGTCGGTGCACCTGACCGCATGGGGAACGCGCTCGGATCTGCAGACCGTCGAGGGGGGCCTTTCAAAGTCCACTGCGTCGAGGGATCAGCCTAACAATCTCTATGGAGGTGGCCGTGAGGCATCGGTGATTGTGCGCCGTGGGCGCTGAATATTGGATCGCCCAGGCTCTCTTCATGAGTTCGTCGGGTCGAATTGCACCGCAGCTATTCGATCCTTTCGCCCTGTTTGACCATCCGTTCGTACGCATCGGCGAGCTTGACGAGGGACTCACCGCAGCGGGTCCGCGTCGATGATCCGTGCATGAGGGCAAGCGCCTGCGGCTCGAGCGTTGCCAGACGACGGATCGTCGCCGCGGTAACAACCGTAAGTGCTGTGGCATGAAAAAGCTCCTCAGCCGCGAGTGCGGGCCCGACGATGTCGCTGTCAGTAAGCGCCGGTCCGTCGCCGGTGTGGGTAAAGAGATCACCGCACAGAAGGGTCTTGGTCGTTTCCTCGAAAAGCACGCGCGCTTCCCAGTTGTGTGGAACGTGCGGCGTATCGATGTGCCGAATGCGCTTGCCGCCGAGATCGATGACCTCGCCGTCGGCTAGCTTGCGCGGCGGTCGATCACACAGGTCATCGAGCGAGACTAAGCACCCGAGCGCGCCGTGAGCGACTTCGGCGCGCGGTGCGGCAGCAAGAAATTCGTTCATCGCACCGCACTCATCGGACTCCATATGTCCGAAGGCGATCCATCGGAGTCGCTCAAGCGGAACTATGCGGGCGATCGTCTGCGACACTAGCGGGAACATGCGTCGCGGCCCCGTATGGAAAAGAAGTGGGTCCTCGGCATCGATGAGGAACTGATTGAATGTGAAGCCGCCCGGTGCTGCCTCGGGAATGCACGTTGATAAGCGATAGACGCGATCAGCGATCTCATCGGTTTTGGTTTGCATGCCGACTTCCTCTCGTTGCGGCGGGTGCCGCTCGGCGAGACTCAAATATCCCGGTTGAAGGCTACGCCATTCTTACGATGAATTGAATGGTCGAAAGCGTAGAAGATCCCGGCGCCAGACTCTCATGTCAGGCAACGTTACCCGCGCGCGGAAGGAGATCAGGGAAAAATTGGTGTGGTGTCGGTCGAGGCCGACGAGCGGGAACTCAGGCTCTACCGCGAGCAAGGGAACGTTGCCGCTGCCCTGCTTCGGGCAGCCGGCTCGCCTGCTAAGTGCCGATTGACTCCTAAAGTGACCTTAAGAAAATGAGCAGGTCCTGCTGCTGGGTCTCGGTCAATCGGTTGAACTCTTGGATCACTCCGTTCGCCTCCGAACCACGGCTGGCGTGTGCCTCGATGGCTGCGAGCAAATCCGACGTCCTTCCATCGTGCAAGAAGAACAGGCGCTGTCCAATTCCCCACAGAGGCGCAGTGCGGAATTGGTCTGGTCCAGCAGCTCCTTGCGTGATGCCGTCGTTGAGACCGTCTCCCATGTGGTGAAGCAGTAGATCGGAGAATAGATTTGCTTGCACGTTACTCAAGCCGGGCGGATTGACCGTGAAATCTGATGCGTCGGTCCTCATCGACCGCGTATGGCACAACGCACATCCTGCCGCTTTAAATTGCGCCAGGCCGTCCTGAATCGCGGTTGCACAGTTGGATGCCGGGCCGGATATCGTGCAAGCTGGCGCAGGTTGATCCAGAAACCGCATGAAGATCGAGAAGTCCTCAATATCGCTTGGCACGTTTGACGTGTCGGTAGTGGCGCTGATCGGAAGGAAATTCGTTTCGTCCTCCGGCACCAGATTGCCTAGGCAGGCCGCCGGTGGAGGCACGCCACCGAAACCACGCTCGTTCGGAAAAAGCTCATTGGTGATTCCCATTTCTACGTTATAGGCTTCGCCGGCGAACAGCAATCCTGACTTGTTCTGAGCCTTCCAGCCGAAGCGTGTAATCGTACCGTCGTTTCCGCTTCGGTTTGGCGAGCCGCGTATGCCGAGGGCGGCCCGTGATACCGCCGTGGCCTCGAAGCTCTTCAAGATCGTGGCGTCGGAGATCGTTTCAATCAAACCCAATCCGAACACCGGTGTCGGAATCCTCAGCGCCAAGTTGTTATCCGCCTGCGCCTGATTGAAGTCCGGTTGCGGAAGCACGGTCGCCGTGCATCCTGGAGGAGCGTCGCTGCGCTCAGCGATGGTGAAGAGATCATGAACGCTTCCGTCCGGAGCGTCCAGATTGAGCGGTCCGCCGGATTTGAAGCCGAAGAAGTTCGACTGCCCCTCTGCGGGGCTGCTGTAGAAGTATTTGAACCGCGCCTCGCGTACTGGTCCAGTCGACGTCACAAAGAACGGCAGTGTGTTTGATGCCCCATTCAGTGATGCTACTGCCACTTGTGGGTTCATGCGCGGACTCGTGCCGCCGATTGCTGGCTGCGAGTGGCACATCGCGCAAGCGATTCCGTTGAATGTCGGCCCAAGGCCACCGTTGCCTGGAGATGGCAGAGAGACGCCTTCAACTTCCGTAAATTGAGCCAAAGCAGTTGCGAAGAACCGCGCCTGATCCGGAGTGAGGTTGGCAATCGGCGCTCCCGCTCCGGGATTACCGCCTCTGGGTCCTGGATCGGTAGGCTGCGCAAGAACCGCTGTGGAGTCCAGCGCGCTCAAACCGACGAGCAGTGCGGCGAGTATGGAGTGGATCGCTGTGTCGTGCAGACGCATTGCTTGTCCTCCCAGATGGCAACACGAGTTTGCAATCGAGTTCTACGCGCGGTGTCCACAGGTGTCGATGTGTCGCCCCATCGAGACGGCGCGGAATTTGCCGGAGTAGTAGGAATAAGCTGGAGAAATGGCGGTTTCAGCACGGCAGAGCGGAGTTGCGTTGAGTCACAAGTTCATTGAAGCAGTCGACTATAAGTTTGGTGGATAGCGCGTCGTGAACGCCTGAGCGCCGCGCACCCAGCGCTATATGTCAAAGGCGTGCCAGATGCGCAGAATCGTCCGCTGCGAAACTCCGAGAGTTGCGGCGAGACGACGACTGCTCCAGCGCGCAGCATCCGGCGGTTTCTCGTGCAACGTCTTGGCGAGCACCGCCTGCACCAGGGCGTCGCTAATTGAGCGCGGGGCGCCCGAACGTGGCTGATCCGCCAAACCCCGGATGCCTTGCGCGACGAAGCGCCCGCGCCATTTACCGACCGTCTGTGCCGTGACCTTCAGCTGTTTCGCGCTTTCACGATGTGGGAGACCGGCGTGGCAACTGAGCACGATCCGAGCTCTCATCGCCAATGATGGACAGGCCTGACCGTCCCGCGCCCACTGCTCGAGCTGCTCCTGCTCATCGCGCGTCAGGGTCAGTAGCTTCAGTCTTGGACGGCGTTGCATCTTGCACTCGGAGAGGTGCACGGCGCACCCGCTATGGGCGCGTCCGAAGATACCGGACTGCGGAGCAGTAGTGCGGCGCGTATTGCATGCACCCATCGCTGTCTCGTGCCTGCGCATTGGTGGTTCTCCGAGAGGCAACACGAGTTTTGTATTCGAGTTCTACGCGCGGTTTCCGCAGATGTCGATGTGTCGCCCCACCGAGACGGATTGTGCCGGAGCACTTGTAATAAGCTGGGAAATCGCGGTTTCAGCGCGTCGGAGTGACGTTGGATTAAGTCACAAGTTCACTTGAAGCAGTCGACCATTGCACCAGTCGCGCGAGGCTGACAGTCCAACGGTCGCACGCTTACTGGAGCGGCAACAGGTCTTCGTGTTGCTTGCTCTTCCTTGCTTCTTTCAACTCTCGCTTTCGTTGATCGTCATTCACTTGGGCGGACCTGCATACTAAGACAAGGGGATCGCACGGGCGGCGCGGTCTCGTTCAAATGGCCGTAGTTGGCCGAGATCTGGCGTGAGTGTTTGGTAGTCGCGTGAATGGTGACCATTGACCCGATGGAGATCCTAGGGACTGTCCCGCTCTGCCGATTGAAAAGGGTGAGTCCTACGAGGCTGGAGAACGCCGCGAGCATAGAGAGGCCCCTGTTCACCGGCTTAAAGATGTCACAGAGAAGCAGCGTCACAGCGGCCATGCCTGAGACCGCGATGAGGCCCCCTGCGATATTCAACGGGCCGCGAACGAAGAGCTCAGTGAATGCAGCCATCAGTACGCTGAGCAACTGAAGGGCACCGGCAATTCTGGCCTTGAAACGCGGCGACCTTCCTGCAATCCGTTTCATCAGTACGGCGGCGAGCACGCAATTTCCTACTCGCGGGAGTTATTGAATCAAGTCCGTGCAAATCAGGTAATCCTGCCCTTTGCTCGTGGTGGCGCTGCGTCAGCCCCAGTAGACATATGTCCATCTACCTCACTGAACGATCGAGGCCTATGCCGGGATCGTGAAGGTGATACTCAACGGTCGAGTATTGGACCCTTCCGAACTGGCGGCTAGCGCAGCGCACTGAGGTCCAGAGCGTGCGTACTGATTCGCGTTTTATTTCATTGGGCCGGGCAGCTTGCGCTGATCCACTTGCCCGTGTACGACGCGAGACCGTGCATTGTCTGGCCGTTACCCGTCAGAGTAACTGTCATTGCTCCTGTGCCGTTTTCCGAATCCAAAACATGTATTTGCCCGTGGACTTCCGCCGCCATCCCAGAGTTCTTCCCGAAGTTGCACCCAGTTCCCCGCACCTCCATGTCGGTACTCGTTGAACTCAGGACCGTCCAAGTGCAGTTGTCCCCAGATCCATTCGCCCATGGATTGGTACTCAAATCTTTTGTAGTTACACACGAATTGTAGGTCGTCGTCTGTGGCGCTGCCTTCATCATGCCCGCCATTTGAGGTGGAAGCTCGGTCCACGTGATAGCCTTAGTCATGTGCCAAAGGCCGGTCTTGACGTTGAGGGGCTGGAACTGTGCTGCGGCCGCAAAAACGACGGAGGCCGCCGAACAGATCACAACAACCAAGAATCTCTTCCGCATTTCGTTCTCCATGAGAGTTGTGGACCGCACTCGTTGGCCCTCTCGGCGTGCCAACTCTACAGTCCAGGATTGATGACAAATGGGTCGTCTCCGTCCCCGTGCACTGCCTGGCTTTAGTGGACGGTTCGTGATCTCTCTGTTGACCGATTTAACGTTGATGATGCTCCTGTTCGGATCTGCGCTGCAATGAGGGATGGTAGACCTAGCCTCGCGTCGGGGTCCCACCGTAAGTCGGATACAACCATAAACCAATGTATTGACATTCAATCATTCGGTTGATACTGTCTTGGAAATGGGCAATACGGTTGTACTTCGCACTGTTCCTGCCTCTGGTCGCGATACCGAGGCCGATACCGCGAGGCTTAACGAAGTCTTCTTCGCGCTCTGCGATCCGGTCCGCCGCCGGATTCTCGAGCGGCTTGATGGTGAGGCGCTGTTGGTGTCCGAACTTGCAATGCCATTTGATATCTCGTTGCAAGCAGTTTCGCGCCACATTCAACTTCTGGTACGCGCCGGTCTCGTGCAGCAGGAGCGTAGCGGAAGAATCAGCAGATGCAGCCTTGAGGCCCAACCGCTCGCCGGTGCCGCGCTCTGGCTGAATCGTTACAGTAAGTATTGGCAGCAACAGTTCGACGTGTTAGCGGCAACGCTGGCGGACATCGACGAGCGAGCCACCGCAAAGGCGTTTCGCCAGCAAAACACCAAACGCACGTCGCGGGGCAAGCGACGTGCAATGCGGAATGCCCAACGAAGTTCCAAATGAAGCAGAGCTGAGGATTCATCATGAGCCACCAAGTCGTATCGAAAAACGAATGGATCGCCGCCCGCAAGCTGCTGCTGGCCAAGGAAAAGGAATTCACACGCCTTCGCGACGATCTCAGTCGCGAGCGCCGCGAGCTCCCTTGGGAGCGAGTCGACAAGCAATACCTATTCGAAACCAAAGCTGGCCCGCAGACGCTGGCCGATTTATTCGATGGGCGTCATCAGCTGGTGGTGTATCACTTCATGTTTGCGCCGGAGTGGGAAAACGGCTGTAAGAGTTGTTCATTCTGGGCGGACAACTTCAATGGCATCGTCACTCATCTCAAGCAGCGCGATGTGTCATTTGTAGCCGTGTCGCGCGCGCCGTGGAAGAAACTGCATGCATTCGCGCAACGCCTGGGCTGGAGTTTCAACTGGGTGTCTTCGGGCGGAAACGATTTTAACTTCGATTACCAAGTGTCGTTCACCGAGCAACAGATGCAGGGCGAAGTGGACTACAACTACGACAAGCGCAAGTTTCCTGCGACCGATGCGCCGGGTGTCAGCGTTTTCTTGCGAGACGGCAACAGCGTGTTCCATACCTATTCGAGTTTCGGGCGGGGCATCGACATGCTGAACACGGCCTATCACTATCTCGACTTGGTGCCGAAGGGACGCGATGAAGACGCTCTGCCGTCCTCGATGGCCTGGGTCAAATTACACGATCAGTATTCCAACTGACTTTTGCTTCGAGTTCGCACGCATGAAATACGCCGAAGGCAGCGCCAAGATCACCGAGTATCGGCGGCAAATAGCCGCGATCCGGCAGAAGATGCGTGAAACTCAGCTGGCGGTGGAGCCGCAGCAAGTCGACGACTACGAATTCCGGACAACTGAAGGCGCGATTCGCCTGTCGCAGTTGTTCGGTAAGCATAAGGATGTGATCTTCATTCACAACATGGGCACGTCGTGCCCTAGTTGCACCATGTGGGCCGACGGCTATAACGGCATTCACCATCACGTTGCTTCGCGCGCCGCGTTTGTAGTGTCGAGTCCCGACACGCCGGACGTGCAGCGCAAGTTCGCCGCCAGCCGCGGTTGGACATTTCCGATGGTGAGTCATTTTGGGACGACATTCGCCGCGGACATGGGCTACACGTCGAGCAAAGGCGGATGGCTGCCCGGCATCTCCGTGTTCCAGCGGCAGGGCAATGGAATCGTTCGAGTGTCGGACGCCAGATTCAGCCCCGGCGATGACTTTTGCGCTGTCTGGCATATGTTCGACATGCTGCCTGATGGCGCCGGCGATTGGTCGCCCAAGAAGCAATACCCGTAGATCGAAATGCGGCAACACGGCGCCTTGAGCGCATCGAAGTTGCTCCACGAACGAGGACATCGATATGTGCCCAGTGTGTTTCGGAGTCGCGACGTGGTATTTCGCAAGCGCATCTTCTGCGGGTGGCATCGCTGCGCTGGTTCTGAAGCGATCGAGCGGCCAAAACAAGGACAAGCACAATGACGCGTGCGGTGACGCAGAGTCGAAGCGCGATCTCAAGGGGCACGCGCTCCGCAGATGGCACCCTGCTTGATGCGATCAACCGTTCAGCGCGGGCAGCACGAATGCAAATGTAACACCGAGCAGCAGGCTCGCTAGAGCAAGCCCGTACAGCAACGCGCTGATGCGCCGCAGGCGCCGACAGGATCGCGCCGCGTCGGGATCGGGCGGACACGGTAAGGATCGGCCGTACCAGAGCGCAACACCACTTATTGCCAGAATGGCGATCGCGATCCCGAACACGAGCGGCTTATGCTCACTCAGCCAGATGAGCTGGGGTACTGCCGTGACGATCCCGGCCAGCGCCGCACCAGCCCCCAGTGCCACGAGCATCGCCGGCAACACACAGCACACGAGCGTCGCCGAACTCGCGAGCAGCGCGCCGGCCGCCAAGCCGGCATTGCGTGAGAGCGCGGGATCTACCCGACTCATGGCTTGATCTGTTTGGCTCGCTCGCGCAGATCGGCGATCGGCGTCTCTGTGCGCTGAATGGCCCTGACCGTGTAGCCGGCGTTTGTGAGTGCACGGAGCAGTTCCGCATCCGGTATGTCCTGGCCGTCTTTCAAGGCGACAGCGACCAGTTTCTGTTCGAGGCTCACCACCACATCGGCGGTCGCCGGGAACTTGCGCAACTGCTTCTCGATGCCTTGTGCGCAGAACGCGCACACGAGGCCGTTGACATTCATCTCGATGGTCGCGGCCTGGACGGGGGCGGTGGCCATGATCATGAGTGAGATCAGGACTCTGGATATGAGTTTCATGGATGAGTACCTCTAGAAATTGAACATGGCCATGGCCTGGAGCTTCCCGCCGTTCGTGATGCCGGCTTCGACCCAGGCACCGCCTTTGAACAGGCGCAGCAACAGGGCCGATTCGACTCCCCGATGAATCCCGCCGGTGTACTGTCGGGCCTGGACGAGAAACCAGGTTGCAAGGCTGTCGTAGTCGTGCTTGTAGGGGGCGAGTCCGAGCTGCAGCGTGTCGATCCGATGCGAGAACGCCTGTGATCCCTGCCAGTCAGTCTTCAGCGAGGCATAGACCCGACGGGTCTCGTAGTCCGCCTGGGCTCCGGCATTTTCGGCAAGGAGCGTCCCCGAAAACGTGTTGCCGGTCGCGCTCCCTAAGCCACCCCAGGCAAAGACATTGGCCTGTGCGTCATCGAGGTTCCAGCGGTGAACCAGGTAGTTGAGCCGCGCGTAGTTGATACGGCGCACCTTCGTCGTCTCGTCACTGTCGAGTTCGATGTGCCCACCGCCGACCGAAACATCGTAACGCGGGGCATAAAAGATCTGCTCCTCCGTCATCGTGCCGGCGCCATCTTCCACCATCACGGTCGTGCCGTCGGCAAACGCGATGGGCTTGGCGACGGCGCTCAGAGGGCCGACGAGTGCAAGCGCACCGGCCAGGCCGATAGACCAGCGAAGCATGACCAACTCTCCGATCTGTTCCAGATTGGCTCCGCGTATCGCGCAGAGCACGACACTGGACGGCGCGAGCGCCGAACAGCCCACTACGTCGAGCGCAGCGTTAGAGGATCGGGGGTCGGAGCTGAGGGCCGGGGCTTTCCGTGGCATACCACACAGAGCCCGAGTCCCAGGGTAGAAGATGTAACGGCGGTGCCGGCAAGGAGACGTGGGAGGGGAGTATCGCAGTGCCGACGCCGGCACAGCATGCCCCAGCCAGCAGGCCGGCAGGGCAGCAAGAAGACTCGTAATTGGAGTGGTCGGAGCCGTGGCCCGGGCAGCAGTTCGCGGGCATCGCCAAGGCAGATCCCGCCGCAGTCATCGTGACCGCGTAGGCTAAGATTGGCCCCTGCAGGGCCATCGCCAGCACGATCAGAAGCGCGACGAGACGACGGTTCATGATCCGAGAGTACTCCGCGTGCGACCTTGGGAGCGTCCTGATTATCCGATAGGAGTGCGGAATCTTCGACGAGTTCCCGAATCGTGACTGCTTTCTCGTTCGGATGCAGGCGTAGCGGTTCCGGGAGGGATGATGGCACGAGGGCGAGACAGCGGTATGCCCCCCGCCCAGCAGTGGGAGTCGTACTTCGACGCCGCCAGTGTTCTGGAGTCGCTTGGCTGCAGTTCCATTCGCGGCGACGCCGTCGAGTTCGGCTGTGGCTACGGTACGTTCACCATCCCGGTCGCCCATCGGACATCCGGCACGGTCTACGCGCTCGACATCGATCCGCACATGCTGACCGCCACGGCCGCGCGCGTCACACAGGCCGGCTTGCATAATGTCGTCGTGGAGCAGCGTGATTTCGTCGCGGAAGGTTGCGGCCGTGCCGCCGGCTCCATGAGACTCGCCATGCTCTTCAACATTCTGCACATCGAGGATCCGGTCAGACTCTTGACGGAGGCGCACCGCGTGGTGCGTCCGGGGGGACGGATCGGTGTGATTCACTGGATCTACGACGTGCGCACACCGCGCGGGCCGCCGCTATCCATCCGGCCGCGGCCCGAGCAATGCCGTGCTTGGGCCAAGGAGGCTGGCCTGCAGTGGATTTCCCGCGCGGACTTGCCTGGAGCCCCCTGGCATTGGGGTGTGGTGCTGGAAAGTCCCTGAGACTCACGAAGCTTCTAGATTGAGATTCTTCTCCCAGAATGATGGTTATCATATCTTCCAGAAAGTCGAGGCGGCCTTCAGTCGCCATAGGAAAGCGTTAACGTTTATGACCAAGACATTTTTTGCAGGTGTCGCAGGCGGACTGATCGGCGGACTGCTCGGAGCCTATCTGTTCATGCATCTTGGCCCTGGCCCCAACCGCTCGGCCACGGCGGTCGCTACGACGCGCCGGCAGGACGTGGTCTCCGCCGGCAGGATCCAGCTCGTCGACGCGGGCGGCCGGATGCGCGCGGAGCTGGCGATATCCGGAGACGGCGGCCCCGCGCTCTTTTTCTTCGACACTGCGGGGCGAAACCGCATGGTGCTCGGGCTCTACTCGGCAGCCGAGGGCGAAGCGCCCTCCGTCGTGCTGAACGATGCCCAGCAGCGGGCGGCTGGCATATTTCGACTGTTTGGCCCCCGCGACACGCCGGTCGTGGTACTGAAGAACCAGGGCCGGGATCGCTCAATCTTCGGGCTGAACCCGAACTCAACGGATCCCTTTCTCGTCAACTATGCCGGCGACGGGACCAAGAGCGGTGTGTTCGGCAACTACTAACCGGCCCCGCGGACTTTTCCTCGCCGGCGTCGTCGCCTTGCTCGCAGTGGCCGGCGGCTGGTTCGCCTGGCAGCATCATGGCGCGCGGCACCGTCCTGAATATGTGCTCATCAACGAGACCGGACAGCACGACTACGATCTCGCCTTTACCATGAGCCTCAAGCTCGCCGAGAAGAAATCCGGCATCGAAAATGCGCTGATCCTGCTTGCGTCCCTGCCGCCGTCGAAGTCCATTGAGCAGACGGCCAGCGAGCTCTTCACCCAACTGCAGATCGGCGCACGGCGCAATGGTCGGGGCATACTCTACTTGTACAGTGTCAAGGACAATCTGCTGAAGATCGAAGTGTCGTACGCCCTGGAAGGTGACCTTCCGGACGTCTACTGCCGCCGCCTCGAGGAGGCGGCCAAGACGTATATGCTTTCGGAAGTACCTCAGGACTTCATTTCCGAGCTCATCATCACCACCAATCTGCGCGGCATGGGCGCGATGAGCGGCGCCAGCCAGCCGGCGCGGCCCAAGTGGATCAGCGGCGAGTTCCTTTCGGGCGGAGGGGGCGCGCTGGTGCGCGGCTACGGCAAGACGCTGGCCGACTACGAGGCCGCCATCCGCAATATGCCCGAGACGGAACTCGAGCAATACCGGCCCGCTGCAGATGCCGGCATCTCGGTAGAACGCTACCTTGCATCGCTCGACGCGGGGATCGGCGATCCGCGACTCCCGCTGTTGACGGAGGGCAGTCGGCTGTTTCGCGCCATCGTCCCCCGTGACGAGGCCCAGCAACAAAGGATTGCTGAATTCTTCCGGAGCGCCGCGCCCTATCGACTGCTATTCGCCGGCGACCTGGCCCTGGCAGTTCCTCAGCCCGACCACTCCAATCTGCCACTGCTGCTTCGGCATGGAACCGACAATCTGTGGTACGTGGACGAGGCGAAGTCGTGGACGTACTTTCACCGCTTTGAGGACAACGTCAATTTTTTCGTGAAGTACTCTGACAACCCGTTCCTGCGCGCGTTGCGGGCACTCCACGCGCCCAATATGGACCATGCTGTCTACGGTGAGCACGTGGGCACCCCCGTCATACCCGCTTACCCCTATTCACTTGCTGCCGCTCTCGAGGCGGGCGAAGACAGGATTCGTGACGCCCCCAACGACGCCGCGAGCTACGCCGCGCTGGGCGACCTTTACCTGTTCGAGTCGAACTGGCTGTCGAAAGCGATTGTGTCATATGAGAAGGCGGCGGCTCTGGCGCCCACCGATCTGGCCTACCGATGGCGGCTCGTGGATCTGTACCTGAACGCCTCGCAGGTCGAGAAAATGCTGGCGCAGCTGAAGTACCTGTCGGTGCGCTTGCCGGACGATAAGCAAACACAGGCCTGGTACCACGATTACAAGGAGGAGTACGACTTTGACCATTCCGCGGTCGATGACGGGCGCGGCCGTTGAGGCATGAGCGGGTGATGGGAATCGAACCCACGTTAGCAGCTTGGGAAGCTGCAGTTCTACCATTGAACTACACCCGCGCGGCTGCCAATTCTATGCGGCGAGGTTCGGCTTCGGCAAACAGCCTTTACAAGCCCGCGACGGACATCCCTCAACCGCAATGATTTTCGAGTGCGAGCAGCGCCGCGGCCGTGTTGGAAATGGGAATATGGTAGTTGCGCTGCACCTGTCGCAGGTCTCCGCCGAGCGCCCCGCGCGCCGCGATCCAGTTCAGAATTTCCACGCCCTGGGTGCCTGCGAGTTCGACAAGCTCCGCGCCGCTGTAGCGGATCAGGGCCTCGGGGTCCTGCACCAGTCTATCGAGACAGAGCAGGTCGAACGGCTTGTTGATGAAGCCGGCCCGCTGGCCGTCGAGCTGATGCGACAGTCCGCCCGTGCCGAGGATCAGCACCTTGAGTTTCTCGGGCCAACTGGCAATCGCACGGCCGACCGATTGCCCGAGCTTCAGACAGCGGCGCGCCGAGGGCAATGGGTGCTGTACGGTATTGATGGCAATCGGTACCGTGCGGATGCCGCCGATGCCTTCCGGCCAAAGCAGCTGCAACGGAATCGAGAAGGCATGATCGACCAGCATTTCCTGGCAGCTCACCGGATCGAATTCATCCTGCAGTAGCTGTTCGATGATGTGCCAGGACAATCTCGGATAGCCACGGTAGGTGCCAAAGTTCGGCAGCCCCCAGCCCTCATCGGCGTTGGCATATTCCGCGGCCGCGCCCACGGCAAAGGTCGGCAGCTTGTCGAGGAAAAAATTTAGGCCGTGATCATTGTAGAACACCACCACGACGTCGGGCCTGACGGCGCCAAGCCAGTCCCGTACCTTCGGAAAGCCGTCAAAGAAGGGCTTCCAGTAGGGTTGCTCCTGCAAGTTCCGCGCAATCGCCGTGCCAATGGCAGGCACGTGCGAAGTACCGACGTAGCCGATGATTTGAGCCATCGTTAGTCGCCCGCTCGCACCAGCATCGACTTGAACTGATCGACCGTCATGCCGGTCTGCTGGGCTCCCAGATCCTGCACGCTGAGGCCGAAGATCCCGGCGAACTTCGCGAGGTAATAGATGTTACCGCCGGCCCTGATGAGCTCGAGCACATTGCGGCGCCGTACCGCCGCACGTTGTGCGGCCGTCAATCCGTAGCGGGTGCAGTAGGCGTCTTCATCGGCCACAAAGTCGGTGCGGTTATCGGCATGATTGAATGAAAAGCACATGCGATTGAGCGCGTAGCCCTTTGCGGCCTCGGCGCCATCGAAGATGGTCGTACCCGGAATCGGCTGTCGTGCGTTGCCTATCATCGCGGTACACCTTGCACTCAAGCCGGAAGGGGCACGATACGCAGTTTCCGCAATCGACCGTCGACTTACTCGTTGGCCATGGTTTCCGCACCCGGATCCGTCAGGTAGCACGATTCCGGGAATGTGAGGATCCCAGGTACTTCACCGGCGCGCAGGGTCTGCTGCAGTCGCTCCCAGTACTCGACGGTCATGAGTTCGTGATGGGCTGCGCGGAATGCGCGGCGCAAGCGACGATTGTCCACGCGTAGACCGACTTCGATTTCCTCCGGCAGAAATACGACCCCGTCTTCGAAGTACCAGCCCGGTATCTCCTCCTCGCCGTCGAATCGCTCGAGATTGGTGCGCACTTTGACATCGGTGAGCTGCTCGAGCGCATCGTAATCGTAGAGGTAGACTTTCAGGTATCGGCTTACGCCATAGTTGCGCACGTCGAAGTCCTTGTTGAAGACGTTGGACGCGGCATTGTTGCGGATGCAGTGACCCAGGTTCACGATCGCTCGGCTGGCCTTGTCCTCGGGCGCGATACTCAGGAACACGTTCAGCGGCGTGAGCTTGCGTTGCAGCACCAGGTACTTGAACACCAGCGCATCGTCCTGCAGGCGCACCGCGTTGGTTGCTTCGCCGACGAGTTCGTCCAGCAGCTTTGGCGCGAACCACGCGCTGTCGAGTTTCAGATTGTAGTAAAGAATGTTGTCGAGCATGCTGCCGGTGCGGTTGATCTCGTGCACGCCCTTGTACTTATTGAGTACCGCATCGACACCCTGGAAGCTGTCCCATTTGTAGCCAGCGGTCGGGCGATCCCGTATCACCTTCAGGATGTACGCCGAGCGCGGTGTCGTGAACGCCATCGCGACCGTCCCCGGGCTGCCAGGCGCGGTACCGAGCTGCTCGCGCTGGCGGCTCAACTGGCGCCGCACCTCATTCATCACCGCAACCTTGCTGACGTGATGAAACCCAATGGTCGAGTAGTGCAGCCCCAACGGCCGCGTCGGCATGATGCTGTGGAGAAAATCGCTGAGTTCGTGGTAGAGCCTGTTCGTGACCTGAAACGGCGCCTCGGTGGAGCTGAATAGATTGTGCACGTGCGGGGTCGTGTGCAGCACGGCTTCCGCGCTGAGGCCGTCCGGTCCGTTCAGCAGCGCCACCACGAACGGCTTGTATTCATTTCTCTCCAGCACCAGGCGTCCGACCAGGTAGGCGCCACGATTGCGAAAGAATCCGGCCCGAACCATCTCGATGGCGAACAGGCCGGCGCCAGCCTTGCCTGCCAGCACATCGTTGAGCCGGCGCGCGATCCGCGCGGCATCGCGCGCCGGTTCGACGAATGGCACGACCAGCTCGGCAACCTGCAGGATTCTTTGCACCACGCGGCTCTCGACCGGCCACGAGCAGGCGAAGGTCTCATAGACCGTCTCGCGCGAACGCGGAATGGAGCGGTGTTCGCCGAAGGCATATTCCACCGGTTTCCAGTCTCCGCGGTAGAGCCGGCGACGTGCTGAGTGCAGATACGCCAGCGCGAGATCCGCTTCATAACTTCCCTGGAGCGCGGGCAGGTAAGCCGCCTCCACCTCTCCCCACAGGGGTTCACGCTCGGCCAGCGCCGGAAATGCGGCGCGCAGGTCTTCAGCCAGCGCGTAAACCGTGGCGTTGTACAGTCCGAGCCGCTTCTTGGCATTTGCGACCGATGCCGGCGGGTCGCGATTCTCGAACGCCGACTTGGCAAGCCAGGTCAGGTTGAGGAACTCGTCGTAGAACTGGTCGAATACACTGCCGATCCACTCGGCCGTGAGCGCGACGCGCTCGCGCTCCGACCGGGCGGCGGCGACCAGTGCGGCGTAGTCAGTCATCTGCCAGACGCTGCTCATCGCCCCAACGGCGATGTCCTCACTTGCCGGTCTTCACAGCGGTACCCATGACTTCGAAGCGGGCGCCGCGCACGAGTTTGTTGACTCCGATGAAGGCACGCGCCGGAAAATGGTCGTGGAAGAAGGTCCGGTAGACATCGTTGAATGTGCCGTAGAGATCCAGATCGGTACAGTAGATCTGCACCGCCACCAGATCGTCCATCTTGTAACCGGCGGCTTCGAGAGTCCGCTTGACGGCTTCAAGCGCGAACCGCGCTTCGTCCGCCGGCTCGCTGGCCACCCGGGCGGTCTTCGGATCCGCCACCGTGCTGGGATCCATGCCGAGGGTCCCTGACACGTACAGGGTATTTCCGGCTTTGACCGCGTCGCTGAAAGGCAGTTGGCTGCGCGCGGCCGAGGAATCCACCATGACGTAGCTGCGCCCCGGGTCGGCTGCCTGGACGGCCACCGGCGCGAGAATGTTCGCCGCAATAACCAAAGTCAGCAATTTCATGTTCATGCTCTCCCCCTTGTAAGCGATTGGTAAGCCGGACCAGAGCCCGTTTCGACTCTATCCTGCGATGCTTTCAGTTTAAACCCTGGCGCGGCGGTGCGAGAGACAGCGCGCCATTTGCGTGGCGCTTTGAGCGCGCGTAAATTGGAAGGATCGATCATTCCTATCGAACTCGAATAACCAAAACGGAGAGTTACCATGAAGAAACCGACCCTATTGCTGTTGCAGGCATCGCTGCTGCTGCCGGCGCTGGCGCTGGCGCAGAGCGCTTTCGTGGGCACCTGGAAAGCCGATGTCAACAACAACATTCAACTGCCCAAGAAGCCGAACGAGTACCTGCTCACCGGCGGCGTCTACACTTGCAAGACCTGTGTACCGTCTTACAGCGTGCCGGCCGATGGCCAGGACCACAAGGTTACGGGCCATCCGTACTTCGACACCGCGGCCATCAAGGTCGTCGACGACAAGACCATCCAGGAGACCGACAAGAAGGCTGGCAAGACCGTCACCACCGTGGTGACCAAGGTCTCAGCCGACGGCACAACTGCGACTTTCGATGTCATCGACAGCAGCGCGAGCAGCGGCGATCCAGTCAAAGTGAAGGGTGAAAGCATGCACGTTGCCAAGGGCCCCGCCGGCTCGCATGCGATATCAGGCAGCTGGCGCGCCACCAAGTTCGAAAGTGTGTCCGACAACGGCCTGCTGACGACCTGGGCGCTGAGTGGCTCGACGCTGAAGATGACCACTCCGACAGGCCAGTCCTACTCCGCACCGGTGGATGGCTCGGACTCGCCGTACATGGGCGACCCGGGTCAAACCAGTGTTTCGATCAAGAAAGTGGACGATCACACGATCGATGAGGTCGACAAGCGCGATGGCAAGATGATCGGCAGCGCGCACATAACGGTGTCAGCGGACGGCAAGACCATGACGGTCGCCTGGAAGGACGCGTTGCACGGTACCGACGGTTCCTACACCAACATCAAGCAATAGCATCGGGCGCGCCGAGCGCTCAACTTCAATATCGCTGGCGCCAGCTCCGGCTGGCGCTAGCGATACTCCTGGTGACAGGCGTCGCAGGCATCGTCGATCTTCTTGGCATCGGCGCCGGCGTTGCTGCACTCGCCGGTCGCCGCCAGATCCGGATGCACGGCGTCGCGCAATGCGTCCGCCCGCTTGTGAAACTGGGTATCCTGCGCATAGGCCTTCGGAAAGGCCTCGAGCAATTCACCGTAGACCCTGAACAACCGCTCGCGCTCCTCGACAAAGACGCTGCACTGCCCCGACTTCGCTGCCGCCGACAGGCGATCGAAATGAAATTGCGCCAGCGCCATGACCGCGCGGGTATGCCGGTGCCGCGCAGCCGAGTAGCGTGCGATGCCGTTGCCGGCGGTCGCACCCATCAGCAACAGCGCGGCTGCAAACAGAATGGTTTTGGCCATGCGATATCAGGTCTTGAGGCGCAGCAGCGCCGGTAACTCGGTGAAGCTGTCGATGAAGGCATCGCACGGCAGCGCCCGGGGATCCTGGCCCTCATTGTAGCCGTACGTGACGCAGACAATCGGGATCTCGGCCGCACGTGCCGCCTGGACATCGTTGGTCGAGTCCCCGATCGATACGACCTTCGATTTGTCGACTCGCATCGATTCGCAAGCGAACAGCAGCGGTTGCGGATCGGGCTTGCGCCGTTCGCAGGTGTCGCCGCCGACCACGACGTCGATGTAGCGGCTCAAGTCCAGCCGTTGCAGCAGATCGACCGCGAAGCGGTGCTGCTTGTTGGTGACGACCGCGCTGCGCAGCCCGGCCGCGTTGAGCCGTTTGACGCCTTCGACCACTCCGGGATAGGGCTGCGCGACTGCTTGGTGGGTCGGTTCGAGCAGGCCGTAGTGATGAAAAAAGCGTTCGACCAGCACCGCGCGGGTCCGCTGGTCGAGTTCGCGCCGCTGCGCCTGCGCGGCACGCTCGACCAGCAATGGTCCGCCGCGGCCGATCATGTGCCGTATATCGCCCTCTTCCATCGCGTCCCAGCCCTGTTCGGCCAGCGCACGATTGAGCGCCAGCGTGATGTCGGCGGCGGTGTCGAGCAACGTGCCGTCAAGATCGTACAGCACGCCGGCGAACACTCGCTCGAGCGAGGACGCGCTCAGAATACGTGGCTCGGCGCCGGAGGCGCGGTCGAATTGCGCAGAATCAGCGGCGCATCGTCGAAGCCGACCACCGAGAGTTGCTCCGGCAAACGCAGCCCGATTCGGCGCGCCACCGAGATCGCCGCCGCAGCGGTGTCGTCGTTACTCGCAAATATAGCGGTCGGCGGCAATTTGGAGCGCAGCATGTGTTCGGCACGACTGGTCGCAACCTGTGCCAGGTCGGCGACTTGCTGAATCGTGACGGATTGTGATCCCAGAGCCATTGAATGATCTCGCACTGCGCCAGCGAGATTACAGGACACCCGCGGGATCCGACACCCCGGAAGCGATATCAGGGGCAAATCGGGCGCCCTGAAATAGTAAAAATGACAGCGATGACATATTTGCTCTTTAATCAGCACCTGTGACTTGGGGACTCGGGGGGCGCCCCTTCCGATGTTCACGTGGTCGATTGCGACTAACAAATAGGCCTGTACCATGGCGAACATCATGCAGAATGAGCATCGCATCCGGAGCATTGCCATCGTCGGCATCGGTGAAGCCACGGCGATGCCGGCAGGTTCCGCTATCCCGACCACAACGCGCAGGACGCGGCCGGTCAGGCGGCGCCGGCTCAGGCAAACGCCGCGAGCCCGA
>Ga0210394_10000969_pt1 | contig 50128 bp, 40 predicted proteins | sample IncBWC12MmetaG_FD_160121 | JGI IMG/M metagenome (GOLD analysis project Ga0210394, IMG submission 160121) | Forest soil microbial communities from Barre Woods Harvard Forest LTER site, Petersham, Massachusetts, United States - Inc-BW-C-12-M | ecosystem: Environmental > Terrestrial > Soil >...
TAGAACAAACTGTTAAGGCCGTCAAGGAAATCGCTGCTTCGTGTGGCTTCAGCAGCTCTGAGATCATGAGACGTACTTTTCTCTCACAACTGCAGGTTACACCCAGCGCTTACCGGCTCCGTTTTCAAGCGCCGTAGTCCACCTAGGACAAGCCGCTCGTAGCGATATCGACTCCTGGATTGTCGGCTAACCGGAAGTTGGGGGTGGGCCAGCGTAGATATTGTATTTTCAAACGGCCATACGCATTGACTGCGCTTGCAGAAAACGACAATGTCTCACATGTCTGAAATAGACGTTGCCGGCTATTTTTCTTCCGCACCTGCATTCCCTGACCACGAGGGCGTGCTTTTGTGCACGAGGAACGATCTTGGCATCGACGGTTTCTGAAACACCATACTCCGTCATCAGCCATTTTCTCGTCCCTGGATCAATCAGTGTCATGTTGATTTCGTTCCCGTGCCTCCTGCAGAAGTCCTCGAATGACCTGTCCGTGACAAACGTATCCATCACTTTCAACTGGCCTGCGGCAATCAGATTCTGCACGTCGTCAATCGGAACATCTAGAACTTTGGCTGCGCGCTTCCAAGAATATCCGACATTCTCGGCAATGGCCGTCTGCGGGATTCGAATCGCAACCAGATTTGTTCCTGGATGACTCCTCTGAAACCAGGCAGCCAATGAAGTTGAGGTAATGCGTGGATCGCGAACCCGCAGCATGCCACTTGCGACAAGATACCGAAGTCTCGCGCGGCTCACACGCAGGAGTTTCCGCAAACCGCGCTGCGACCACCCGTCCTTGACTCTTGCGCTCATGCCGAGCGCTCCAAGCCTGAAGCGCACGGCACGGACGGAACGGCCAAGACGCTGGGCAATCTTTGTGACTGGTTCGTAGCCGGCCCAATCCAAAAGCTTGTCGTCATCCTCTGGAAGCCATGGCCGGGAGAACGGTCGAGGACTGGAGCCGTTATTTGCGGGATGCTCCGAGCCCTGAATCGCATTAGGAGTTGCCAACGCGGAAGTCCTTCGCAGCTGCCGGATACGTCGCCAGCAGTCTCCTCGCTTCCACTCGGGCACCAGTTGCAGGATCTTGTTGATGGCGTCGTGCTTCTTGCGGGGCCCGAGCTTGATCCCGGCGATCAACAACTGGTCGATGGCTGGCAACAAACGAGGGTTGATTGCCGGCTGATTCCGAATGCTCTGGACGACCCCCGACATACAGAAAAACCATCCTCAGGGATGCGAAGGTGAGTGCCATCCTGACGCGTTTCTCTGGTTGATCGATTAGTTTTCTTCCCAGTGGTCGGGATTCCGGGCAGGAGCTCAAAACAGGGAACTTAGGATGCGCGCGTCAGGTTTGAAGAGAGTCGCATTGCCCGAAAAACCGTGCAGGGAGCAAGGTTTCGCTGGTCTTAACGATCTTGATTTTCTTGGCGATTTACTCTCGAAGGTTTCAATTGCTTTTATGCGGATCGACCTGGAGCAGATCTTCTGAGAGCGCGAGAATGCAGGATTGGCCTTCAAACTGAATTCGATCCGCGGAATAGGCGGTGACCCTGATCTCCCCTGATTTCATGCGAAGGCGAGTCATGATGTTTCGAACCGGTCCACCTTTATTGAGCTGGGCGATCATGAACTCTCGATCCGCCGGGTTCTCCCAGATCCGTAACTCATGGACGGTACGTCCAAGCACCTCAGCGCGAGAGTAGCCATATCTTCGTTCGAAGGCGGCGTTTACATCAATGAATTTCCCTTCCTTCACGGTGGTGATGGAAAACGGAACCGGACTCGATCGAAATACTTTCTCAAACTTCTCCTCTGAAGACCTGCGGCTGTCTTCGGACTGCGCCAAAGCAGTTTCGGCTCGTTTGAGATCGGCAATACGTATTTCCAGTGTCTCCCCATAGATGCGTGCGGTTTCGTAAAGCCTAGCATTTTGAATCGCCGCCGCTGCCGGAATCGCCAGCAGTCGGGCGCGCCGGAGATGGTCTTCGGTAAAGCAGTTAGGATCAGTGTGACCGATGGAAAGCAACCCCAGATAATCGCCAGTGGAAACCAAGGGGACCGACAACCAGGAACGAAATTGCTTATGTCCTTTAAAGTTCTGCCATCCTTCCTGGTTTTTTGTGTCCATGATCAAGAAGCTTTTCTGTTCTGTTAGAACTCGGTGCAAAAAAGACGATTCTTCCGCAACGATGGTCAGCGGGGCTCTGGGAACTTGCTTCGGAGCTTCCGGGCAAGACCTTTCTCCAAGAGCGAGAACATGCGGGCCACCTTCTGGAACGAGTACCCGTGCACACGTGTAGGGGACCAGTTCTTCGAGGGACCTCAGCAGTGCATCCATCACGAAATCCATCCGCAGGTCTTCGGTTAGCGAGAGAGTCGCTTTGCGCAAAGCCTCGGCTTCGGCCCATGCCGATTTCGCGAGGGCCAGGTTGGCTGCGACTTGTTCTTCGGCCTCCTTCTGCGCAGTGATTTCAAGCGCCGTTCCGACGAGTCGGCGGATCTTGCCCCCGGCATCCCGCACGGGAAACCCGCGAACCCATACCCAGCGGATTTCGCCTTGGGGTCGAACAATCCGGAATCGCTCATTAAAGTGTCCGTTCCGCGTGGCTTCGTCAAGTTTGGTGAGCACATGGACTCGGTCTTCGCGGTGGATTAACTCTTCGTAAGAAGAGGGACGGTCTCGCAATGATTCACAGGAGCGGCCGGTGATCGTCTCATAGGCGGGGTTCACGAAGAGGGCCTGCTTGGTATCGGCGTCGATCATCCAGAAGATTTCCTGAATATTCCTGGCCATCTGCTGAAAGCGTTCTTCGCTTTCGAGGAGCGACAGCTGCGCGCGACGGCGTTCTGTGACGTCGCGGAGGATCATGACGTGCTGGCCGGGCAAGCAATCTGCCTTGGCCGTGAACTCCACGAAAACCGACGACCGATCATTCTTCAGGAGTTCGGCATCGCTCCGCTGGAACTTCTGGGCCAGGAGATGCTGCCAGCCTTCCTGGAATTGGTCGGAATTCTTATAAAACCGGTCGATAGGCTCGCCGATCAGTTGCGGGCGACGAATTCCGAAGAGTTGCTCGGCTGCGGGATTGGCCTCGCGACAGATCGCCTGGTCATCAAGGATCAGAATGGCATCCAACGCGTTCTCAAAGACCGATTGGAATTCACGCTCGCTCGTGTTGAGGGCGCCCGTGATCTGACCCTCTTCTTTCTGGGCCCAAAACAGGAACTTGGAGAGGAGCAGCACAACGGTAGCGAAGGCCGCAAGCAAGGCAAGGAGGAGTACGGCTGGCAGTTCAGCTCCGCGCAGTCGGTACCCAAGCGTCAGCGCGATGAGGGCAACCGAGACGAGGCTTACGGTGACGGAAGCCACGCGCCAGCCGAACTGCTTACCCTTCGCGGGAAAGAGGGCACGGCGGAGTCGATCGGCCGGCTCAATGGAAATGCCACGCATGGGAGCTCTCGCTACACAACTGACAGGCGTGTGCCCCGTACTTTACACGGCTCGCGCATCGTGCCTGCCTTTGGCAGATAGTAGGCGGGTGGTACGGCGTGGTCAAGTTTCCCTGCAACGTAAGGCTGGGGCCACCAAGCAAAACGCATGTGGGCGCAGATGCATCAGCCTACAACTGGCGCGGGACCTCCGCTCAGGATGGCTCAACGTTGGTGGAACAGTTTTAGAAAACGAAGAAGGGGGCGGCGAGCTCCCTCACTAGGTGTAAGCTAGCCACCCGATCTGCCATAATCTCCTTCATGTGCGGGCGCTACCGACTGTCGCGAAGAAAGCAGCTGATCGAGGAGCACTTCGACAGCGCCTCGGGGGAAGAAGACTGGATTCCGCGCTACAACATTGCCCCCACACAGCCTGTTCCAGTCATCCGCCAGAATCCCAAGGAACCCGTCCGTGAAATGTCGCTGTTCCGCTGGGGATTGATTCCGTCGTGGGCGAAAGACTCATCTGGTGCGGCGAAAATGATCAACGCAAGATCGGAAACGGCGGGCACGAAGCCCGCGTTCCGCGATGCGTTGAAATCGCGCAGGTGCCTGATTCCTGCCGACGCCTTTTACGAATGGTTGCGGATGGGGAACGCCAAGCAGCCCTACTGTTTTGAAGTGCATGAAGGGGAGTTGTTCGCGTTCGCCGGGATATGGGATTGCTGGAAGGACCTAAGCGGCAACGCGGTCGAAACCTGCTCGATCCTGACCACGACCCCGAATGCCTTGACCTCAGCCGTCCACAACCGCATGCCAGTTATTCTTGAGCCAGAGAACTACGACCTATGGCTCGATCCGGGGATGAGGAACGTGGCTGCGGCATCCGAACTGCTGAAGCCCTGCGATGCCGAGTTGATGAGGTGTCATCCAGTGAGCAGTCGGGTCAACCATGTGGCGAATGACGATGCAGAGTGCTCGAAGCCGGTGGAGCTTGCCCAGATTCAGTCTGGTCTATTTTCCTAAAGTATGAAACGGGACCTTATCTTGCCGGAGCTTTGTGGTCGATTGTGGCATACGACCCATCCAGATCGCTTCAAGTGCATTTTGGTCAGCGGTGCGATTTTGCCAGAGCCAGACATTCCGGATCGCGAACGCTATTGCACGGGTGGAGGCAAGGAACACTACCCTTACGTTCGCACTCTTGGCGGCGTCAGCCTCTTCGACTTTGCTCAATTCGATCCTGACGAATACGAGATAAGATGTCCCTCATCCTCTTGGGCATATTTCGTCCCGCACCACCTGCACTGGGAACGTGCGGTCTGGATCGAAATAGATCGCGAGCAAGTCTCCCCCAAACTCATTTCCGGTCGCGATTTATTGTCTAAGTGGAAAGCGGACGCTGCATACGGGCACAACATCATGCCGGAAATCGAAGCGGCGTACTTGGGTGGGCTTCCGCGAACAGCATTCAAGCGAGCCTTTCTCGTTCGCAAGGAAGATGACGAATTTCACGCTCTTGCCTTGGACATTGACAAGCCGGAAATTGAACTACTACTCGAATGAGCGTAGCAGACCAGGTTCTGAGGCAATGGTTGCCGATTCGAGTCATAGCCACTTTGCGCTACGATCTTTTATGCCCCTACCAGACCCACAGAAACATCCGCTTTCCGTGTTTTTCCTTTCCGGGTTCCTGCAAAAGGTGGCTGATGAAGACAATTTCCCCTCTGGTCCGGGTGAGGCCGTGTTCGAGAGGTACGAAATTGTGTTTGGCAAAGCCTTGGAGGTTCTTCGGTTGACGAAGGAATCTCTTCGCGCCAAGCCGGAGTTCAACTTCGATTCGGGGGACTCCAGCACATTAGAGGCTGGAATCGCAACCTTGAGAGTCGTCAATGCGTTGCAATTGATGGGACATAAGCAGATCAGCTTGATCACGCCGCCGAAAAACGCAGGGGCCGCAGACCTCGCCGGCGAGAAGGCTGGGAAGAAGATTTGCTTCGAGGTGAAGGCTCTTACAAAACAGAGCACGGGTGGGAGTGGGAAATTCTTCGACCAACAACTCTATGACAAGGTGTTCGATCTGATCGGCAAAGCGAAGAAACAGTTAATGCTCTCCGCAGCAGCACTGAAATGCGACTTACAGATTGTGGTCTTCGTGGTGAATTGGTTCTCACAGTCCATATATTTGGTGGAATCAGATTACTTCGACCTTGTTAAGAGGCTGGCTGCAGAGCAGGACCATAGCCTCCTTAGTGGAATCAACGGAGTCTTGTTTGTGACGAGCGCAGGCGGCCAATTTCTTTTCCTCGACGAGGCGGCGAAGTCGATTGATTCGTGACTCGGATGCGCGCGACTAAGGGCGCTCAACGACCGGTCGTCTGCTACGCGCGGTATGCCAGAGCAGGCGTACAATTCAGCCGGATGGATGAAATATCGAGGGCGATTCTCACGGTTTCCGGTGTGCTCTTCGGTTTCTTCTTTGCCGCCTTCTGGTGGATCCTTAACCGTGAGCTCACATTCAAAGAGGAAGAGCGACATTTCAAGCCCGCGACCGGGGTGTTGATGGTAAGCATGGCTTTGCTTGCCACGTTCGGGATCGTTGTCCCTCTCCACCGCGCAGCGCAGGCCAATCCTGCAGTGCTCACAAGCTATCACGGGATTCTTCTAGCGTTGATTACAGTGTACGGCTACATGCTCATCGAACTTGGCCATTACGGCATTTACCAGCCGCCCAAATATACGACGCGCAGCGAGAAGTTTTTGTGCATAGTGACAGTAGTCGTCGTGATCGGCCTCGCCGCCAAATGGTGGCTTTTTCGGTAGCGCTGTTTCCCCATCGAACGAGTGCCCTCTAGCGTCCCAGACTTCTAGTCCGTCCTTATTAATGCGTCCTTGCATCAAGGAATCGCAGCGCCCGTTTACCTCCCCACTTTCAATGTCCGCCCGCTAGCTTTCCCTTGCCGCTAATTATGTGATCTCTCAGACATTGCGCAGCCCCGACATGAAGTGCTAGGCTTATTGGCGAACAAAAGGCGAATATAGCCGGGAGCGCCGCATGACCCTCTCCGAGTCCCTAGCCCCACGATCCGTTGCAGCTCTTGATACCGTTCAGGAAATTCTGGGGACGCTCGTTGCCCGCTACCGCAAAGACGAAGTCCTGACCGCCGTGCGACAGATTCCTGCCCTAGAGGCCAAGTTTCGGCCCATCCCAGGTTGGGTGACAAGTGCCTTGTCTGAGGCGTACGCCGCGAAAGGAATTCAAGAACTGTACTCGCACCAGGCGCTCACAGCCGAACTGGTTCACGATGGGAAAAACGTCGTTGTGGTTACACCGACGGCGTCGGGCAAGACCCTCTGCTATAACCTGCCGGTATTGAACGCGGTGCTCGAAAATGCGGATACTCGCGCTCTTTACCTGTTTCCGACCAAAGCGCTGGCGCAAGACCAACTCGCCGAATTGCACGACCTTTCCAAGCGACTGGATGATCGCTTCGGAGTGTTCACCTACGATGGCGACACACCGAGTGATGCGCGTAAATCAATCCGGGAACGCGGACATATTGTCCTGACCAATCCAGACATGTTGCACACCGGAATCCTGCCGCACCACACCAAGTGGATGCGGTTGTTTGAGAACCTGCGTTACATCGTGATCGATGAATTGCACTCCTACCGCGGAGTGTTTGGCAGCCATCTGGCGAATGTGCTACGGCGCTTGAGACGGGTCGCTCGGTTCTATGGTTCCAATCCGCAGTTCATCTGTTGTTCGGCCACGATCGCAAATCCCGGCGAACTGGCTTCACAACTCGTCGAACAGGAAGTGGAAGTGGTCGAAGAGAATGGCGCGCCGGCCGGGGAAAAGCTTTTCGTTTTCTACAATCCGCCGATGGTCAACCGGAACCTTGGCATTCGGCGAAGCTATATCAACGAGAGCACACGCGTAGCCAAGGAACTGCTTGCCCGCAAGCTGCAGACGATCGTCTTTGCCAACAGCCGATTGCACACCGAAATTCTGCTCACCTATTTGCAGCAGGCGAATTCGCCGAAGCCAGGCCAAGCAGAACCGATCCGCGGCTATCGTGGAGGGTATCTTCCGGGAGAACGGCGCGAGATTGAACGGGGGTTGCGAGACGGCCGGATCCTGGGAGTTGTCACGACCACTGCTCTGGAACTTGGTATCGATATTGGTTCCCTTGACGCTTGTGTCATGGCGGGTTATCCCGGATCGATTGCGTCAACCTGGCAGCGCGCGGGACGCGCCGGGCGTCGCAGCGGGAGTTCCTGCGCGATCTTCGTTGCATCGTCGGCGCCGCTCGACCAGTTCATCGTGCAGCATCCGGAGTATTTCTTCGGCAGTTCCCCCGAGCACGCCCACATTCAGCCGGACAACCTCGAAATTCTTGTGAACCACCTGAAATGTGCCGCGTTCGAACTGCCTCTCTCGCCCGAGGAACGATTCGGCAACGTCGATCTGGCCGAACTCTGCGAACAGCTTGGCGAGGCGGGGTTCCTGCACAAGAGCGGCGGCAACTGGCACTGGGTGCAGGACGCTTATCCCGCGGATACGATCAGCCTGCGATCGGTGACCTCCGATAATTTTGTGATTATCAACACGACGGGCGAAGAGAACGGCGGGCCCCAGGTGATTGGAGAGGTCGACTTCTCTTCCGCGCTCACAACCGTTCATCCGAAAGCGATCTACATCCACCAGGGTCAGCAATATCACGTCGAGCGGCTGGATTTCGACAAGCGGAAGGCTTACGTGAAACGCGTGAACGTGGACTACTACACGGATGCCATCCGGTACACCCAGGTGCGAGTCCTTGAAGTCGCGGAAGAGCAAAGCATTCCTGGTCCTGCAGCGCGGGCCCACGGCGACGTGCTGGTGCGCTCGCAGGTCGTCGGATTCAAGAAGATCAAGTTCTTCACCAACGAGAACGTCGGCTCGGGAAAGCTCGAATTGCCGGAGAACGAGATGCACACGACCGCGTTCTGGCTCACGCTCGGGCACAGTCTGCTGACGGAATTGCCCTTCACGCTTTCCGAGCGACAAAACGGCATCTTTGGATTGCTTTATGCCCTGGGATCCATGGCTACGCTCCTGCTCATGTGCGACCGGCGAGATCTTGGCACCGCGGTAGGGGAGCGTCCGCCGAGCGCAGCTTCCGAGATCAACTGGGAGGACTTCGCGGCACCGCGCACATCGGACTTAACGGAGTTCTTCGAACCCAACCTTTATCTCTACGACGCGTATCCGGGCGGGATTGGATTCAGCGAGCCGCTCTATCGGATTTCGAACCTGCTGCTGGAACGCACACGCGAACTCATCAGCGCCTGCCCGTGCGAGAACGGATGCCCCTCGTGTGTCGGGCCGGCCGCTGACCGGAGTGAGAGAACAAAGAACGTGGCGCTTGCGATGCTTGAACGATTGTGCGCATTAGCGCAGGAGATTTAAGGACATGGATTCGAGGCAAAGGTGAGCCAGGTGTTACAGGACCGATTTCGACGGCTGAAGGCGCTTCGCCTTCCGTCTCTTCCCAATCCATCGGGACTCCAATGGCAGCCAGCAATTCCGCACATTCACGTCGAACCATCGCAGGTGGCGTTCGCACTCTCGGATCAACCAGACAGGCTCGCGCAGATTCTCGGTGCCTCGGTCAAGACAAATCAATACGGCGACCATCTCTCCTTGCATTGCTGGTTCGGCGAACCGGCGCGATTTACTCCGGATATCCGGGCCTTACAGCTGCTCGTGCCCGACGCACCGGAGGAGGTTGCGGATCCCGAGCAGTGGATATTTCTCGACACGGAAACCACGGGGCTGGCGGGCGGGAGCGGCACCTACGCATTTCTCGTCGGCCTCGCGTGGTGGGAGGGTGGCGGACTCGAAGTCGAACAATTGTTCATGCGTGACTTCAGCGAGGAGTGCTCGTTGCTGTCCGCGCTGGGGGAGCGGCTCACCGAGCGCCGGGTGCTGATCACATTCAATGGCAAATCGTTCGACTGGCCGTTGCTCGAAACCCGCTATCGCATGAGCCGGAAGATTCCTCCGCCCTGCCCACGAGCACATCTCGATTTCCTTCATCCAGCGCGAAACCTATGGCGGCTGCGGCTTGGGTCCGTGCGGTTATCACAACTTGAACGGCACGTGCTGGGATGGGATCGCGGAGCTGATCTCATGTCGGATCTGATCCCGCGAATTTATCTGGATTTTGTGCGCGGCGCCCCGCCCGAACGGCTTATTCCTGTCTTCCATCACAACCAGATGGACCTCCGTGGCCTCGCCGGGCTCTCCAGCCGGATTCTTTCCCTGCTGAGCGACGCTGAAACTCAGGGACAGGATGGACTTGAACTGTTTGGAGTGTCCCGAATCTGCGAAAAGCGGGGAGATGCCATTCGTGCACGGAAGCTCTACGAACAGTCGATTGCGTCCGTGCTGCCCACCGAGACCGCCCGCGCGGCCCGACGCTCGCTTGCCCGGCTCGCGAAACGCGATGGCGATTTCGCGGTGGCCTGCGAGCTTTGGAGATACGCGCTGGGAAATTCGCGTCAGGGCTATGAGGCTTACGAGCAGCTGGCGATTTATCACGAACACAAGGCCCGCGACCCACATCAGGCTCGGGAATTTGTTCGCCAGGCACTCGATGAACTCCGCCGGGCAAACCACACGGGCGCAATCACCCCAGGCGCATATCGCGAGATCAGGGCACGATTCGAGCATCGAATGGTTCGCCTGGAACGAAAAAGCAGGGGGCCGCTGTTGGATGTCCTGGCCGCGGAACTCCCGGGAGAGTGAACCGAATGGAAGAGGGCAGAAAACGTGTGTTGGGAATCATCGCCGGTATTCTCGTCGCGCGTCATCTAAAGACGACGGAAGATCTGCACGATAGCCGGCCGAGTCCACGCACGGAGTCGCTGGTTGGCTCCGCGGTGCAATGGGCCGAGCGAATTATGAGAAGGATCGACGGCGTGTTCGCAGATTCCGCCAGGGATAGTGATAAACGATGGCCGCGACCTTAGAGGAGATTCTGATTTCAGTTTGGCGGCAAGCCCTGGTGGAAGGGGCCAGGACCGTCACGGTCGGTGACAAGAGCTTTCCCGTGCGGCGGACGAGCCGGTCGCGATTGCGCGAAGTGGATTTTCAGTTCGGGGACCACCAGTTGCGTGGCCTGGAGCAAAATCCCAAAACCACTTCTCGTTGGGCGCGACTGGCACGCGAGGGAAAGAAGGTAATGCAGTTTCTAAGCGCAGGGCGCTACATTGCGGTCGTCGTGGACGGACGAGTGCAGTTCTACGGGAAACCCGCTTCATCCGAATGAACAAGGGGCAGGAGGCGGACCCGAGATGAATAACAGAGCAATGGAATTGAAAATGTGACGTGTCGACGAAGTTGCTAGCCATCTGATTCAGTACCTGTAGTGACCGAGCACTTTGGCTTTTACGTTGCATCCAGGTTGGCCCGGTGCTCCCGGACCGCAGTACGTCTTGAGTGTTATTTGGTCGTTTGACAAATGAATCTCTGGTATCGACCAGTAGTATCCACCGTCGGTGCGAATCTCAAGACCCGGTGGCACATCACGCGCAGTCATTGGCGAGGAAGCACCACCGCCGCAACAATTGAAGTCAGTTTGCCGATAATCCGTGTCGAGATGACTCACATCGGGGATGACGCAAGTCTCGAACTTGTTCCATGCTGGTGCACCGGACGGAGCTTCGCCGTAGAGGTCGCAGACACTCTTCGTCACCCTGGTTTCCGCGGGAATACCGGGCATTCCCGCGGCTGCTCCAGGGGTAGCTGAGGATTCGCCCACTTGCGTCTGAGCAGGCCAAATACTGAGCGCCGCTTCCCGCAGCAAAACGTGAGGATAACTCGTGATGTTAAGGGGTTTGACAATGCTGATGTGATTGGAGTCTGGAACACCATGCGTCGGAATTGCCGAGTCACAAAGATACGTGGCGCTTTCTTCGGTCACCACGATAACGCCGGCACGATCGGGCGTCGGTTGTTTCTCATAAGCGCAAAATCTGTGGATAGAGTTGAATTTTCCCGCACGCCAACTCTGCGCTAATGTGCCCGTGAATTGGGATCCGTCCCCTTTGAACAAGTCGCGTAGCATCGGATCCTCATTCCAAACATGCGCAAAGTTGGCAACGAAGGACCCGTACATCGGAGTAGCGAAAAAATAAATCAGCTTTGTCTTTGGAACATAAACGTCACGATAATCCAAGAGCATCTGCTGAACGATGATCCCGCCCAAGCTGTGGCATACAAATAGGATTTCCTTGTACTTCTTGTCGATATGAGCCGCCTCTAGCTCCGCCTCGAGGAGCGAGGCCATCTCTGAGACATTCATTTTGTTTCCAAAAAACGGTGACGGATAGCTCGCGACGAATACATCCGCTTTAGGAAACTCAGCGTCTTGAGAGAGCAAAGTCGGCCAGTAGGTGTTGCTGTTCGCCCTCCAAGTGTCATCTGGTTTTCCAAAAATACCGTGGACAAAGATGATCACTCGATCGGAAGCCTGCGGACCCTCGAAATGAGAGCCGTATAGCAGGTCGGTCCTTCCAGTCGTCTGCGGCTCACGATCTCGGGTATTGGAATTGTGGTTGTCCCTGCATCCTGAGCAAAGTGCGAAAACAAACATGCAGGCCAGAAACAGATGACGAGTGGCGAATCGCATAGCAGCACCCAGGAAATCGAGAATAACGGCTAATTATCGATTGAGGGCTGCTTCTAATACAAGCGGTCGGGATTCTGCACAATCGAGTTTTTCTGTTGCAGTTCGGCTAATGCTACCGTTGCAAGACCACTCACACTACCGTCTGAACGAGACGGCTTTCGTGCGGAACGCACGTTATGTTCGGCCCGACAGAGGCTCACACCGCGGCTTAGACCCAGAATAGTATGGATGCCAGACGATTGTGCGAAAAATCATCCATGTCGACATGGACGCGTTCTACGCTTCGGTCGAGCAGCGTGATGATGCGCAACTGCGTGGCAAGCCCGTGATCGTTGCCTGGCAGGGCAAACGTTCTGTCGTTTGTGCCGCTTCCTACGAGGCCAGGGCTTTCGGAGTTCACTCCGCCATGCAAGCCGTGCGGGCGGAACGCTTGTGTCCCAGTGCGATCTTCGTCGCTCCGGACTTCATACGTTACCGGGCGGCTTCGAACAGTGTCCGGGAAATCTTCAAGCGTCATACAGACTTGATCGAGCCGCTGTCGCTTGACGAAGCCTATCTCGACGTTACCGAGAACAAGATGGGTTTGCGGACCGCCACGCTGGTGGCGCGCACCATTCGTGAGCAAATTCGCAAGGAATTGAATCTGACAGCCTCTGCGGGTGTGGCGCCGAACAAATTTTTAGCAAAGCTCGCGTCTGACTGGCGCAAACCAGATGGGCTCTTTGTCATTCAGCCCGATGATGTAGACGGGTTTCTTCTGCCACTGCCGGTCGGGCGCGTGGCCGGAGTGGGTAGAGTCACTGAAGAAAAACTTGCGAAGTTCGGCATAAAGACTGTTGGGGATCTGCGAGCGTTCGAGTTGCCCTGGCTCGAAGCGCACTTCGGGCGCTATGGTCTGCGCCTGCACGGGCTGGCGCGTGGTATTGACGAGAGCGAAGTCGTACCGGACCGACCCACACAATCGATCTCTGTCGAGGATACGTTCGAGCAAGATGTGCCGCTGTCCGAAACCGAACCCATGATCCGGCGCTTGGCAGAGAAGCTTTGGTCGGCCTCGCGGAAAGAACCACGGATTGCACGCACGGTCGTTCTCAAACTGAAGACGAGCCAGTTCAAGATTCTTACCCGCAGCCATACGCCGGATTCCCCTCCATCATCCTGCGAGGAATTGACCGATATCGCCCTCAAGCTGCGGGAGCGTGTGGACCTTGGCCCGCAACAACGCTATCGACTGGTGGGCGTCGGGCTGAGCAACTTTCGCGAACCGGAAGGGACCACAGCACAACCAGTGCTTTTCGAATGAAGGGTTCTCAGTCAGCTGCCGCGGCTCCAGTTGGCTGGTGCTTCATCATCTCCTCCATTCCTTTCTTCATTTCTTTGGCTGTCGGTTCGGCCTTGTGCGTACCGACCATCCACGCGTAGCCGTCTGGATCAACGACAGTGCCGCAGCGATCGCCCCAGAACATGTCCATCACGGGGCCTTGCGGTGTTGCGCCAAGCTTACCCGCTTTTTCGACGACTTTATCCACGTTCTCCACATAAATGTAGAGGGTAGCGGGAGAGGCCCCGATGCTCTTGGCGGTGCGCCTGCCCATGGCTGCACTCTCGGGGCCGAGCATGAGCACTGTGCCGCGCAAGGTGAGTTCCGCGTGCATCGGCTTGCCATCGGGGCCGTTCATGATGGCGCGCTTCGCGAAGCCAAAGGCCTTCTGGTAAAAGCTGACTGCCGCAGGAATGTCTGCAACGGTGAGCGCGGCGGAGACCGCGCCGTACGCCTTCTTGTTTAGTGGATCAATCTTCTTCTTTGCCATTTGTGCTCCTTTCGTGCGGATGACATTCTAGCGAAAAGAAATGAATACTGCACCCGGACCAACGAAAGGACCGACGAAGGGCGTGGTCACGCCTTGGCAGGCGGCACGAGCCTTAGAACAAGCGTGCGGATAGTCGCGGGCTCGTGCTCACCGGCAGCAGCCGAGAGAGTATACGAGCGTTCGAATCCATTGGGTCCATCCACTCGCAAGTCCCAGTTCTCAGCCACTCGCGATCCGGCAATCGACACGCGCCATTCGCCTTGTCGACCACTGAATGCGTGCTCCAGGTGTGCAGTGATGTCGCTGCACAGCTGAGCGTCTCCGAGATTCTGCAGTTCGACCCTGACTCCCATCCCATCGCAATTCTATCGAAGACAAACTGCCCAACCGCCGCCGTTTGCGTTCTTCCAGTTCGCTTTGACGCCGGTCCACGCTGAAACCCTTCACCCGCAAGCCCCACGCAAGCGCAGGAGACCCACGATGAGACTCCATCACAACGAGTTCTGCCCAATTCACAAATCGCTTTCCTGCTGTGTGCGGGAGATCCTTCCCAAGCCCCGGCTCGTAAGACTAGGAGTTCAGCGCGTCGAAGATCCCCACCACCCGCGCGGATATCGGGAATTAAGGTCGCCCGCCGAGATGCGGAAACTCCTAAACCGCAAGGTGCGCCAACAAGCTGGAATATGCGCTATTTGCCATGAAGAGTTTACCGACTACAACGACATCGTTCCGGACCATAAGAATCCCAAAGGAATGGGAGGAGCGTGGAGAGATGATCATCCGGACAACCTCCAAGCAACCCACTGGTGGTGTAACGGAGAAAAAGGATCAACCAGAATGGATGACTGACGGCCCATCAGTCGGCTAAATTCTTACACCAGCATGAAATCAGGTTGCATCTGACGCGGAGTGTGCCCGCTGTGTGCTCGATTGCGGTGCCACGTCGAAGGCGAGGGCGTTTGCTCTTGATAACAGATTTTATCGATACTAGTGAAAAGATCCGTTATCATTCTCATTAACAACTCTAGATTCGAGCGTCAAGAGATCGATTCGGCTATTGCATGCCTCCCGGTTTAGAACGTTCTGGAGATAATCGTCCGCGCTAATCTTGTTTATTTGCCTTTGACACCTACACCGTCTCAATCAGACGGACTTCGCCATTACAGGACTCTATAGCCGACGTAACGATCCGGCGAATTTCTCCCAAGAAAGCCGCCGACGGTTCCGTCATGACCGCATCGGGCGCGGGCGCCGCTGCGTCATAGATTCCATGTATAGCGTCAGCCCGGCGGAACGTCGAGCCCGGACCGCGCGAGCCTGGACCATCATAGGCGGCGCGCCAATCCGGCAGGTGATGCTCGACCAACCGCCGGACGGCGAGATCCCGTAATGCGACCTCTATCACCTGCCGGATTCGGTCGATGGTCATCTGGCCTTCGTCTTCATCTTCCGGCTCGCGCGTCCAGTTAATCGGATTATTCAGAAACCGAGAAATCGATTCTCGCAGGTGGGTTGCAAGGTCCGCAATCGGCCGAAGCGTGTCATATTCATCGTCGAGCTCGCCAGCGATCCGACGGTTAAGAGCCTTCACGCGCGTCCAATGTTCCTTGCGAAAACCCACGTAACTTCCAATGCCCAGCCGGGCCAGCCACGGCCCCTGAAACTTGCTGACGGCATCCTGAACCGCAAAACCGATGCCGGTCGGATCGTAAACGGGTCGGGCATCGGCGGGCGGCGGCGGCAGTATGGCTTGGCGGAAGAAATCCACCATCTCTCCAAGCTGAGATCTCATGTATTCAGCCGCACGCGCCGGCAGCTTGGTAAGGTCACGATCGACGCCGCCAAGCATGAAGCACCGCGGGTCAATGCCGCGCTCGATTGCATTCACAACAGAGACTCCAAGAACGTCGCGCAGGCTGGAAAGCGCGTTTAGAACCGAGGCCATGACATGTGCACGTTTGTCAGCGAATTTCTGGAAGTTCTGGCCTTTGATCTGGTCAAAGTGCGTGAACGCTACGGCGAGCTTGCGATGATGTCCGCTCGACGCCACGGCCCTTAACACGGAAAGCGGCGCTGCTTGCATCGGCTGCTGTGCGTTATCAACTAGGAGAATTACGTCAACCTGACCGAAGCGGCGCGTCACATGGGTCGTGACGCTAGAGGACGAATCTGGCGTGTGCCCTAGCCCCTGCCCGTCAATCAGCACCAGGCGGGACTGACCCTCCAGAAAGCCGTGGAACAGAGGGCCTCGCACGCGGATGCCGTCCACCAGCGGCGTCAGCAGCCTCCCGAATTGCGGCCAGTAGTTGCTCGAAAACCAGCGGATCTGCCGTATGAACTCGTCTCGCTCGGCCGACTCGAACATCCACAATTCCGGCCAGCCGGACGGCCGCCGGCGCAGCTCGCCCGCGGAAATGAAGTCGAAGCGGCTCCGCACATCTTCGAGAATGTCCTGCACCAGCTCATGAAAGGTTTCTTCCTGCGTCAGGTACAGATCAAAGTTCTCCTCGATCAGCTGCTGAGCAACATCACGGTCAGGTCCAGCGTCTCTGCCATCGACCCCCAGCTCTTCATTCAGCTTCGCCACAACCGCCCTGCTCAGATCCGCGATGCGTTCCAGGTAACCCGTGATCGCTTCGCGATTGGCGCTGCGCTCAGCTTCGGTTAACGCGACCTCGTCGTCAAAGACCGCGGTTGATTCGCCCGCGTCTTCGAAAGACATCTCGTCCTGTTCGTCTCCACCTCCGTTCGCGCGCCAGGCGCCGAGGATATAGCTGAGCCGGAATTTCTGATCGCGGTGACTCAGGAACCGATCCGCGACCTTCTCCAAAGGAGCATTCTCAAGGACCGCTAGCGCTGCATCGATAACGCATTCCTCGATATTCGCCTGAGTCTGAAATTCTGTGAAAAACGTAACCGCCGCATCGAAATCGCCATCGCTTTGAATGATTTCAATGTCGGCAATCGTGGTCTTGGCGGGAGCCGTGGACGGGAATCGGTCTTTGTCCGGATCAGATCCGATCAGCTGCCGGAGGAGCGATGTTTTGCCTGCGCCCGTCGTTCCCACAAACAATACGTTGGGATACCCTTCATCCTTATTAGGCAGGCGGATGGCTGCTTCCCGAAGCACCTCAGAGTCCTCGCGCCCGGCCTGGATCTCATCGTAGAACGCCTCGATCACAGGCTTCGAGAACCGCAGCGCGGCTTCCGGCCGCTTAGCGGCGTTCCACCAGGACTGATCGCCCAAGATGATGTTCATCTCGCCGACCAACGCCTCGGCCTCCGCCTCGTCCGAGGTGCCTAACCCTCGTCGCATCTTCAGCCCAGGGCGGCCACGGGCATCGTTACGAAGAGGGTGGCGAAAACTGATTGACCAGCCGGGCCGGTTCGATCTGGACTTACTTGCGCGATAAGGATCTTTGCTCATGATGTTGTACACCGTTGTACCAAACGATTGTCGCGCACGAAAGCGCCGGTGTCAACACTTTTTGATACAACGTGTCACAACGCAATTGAACAGACGGCCAAGATGGCGCTAAGAACCCGTAGCAGTTTGGTTTACGCAATATTTTACAGGACGCCGAAATTGTCATATCGGCAGCAGCGGCGCAAAGATGCGGACCCAAACCCAAGCGTGTTTCCTTCGGGCATATTACTCCCCGCAAAAGATATTCGGCAGAAGCGCATGGGCATCGCCTCCGCCGGGGACGGCATCCAGATTCCCGATACCCTCGGCTAGAGTTCGAAAGTACGGAAGCCAATATCGTTGTATAGGACTCTTTCGAAGACGCAGATAACTTGGCATCAAGTCTTTCAGCAAACTCCACTGGTCCCCGCAGTAATGCGCGAGAACGAAATCCACTGCCAAGATGCCGTCAAACGGAGCGCAGGCCAGCCGAGGCGCTTCTGGCATCAAAATTCCCCTGATATCGGCGTCGATAGCATCAAGACCCTCTCCGCCTACCTGGAAGTGGAACCGCGGGTGCACGCCGTGGTCAGATTCATTCGCATAAAGATGCGTATCGAGATGCCATGCTGCTCGCACATTATGTATTTCGCCGGCAATATCCTGATACGCATCAAGGTGGAAGTCAACATTGGCCTGTCGCAGCAACTCGTAGCTACGCCCGACTGCCTCCTCCGCATCAGGAACATATTCCTCGACAGTGACAGACAACACTCCTGCACATTGGTCCATCACCGCTGATCGCGGTCGGAGATGGCGCTGATTTTCAAGATTGATGTGAAGATCGGCGATGTCAAATCCCCAGTATTCCCGCGCGTCGTCTTTTCTGAAACCAGCCTTGCATTGGGAAGCCGCTCGGCGAATGGGTTCGCTGTTGGGAGTCAGACGTTCTCTGTCAAGAATGTCCGCGATCTCGAAGAGCTCCTCTGCCCGCTCGGTTCGATGTTGTTCAAACGCCTTCCTCAGAGCCGGCGTCATGCGGGATTCTTTCCTTTGCGTAATCTCGCGAGGCGCGATTGCTCCGTCGGCGCCAGGCGTGTATTCCGCGGGTCGCGCATTGCTTCTTCTTGGCACAAGTAATCCACATCGTGCCAAGTCTCCTGTCCCCACTCGGCCATGAGCGGAAACCCGAAGGCGGGATCGACCGGTAGTTTCGACACGATGCATCTCTGCCAGAATTTCGTACCGGGGCTGTCTGGATTCTCGGCAATAGGACGCAATTGACCGATCTTTGTTTTCTCTTGAATCATCCCTACGCGATCAGCCGCAGCAAGCCGAAAGGGTGCCTGCTTGTCGTCGATTGTTGTTGCCCACCAGTCGAGGACGAGGGGCATCCACCATCGCCGGTAGCCATCGGCGAACACACCTTGATACGCGGCGGGCTTGAGATTGTCGAGCACCGCGGTCCAACTCTCCGATGTCCGAATATCTATTCCCAGCCGAACGGCGACCAGGGCTTCGTCAATCAGCGGACCCGGTCGCCCAAGCAACGAACCGATGACATAGTGGGACAGCACGTGAGCCGGTGCATCAACGCGCCGTAGTCCAAGTAAGGTTCGTGCATCGAGCCACGCAAGAAACTCTTCCGGCACACCAAGGAGGCGGGCGACAGCATCCTCGGTCTTTGTTTCCGCGGCCGCGTATTCGCTGACACGCGGGTAGTCAGCGGCAAGGCTGATCAATCGCGGCACGATTGATTCAGCATGCTCTATGACGTCGGCCTTATCGACCTTTTCGTCGAACAGATCTTCGCCCGTCGTGTCACCCTTGATGAACTCGCGAATGACATCGAGCTTGGAAAGGCGCACGAGGGGGAATTCCGGCAGGTTCGTGCCACTGCTTTGCCTCAAACCGCGTGTTTGCGAAGTCCGGATTTGTTGCGCGAGCGCCAAGCCGTCATAGGCGATCGACACATGCTCTTCTGTGAGCGCATTGGTCAAAGCCAAATCGACGAGAAGGCCGTCGGGTTTTGCCTCGACGATATGCGCTAGAACTTTGTCAATCGACTGCGGACGATATGTATCAACCGTCAGAGCGCCATTTGATACGAGTGTCAGCTTCTCCGCGTAACGCTCGGCGGGGGTGGAGGCGCTTTGGACGTCATCATCGATCAGCAAAAATTTGGTGCTCATGCTTCAACCTCGTTGTCCAGGTCCGGGGAACCCGCCGGCACCGTGATACGAATGCTTGTCGCATATCCATCGGGCGGGTCAACCACCTCTGCCCTGCCGCCGGCGCTTTCGGCGATGTCGGCGACGATCTTTAGCCCGAGTCCGGTGCCTATGGCCTGCGTCGCGTCGGCATCCCGTCCGCTTGTACCACCCGTCGTTGTGAAGAACGCATCAAACACCCGCTCCCAGTTTTCCTTGGGAATGCCATCACCGTTATCCGCGAACTCCAGGAACACGAATCCCGGTCCAGCGGCACCGACGCGGATCAGAAACCGGCCCGGCCGTTGGGCCCGCTTCACGGCCTTGATCGAATTTGTTAGCAGGTTTAAAAGCATCGACGACCATTCGGAGCGATGCATCCTCTTCGTATAGATGTCATACTCGGCGGGCCGTTCGACGTTGAGCTGCATCCCGCGCCGGTCGAAAAGGGCAGACAGATCGCTTCGGAATTCTCGCGCAAACGCATACAGGTCGATGGGCTCCAACCTTCGGCTGGCGTTGCTCGTCATCATGTTGCCGAAATGAGCGGTGTAACTACGAACCCGCCGAAATTGATCCTCGAACTGGGCGAGCGTGGCATCGAGCGCCTCAGGAGAGATTGCAGCATCGCGCTTGATGGCCTGAACGCTCAATTCCATTGTCTCCGCGAGGGCCGAAAAATCATGCGTGAATTCCGCAATCGTTAAACCCATGCTCGCGAGGATACGGAGAAGGTTAAGTTCCCTCAGCAGGTCGTCGCGTTCCCGAACAATCTCGGCCGTATCACGCGCCGCCCGCTTGACGCGGTCCAGGGAAAGCCGGAATTGTTCGCGTTGCTCCGGCGCCAGCATTCGCGCTACGACAGGGTTGCCAAGTAACTGTTCAAGTTCCGTCGCCGCGGCTTCCGCCTCGGTGGCGGCTCGCTGGCCACTTTCCTCGTCTCGTACCTTAGCCGGTTTGCGACCTTTGCCGCGCGCGCTTTCGATCCTACGCACAGCTGCTTCGAGAACGGATGACATGATCTTACGGACTTCCGCGAAGGCCGCGGTTTCGATCAAATGCTCGCGGGATGAAGTTTCTTCGAAAAACGTGCCCTCCGGGTCCGTCAGCGCGACGAAACCGAGGAAGACCCTGCTGTTAATCGGGGCGAAAGTGCTGGTCCGTTTGTAGTCCAGCTCCAACCAATCGTCATTCTTGTCGCCATACGGGGCAACACGATAACCATTTCGATAAAGCAGAATGCCACCGTACTCATCCAGCAGGTCCCTGACGAGGCTCGTAGAATGTCCGAGCAAATCACGCGCCCGGATGAAGTAATGAGCCCGGAGCCTGACGTTGCGGGCGTGTTCGAGGGGCCCCGGACGATTACGGTCGGGGCCGATGGGTTGGTTCTGGTCGGAAACCCCCCAGCGCTTCGATATAACGGACCAGGTCGTTTGCCCGCCGGCGTCGACTACGGCTTCTATGAAACCTACGGCAAGATCCAAAACCTCGCTCTCAGCGTTGATTAGCCTCTCTGCATCGTGCCCGGCGCGCCTAAGTTCAAGGGAAAACCCCGGATCGGCGTCGGCATGCTGCGTCTGGATCTCATCAAAAACGGGTTTGATGACTGTGGCGACGTAGCGGTAAACTCGCCTGACCTCGGCTTCCGTCCAGCCGTCGTTGAGGCCTTCAATTAGAAGCCGCGTTCCGTGCGGCCGCTCCTTCGCGACCTGGTTTATGGTGTTCGGGATCAAACCGATATCTTGGCCTTGCTCAAACGCCGACCAGTCAATCGTAACCTTCCAGGCTTGATCCTCTTCTTCCGTCTGCGTGATGATCGTGAGCATGGCGCCCAACCGCTCCGTCGCGAAGCGGCCAATACCTTTTTTGCCGGCCCGCGCACGACCGTATTTCCGAGAGACCGGGTTTCTCACCTTGTCGTCGCTAGCCAGCCGCATGAAGCCGTTTTCGAGGTCCGCTCTCGACATCCCACTGCCGTTGTCTACGATCGACATAGACCCATTCGAAGCATCGGAGATCGTCACCGAACAGATGGTTGCATCTGCGTCATAAGCATTCTTGACCAGCTCCGCGAGCGCCGTCTCTTGCTTAGCGACGAGTTCCTGCCCTAGGCGCCGAACCATGGCGGCGTCCGTCGTGAACCGAACGACGCCGGGTTCTCGCTTCGCGATCTCCGCCGCGACCTCAACGATGCCCTGAAAATCCGTCGAGTCCCGCTTCAGCAACGTGCCGAGCTTCTCCTTCAGATCGTCCAAGTTATTCGCGTCGTTCATAGCTGCTGCTGGTGTTTCATGGGGATTATGCTCGTCGCCGAGAGATCCTCGATCGCAAATCGAAGGGCTGAACCATATAACGCCGACCGTCCGATGTGAGTACTCTGCCGCCCTGGATCGTGACGAGACCAAGGCGAATGAGGTATTCGTCTAGGGTGGAGAAATCGTCCTTGTCGGCGATTTGCAAGAATTTCTTCAAACGCTCCTCAGATCCCAAGTCATGGCGATGCAAGAACTCCAAATACCGCCTTCCCCGCTCGTCAATGCCATTGCTATCAACGTTCCTCTGATCGAAGAACTCTTTCACGCCCGTGAGCGTGATGCTTTCGCCCAGCGATCTTGGGTCCTTTTTCATCTTCTCGGGCAGGCGCGCAAAGAAATCCTGCCGAATTTCATGGCGTAGACAACGAACCGCCTCGCGCGGACTGCACCGGGACCGTGCGGCAATCTCAAGGCAGATATCGCGGGACAAAACATAGCCGTTCAGATAACTCTGTCCGTGAACACAAACGATGCTCGCCAGTTCCTCTAACGTGTATGGTCGGAGTTCAATCAGGATCAATCGGCTCCGCAGCGTCTCAAGGAGCCGACCACGATCTGTTGTCGCCGTGATGAAGACGACATTATTGAAATCGTATTCGACGTTGTTCTGCGTCGTAACACGCGGATCTTCAATTGCATTCAGAAGCCAGGTTTGAACGGTACGGCTGATTGCATGCACCTCATCGATGAAAATTAGCGCCTTCCCGACCACCACGCGTGTGCCTGACTGTTTAGCAGGAATCTTCTGACTCTCGGCGAGCTTGTCGATCAGTTGCTTCGGATCGCGGAGATCGACACCATTAAAGAAAATATCGTTCTCGCCAAGGAGTTTCTGGCTTATAGCCCTTGCCAAACTGCTCTTGCCCACCCCGGCGGGCCCGACCAGAAGCTTATCGGAGAAGCGCTCTTTGGTCGCGATGCAGAAGTCCACGTCATTTACGAGCTGTGTGACGGCCTGCTGTTGCCCCACTAAGCCAAGAACGTTTGGTGCCGGCGGCCACGCATCTTCATCGGCGACCGCTGAACTGTCCTTCGGTAGTCGCTCCCGAAGGATTGCCCCTGCTTCACTCTGGGCGAGACGCAGATTACTCTCCACACTGGTGACCGTCGGCGCTGGCGGCGGTTCCTCGGGCTGATTTTGATCCGGCGCCTGAGGTACGCCAGATGGGGTCTTCGGATTTTCACCACTCGGCGGACCACTCTTTGGTCCCCCTTCCCGCCAATTTCGACTGAGCACTTCTTGTAAGCGACTCTCGGCAATGCGCCGAAGAACCACGCGGTGCGGTTCGTCGCAAAGGACATTCTCCGTAATCGGAATGTTGTTGCCCAGTTCAACGGCCATGACACATCCAGCGAGCCTCGCACGTGGCACACGAACTTCTGTGGAAAACAACTCACTCATCCAGCCATACCAGAGGTCTTTTAAGCCAGGAGTTGCAAATCGCGAACGACAGCCGCTGACAAAAACCTCCTTGAGCATTTCATTTCGGGGCGGTGATAGTGGAGGTTCGTTCGCTGGATCGTCTGGAAGTGCCGATTCCAAAGCCAGAAGCGTTCCCGTCACTTGGGTTTTTGCGCCTTCGATAACGACCCCATCTACCGGCTGGCCTCCCTCCAAATTTGTCTTCACCTCCAAGCAATCGATCGACAGCTGGCCGTTTTCCTCACGCAAAGCAAACAGGTCACACCGTTCCCGTTGCCGCCCCAATCTTAGCCACAAGCGCGCGAGTTCAGAATCAGCGGAAACCAACAACGCATCGGGGTATCGCTTTTGATAGTCGCGAGCCGCCAGAAGCATGCCGCAGAATCCGCGTACCCTCTTTATGTCAGGCTGGCCGTTGGCATTTATTAAATCGAGGATTCCACCGCCAACGAGATGAGCACCTTCTTCCAGTAATGCCGCCATGTCTTCGTTGTCAAATCTCAAGTTGCAGTCATGAAAGGCCGGTCGAAGCAGTTCTGCTAGTCTCGAATAGTCGGCCGCACAGAGTAGAATTTGTCGGTTCTGTTCTCGTTTTCGTTGCAGACGCACTGAACTTTGGCGGCCTTCCTCCGGAAGAGAGCGGTCAGCCAGAAAGCACCAGATCGCTCCCGGCTGATCTCCGAGCAGGACTTGGTCAATTTTGTCACGTAAGGCCTCGGCTTCAACCAGTGCTACCGGAGCCTGATCCCGCCTGCTTGACTCCGCTTCTTTAACGAGTTCCATGAAATCCTGAAACGGTGGGTCATTGCAAATCGGGATCAGTTCGAAACGCCTTTGTAACTGATGATATTTAATCTCGCGTCGTACAGCGAATGGGCTCATCGGATAAGCCATCAGTACGGCCGCGCGTCGCAGCCGAACCGTGGCTTCGTCGAAGATCGCGGCGATGTGGAAAGGACGCGCTTGAAGCTGATCCCTTATCTCCGAGAACTCCATCACGTTCTGGTTCACCAGTAGATCGAACCTCCCCGCCGCCAGCTTTTCTTCAATTTGATCGCGCTGTGTCCCAGAAAAAAGCTTCGCGGCGTGCAGGCGCGCCGCATGATCTAATGTCGCAAAGATTTCAATGTAGAGCCCGCCCAGAGTGCCAGAGCGAAACTCCGAAAGGATTTTGAGCAGCTTCACCAACAATCGCGGTGGCTCAGGGGGATTCACGAGCGCCAAACGCAGGGGGCGCCCATGTGCGGGGTACAAAAGAACGAAACGTCGCAGTGTCGCAAATAGGCCCTCATCGCCATCAGGCCCGTTATAGGCATTCGTGTAGTTTTCAAATGCCGCCAACCCGAACAGATCGTTGGAAAGTGGCAACACTCGATTCCCGCCGCGACCAACAGGAAATCCGGGCACGTAGATCACGCTGAGAAACTGGTCGGGGCGATGACACTGCTCAACAATCGCTTGGCGATCCTCTGCGCCAATCTCTGTCCCCAACCCTCGCATCACCCGCTCCAAACGCTGATACCGCCATAGATGGAGAGGATGTGTGGGTAGCAGCAACGCTTTGTACGAGAGCTGACCTTCTTCGACTTCAGAACGCACCTGGACCACATCCAGCGCAAGAACGCGCTCCAAGACAGCTCGCGCGTATGCGTCATCGATCTCCACCATCTGCCCGTAGTGTTTCTGTATCGCACTGTATAGCAATGTACAGGCTTCGAGATAATCCTTAACGGCACTGGAAAACGCGGGCCGCCCCGCAAAAAGCAGCAACGGCTCATGCGTGAGTACGCTTAGGTCGCCCAGGAAGGACGTCCTTCGTTCTGCGAAGCGCTCCCATGCTGCGGTCATTCCGGGATTCCCAAAGCCCTGCTTCTCAAGTTGCTGATCGAATAGCTTGAGGAGTTCCGTCAGCGAATAGCTCTTGCCTTGATCCTCAAAAATTCGTGCGGGCTCCAGGAATACCGGCTGCTTAAACGATTCATAGCGGTCCAACGCCTCGGCCAGTGTAGGCAGCTGCGTCTCCACGAATCCACCCCATACAGTCTCATTGCAGAAGACGCGCAACCAGCTAAGAAGTGAAACCTTGTACTCAAAGCGCACGCTCTCCGCGCCGCTCAGGGAGGTATCGACCTGAACTTCCGAGGAGTCCTCCTGTTCACACTCTTTTAGCGCTGCTTCAAGCTCGTCGAGCGCCTCGACCAATTGGTCGGCTCTGTTGTCCAGAAGGGCGTCTGCCGCCGCGTCCTTCAGATCCTCATCATTAGGTATCCGTGGTTCTTTCACCGGTTTCTCGTCGGGCGCTTCAGGCGCGGTCTTTACCGGTTGGAGCAGGTCGAGAGCTTCATCTAGGGTCAACGCTGACATTGTTTCAAATGTAGGTGTACGACGAACCGCTTCAACTTTATCGAGCAGAGATTGTCGCCGCTCCCGTTCACCCTTCTTGGTGATCTTCTTTGCAGCTGTTCGCCACGACGCTATCTGACGTGGAGCCGCTGACATTAGCTTTTGAACAGTTTCGCGGTTCTTGTTGAGTCTCTGTTCCAGCGAGTTGGGCTTTGCGAACAGCTGCGGATCATACAAAAGCCCCTGTAACCACGGCAACGCAAGCCGCGGCGCATCGTTTGCGTTTTTCTTGCCATTCCGGTGCCATTCCGAAAGAAATTCGCAAACATTATCAAGGCCGAGCAGCCCTCCGAGCTCAGTGCCACCATCGAGCGCACTATTCAGAGCTTCGAGCAGACCACGCTGCCCAGGGATCGTGCAAAGACCTTCGTCACTTTTTGCCCAGTCGAGGAGAGCCCTGACTAAATCGCGAATCGCTGGACGCTCAAAATGCTGTAATGTGTTAACCAGTCGCTCATGACTAGCGGACAACGCAATGATGGTCGGATACTTGCGATGATCGTTTCTCCATCGTGCCGCCATGAAGAGACCATCGGCAAGTCCGTTGTGAGGTTTGTATCCGACACTATTGGCGAGTTTGTTCAATCCCGTTGTATCGATGTCAAAACCGTCAACAACTAACGACACTGTCGTCGTGTCCAGCCCATCTTTCCCAAGAACCTTTAATCCGTCGAGTAAGTGTTTCACGTCCAGCGGAGGGAGACCCTGACAAACGACATCAGGAATGCCGCGCGGGATTTGTTGTTTGATCCAACTTAGAACAGCTTGAGACGCCAACAGCTTCGGTGTCATGGCAAGATCTCCGGTGTCGGCGAAAATAGCACAAGCCCATCCGACGGTTCGCTCGCCATGTTCAGCTTTTTTGCCAATCGAATAAATCCGACCCGATCAATCTGGAACAAGTCTTCTTCATCTATTCCGCTATAGCCATCTTCCCTCAAATACTGCCGGTCATCTGGGCAGCCCCCGAAAACCAACCCCCAAGCTTCCCGTAGCTTCGGGGCGACGGTGCCAATTTCTTCGACCTCCTGCGGTGAAATCACAGAAAGCAACAAAGTTCGCAGCGTGTCCGGTTGCAATTCAAAATGCTTGTATGCCGACCCGGAGCGTGGCTGGCAGAGACCCATGCGGACAGCCAACTCCAGATAGTGTTCGGCCAGGAACGAATAGTCGTTCCCCTGCGCAGCTTTTTTCCCATTCTTCTTTGCGAAAAGAGCGCTCTCCTCAATGTCCTCGTCATATGCCTCCTCCCGATTCCAACGGTCATAGAGTTCGAGTACATGATTGTAGTGTCGGTTGTAACACCACCGGCTCTGTGCCCGAAGGCGTGAATCTGCCTGGTCAGAAAAATCCAGCAACAACGTCGCTCGCTGTCCGGTCGGGGTGCTAACTTTAAGGAGATATCGAAATAGCCAGGTGCCCAACCCGAGAATCAGATGACGGAGCCTCGAATACTTCGATTCCCGCTCCTTCAGGTTCCGACAAAGCAACACAACCGCTGTCGTCTCTGTTCGCATTTGTTTTGAAATCTGTTGCAAGCGCTCGCTGGTCAGGTCTCCAAACTTGAGCGTGTACTCAGCAAGCAAGTCAACAGTATCTTCAGAGTTCTTTGCACCGAGCACCGGTCGGGCCAACAGCGTCAACGTATCGTCTGGCTCGGCGATTGTCTCTCGGGCAAACTTCAAGACCTCCTTGCCGTCCCGCGTAGCGTCAAGGATTTGATAAATGAAGGTACCGGCGTAGCCGTCGACTCGGTTGTGGCGGCTCAGGAACAATTCCGAGGTGCCGGTATAGTCGTTTCCAAATGTGCTGAACGGATGGAAGGCGGCGTTCATGGCCTGATCGTTGTTCAGAAGGGCATGCAACTGGCGACGAACTAGGTCAAGTTCCTTTTTCGTCATCGAGTCCGCAATCCGACCTTCCGCAACCAGACGCTCATGAAGGTCGTCGAGAGCGTATCCGCCGGACAACCCGCGCTTGTGTCGCACGACCGCAGTTTTATTAAGGATCTCGTTACGCTGGGCGTGTCCGGTCACCGTCAGAAAGAAGCTCGTAAACAAGTGGACCGGTTTCATCCGCTTGGGTTCGTACCCGAGAGTCTGAGAATGGATTTCCTCTTTCTTCATACGGCCAGCGTCACTCTTATGTATTGACAATGATCTTCAGAAACTTGAATACGTGACGTTGTCAATGTCTCCTGGTTATAAATCAGAAACTCACTCGTTCGTTGAGGCCCAGCTTCATGCAACTGAGTCAGGAAACTGTCGAGTCGATTGAGATCGCGTTCGGGTAACAGATGCCGGGGCAACCCTTTCTGCACTTTCCTCAAGGTTTCGAAGAGCGAGAAATCGATGATGAGCCGATATCGATTGCCGTGCTTCCGCAGTTGCAGGATAAAGTGATCCGGTCGATAACGAAATGCCCCCTCTAAGCGCTGCGGTAAGCGTGGCAGAAGCACGTCGAAATCTGTCGTATGGAAAAAAGCTTGGGCCACGAATGCACTCGACGGTTGTTCGTGGTACCGATGACCCACCCATAAATAAAGTTTGCTCCGATGATCTCCAGATACGACTGGGCAATAACACCGATTAATGGCCTCAACGATCTGCTCCCCAACTTGCGTCCGATGTCCCTCGGAATGGAGAAGCAGATCCCGAAACTCATTTGCAAAGCCTCCTTCCAAAGCGAAAGCTTCTTCGCCGGCGCGATGCTCAAAATAGAATCGACGCTTGATAGCCTCGAAGATCGCACGACCGTCGCGCTGTCCCATCCGGCGACGATCCAACGGCGGGACGGCGTGATCAACCATCCAGTCTTCCGCACGGGTTCCTTCGACGGCTTCCAACTTCAAGTCCCATCGCGGATGGCTGACCGAGGCTGGATCTGCCCATCGACGAAGATTTTCCACAAGCAAGAGATGGTTATCCCGGTCGAATAGCCGTTCGGAATACCAGTCAACATACCGGCCCGCGACCGGAGCCATTGCATCTGGCCTCCCTCCAAAGAACAGCCGGGCCAATACAATCCACAGCTCTCGCACCGTGGCCCGCTGACCCAAGGCACGCAACCGATCGAACAGACCAAGCAGTCGCTTTCGTACGGTTTCTTGTGAGAGTCTTCGAAAGCCTTCGCTGAAATTCAAATCACCATTGCTCTTGGCGTAGGCGTTCAACGCAGGATTCTGGAGCAACCGGCCGAGCATCGATCCCGCAAAATCGCTATGCAACGGGTTCCGCAAGCTCAAGTCCACGACCAGAACTTTACCGTGTTCCGTTTTTGCCTTTTCATCCGAGCTCGCGTCTCCGTAGCTCAAACGCAGGCGACATTGCCGGTCGACTTCACTCAGCACGGGCAGGTCTTGAGGTTTCTGACGGCCGTACTCCCGCAACAGATACAGCGGATATTCGTTCGCGGCGAGACAGTACGGTCGGTTTGATCTTCGTGCTTTGCGCCATTCGTTGAGGATAGGGACGATTTTCGTGTGATCCATCGCGGCCGACGCATCATATTGAACCACGGCGTTCAAACGTTCCAATTCCGGTTCCAACCGCCGCAAAAGATGTGTTTTTCCATCGCCCGCGTTACCCGTCAAAATGATGCTGAATCCTTTCCGCACCCTTTCGAGCAAAAATTGATCCAACTCCTGCGTGACGTGGAGTGTATTCAGGTCGTCTTCGGCCAGGACATCCGAGCAAACCTCAGGTCCACCGAATGCGAGTGACCTCCAGAATTCAACGGCTTTATTTACTTCGGCGCTCACAGGTTTTTGACGTGGCGGTGAAGGTGGTTTGGCCGACTGTTCGCCGGAACCTTCCGAACTTACAGGAAGATGATCTGACAATTTCCACTCCGTGCTGGACTGAAGTGCCTGCAGGGCCGGCTCGTAATCCAGACGCATGGAAAGCCAGCGCGCCGTCCAGTAATCCACGATCCGTTGAGAGGCGTCAAGGTAGCGGTGCGGCCGACGCAGATTGTCCGGAAGTGTGGTTTTCTTCCCCATCAGAAAGTCAGAAGTGCCCGGAAAAAGCCTTACACCGAAAACGCGACGTTGTTGATGATGAATAAGCAGATGATCGGCCTCAAAGCCAAGCATTTCCAAGCCCGCGCGCAATTTCCGCAAACGAGGACTGAATCCTTCACCAAAGACGCTGTTCACGTCTTGATAGCCGTACTCATCCTCCAACACTTTTTCGACGGCCCGCATAGTCTCCGGTGAAAACTGCACAGTGCCGTACCCGGTCGTATTCCCTATGCATTCATAGCGAAGTTCTTGCTGATCCGGCGCGATCGTTCCGGCAGGCAGCTTCAGTCGTTCATATTGACTGCTACCCTCAGAGAAGAGACTCGTCGTTCCCAAATAGACCAGGGTGCTGTTCTTCTCACGCCGCTCGTTTTTAAGTTGCGAACTTATGATCGACGCCTCTCTCCCGTAGCGCTTTTGGTAGTCAGCTCCCACCTGTGGGCTGAGCATCAGCAATGCGACCAACTTTCCGGCCAATATCGAGTTGTAAGGTGGCACGGCACCACACGTTGTCAATTCGAGCATGTTCGTTCCCACGCGCTCACTCTTCACCGAAAGAAGCGCGGTGTGGATAGCCGTCATCATCTCCTCTTTCGTCACGCATGTGCTTATCGCCTTGGAATCAACAAACGCCTCGGCATTTCGAAACAGTGTCAGTTTTGCCGCAAGCAGGCGGGCCAGTTCTGCCGCCCGTTTCTTAGCCACCAACATCCGGCGGGCATGAGTCATTGCGCGATCAGTCAACGGCTTATCTTCGAGCGCAAGCACTTCATCAGAGACCGGTGGCTCGTCCGAATAATTGCTTTCATAATCCTGGATCAAATCTGGCACGTCCCGACCTTTACTGATGACTCCCAAGGCATCCCGACGGATCTCAGCGAACTGCCCACTCCTCCGACGCAAGCTGTCGATCAAGTGCAGCGTCGGGTTCTCCAGATCGCGCTTCGTACACAGTCCTTTCGTTTCGATGTGCGAGATCGCGATGTCCAGCTGTGTGTTCAGATAACTGAACATGGACTTCAGTTCCTTGTCGGCAGCCCGTCCGGGTGAGAGCGCGGCCTCTCGGGCGCGAGCAATGAACGCCTCTCCGGTCCACCCGATGAGATCGTCGCGCACCTTGTTTTGCATGGCGCAATTGTTCAACGAGGCAATTCCCATCACAGCATGGTAGGGATGGGCCGCATCGCGGATCAGATAGAGCAGTTGTCGGCCCGGTATTGGCGATTGCGGAATGCACCAACTGTACCGAAAGTACCGCCATACATCGCCCAAAAGCAGATTTGTGAAGCTATCGCGCTTACCGGTCATCACCAGGTGAAGGTAAGGCTTGACCGCATCTTGCAGTGCTTCGACACGCTTGGGACCATTCCGGACGAGGCGCGCCTTTTCCAACCTTCCCGCAACTTCTCGACCATCGGCGACCAGCAGACCAATCGATTTCGTTTTAGAGGACTTAGATGGTTGCTCCATCTGCGCGATGAATTTCCGTACTGACGCGGCGCTGAACTGTTGATCCAAGAGCGGTTGCAATTCCGCCCTCACTCTCCGCTTGCCTTGCTCTATCTCCTGTTGCGACAGGTGATGGCTTGAGCTGCATTCGGGTGATTGCAACTCGATACCGAAACGGTCTTCAGCTACTGTCCAACGAGCTTTAGCAAGATCGACCAGGACGCGCGCGCAGGCCTTGTATTTCTCGCGATCACCATTCAACCCAGTTTGATAATCGGCCCAAGACGCCTCATGCTCACCCAACTCACTCAGGCGATCAAACTGATTAGATTGCTGACGCCGCATGAGCTCTTGACCCAGCGCGAAAAATCGTTCAGCGGCAATGCCTTGAAGACTCGGGTGTATAGGCGAGATCATGTTTCCAACAGCTCTCTGTTTCTAAACTCTTGCTTCTAAAGAAAATTTTGCCATCCCGCAACAACCTTGACCCGCAGGGCTGCGCAGAATCGTCCCCTATTTGCTGTTGCGCTGACCGTCCATCATAGCCCACCGATAGGATTAACGTAATGCACAACACGGAATGCCCTCATCCCATGTCTCACTCCCGCGGAGAACGCCAACCGTCCGACGATGACGCATCCGGCAATCGTCTGCATAACACAACTCAAACGCTAAGCTCCCTCCCCCGCTTCATGCCACTGTTTGAGGAGATAAGCACGACAAACCCCTGCCCCCGTCCGAAACGGCCCTGGAAGCGCATAGGTAAGTGCCCTCCGTGGCGGCAGTTTCGGACAGTCGAGCCTGCCGCCGCGAGACGCTTTTATTTAGCTCCTGTGCTTTTTCATTTTGCGCACGGGACGAAAGATCAGAAGTTCCTGCCCGCCATCCATGCGCGTACCAGCCATGAACACGAGACGCCGAACCCGCTTTCCTGCACCTGTGATTTCGTATTCCTTGCCGCGCTGAAACACCCGCTGTCTCTTTGCCATTTTTCCCTCCTTGATGTTTTTGTGCGGAAAAAGCAAAAGGCCCAATCAAATTGGGCCTTTCAAAACCGAGTTTAGATACACTTCTACCGCGCGAGAATTATACTCGATTTCACTTCAAAAGACATTTCGCTGCGCGAAGGAATGACGAGTTATGAGTAACGAGACTCTGCTATGCGTTGGGTCAGGATTGGCGCCACGATATCGGGCGAATACCTTGCAAGCGCTGGCTTTGCCCAGCGGGAGCCAGTTGCAATTTCGCTACTCGGACCAGTTGATACCCGAAGGTCTGCGAGAACCCCTTGCGAAGAAGGAATTTGCCGATGCCAAGGTCATCTTGGGTTACGTTGACTGCACGGAGACCGGAAGGCAGCCAGACGACCGTTGCTTCGTCATTCCATACCGGCGGGCAAAGCTGCTGAATTCGGAACGCCGTGGGTCCATCTTTATTCTCACGTTCGAATTGAGCGAGTTCTGTTTAGCCTCGAACCTTGAGGCCTTTCAAGAAACTCTCTCGAACAATTCCCCGCACTGGAAACTGGATAGAGATGGTAAGCCTGTTATGAATTCCAAAGGAAAACCGACCTTCGAAGGCGATTGGTGCCAAAAGCTATCCGACGGACAACTCACGGTCGCCACGTCCGACTTTGGACAGTGGCAAATGATCGTGAAGCAACTAAGGCACAGGGCCGACTACGCAAAACAATCTTATTTTTTCTTGATCGAGGGATTGTTCTGCCGAAAAGAGGGCGTGAAAGGCGGAGTCTTGGTTCGGCCCGATCAAGGAGAGTACCGCCTCCATCCCGGCCGCAACTACGAATTCCGGATGGTTCACTACGATCCCGATGCGGACGAACACAGTGGCGAGAAGCATTCGGAGTTATTCAAATTTGATGTCTCTGCGCCGTTAATGACGCTCAGAAGCAACCCCCTACTCATTATCGATTCGCCTTACGATCTGAAATCCGTACACTTCAGCACCGGAGAACCAAACCGGAGAGAGTATGGTTCTCTCTTCTTACATTCCGAGCAACCCGCAGATGAAGCGGATTTAGTGCTCGATGTCTACTTTCCTGTCTCGGTCAAAGGCGACATGTGGAAGGTCGTTCGGAACGGCTTTATCTTGGGAGCTTTGTTGACCGCGACGCAACTCGTTAGCATCTTTTCGAAGGGGAGCGTGGATAATTGGCGGGTCGTATGCAGTTTGGCAGCCGCCCTTGGCTTTCTCACCGGATTCTTTGTGTCGTTTGGAATGCGCAAACCCCTGTAGGAGAGGGTTCATGATCTCTGCTCGGAGCCGGAAACATCGAGTCCCTCTACGATCCTTGCGGCGTGTTTACGCGGAGATCGCAAAGTGGAATCAGGATCGCGCCGCAGTTCCCCGCATTCTTGAAGCATTGAATCCTTCCGCCGATCTCATGGTCATCGGTGAAGCCGTCGGACCGGAAACTCTTCGACGTTCCGGTGTCAACTATTTTCGTGTTGACGGCACGCTCGGACGAACAGGCAAATATCTCGACGAGATGCTACGGCCACTGGGGTTCACTGTATATCCTTCGTCTGATATCCAGCTCATGAATGGCACATTCATAGAGAGCCGACCGGGCGCACCAAGAGAAACCGCGTACTACACTGATCTTTGCCCGGAATTTCCTGGGCAGGTTTCCCGGCGAAGGGGAAAGGCAACCAAGAAATCCGTCAAGCGGCCTACGTCGCGTCGTGTCCAAGAAGCTCTCACGTGCGGGTTCCTGGTGCGCGAAATTGACCTCGTGAAACCAAAAGTGATCTTGCTGCTCGGATCGAGCGCGTACATCACGTTCTATACGCACTTCTTAAAGCAATCCGAACTATCCGCGCTAGGAAAAGTTGTTGAAGACCTCCCGAAACATCTCGCGAATTACAAAGCATCGGTGGTCATTCCGTTCTTGCACCCAAGCCCTGCCAGTCCATCCTTTCTGCGATGGTTCAGAACGTTCGCCGGGGCACCGACGAAGAGCACGTTTGTGCGCTGTATCCTGGAACATCTACAGCGCTAGTTCATGCCTGCGAAGAACTTCTCCCGACTTCCGTAACTCGACCTTTCCTCCTGGCGCTTCCCCCAAAGATATGGGGCCAAGACACTATAGCCGCCGCTTGCCGTCAATGACGGATTCTGGCTCCCCGATGTAAAACTCTTTCCCCAATTCGGTGTTCTTGGCCGAAGTCGTCTCCTCACCATTTTTTTCTCCACTCAACCCGCGCCTGACAAGGCCGGCGTTTGTTCCAGCGGTGCTCCCAGTAACCCTTTGAAGCTTTCCGCCATGCTGAGTCCTATTACTCAACCCTTGCCCATGAATGCACCCATTGGACGAAACACCCGCAGCGCCTCGACCGCGACTTCGGACGCAAAAGTTATGGCGATGAAGGTTATAGCCGCGAAGAACTTGTAGCCGAACTAGACTCCGCATTCCTGTGCGCCGATCTTGAATTGCATCAGGAACCGCGCGATGACAACACCGCCTGTATCGCGACATGGCTGGAAGCCTTGAAGAACGATACCTGTGCGCTGCAAGTCCTTCAGTTTACGTTTTCAGGCGGGTTCGAATCCCACTCTCCACGCTGATCAATTTGTTCGCCATAAAGAGCATCGCTCCGCCCAAATTAAGTCGACTAACTGTCGGTCAGCCGGTGCTATCGGAGTTACAACATCTGGTGTGCCGAATGTGGGCCGCGTCGGAGGGTAACAGCACGTCGTCGTGAATCTCAATGCTTGGTACGAGATTTTCGGCTCTTCTTGCCGCCCAGAGAATCCTCAAACGTGAAAAGGTAGGCTGCAGAGACCCCTAGACCCCTAATCATCAGTTCTAGTTTTTTAAACGAAGGCGCGTTTCTACCACGTTCGATCAGACTGAGGAAGTCTACGGACATCCCGACCATTTCGGCGAAGTCCTCTTGGGTCTTGTCCATCTCATCCCGGATCTGCCGAACCCGTTGCCCGAATTGTTTGTGTAGAGAGGTCAATCTTCGACTTGCACCAGTCGCAAGTCTGTCGTAATCTCATTCCGGGTACCACCGAATGAGATTACGGGTTCATTGGAACGTGGCTCCAAGCAGCGGTCATCGGAACGGTGAGCTTTCGGTGATCAATACCGCCGGAACCAGGTCTAGCCAACCTCGGGCGGTACGTGGCGAGATTCGGTGGGTGCGGTGCCTACGTCAAATGTGAAGAGCTCGGAAGGTGGAATGTCGAGTTGTATTGCGAACACCTCGAGGTTTTCAAAGGAGGGAGCATTGATGCCGCGCTCGATTAAGCTTAGAAAATCCACAGAAATTTCGAGCAACTCCGCGAATTCCTCCTGGCTCATCTTCCGGGCCAAGCGAATTGCTCTAAGGCGATTTCCAAACTTTTCGCGAAGACTCGCCAAATAAAACTCCCGTGTCGGGGGCGAGTCTCGCTCACAGGTGTTTTCATTACCACCGAATGAGATTACGGGTAAGAGTGAGGCCTAGACACTATTGGCGCATTGTTCTCCGTGCGGTTTGTGACGGTGCTAGGCAAAGGATTTCTCTTGAGTCTCTTGGCGACAGCTCGCTTATCTGTTCTTGGTTCATCGAAAGGGTCTGAACCTGCCACGGAGAATTGGCCAAGAACTCAACACCAGATCTCTGACGAACTCCTGATGGCTCGCGTTTGCGAAGGCGACAAAGATGCCCTTGCCTCGCTGTTTAGGCGTTACGCACGTATCGTCCGTGGGGTCGCCTACCGCGTCCTGCGAGATGCATCTGAGGCAGACGACCTCCTCCAGGACATCTTTTTATTAGTTCATCGTCTCTGCGGAACCTTTAACAGTGCCAAGGGTCCAGCGCGATTCTGGATTCTCCAAATGACCTACCGCCGAGCAATCTCTCGCCGGCGTTATCTGACCTCCCGCCACTTCTACACCCACCTGGATCTTGACCAGGCAGAAAATCAACCGGATGACCTGCCGGCAAGATCCGGACGCAATGAGGATTCGATAGATGGAGTCCTTGACCAAAGAGAGGCATTGCAAAGCTGGTTCGCCGTACTCTCGGAAAGCCAGCGACAGACTCTCCACCTCTTCTTTCTTGAGGGGTACACATTTGAGGAGATCGCTGCCAAACTGGGTGAAACCGTTGGCAATGCGAGAAATCACTATTACCGGGGGTTGGACAAATTGAGGAAGCAGATTTCTGCTGGCAAATTGCCGGGCAAAGAAGCAGTATGATAAAAGGATCTAGCCATCTTAGGAGCGGGTGCGTTGTTGCCAAGCGGACCCCATGACGAGTTCTTGGAGCTCTGCGCTGTTTCGACCTCAGGCCAGCTTAGCGAGGAAGAACAGAACCGGCTTCAGGAACACCTCGCTGTTTGCGCCGAATGCCGTGAAGCCCTCCGCCACTACGAATCGGTAGTCCACGATGCGATTCCAGCCATTGGAGCAGAGCAATCATCGCGGATAGACCCCGGCCCTTCCTGGTCTCAGGCGAAAGCGGAAAAGGCGTTCTTCGAGCGTTTGGCACAGGAGGAGGGACAACGGCCCGGCGTTTCCGAAAGAAAAAGCATCGTACCGGCCGCTTTTCGTCGAGTTCTCCCGATCGCTCCTGAGTCAACCTGGCGGCACGTTTGGATGTTGTACGCTGCGGGGGTTTTGCTTTTCATTACACTTGGCCTTTCTGCGTACTGGGTCGGCGTGCGACACGGCACGGATGCAGCGAAAGCCACTGGGCCGGCCACACCTATTCCAGGCACAACTTCTCGAGATCAAGTTGCACTTGAGAACCCGTCCTCACTGGAAGAGCAGCTAAGCGATGCCGCTCACGAACGCGAAATTGCCCGTGCCCAAATCGCCCAAAGGGATAAGGCGCTGGCAGATCTACGCCGCCAACTAGCGCGCCAGTCAGCGGACATCCGCCGCATGAAGGATGCGCAGGACCGACTAGAGAGCAACCTCCGCAGCGACGAGACCGGCAAGCAAGATCTCGTTCAGCAGCGCGCCGAGTTGGGGCAGAAGTTGGAATCGGCACAAGTGGAATCTCGGGCACTAAAGCAGCAGGTGGATTCGCTCAGCCAACAATCTACGGACGAAATTACCCACGCCAAGGTCCTAGGGACCAAGGTCAACGATCTCACTCGTCTGCTTCAGGATCGTGAAACATCCCTTGGTCAGCAGGAAGAACTGCTTTCCCATGACCGCGACATTCGGGAGCTCATGGGTGCCCGTGACCTCTACATCGCGGAGGTTTATGATGTCGGCGACAATGGGGCCACCAGAAAACCGTACGGTCGCGTGTTCTACACGAAAGGAAAGTCGTTGATCTTTTATGCTTACGATCTGGATCAGCAGGAAACGAAGCGTGCCCAGGCATTTCAGGCATGGGGGCGTCGCGGTCCGGATTGGAAGCAGGCGCTGAATCTCGGCATCTTCTATGAGGACAACGCTTCCAAGAAAAGGTGGATTCTGAAACTGGACGATCCCAAGACGCTGGCGCAGATCGACGCAGTCTTTGTAACCTTAGAACCGCACGGCGGAAGCAATAAACCCAGCGGGAAACCCCTTCTTTTCGCCTACCTCCGAGTCAATCCTAACCATCCTTGAGTTTGATACTGCCGGTCTCCTCGCGCTGCTAAACATCCGGCTGAGCATTGCCGCGTTCGGACCTACAATGAACGGGCCGGCAGCGCCAGGTCGTCGAAAGCGCCGGTACAGAACAGATTAGAGCAGCTTCACCTGCTGGACTGCTTTTTCGAGACGTTGGATCATCGCAGCCTTTGCCGGTTGAAGCCCGACCCTGCGGCCGTGCGCGACTGTCATTCTCACCAAAGTCTGTGCAGTGGCGTTCATCGAACGCACCTGCCCCATTTTGTCGAGCTCTTCAAAAGTTGAACGGTCATGTTGATGCCGTCGCAAAATTGCCATTGTTCGCACCTCCATCCGTAGCAAGTCTCGAGCGCCTTCCGCATCTAGGCCCGGACCAGCTCCCACATGCGAGGCGACACTTCGGCGAATTGACCGCTCTTTGCCATCACGCGCCGAAGATACGCTTCAGGGTCTTTCGCTCGCGATACGTATCCCTCGTTCCGCATCCTCCGCACGATCTCCTCTATCGAAAGCGGGCCTGCACTGATCACGCAAATTCTTCTCGCATGGACAATCGCTGTGACCTTCTTGCCGGGCGGCAGCGCGGCATGAATTTGATGGAGCGTTTTCGCGGCGTCAGACTGAGCAGCCGCGAGTTGCTGCATCAGGACCAAGAATCCTTCGAACATTGGCCCCTTGGCTTGAGCCGCTGCAGCGCAGGCAGACTCCCAACCCTGTGCAAGCTTGGCGCGCGACTTTGGGTGAATCACGATCGCTGCTAGACCTCCAGCAGTCGCAAGCTGGAGCCAGGGCGGTAGTCGACGAAAAGCTTCGAAGAGACTCTTGATCCCTCGAACTGCTGCCTGGAGCGTTTCGACACCGATCGTCACTGTGAATGTGGATCCGAGAGTGAATCCCAGGGTGACGCTTGTTGATCTCGCATGATCGCGACAGGCCATGTCGAGACGGGCGTGACCACAGTTCGCCGTGTCTGTTCGAATATGGTCACGGCACGTTGTGTCGATGCAAACCCATATCACAGGCGCGCCCATTTTCTGAAGATGGCGGTCCGATGTGAAGACGGGCAATCCGAGTTCGCGACTTGCGTGCAAGTAGGGTAAATCCTTCGGATCGACGATTTCGCGATTGGGAGCCAAGTTATTGGGATCGTCAGCCCAACCGTCCGGCATGGGCGACACAGGCCGATAGAAGTGCAGTTTCGCGCGCAAAGACTCCCATTGATGTTGCGCTTCTGAAAGTGCTGCGCCAGTTTCCTCAGCCAAAACCGGAAGATATTTTTCGATCTCGACTTCGAGGAAATCTGGAGCGATCAGCACTAGCACGCCCGCGTCGAGATCTTCTTCCAAGCCTGACCGATTGCGAGGATCGTCCCGCTTCGACAGTTTCCAGCGCAAGTCCGCATGGATCCTGTTCGCATCGACGATCGCACGAATCTGGAGGACCCGTGTCTCAACCAGACTCTTCAGGTCAGGCGACATCTCCAAGAAACCCCGGAGCGTCGGAAGACTGTCCGACCGAAAGACACGATCAAGGCGAAAAAGCTCCTGAACAGGCTGGGTAGCCATACTCCGATTTTATCCCGGGATCAACCTTCAGTGGCCGTCAACTGACATCCTGCGTACATCGCGGGTTATGCCACACAGAATCAATCAATTGCAGGGAACCACCATGCTCCAAATCACCGCGCCAAGCACCAGGGGGCGCTTGTCTGTTACGGAAAACCCACTTTGTCATCGACAGTCAGTTATCTCCGTGGATGCGGCCTTAGAATTAGGTTACTGATAAGAACGAGGGGGCTTCCTGCGAATAACTGAAGAGCAGCTGAAATTCATTTTTCGCGGAGAATTGACATGCCCTTCCCCCGGATTGCCTTCCCCCTTCTTTTGTGGTCCGTGCTGCTGTTGGTTCTCCGCGCCGCGGGGCAGTCGCCTAACGGAAACATCAACGGGATCATTCTCGATCCGACTAGTCGAGTCATCGCTGGCGCCGAGATCGTCGCAGTCAACGACGTCACTGGCGTCCAGTTCACCACTAAGACCAATGATGAAGGAGTTTACGTCTTACCGAACTTGCCTCCAGGACCGTACCGCCTCCAGGTTTCTAGAGTCGGTTTCAAGACGATTATCAAGCCTGACATCGTTCTAAACGTTCAAGACGCGCTCTCCATCAATTTCACTCTTCCGATTGGCGCATTGCTGGAAACGGTAACCGTGCAAGGTGGAGCGCCACTGGTCAATACGGAATCAGCGGCAGTCAGCACCGTAATAGATCACAAGTACGTCGAGAACATGCCGCTGAACGGCCGCAGTTTGCAGGACTTGATCCTGCTCACGCCCGGCGTGGTAACCAACAGTCCGCAATCTTCGGCCGTCGCAGGAACTAGCGGAGAATTCAACGTAAACGGCCAGCGGTCAGAGGCAAACTACTACACCGTCGACGGAGTCAGTGCCAACATTGGTATTTCCCCAACGACCCCGGACAGACAGGGCGTGAGCGGGTCTCTTTCCGCTCCTACGGCCCTTGGCACTACGCAAAGCTTGGTTTCACTCGACGCGCTCGAGGAATTTCGCGTTGCATCCTCGACGTATTCCGCCGAATACGGGCGCAATCCAGGAGGGCAATTCTCATTTGTGACGCGCTCCGGCACGAACGTGTGGCATGGCACTGCGTTTGAATACCTGCGCAATGACATCGTCGATGCGAACGATTGGTTCAACAATTATTTCAATAAACCCAAGCCTGCCTTACGCCAGAACGATTTTGGCGGTACGCTCGGTGGTCCGATCCGTATCCCGCGTGTTTATGACGGAAAGGACAAAACGTTCTTCTTCTTCTCGTATGAGGGACTTCGCCTCATTCAGCCGCAAGCGGCGACCCTGACCTTGGTGCCGGACGCAACTCTAAGGCAGAGTACTCCTTTTCCGTTGGATTCCGTGCTTAAGGGGTTTCCAGTGCCCAACGGCCCCGATCTAGGGAACGGCCTCGCGGAATTCGTCGGCAGCTGGTCGAACCCGGGACATATCGATTCCAGCAGTATTCGCCTGGATCATGTTGTAAGCAACAAGTTGAGGCTTTTCTTCCGCTTCAGCGACACTTCCTCAAGAGCGGACTCCCGCGACGCGGCTGTACCCTCACTCACCGATTCGACGACTCAGAAAACTCGCACATTTACGTTCGGTGCAACCAGTTCTCTGTCGAACAGCTTAAGCAACGACTTTCGTCTGAACTATAGTTGGAACCGGGCAACACAGTCGATAACACCCGGAGACTTTGGCGGCGCTGTGCCAATCGATCTTTTCCAGCTGCAGGGTTTGAGTAGCACGGCCACCACTGTTCCCCTCATTTCAGTCATTCTCGCCCTTCCCGGCCAAGTCTCTCTCTTTACCCAAGAGGTTCAGGTTGGCGACCAGAAACAATGGAATTTTGTGGATACGTTTGGCATCGCCCGCGGGCGTCACCAGATGAAGTTCGGAATCGACGTTCGGCGGCTCTATCCCGAGATACATACGGGCACGCCATCGGTGAGTTATCTCTACTTCAGCGAGGCATCGATCCAGGCAAACAACGCGGATCTTGGGGTTGTCACTGCGCAAGAGCCAGCCTTTCCCTTGTACACGAATGTCTCGACCTTTGCGCAAGACGAATGGAAAGTGAAGCAGCGACTGTCTCTCTCTATGGGTTTGCGATGGGAGATCAACCCCGCTCCAGGCGCTGCGCGAGGAAGCCTTCCTTACACCGTGACAGGGCAAGATTTCGGCACATTGGCGCTTGCTCCCCAGGGCACGCCGCTCTGGAAGACTTCCTGGTACAACTTCGCGCCCCGGCTTGGAGCCGTTTATCTTCTGAAGAGCGCGCCCGGGTGGGAAACCGTTATCCGCGGTGGAGCGGGTGTTTTCTTCGACACTGCACAGCAATACGGCTCGAACGGCTATCGAGGGCCGGGCTTCTCAACCACCAGCGTTTTTGGGGCAATCGTTGGATCCTCAGGCACTTTTCCTCAACCGGCCGATCTCGTGAATCCACCGGTCGTGAATCCTCCGGTTCCGCCATATGGCACCGCCTATGCCTACCCCGCCCACTTGCAATTGCCCTACACGCTGCAATGGAATGCCAGCGTTCAGCAAGCTCTTGGCAAGCCGCAGGCGCTGACAGTCTCCTACGTTGGGGCAAATGCGCGAAGATTGCTCCAGCAGAATCAGTTTGATGTGTCGCTGTTCAATCCGAATTTCACCAACGTCCTCTTCATACGCAACGGGCTTACATCCAATTACAACGCATTGCAGTTGCAATATCAGCGTCGGCTGACGGATGGCCTGCAGGCACTCGCTTCTTACACCTGGAGCCACAGCATCGATTTTGGCTCTCAGAATGCGACATTGCCATACTTGCGCGGTAACTCGGATTTCGATGTCCGCCACAATTTCTCTGCCGCTGTGTCTTACGACTTTCCGGATCGGTTCCGCGGCCGGTTCATTGGCGCTCTGCTGCATCACTGGGGAATAGATGACCGCTTCACGGCACGAACGGGTTTCCCGGTTCCGCTTCAGGGAAATGTCCAGACCGATCAGGCTACTGGCCAGGAGTTCTACGGCGGTCTGGACGAAGTTCCAGGCCAGCCACTGTACATTTCCGGATCCGAATGTGCGGCTCTGTACAACAGCGGCAAACAATGTCCCGGAGGCAGGGCGATCAATCCCAACGCCTTCGCTGTGCCATCGGGGAGTGTTCAAGGGGACGCCCCACGCAACGTCGTCCGGGGGTTTGGTGCCTGGCAAATGGATATCGCCGTTCGACGAGAATTTCCGATCCACGAAAGACTGAGACTGCAGTTTCGCGCCGAAGCCTTCAACGTCTTCAACCATCCCAACTTCGGAACGATCAATCCTACCTACTGTTCCCCGGTCCCCACATCACCGGCTTTCGCGCCCGGCTGCACCTTCGGGCTGGCCACAGGAACACTGGCGAATGGCCTCGGCGGATTGAATGCCCTCTACCAAATGGGTGGTCCTAGGTCGATGCAGTTCGCGCTTCGCTTGACCTTCTAAACATCACGGGAAAACTGAGGGAGGGAATAGGAGTGCTCAAACAACGCAACCTCGTCGTTCTTGCTGCTGGCGTGTTTTTCCTGGGGCCGGCGCTTTCCAGAACAGCGGGATCATCGCAGCTGTCCAATGCTCCTCATATCAAAGCAAAAAGATCTGAGGTCCCGCGGACCGAGGCCGGAACAGGCAGCGATCCCGGCTTGCCGTCTAAACGGCGAGTCACCGTTGCCGACGCAATCCAGATGAACCGGGTTGCGGGTTCATCGTTTACCCGCATGCGATACACGGGTGCCTCTTCGTCGGACTTCGCTGTGTTCTCCCCAAACGGAAGGCAATTCGTCATGGTCTTGAAGAAGGGGAACGTCGAAAAGAACACCAATGATTACTCAATGCTCCTCTTCCTGTCGGACAAGATCTTCGACAGCCCTGTCCCGAAGACTGTGGCGTCTTTCTCTTCTTCTTCGAACCGTGAGGCTATCAACAGCATGCAGTGGCTGGCTGATAACGATACTGTGCTGTTTCTAGGGGAACGCCCGGGCGAAACGACCCAGGTCTACTCGGTTCGGTGCAGCTCAGGCCAAATTACACAACTCACTCATCAAACAAGAAACGTGATTACGTTTTCAGCATCCGCATACGGTGAACGAATTGTGTTCGGGATCGAAAACCCTACGCAGGATATCGTGGACGAGAAGACGCTACGCGATGGTTATCACGTTTCAAGCGAGCGCCTGGCGGACCTGATTGCAGGCCACATGCCGGTTTGCTGCCAACAATTGTTCTTTCTGGACGCTGGGGAGGGCACGTTGCGGCCTCTGCATGTCCAAGGCAAGCTTTGGCAGGACCCGCTACAGTTGTATATTTCACCTGACGGACAGTACTTGGTTTTGAAGACCAATGCAGCGACCTTTCCAACTCTGTGGAGCGAATACACAAATAAGGATCTGAAGGAACTGCTCGCCCTGAAAGTGCCCAAGGGGAGCCCCACCTCATACATCGATCGGTACGAACTCATTGATATCCCGAACGATTCAAGCAGGTACCTGCTCGATTCGCCTGCTGGAGCCTTCTCCGAGGTGGTTTGGTCTCCCGATTCCCAATCCGTGATCGCGGCCGGAGTATTCCTTCCCTTGAATGTTCAGGATGCGGCGGAGTTAGCGGCCAGAAAGACGCAGATGTTCACTGTTGAGATCAAGATCCCTGGGTTAGATATCGTTACGATGGCGGATCACGATCTCAAACTTCTTGGGTGGGATCTCAAGCAGCAGGTTCTTAGGTTCAGAAAAACGCGAGATGAGAACCTGAGTGGGACTGCTGACGCACTGGTCTACTACCGGAAGCAAGGGTCTCGATGGGAGACGGTCACCTCTGAAATCGTCGGCTCTGCCTCAGTCCTTCCAGACATTCGGGTGGAGCAGGATCTGAACATGCCTCCGAAAGTTGTCGCAGCAAGTTCGCGAATAAGGCAGACTGCGGTACTTTTCGACCCCAATCCTCAATTCACGGAGATCGCTTTTGGCAGAGTCGAAGATGTTAGCTGGATCGGCGGCGGTGGGCGGGTCGTACACGGCGGATTGTATTTGCCACCTGACTACATCGCAGGACGTCACTATCCACTCGTTATTCAAACCCATGGATTCGACCGTCATGGTTTCTGGATCGATGGTTCATTCACAACCGGTTTTGCGTCCCAGCCGCTTGCTGCCAGAGGCGTCGTAGTTTTGCAGGTACCGGACAGCCATGATGCTATCGGGAAACCGGAAGAAGCTCGCCTGATGGTCGAAACCTATGAGAAGGCGATCGACTTCCTGGATAGGCGCGGCATCGTCGATCGCAGCCGCGTCGGAATCATTGGCTTTAGCCGCACTTGCTTCTACGTGAAGTACATGCTGACTCATTCGAGATATCGCCTCGCGGTGGCAGTCGTAGACGACGGAATTGACGGTGGATACTTTTCATACTTGGCGTTCCCACATCTTGACGATCACTACGATCGACTTCTAGGCGCGGCGCCATTTGGCCTCGGATTGTCGACTTGGTTGAAACGTTCTCCGGGATTCTTGTTAGATAAAGTCCATACGCCCTTGAGGATTCAAGCGAACGGCCCGGAATCGCTCCTGGAGGAGTGGCACTGGTTCGCGGGCCTTTCCAGACTTAGTCAAGCGGTGGACTTCGTCTACCTGCCGGAAGGAGATCATATTCTGGAAAAGCCCTGGGAACGACTGGTTTCGCAGCAAGGGAACGTTGACTGGTTGTGCTTTTGGCTCAAAGGAGAAGAGGATCCTGACCCGACTAAGATTCAACAGTATGTCCGTTGGCGCAACTTGAGGGGCCTTTCAGGCGCCAACCAATGAGGAGGGGCACGCCTGACCGGCGATGCCCCTTCCCATTTCCGAGTGCGTTCTACTCATCGGCTTCGTACGCACCGACCGTCAACTTCGTCCGGCTGGAATCCGGATTTGGGCTGATCTGCTTCCCCAGCGACTGGATGGCCGCTGTGGCCGTGCTGACTAGCGTGACTTCTGGTTTCTCGTATTTCATCGTGTTTACCTCCTTTCTTAGAGTGTTTCGTTCTGAGCATCAATTGATCGGACGAACCATTGTTCTGCGGTCCTTATGGGACGGTCGAACAGCTATTCGTCGGCTTCGTACGCGGGCACAGTGAACCGGTGCATCGCTTGCGAATCGGCGTTGGGTTGCGGAGTCTTGCCCACGCCCCGGACTGCGCCAGTAGCGGCGCCGAACGGAATGATTTCCGGTTTGGTGTATTTCATAGTGTTAACTTCCTCTCTTTTCAAAGTTCCCCCGGCTGACATGACTGCGTGACGACTTGAGTCGCCTCGGGAGTCTTGTCAGTGGAAGATGTCGTTGGACTGATTTCACTTTCGTGCGATATCGTCTGGTCCGTGCTTCGAGCACGCACATTTCTGAGCCAGGTCTCAATGGTGATAGTGCGCATTAGGGACACCACAAGGACTTCTTGTCCCTGCCGGGCCTTGTGTACGGTTTCCTCGAATCTCTGTTGGTCTACCATTCCCAATTTGCTGCTGACCAAGACCCTGCTCATCTCTTCGAGATGAGCCCAGTCGTTTGAAATCGCTGTTAACGGTTCGCGTGAGACATAAGCCTTCCGTCTGCGATTGAGAATCTCGTCCGGAACGATGCCGACTAGAGCGCGCCGCATTAGCGAACGGCGCTGGCCAGGTCGGACCAGCTGTTCCCGCGGGACCGCATAAAGAAATTCCAAAAGATCGCGGTCGAGGTACGGATACGTCTTCTGAACGCGCGGGGCCGGGGGCAAGGGGTCACAGGCCAGCTGCCTTCGCAATCCATCGAAGGTGCTGATGTTTTCTTGGAACGAAGGCGTGGGACCAAAGAACGACAGCCTTGTTTCGTATCCCTGAAGGGCTTTCCAATTTCGTTTTACGAAACCCGAATCGAGCCATGGCACGGGTAATTTGTGGTTTGGAATGCCAACAAGCCCAGCAGGCAAGAATCGCCGCGCCGCTCCAAAAAACAAGTGAAACCATGGGACTCGCTTGTCTAGCGCCCAGGCCTTCAACTGATGCGCTAGTCGACGTAATCTGGCAGTAGCGAGCAGATCCGCAAGCTCAGGTAGAGGTGTGGGGACGCCCCCCGTCACTTCATCGCCCCCGACGCCCGAAACCAGGACACGACATGCGCTCGAAGTCAGGTAACGGATGAAGTCCGATGCTGCTTCTTCGCCTGATGCGGGCGTCACCGCAAACGGGCAATTCTGACCGTGAGCATCGACTGCCTGTTCCAAGCCCACATCAACATGGAGGCCGACCCGGCCCCGCTTCTTTTCGATCACTTCGAAGTATGGTCGTTCATTCCAGTTGGGCTCAGAATCGTTGTAGTAGGACACTGTGTCTAGGTGCGGAGTCTCAGCCTCTTTCCGCCGAAGGACTTCGTCCGCCATGCACACGATCGAGGACGAATCCATACCGCCGCTCAACTCCGCGAGGACCGGTAAATCCGACCGAAGCCGCCGGCGCACCGATTGCGAGAAAACAACGCGAAAGTGTTCTTCATATTCTCGGTCGGTTCGATAGTGAACTTTCTTGGCAGGCTCGAAGCCCCAATACTTGCTGATTCTCTGATTTCCTCGGCTCAAGCGAACGAAGGACGATGGCGGAACGGCGTGGATGCCAACGTATGGCGTCAGGTGGGGCGCCGGAAAAAACGACAGCCAACCGGCAATGTATTCCTCTTCCAGCCGGAACGAGTGCCGGGCAAACAGAACCAACGGATCAAGAATTGTGCACCAAGTGACTTGGTCTTTGTTGACTGAGTAGTAGAGATGGCGTGTGCCGACGATATCTTTTGCCAAGACTAGGGACCGATCCTTGGGATTCCAGACGGAGAGCGCCCAATCCCCGATCAACTCCCGGAAAACATCGGTTCCCCAGCGTTCGTACCCTATGGCAATGATTTCTAAGTCGGTGGAATCGGGCAACAGTTCGGCTAACTTGCCGATGAGTTCTTCTCGATTGTCGAGCCGTCCATCCCAAGCGATAGTCGCGCCCGATTTAGACACATGAGGCTGGTTTTCGCGGCGAGATTCCTTGGTGGTATGGAAAGCGCGATAGAGGATCCCGTAGTTGTCTTTGCAAAGGTATCCTTCCGCATCCGGCCCATACGGCGCGAGCAGCGGGCGAACCTCATCGAGATCGTGAGGATCGACTGGTCTTCCATCAAAATTGCATTTGCCGAGCTGAACACTCATCGTCCTGACCTCTTCCCAAGTGAGCGAATCGCTAGCATCTGTCGAGCACCGCGTACATCTCGCGCATATAGGGCTTGTCATTAACCACCCGGCCATCGACTTCGACCCAGGCGTGTGCCTTGAAAGGCATCTGCTGAGCTCCAAGGATCATTTGAGCGGGCATGCCGCGGCGCTTCAGCAAACAAGTCGTCGCCGCGGATCGCTGGAGACAGAGCACTTCTTTCCAGTACCAGATACATGCCATGTCAACCGCCGGGCAGATCTGTTCGGCCCTGTTGACCGGCGCCGGCGTCTTCCTGATCGGATAGCCGCGCACCTTGTCGTACAGCGCCTGGAAATTTCCTCGGGCTAAGTACAGATCGAACTGAATCAACCTCAGGTATGCTCGCAGCACGAGAAACGACATCGGACGAACCTCCTCTTCACCCAGTCAAGTCCAACTGGTCACAGAGAAACGCCATCCGGTCAGTGAGGGATTCGATCCGCTGACTCAATGGCAAGACGGGGGAGTGCCCCCGATGCCGGCTGTAGTCGAGAAATATCGGGTATCTAGAAACATTCGCGCCTTGCAGTCGGGCCGTCATCTTTCGCGCGTGCATCGCATTGCAGTTTTGATCTGAATCCCCGGAAACGATCATTGTGGCCGGATAAGCCGTGCCAGCGCGCACGTTGTGATAGGGCGAATAGCTCAGCAGCGCTGCCAGGTCTTCAGGGTCCTCGGCAGTCCCGAACTCGCCTTTCCACGCATGTGCGTTGTCAAAAAGGTGATACCGCAGCATGTCGAGCATGGGAACCATGCAGGCAACCGCACGAAATAGATCCGGCCTCTGCGTTATTACGGCGCCAACCAGTAGCCCAGAATTTGAGCCGCCGAAGATGGCGACTTTGTGAGGTTCTGTCCGTCCGGTTTCAATTAACCACTCCGCCGCGGCGATTAAGTCGTCAAATGCCACTTGGCGATGGCGACGCTTGGCTGCGTTGTGCCATTCGACTCCGAATTCCGAGCCGCCACGAATATTCGGAAGTGCAAAGAGACAGCCTCGCTCGATGAGAAATGCCACGAATACGCTGAACTGTGGCGTCATGGGAACGCCATAGCCACCGTACGAGGTCATGATGGTGGGATGTGTGCCTCCGTCGAGAATCTCTGGACGGCCCACGAGGAACATCGGGATTTGCGTCCCATCCTTAGCTGCGAACCAAACTTGGGTATGGCAGAAACTCTGCGCGTCAAATGGGATTTTTCGATCCGCCCAGATTGTCAGCGCGGATTTGCCGGGACAATAGGTCCAGATCTGAACTGGTTTGGTAAAGGACTCTTGTTCGAAGAACAGCTCGTCCCCGTCATCGGACGTTCCCAGCACGTGCACTGTATCCCACTTGTTAACTGGAACGTGGCTAAGTGGTCTGCCCGATAGATCGAAAATGTCGATCTCTGTTTGAAGCTTTCGAAGGTAGGAGACAAAAATCCTGTTCTCGCTTACAGCCCAGTTCTGGATCGGCGAGTCGCTGCTGGGCACGAGATCAACGAGTTCCGGCTCCAATCCCTTACGCCGGCGGATTTCAACAATCCTGAAGTTCGGCGCTTCGCGGTCGGTAATTGCCAGGATATGGTCGTCCTTCGTCAGAACCGGCCCGAACATATACTGCGAATTCTGGATCACCGGCTCCGGACTCTCTGTGCTCTCAAATGGCCAAAGATAAAAGTCAGTCAACGTGGTTTCTTCAAACCGAACTACTAGAAACCCCAGGTACTGTGCGCCGGCAACGACGTTTAGTCGCAGGTTCTTATCATCACCGGCGACGAAGACCTTCTTGTCTTCGGCGAAGCTCGTGCCCAGAACATGCTCGTAAGCAGCGCGATAGTAGGTCTCTTTGGTTTGAAGCGCCTCATGTACGTAGAAGAAGGATCGAGAATTTGGCGCAAATGCGAAGCCGCGGAGATAACCTCGAGGAAGTACATCCGGCAGAATCTCCCGCGCCTCAATATCCAACAGCTCAAACCTTCCGGTGCGCTCTCCACCCTGTTTCACCTCATAGAGCAGCAAGCGGCCATCGGGGGAAATGCGTATCGGCTTTACCGCAGTATGGGGTCCTGTGCCCCGGAGTGCTGGATCGACGAGAACCTCGTCTGATCCGTCCCTACCTTCACGGAGGCATATCGAGGGTTGCTCCTGCCCGGCCACACGTTTCCGGAAGAAATATCGGGTACCAACTTTTTGAAGTGAGTCGTAGGTCTCAACGTCGAGCATCCGACGGATGCGATCCCGGATGTGCTCTCGGTCTGGGATGCAATCGAGGTAGGATCGCGCGTACCGCGTTTGTGCCGACAGCCATTCCCGAGTGCGTGGTGAGTCCTGGTCTTCAAGCCAGCGGTAAGGATCAGTCACTGGCACGCCGTGCAAAACTTCGGTGACCGCTTCGACGTGGGAGTAAGGCGGCGGTTCCATCAGTGCAGGCATAGGGACCTCCGACTCTCCAGTTCATTCGCCTCGCGATGCATCCGCCGTGTCAGGCTTCGAAAATATCCTGCAATGGCGGGCTCTTGAAGTCGCTCAGTGTCGTCCCATGCATTGTTTCCGGCCGCGTAAGCAAAGAC